>Ga0310690_10000143_pt1 | contig 164944 bp, 140 predicted proteins | sample AusTroGonzalo_MG_2_FD_207661 | JGI IMG/M metagenome (GOLD analysis project Ga0310690, IMG submission 207661) | Bovine rumen microbial communities from tropical cattle in Woodstock, Queensland, Australia - Gonzalo_04 (v2) (version 2) | ecosystem: Host-associated > Mammals > Digestive system >... | reverse complement strand
TTCGCTTGAGCACACACACGGGGTGTGCTGATACAGTGCTCTCAGTTTCGCTTGAGCACACACACGGGGTGTGCTGATACAGTGCTCTCAGTTTCGCTTGAGCACACACACGGGGTGTGCTGATACAGTGCTCTCAGTTTCGCTTGAGCACACACACGGGGTGTGCTGATACAGTGCCGTGCTACGCGACGGCACAGGATCAGGTGGAACGTTTTCTCCTGTGCAGGATGCGGCCCCACACCAGCATCGCCTCTTCGATGCGGAACACCCAGCAGAGAACGAGAAGGCCGATGCCGTAGACGACTCCCGCCGCGATCAGCGGGGCCGCCACATTCAGCGTCGTGATCTCGACGTTCCAGTACGGCAGCGTGAAATTCAAATTGCGCGGGATCACACGGGAGATCAGGACCGCCGGAATCAGAGGCAATCCGCACGCCGGGATCAGCCGCAGCAGATACGACCCGAGCACGCGGAAGTCGACCTTATGGTCCGGCAGCTGCCGGTTGTAGACCGTCAGCAGCAGGGTGTTGTTCAGCAGGGACGACATGACCGTGGCGAGCGCGATCCCGCCCTGTTTCAGCGGGATCATCAGTGCAAGGTTCAGCACGATGTTCATTGCGATGCAGATCAGCGATACCTTCAGCGGCGTCACCATGTCCCGGCGGCTCGTGAATGCAACGGACGAGATCTTGAACACCGCGAACAGAGGGATGCCAGCCGAGTACATCAGGAACGCGTATGCCGTCTCGCGCACCGCCGTGTCGTCGAACCTGCCGTAATTGTAAAAAACGCGGATGATCTCCTCCGGGAAGCAGACCATGAACGCCGTGAACGGCACGGACACGAAGAGCAGGATACGGATCGTACTTGTAAGCAGGGACGTCAGTTTGTCGTAATCACCCGCCGCCGCGAACCGCGACAGCTCGGTATTCGCGACCGTCGCGAACGACACCGCGAAGATGCCGACCGGCAGGTACACCAGGCGTTCGCTGAAGTACAGCGAGGCCGCGGCGAAATCGCCGATGAACCCGGCGATCAGGCGGTCGCACTGCAGGCTCAACTGAAGCGCGCTTGCGCCGAGCAGTCCCGGCAGGATCAGTTTCCAGATGGACAGCAGGGTTTCGCGATCCCGCATGATCGCAGTTGAAATCCGCACCATCATGCCGCGCCGCCACAGGATCAGGAAGATCAGGGCCATTTCCAGCACGCCCGCGACGAGCACGGCCAGACCGAACATCTTCAGCTGGAACATCCCCTGATAATGGCGGCAGACCAGCACGAGCGCGAGGATCAGGACCACGTTCTGCAGGATCGCGGTCAGCGACGGCAGGAAGAATTCGCGGAGCACGTTCGCGCAGGCCGTGGCGGCTCCCACGACGCAGATGAACACCATATACGGCGCGAGGATGGGGAACAGTTCGAACGCGGTTTTCCAGCGGCCCGGTTCCAGCGTGCGTGCGATCAGCCACGAAGGCACGCCGAGTACGACGGCCAGCGCGCACAGCAGAAGCGTCAGCCACAGAAGAATCGTCGAGAAACGCTCGCGGGCGCGTTCCTTCCCTTCCGTCTCAAGCGAAAGCGACAGGATTGGCACGAGCGCTTTTCCGAGCTCGCCCTCGCCGAGGATGCGGCGGAACGTGTTGGCCCAGGTCAGCGCGAGCGTCCATCCGGACATCAGCGCGCCGCCGCCGATGACCGCCGCGGTCAGAGTCTCGCGGAAAAGCCCGAGGATGCGGCTGATCAGAGTGGATGCGGCGAGATTGCGCGAACTGCTGAAGAAACGGTTTATGGAAGATGTCTGATCTTCTGCCATGATGCGGCGGGCCGGGGGGTTCCGAAGCAGGGAATCGTTATTTGTTGAAGAGGACGTACACGCAGTCGCCGTCCTTCACGATGTAGTCCTTGCCCTCGGTGCGGAGCTTGCCGGCGGTCTTCGCGGCGTTCCAGCCGCCGTGCGCCACAAGCTCGTCGTAGGAGACGACCTCCATGCGGATGAACCCGTGCTGCATGTCGGTGTGGATCTTGCCGGCGGCTTCGGGGGCGGCGGTGCCGTTGACGATGGTCCAGGCGCGCGTCTCGTCCTTGCCGGTGGTGAAGAAGGTGCAATAGTCCAGCAGCTTGTATCCGGTGCGGATCACGCGCTGGAGGCCGCTCTCCGCCGCGCCGATGTCGTCCAGGAACGCCTTGGCCTCGTCCGGTTCGAGGGCGGCCAGTTCCTCTTCGAACTTCGCGCAGACGGGGACGACCTCCATCCCGTGCCCGGCGGCGTATTCCAGCAGTGCCTTCGATGCGTCGTCCCGGCCGAAGGAGCGGAACCCTGCCTCGTCGACGTTGGCGCAGACGAAGGCGGGCATGGTGGAGAGGAGCTGGAGGGAAGCCATGACGCGGCAGACGTCCGGGTCGGACTTGTCCCAGGACGGGATCTTTCCGTCTTCGAGGGCGGCGATGCAGGACTGGGAGAGTTCGTATTCCGCCTTGATCTCGGGGTCGCCGGTGCGGAGAAGCTTCTTGCATTTGTCGAACCGTCGCTGGAGGAACTCCAGGTCGGCGAGCATGAGTTCGGTCAGGATCAGCTCCAGGTCGCGTGCCGGGTCGATGGACCCGCCCACGTGCACCACGTCGCCGTCCTGGAAGAGCCGCACCACGTGCGCCACGGCATCGACGTTGCGGATGTGGCCGAGGAACTGGTTGCCGAGGCCTTCCCCCTTGCTGGCGCCCTGGACGAGGCCCGCGATGTCGATGAACTTCAGCGATGTCGGCACGATGCGGGCGGATTTTTCGATCTTCGCCAGCACGCCGAGCCGGTCGTCCGGCACGGCCACGATGCCTGTGTTCGGTTCAATGGTGCAGAACGGGAAATTGGCGGCGGCCGCGCCGCCATTGGTCAAAGCATTGAAAAGCGTGGATTTCCCGACGTTGGGAAGACCGACAAAACCGCAGGCAAACCCCATGGTGCAGACTCCGGATCAGATGATAGGATGTTGGAAGAAGAATAGACGGTAATAACGTACCACCGGGAGACGTTTTTTTCAATCGAAAAGCGCATTTTTTCGACTGTTTTCCAAAAAAACGTGACTTTTTGACGTTTTCGGCTTTATTTTTTACGAAACAGTGATATATTGTAAGAACACCTTTTACATTTGCCATAATTCTTTTTAAAGATAAAAACACTGAAAAACCGTCAAGGAGTAAGTTAGCTTTGAATATCCTGCTTACCGGTATTACGGGTCTGGTCGGGGCGTCCGTCGTCACGGCGCTGCTTCGCAAAAATCCCGACTTCAAGATCGTTGCCATCTGCCGTGGCAATTCGGCTCAGACCGCCCAGCAGCGCACGGAGCTTACCATGCGCGCCCAGTGCGAATTTGATGGCGATCCCGCTTCCTACGACTCCATCATGTCCCGCATCACCGTCATCTCCGGCGACGTGACCAAACTCCCGTTCGAAGAGATCGCGAAATACGCTCCCTACGATGTGATGTTCCATTGCGCCGCGGACGTCAACCTCGGCAAGGACCCCGAGGGGAAGACTTATGCGACCAACATGAACGGCACGCTGAACGCGGTCGAAGCCGTCAAGCGCTTCAACATCCCGCGTTTCCAGTACGTCAGTACCGCTTACGTCGCAGGCACTTTCGCCGGCCGCGTCATGGAAGACACCATGCCCGCCACCGGCTGGATCAACTCCTACGAACGCAGCAAGTTCGACGCGGAAAAGTATGTCCGCGAGAACGTTGGCGTCCCGTACACCATCTACCGTCCCTCCATCATCGTCGGGCGCCGTTCCGACGGCGTGATCCGCAAGCCGCTCGCGTTCTACCGCATCCTGGAGTTCCTCGGCCGCATCAAGAGCAACCGCGCCTTCAAGGCCGGCCTCCCGCCGAACGCCGAGATGGAGGTGCCGATCCGCATCGCCAGTGCCACTTCGGACAAGATTTACTTCGTGCCGATCGACTATGTGCAGGAGGCCATGTCCCGCCTCTTCCTTCTCCCCGAGAAGAACCGCACCTACCACATCACCGGCGACAGCCCCGTCTCCACCGAGATGATCGGCATCGCCACCCGCGGCATCCTGAAGGTCACCGGACTCTGCACGGTCGAGAAGAACGACAATCCCAGCAAGGACGAAAAACTCGTCACGCGCATGATCGAGGACCTCATCCCCTATTTCTCCACGCAGATCACATTCGACAACTCGAACGTCCGCGCCGACCTCGGCGACGAGATCCTGAACTGGAAGCTTGATGTCCTCTTCCTCCGCCGCATGGCATACTCCTACTACAAGCAGGAGCTCCCCGGCATCGTGGAAGGCATGGAGTTCCCGCAGGAATAACGCCTGGTCATCCTTGTTCATCCAGCGCGGGCCGGTTTTTCCGATTCGCGCTTTTTTCTTCTATGCCGCACCGATTTGACAGGCTCTCCCCGGCACGCAGGAAAATCATCCTGCTCGTCATCATCTACCTCGGCTACATCAGCCTCGGGCTCCCGGACAAGATCCTTGATGCCGCCTGGATTCCCATGAGCGAGGCATTGGCGGTCCCGCTCCGCTACGGCGGCTTCATCGCGACCGTCGTTGCGCTCTGTTCCTCCGTTTCCGCTTCGGCCAGCGGACTGATCCTGCGGAAGATCGGCACGGGCCGCCTGCTTGCGGTATGCGGCGCCGTGACCGGGATCTCCCTGATCGGATGCGGTTTTTCCCCGGTTTACGCCGTCCTCCTCGCGTGTGCCGTTCCGCTGGGGTTCGGGCAGGGGGCGATCGACACCGGCATGAATTACTACGTTTCCAAGCATTATTCCAGCCGTGACATGAGCTGGCTGCACTGCTGCTGGGGCGTCGGCGCCACCATCGGCCCGCTGCTCGCATCGGTCTTTCTCCAGACCACCGGATCGTGGCGGAGCGGGTATTTCGTGATCGGGTCCGTGCAGGTCCTCCTCGCCGTCTTCTTCTGCTCCACCATCGGGCTCTGGGATCGCGCCCGCCGGGATGAAGAGGCGGAGAATGCGGCGGAGGCGGCATCATCGTCCATGGACCGACTGAACGGAAAATGCGAGTTTTCGCTCGACTTCTGGCTTTGCGTCCTGATCTATTTCCTCTATTGCGGCATCGAAGCCGGCGCCGGGCTCTGGGGCTGCGCCTTCCTGACGAAGGCACGCGGGATGGAGCTGGGCGTCGCGCAATACGTTGTGACCGCCTACTGGGGCATGCTGACCGTCGGACGGTTCCTGCTCGGGTTCACGGCGGACAGGCTGGGCAACCGCCTGCTTTCCACGCTTTCGGGCGCGGGTGTCCTGCTTGCCGCCGGGCTGCTGCTGATCCCGGCGGCCGGATTTCTCCCGTCCGCGGCCCTGCTGCTGGTCGGTTTTTCGCTCGCGCCGATCTATCCGTGCCTGATGCACGAGGTCACGCGTCGCGGATTCAACGACGCCACGGCCGCAGCGCTGACCGGACTCCAGGGAGCTGCCAGCATGGTCGGCATCATGGTCGTGCCGCCGGCGATCGGTTATGCGAATGACATGGTTTCCCCGGAGGCCCTTCCGGTCTTTTCGGCGGCCCTGGCGACCGTCATGTTTGCCGCCCTGCTGAAGACAAGTTACTGGCCCGCACGGAGATCCGCATAGAGGACACGCGGGGATTCAGCTGGACTCCGGTCCGTTTTTTCAGACCGGCGATTTGCCGGGGGCATCCGTTTTTTTCGCAAAAAAAGGCTATTTCAATTTGTATTCCCCGAGCGCGCATGCTATATTATATCTTATCTTATCTGCGGAGAGATGGCCGAGTGGTCGAAGGCGCAGCATTGGAAATGCTGTATAGGGGCAACTCTATCGTGGGTTCAAATCCCACTCTCTCCGCCATTTTTTTGCCTTGAAGACAAAAGGGTTCCACAGTTCGGGATGCGGCGGAACATGCCGCGGTCATTTTTCCGGAATTACGCAGCGCGGGAGCATTGTCTATTCTGCCGAGCGGACTTGTTTGCCGGACAGACTTATTCTTCGGGCTGACCGGGATCGTTCTTCCCGGTGAGGAACGGCTCGTCCATGCTGCCGGACCGGAACCCTTCCAGATCGAGCGTAACATAGGGAAACCCCTCTTCGCGGAGCGCGAACGCGATCTCAAATCGTTTGGCGGCAACCAGTTCGAAGCCTTCTGCATTGGTTTCGATGCGCGCGACGTCGCCGTGGAGACGCAGACGCACCACATTCAAGCCGAATTCCCGCAGACATGCCTCGCCGCGCTCCACGCGCCGGAGCGCCTCTTCCGTCAAGGACGTGCCGTAGGGGAAACGCGTTGCCAGGCAAGGCGAGGAGGGCTTCCCGGCGACGGGGACCAGGAGCTCGCGGGCGGCGGCGCGGATTTCGTTTTTCGTAAACCCGCAGAGCGCCAGCGGACTCAGCACGCCGAGCTCTTCCAGCGCCTTGCGTCCGGGGCGGTATGTCCGCGTGTCGTCGGCATTGGTGCCGTCAACAAGGTTTTTGATGCCGTGCGCCTCCGCGATGCGCTTCATTTCGGAGAAAAGCCCGCGTTTGCAGTGGTAGCAGCGGTCTTTCGGATTCTCCCGCAGGACGGGGTCGGACAGGACGTCGCGTTCGACGAGTTCCGCCGGGACGCCGAGTTCCGCCGCCAGCTTCATCGCGGACGCGGTTTCCTCGGACGTGTGGAACGCCGTGGCGAAAACGACCGCGAGCAGGGGGAAGCGATTCCGGGCATAGATCTCGGAAAGGACGGTCAGGAGCAGGGCGCTGTCGACGCCGCCGGAAAATGCCGCGCAGACGCCGTCCGCGCTCAGTTCATCCAGGACACGCCGGAGTTCATTCAGTTTGCTTTTCATCGCTGGCCCTCGCGGTTTCCGCGGCATCGCGGAAGAGATCGGAGAACGGCGCCCCGGAGGCGGCCGCCAGTGCTTTGATGCTCTCGTATTCGGGGTAGTAGAACGTCTGCCCGTCGAAGCTGCATTTCTTGACCTTTGCGGGGCCGGCGGGAAGCGTCACGTCCATGACCGTGCGGGCGAGGCAGGTGCGCCCGGCGCGGATGCGGCGGATGCCGATGGAACTCGTTTCCGTAAAGATGATGCGTTCCAGCGCGGAGGCGTCGGATTCGCGGCAGATTACGCGCAGGAGCCATGCCGGACGGTTCTTTTTCATGAAGGCCGGGATGAAATGCACGTCCAGCGCGCCTGCCGCGAGCAGGGATTCCATTGCCAGGCCGAGCGTTTCGCCCGTGGAGTCGTCGATATTGGTCTCCAGGATCAGGACTTCGGCGGCGGGTGCGTCTTCGGCGGCGGTTTCCTCGATCAGCATGGCGCGAAGGACGTTCGGCATGCCGAAGTCGCGTTTGCCCGCGCCGAGTCCGATCTTCCTGATCGTGAAGGATTCCGGCAGGGCGGAGCGGGTACGTATTGCGGCGGCGATGGCGGCGCCGGTCGGCGTGACCATTTCGCCCTGCACGGGGAGGATGCGGAGGGGAAGCCCGGCGGCGGCGACGATGTTCGCCACGGCGGGGACGGGGACGGGAAGCAGCCCGTGCTGACACTCCACGAACCCGGTCCCCTCGTTCAGGCCGGTTACCGCGACGTCGTCGATCCCGAGGTCGTCCAGACAGACCGCGGCGGCGGCAATGTCGACGATGGAGTCGATCGCGCCGACTTCGTGGAAATGCACTTCCTCGACGGGCTTGCCGTGTGCCCTGGATTCCGCCTCGGCCACGATGCCGAATATCTTCCGCGCGAGATCACGGGCGCGGGGGGTCAGGTTGCCGCTGTTCAGGATGGCCGTGACGTCCGCCAGGTTGCGGTGCACATGCGGATGCTCGTGGTCATGGTGTTCGCGGCTGTGGTCAGGCTGATACCCGTGGGCTTCATGCGGATGTTCGTGTCCGAGAGCTTCGTGTTCGTGATGATGCTCGTGTTCGTGATGATGCTCGTGTTCGTGATGATGCTCGTGTTCGTGATGATGCTCGTGTTCGAGTTCGACGTCGAAGGAACAGGCGTCGACTCCGTGCGAATTGGCGCGGGCGATCGCGACGGAATACCCCTCCACGTTCAGGCTCTCAAGGGCGGTTAGCAGTTTGACTTTAGAGGCGCCGAGGTCAAGCAGGGCGGCCACGGTCATGTCGCCGCTGATGCCGGTGGCGCATTCGAGGTAGAGAATGGTTTTGCTCATGGACGGTTCCCCTGTGTAACGAGCGTATTGATCCGGGCGGCGAGATACCCTGCGCCGAACCCGTTGTCGATGTTCACGACGGACATGCCTTCCGCGCAGGAGTTTATCATGGTCAGGAGCGGGGCGATGCCGCCGAAGGACGCGCCGTAGCCCACGGACGTCGGGACGGCGATGACCGGTACGGAGACAAGCCCGGCGATCACGCCTCCGAGCGCGCCCTCCATTCCCGCGACGGCGACCACGGCGTTCGCGGTTCGGATTTCATCCAGACAGGCGAATAGGCGGTGGATGCCGGCGACCCCGACATCGAAGAACCGTTTCACGTTCGCGCCGAAAAACTCGGCGGTTTTTGCCGCCTCTTCGGCGACCGGGAGGTCGGACGTGCCGGCGGTGCAGACCGCCACGCATCCGGTCCTGGGATTCGGCTTGCCGATGAAGTACAGCAGGTGCGATACGGGGTCGTACTGGACGTCGGGCAGGGCCACACGGACGTATTCGGCCTGTTCCGCACTGGCGCGCGTGCCAAGAGCGTTTCCGCCTGCGGAGATGAAGCGTTCGAAGATGATCCGGACCTGTTCGGCGGTCTTGCCGGCGCAGAACACCGTTTCGATGCCGCCGCGGCGGAGCTTCCTGTGGTGGTCGAGTTTGGCGAAGCCGATGTCCTCGAAGGGAAGATTGTTCAGGCGTTCGAGCGCCTGCTCCCGGGTTATGACCCCGTTTTGGAAATCATCCAGTATCCTGCCTGCGTCCATGGGAAAAGGCTCCGTTTTGTTTTTGCTGCTTTGCCGGAAGTGCGGACCGTCAAGACGATGCGGGCGGAGCGATTGCCGATTTCGCAGTGCGCTCCGCCCCGGTATGAAGCCGGACGGGATCAGATCCCGTTCGCGTCGATCGTTTTGTAGATGGAAATATATTTGCGGAAGAGGGCCTGGAGGTCGCCGTTGGCGCGCTTTGCGGCGATGACTTTGTCCGCGGCGTTTTTCACTTCGGTATTGCCGTGGCGGAATACGAATCCGTATTCCTCGGCGGGGATGGAGACGTTCAGCATCTCGATCCTGTCGATGTATTTGCCCACGGCCAGGTCGGCTTCGGTCTCGTCGTCGATGTAGGCGTCGATCTCATGATTGAGCAGCCCGATAATGCCCTCTGTGGCATTGTCGTAGTGGAGCGTCTTCGCGTGAAGCTCGTTGAGGGCATATGCCTCATTCGTGGTGCCCTTCTTGGCGCCGACGACTTTGTGCTCCAGGTCTTCCAGATCACTGATCGTGGAGCCTGCTTTCACCAGGATCCGGCGTGTACTGTCCTCATAGGAGTTGGAGAACAGCACGGATTGGGCACGCTCCGGTGTAATGGAGATGCCGGTTGCACCCATGTCGGCAGCGCCATTCATGACAAGGGGAATAATCTCGGAGAAGGGAACGAGCCTGATCTGAAGCGGGCGCTTGAGTTCGGCGGCGATGGCCTCGGCCATTTCGATGTCCACTCCGATGAGGCGGTTGTTTTCCGTGAAAACGAACGGTGCGAACGAGGCTTCGACGCAGACGACGAACGGTTTGACTCCTTCCATCTGCGTTTTTGCCCCGTATCCGGGGTGGGTCACGAGCGCATTCAAGTGTTTTTCGCGGCTCTTCTGGAGTTCGCCGGAAAGTTTGAACTTGTCGATCACAGCGTTGGCGACTTCCGCAAGGGCTGTGTTCGATTTGTTGAAGATGAGGCCATACTGTTCCTTGGACAGCGGCTTCGGGTTGATCCGGAAGGTGTCTCCAGTTGACTTGACCAGGAGTTCCGCCTGCATCTGGTCCATGATGGCAGCATCGGCCCTTCGGTCGGAGAGGGCGTGGTTTACTTCCTCCTGCGTGAGGAAGGGCAGGACGCTTCTCGGCTGGATGTGTTCCCGCAGGAACGTGAGGTCGCTCGTGCCTTCCTGTGCGGCGACACGGGCGTTCTTCAAGGCGGTCTCATCCGTGATGGCGGAGTTCTTCGGTACCACGATCACCTGAGAGGAAACATCGTAGACGGTGGAGAAAAGGACGCGTTCGCCACGTTCCTGCGTGATCGTGATCCCGGCCGCGCCGATGTCCGCCTTGCCCATGGCGACGAACGAGAAGACCTGCTGGAACGGCAGGATCTTGTACTGGACCGGACGTCCGAGCTCTTTTCCGATCTCCTTGATGATGTCGATGTCGATCCCTGCGACCGGAGACTTGGCCTGGGATCCCAGATAATAGCAATAGGGGGACGAAGACGCTTCACAGGCGACGATCAGAGGTTTTTTGTCGTCGTCTTTGGAGCATGCCGGAAGGATGGCGACGCCAAGAAGCAGAACGGCGAGAAGAAGGAGGATCTTATTCATAAAAAGCCTTTCTCCAGTACGGATGAAGTTTTTTGAGTTCAAAAACGCTGTTGTAATACAATGATTCTATACATTACCACGTTTTTTCGCGATTTCAAGCGAAAAAATGATGTTTTGCGCGTCTTTATTCTTTCTTTTCTTCGAAAGACTTGGGCAATGCGTCCCGCGGGCGGAAGCTCTCCCCGTTCTTCCGCAGGGATACCAGGTTCAGACGAAAAGACGGTGTTTCTTTCCCGCGTCGTAGTCCGGGACCGCGTATGCCGCCGTCCAGTCGCCGTTGCGACCCTGCGTCAGCAGCACGCCGTGCAGATAGCCGCACCAGTCGTCCACGGAAAACGCGCGGACGCCCAGTGCCGAAAGGATCGACATCGCGAGTACGTCGTGCGAAACGAAGACCGCGCGTGCCGTCGGAAACGGCGTTTCCGTGAGAAACGCCAGAAGTTCCGCGGCGAAGGGACGCATGTCCTTCAGCGTCTCGGCGTGTCCCGTGGAAAAATACTCGCGCATCACGATCTCCGTATTATGGGTGCGGAGCATGGCCTCGAAATCCACCGGCCTGGAGAAGATGGTCAGGTCGCCGAGTTCGGGGCACTCCCGGACGCTTTGAAGCGGGAAACCGCCGCCTTTCATCAGGCAGACGGCTGTGTCGCGCGTCCGCCGCCGCGGAGATGCACCGAACAGGACATCGCCGCCAAGCCCGGACAGCAGCCGTCCGCAGCGCTCGGCCAGTTTCTTGCCTTCCGAGGTCAATCCCGGGTCAACCGAACCGGCCCGGAGCGATTCCCGGATGGAATGGCGCAGCACGAGGACGGTTCTGGCGGAGTCAGCCGCGAGAGCGGGAACATGCCCGAGCAGGACGGGTTCGGGATTGACAGCGAAGGAGGACGGCATGCGGAGGGGAAACGGCCGGGGACAGGTTCAGTTCGAAGACCGCTGGACGCCGGGGGCGCCGAAGCCGGTGTTGCCGCCGATTTTGAATCCGTTCGAATTCTTTTCTTTTGCTTCGCGCTTCGGTACGATGCGGTCGGCGTTTTCCACGAACGAATCGATCGACCTCTGGTTGTTGTCGAGCCGGCCGATCTCCGAACCGGAGGAGTTCAGGATGATGACCGTGGGATAGGAGGAGACATGGAACTGGTCGGCGATCCGGCGGTTGTGCTGCACCTGGTCCTTGTTCCGCTTGTCTTTGCTCGTGTCGGCATTGTTCGGGTAGTCCAGATACACGATGAGCAGACGGTCGCGCATTTTATTCTTGAATTTGCTGTTCTCCATGCGCTCGGTCTTGAATTTCCGCGAATTGTCGTTGTCGGAGGAGTGGAAGAACACGGCGACCGCCTTCCCGCTCTGCTGGGCCTTCGACATCGCGTCGTCGTAGTCGCAGAACCATCCGTTCGGGGCGCGTGTCCAGCGGGCGGGAGTCGTGGGCGCCTCCAGCGTGGCAGTCCGGGCATTGTTGTGGATGAGCTCATCCACCTTCGAGTCGACCATTACTTTCGGTACGCTGTCGCCCAGGACCTCCTTGATCTTCCGGCGCGTCTCCTGGAATTCGGGACGGGTCGTGTTCGGCTGGTAGTTCGTGTCCTTGTACTGGTAATTGTTCCGGAAGGGATTGAAGTTGGGGTCGAACGTGGACCGGTCGAAATCCGAGTCGGATTTTTCCTTCTCCGGTTCGGGATACCGTTCCGAATAGGGGATGTACGTGCCGTCGGCGGAAAAGGACTTGCTGCCGGAAGACGATGTCCTGCTGCCGGAGGATGCGGAGGAAGAAGATTTGCTTCCGGAGGAAGCGGCCGAACGCGTCGTGCCGGACTTTGCCGAGGAGGAAGAGGTGGAGGAAGGCTTGCCGGTCTTGTCCGAAGAGGAATCCTCGTCACGCACACCCCAGGTGTCGGTCCTGCTGTCGTCGACGAGCTGGGCGGAACGCGACACGGACGGCTTGTGCGATTTCTCGCCGGGCAGTTCGATGAGCGTGTCGTCGTAGGGCGTGATGAAGTCGTCCATGAGTCCGCTTCCGAGCGGGCTTCCCCCGGCTCCGGCGAAAAGGACCGGCGCGGCGCATACGAAAGCCGTGACTGTAAAGAGAAGATATTTCATTGTGATGCTCCTTTTGAAGCGGCAGGACAGCCGGTCCCGTCTCATAGATTTCAATATGACCGTGATATTAATACTATAAAACAGGAAAGCGGAAAAATCAAATCCGTCCCCGAAATTTCTGAAATATTTGTAAAGAAAAAAGTTCAGAGCAGGGAAAGGGCGTCCACGTCCACATACAGCTCCACGTCTTTCACCGTACGGCGCCAGTTCATGACCTCCGCACGCAGGAATGCCCGGAACGCCGCGTTCGGCGGCGTCCTGACCGTGGCGAGATACCGGTAGCGCCCCTTGATGCGTTCGATTGGCGCGGGTGTCGCATCGCTGATCTCCAGCGGGGCCGGGAAACGTTCCGCGATGCGGTTTACGAGTCCGGCGGCATTCGCCTCGATGGCGACCGGATCCTCTCCGTCAAAATGAAGGACCGTGAGGTGCGAGAACGGCGGGAAGAGCAGTTCCTTCCGGACCGGAAGTTCCTCTTCGAAAAACATTTTGCAGGAGTGTTCCGCCGCGCACAGGATGGCGGGGTTCTCCGGGGAAAATGTCTGAATGAGCACCTGTCCGTGGACTTCGCCGCGTCCGGCGCGGCCCGCGACCTGCGCGAGGAGCTGGAACGTGCGTTCGAGCGCGCGGAAATCGGGGAGATAAAGCCCCATGTCCGCGTTCAGCACGCCTACGAGCGTGACATTCGGGAAATCGAGCCCTTTGGCGATCATCTGGGTGCCGATGAGGATGTCGATGTCGCCGCCGCGGAACTTCGACAGGACCTCCTCGTATTTCTGCGGATTCGTCATGGTGTCCGAATCCATGCGGGCGATGCGCGCCCCCTGGAACAGCGCGCCGGCGAGGCTTTCGATTCGTTCGGTCCCCGTGCCGACGTAGTGGAAGTCGGCCTGTCCGCAGACGGGGCAGGCCGTGATCGCCGGGATGATCCGGCCGCAGAAATGGCAGATCAGCGAGGCGTTCTTCTTGTGGTACGTGTAGGCGACGGAGCAGTCCGGGCATGTCGGGACGAATCCGCAGGCACACTGGAGCTGGCGCGAGTAGCCGCGTTTGTTCAGGAACAGGATGCTCTGCTCCCCGGTCCGGATCCGGCTGCGGACGGCCTGGATGAGGCGCTTCGAAAGCATCGGGATGCGGTCTTCGTCGTCCTTTTCAAGGCGCATGTCGACGATTTCGACCGCGGGCAGGACGATCGACGGGTCCCAGCGGTTCGGCATGGCGGCGAGGGCGTACTTCCCCGTAACGGCGTTCTGCCAGGACTCCAGGGAGGGCGTGGCGGAACCGAGGATCACGAGCGCGCCCTCCATCCTTCCGCGGACGACCGCCACGTCGCGGGCATTGTAGCGCGGCGCCTCGGACTGCTTGTAGGACGAATCATGCTCTTCGTCGACGATGATGAGCTTGAGATTGCGAAACGGCGCGAAGAGGGCGGACCGTGCGCCGACCGCGATGTCGACCTCGCCGCGGTATACTTTCATCCATTCGTCGTACCGTTCCCCCTGCGTGAGTCCGCTGTGCAGGACGCTGACGCGTTCGCCGAACCTCGCCCGGAAGCGCATCACGGTCTGCGGCGTAAGGGAGATCTCCGGCACCAGCACGATCGCATTGCCGCCCTGTTCCATGACGCGGGCGATGGCCTGCAAATAGACCTCCGTCTTGCCGCTGCATGTGACGCCGTGGAGCAGGAGCACGTGCGGGGATGCCGGCGGACGGTCCGGTGCGAGCATGGAGAAGATTTTCTCCAATGCGGCGCCCTGTTCGCCGGTGAGCTTGAGCGGGGAGGACGGCTGGACCTTGATGTTGCGGAAGGGGTCGCGGTCGGTACGGACTTCCTCGATGTTCAGGATGCCTTCCTTCACGAGGGCGCGGAGCTGAGGCGCCTTTGCCCCGGTCGCGGACTGGACCGTATCCGACGCGGCCCCGGGATGAAGCGTGATGAACTGAATGGCCTGCGCCCGCACCTTTGCGCGCGCCCCGGCTTTTTCCAAATATGCCGCGGCTTTTTCCCGGGAGGCCAGGTAGCACCGGCGGATCTTTTTGGGCTTGATCCTGCCGCTCCTGACCGCCGACGGCAGCAGGGCGCGCAGGGCCTGTTCGCGGGTGCAGCAGTAGTAGTCGGCGATCCATGCGCCGAGCTTCGAAAGGGAATCCGGTATCTGCGGCACGTCACCGCAAATCTCCAGGATTTCCTTCAGGTCGCCGCGGTCGGGCCGCGGGATCAGGCGCACCACGGTCGCCGGGCGCGGCTTGCGGCCCTTGCCGAACGGCACATTGACCTTCATGCCGGGCTGGATGCGTCCGGCGAGGTGCGCGGGTATCAAATAATCGAAGGTCCTGTCAAGCGACAAGTTGACAAGAACCTCCACTGCCGGAAGAGATTGTGCGTCTCCGTCTGGCATAAAACAAAAGAAACTGTGTTACGCCGGGGAGACAGGCTCCCCGGCTTCAAAATCATCCGTTACTGGATAACACCAGTCTGCGGATAGAAGAAATTCTGGTAGTTGTGGGCCGGGGAGAGGATCCATTCCGGGGTCAGGATCGGTCCGTAGCCCCACTGGGAGCGGTTGGGATCGTTGGGGTCGTTCGGGCTGCTCGGAAGCGGGAAGGGGAAGGTGAGGAGCTCGAGGATGCCGACGCCCTCGCGGACCAGGAAGTACCCGACGCCGCCGATTACGCCGTAGGTGGCGCCGGCGAGGTTGCCGTCTTCAAACTGAACGTGGGACATGAAAACCGGGATTTCGAACACGGCGAACGCCGTGTCGCAGATGCCGCGACCGAGCTTGCGCGTGATACGGTTCCAAAGGTTTTCGTATCCCGGCGGCTGATCGGGAGAGAGATTCAGGTTGTCGATGGCGAGAGCCTGGGTCATCCCGCCGATCATGGCGAAGAAGACGATGCTCAAGACGATTTTTTTCCACTGTTTCATTTGGTACTCCTTGAGGGTTGTCTGAGTATATTTTTGAAAAAGTTCTTGTTTTTTTCGGGTTTTGACTGGAAAAATTCGAAAACGCGTTTAATATATTCTTGTATCCTTCATCAATCAAGTTAAAATCACGTTTTTTTTCGTTTTTTTTTCAAAAAAAGCGGATTTCATCTGTAAATAACGTCTGAAAGGCCGAAAAAAATGCCTCAAAATGAAAAAAAGGCAAAAAAAAGTCGGACGGCGCCTCTGCCGCACCCGACCCTGACCCTCCTGTCCCGCAGCCATACCGAATATCCGGACTCCCCGGACAAGGCGAAGCTTGAGACGTTCGTCAACGCCTATCCGGAACGCGACTACGAAATCCTGTTCGACTGCCCGGAGTTCACAAGCCTGTGCCCTGTGACCGGACAGCCCGACTTCGGACACATCCGGGTGCGCTATATCGCGGACAAGCTGTGCATCGAGAGCAAATCCCTCAAACTCTACCTTTATTCCTTCCGCAACCACCACACGTTCCATGAGGAGGCGGTCAACCGCATCCTTTCCGACCTCGCGAAAGCCTGCAAGCCGCGCTGGATGGAGGTCAACGGCGAGTTCCGCCCGCGCGGCGGCATCGCCCTGACCATCACCGCGACCGAAGGGAAAAAGCCCTGAGGCCCCAAACCGGTCATTTTTACCACAACTTATTTAGGAGATACTGGAATTGAATTGCAACATCCCGTCCTTTGAAGAGATCGAAGGCGGCGGCGTGACTTCCGCGTCAGGATTCGAAGCCGCCGGCGTCACCTGCGGACTCAAACGGAGCGGCAAGGCCGACCTCGCCCTCCTTTACTCCAGGACCGACTGCAACAGCGCCGGGACCTTTACATCGAACCTTTTTCCCGCCGCCCCGGTCGTGCTCTGCCAGGAACGCGTCACCGGATCCGCCGGGATCCGCGCCGTTGTCGTGAACAGCGGCGTGGCGAACGCATGTACCGGCGAACTTGGCATGGAGAACGCCCGCGCTGTCGCGAAGCTTGCCGCCGAAGCGCTTGGCATCGGCGAGCTTCAGGCGCTGTCCTGCTCCACGGGCAGGATCGGCGTCCAGCTCCCGATGGACAAGCTTGCCGCCGGGATCAAGGCCGCCGCCGCCGCGAAAAAGCCGGACGGGGGCCACGAGGCCGCACTCGCCATCATGACAACGGATACCCGCCCGAAGGAATGTGCCGCAAGCTTCATGCTTGACGGGAAGAAGGTCACCGTCGGCGGCATGACCAAGGGCGCAGGCATGATCGCTCCGCACATGTACCCGGCCGTCCCGCACGCCACCATGCTCTGCTTCCTCACGACCGATGCCGCGGCGAGCAACGCCGACCTCACGCGGTTTCTGGCGGAGGCTGTCGAAGTCTCGTTCAACCGCATTACGGTCGACAACGACATGAGCACGAACGACACGTGCATCCTGCTGGCGAACGGAGAATCCGGCGCGAAGGTCGCGTACGACGGATCCGAGGCGGCACGTCTTTTCTCCGACGCGCTCCGCCATGTGGTGCAGACGCTCGCGAAGGGCATGGTCATGGACGGGGAAGGCTCCTCGAAGTTCGTGGAGGTCCTCGTCACCGGCGCGAAGGACGCCGCCCAGGCCCATATCTGCGCGAAGGCCATCGCCGACTCCATGCTCTGCAAGACGGCCTGGTTCGGCTGCGATCCGAACTGGGGGCGCATCCTCGCCGCCGCCGGGTATTCCGGGGCGCAGTTCCGCCCGGAAGACGTTTCGCTGGACTACGACGACAAGCCCGTCGTGCGCGGCGGCATGGACGCCGGGACCCCGGAAGCCGAGCTCTCCGAGCTCATGAAAACCGGCAGCTTCACCGTTCACATCGACCTCGGCGCGGGCGTTGCCTCCGACACCATGTGGACGAGCGACATCACCTACGATTACGTCAAAATCAACGCGGATTACCATACGTGATCCCCCCAAGCATACAAGGAAACCCGATCATGGATTCCAACCATAAGGAAAATCTCATCCACAAGGCGGACGTCCTCATGGAGGCGCTCCCCTACATCCAGCAGTTCCGCGACTCCATTGCCGTCATCAAGTTCGGCGGCAGCGCCATGGAGGACCCCGACCTCACCGCGCGCACCATGCGCGACATCGTCATGCTGGAAGCCATCGGCATGAAGGTCGTCGTGGTGCATGGCGGCGGCAAGGCCATTACCGCCCGCCTGAAAGAGCTCAATATCGAGACGAAGTTCGTGAACGGTCTCCGCTTCACCGACGCCGCGACCATCGAGGTCGTGGACGACGTGCTGCACAACCAGGTCAACCGCACCCTTGTCGACGCCATCCTGAAAACCGGCGGCATCGGCGCGCAGATATCCGGCAAGAGGATCCTCCGCTGCGAGAAGACGCTCTCCCGCGACCCGATCACCGGCGAGGAGTCCGATGTCGGGTTTGTCGGCCGCGTGATCGGCGTCGACGCACGCCCCATTCTCGATTCCCTCAATTTCCGCATCATCCCGGTCATTACCCCGCTCGCCATGGATTTCCACGGGCAGCCGTACAACATCAATGCCGACCTCGCCGCCTGCGAAATCGCCATGGCGCTCCACGCCCGCAAGCTCGTCTTCCTCAGCGACGTCCCCGGTGTCCTCCGAGATCCGAAGGACGAGTCCACGCTCATATCCGAGATCCGCACGTCCGCGGTCCCCGGCCTGGTCGAATCCGGCGTGCTCTCGGGCGGCATGCTCCCGAAGATCCGCAGCTGCGTCAATGCCATCGAAAACGGCGTCACGCAGGTCCACATGGCCGACGGACGCCTGCCGCATTCGCTCCTGCTCGAAATCTTCACGAACACCGGCGTCGGCACTCAGATCATCAAGGGATGAACGTTTCCGGTTTCACGGATTCGACGCCGCCCGGGCGGAGGATTGCACATGCCTTCGCACTGGCGGCCGCGGCCGTCTGCGTCCTGTTCGTGACGGCATGTTCCACGCCACGGGAATATCCCCGCACGGAGGCCGGGGTCCGGCAGCTCCTTCAGGATTTTGCCGACAGTTATATCGAAGACACGGACAGCGTGGGGATCGTCGTCGGCGCGATTCTGCCGGACGACTCCTCGCTCATCGCCGTTTCGGGGCGGTCCGATGTGCTTGACCCGTCGAAAGAGCTTTCGCCCGATACCATCTTCCCGATCGGCTCCCTCACGAAAAACATGGTCTTCGAAATGGCAGGGGAATTGGAGCGAACCGGGCAGGTCGATTTCGACACCCCGTTGAAGGACTGCTCCGGGCTGGGCCTGCCGCCGGAATACGACTCCGTCACCGTCCGCGATCTGCTCCTGCACCGGTCCGGGCTGCCGCGCGAAAGCTACACGCTCACCGAACTCTGGCCGGTCATTTCTGCCGAGATCTGGGATTCGAACGTGTACGAGAATTTCTGCACCCGCGAGGGGCTGATCGAAACACTTTCCAACTCCGAATGCCGGTCCGCCGTTTCGCATCCCCGGAGCCGCTACAGCAACCTCGGATACGGTCTGCTCGGCCTCGCGCTGGAATCCATCACCGGGGAAACCGTCCCCGAACTCATGGAGCACACTGTCATCCGCCCGTGGGGGCTCCGCGACACGTCGTTCGGCCCGCCGGAAGGCAAGGAGGACCGCATCGCCGGGACGCATTCCGGCGACATTCCGTTCTTCTGGTTCCGCGGACGCCATGTGCGTTCCCATTACCTCGGCGAAGGGCTCCGCACTGCGGGCGGCGTCTGGTCGAGCGCGTCCGACCAGATGATCTGCCTCCGCAAATACCGGGAACGCTTCCTCTCCATGGACCGCGAAAAACCGTTCGACGGTCCGACCGGGGAGACCGAAGTGTATTACAACTACTACCTCGTCGATTCGCCCGGCGGACACCGCTGCCTCATCCGCTACGGCATGACATTCGGGGTTGCGTCGTTCTTCGGCATCGACCTCGACACTCGCACGGCGATCCTGATCCTCCGCAACAACTGCGACTGGCCCGACAGCGTCGGCATGGACCTGCTGGAACGCCTCGAGCAGGTGATCCCGGACGCGGAATCGTGGGGTGCCGACTCCGAAGATGTTGCCGCCGCTGCATCCTGATCGGGAAGCCGAATCCACACCCCAAAGCCTGAAAAGTAACGATCTTCTCCTGCATCCACGCAGGAATCATGCTTGAATCACGTTCAAGATGCAGGGCTTGAATGGTGCTTCCCGCGCATACGCGCAAGATTCAGTTAAAAACGGTTCCTTTTAACTGAATCTTGATAGTTGAATGCTGTTCGAGATGTTTCATCGCATCTCGGCGATTCCCGGATCGATGCAACTCCCTGAGAGAATACGAATTCCTGTCCGATGTGAACTTTGTCAATTGGACTTTGTCCGTGCTTCCCGCGCATACGCGCAAGATTCAGTTAAAAACGGTTCCTTTTAACTGAATCTTGATAGTTGAATGCTGTTCGAGATGTTTCATCGCATCTCGGCGATTCCCGGATCGATGCAACTCCCTGAGAGAATACGAATTCCTGTCCGATGTGGACTTTGTCAATTGGACTTTGTCCGTGCTTCCCGCGCATACGCGCAAGATTCAGTTAAAAACGGTTCCTTTTAACTGAATCTTGATAGTTGAATGCCGTTCAACTGATTTTACATCTTTTCGCAGGTTTGTTTGCAGGAAGAACAGAGGTCAGGAGACGATCGTGCCGGCGGAAAAATCGCCGGTCAGGACACGTCCGAGCGCGCCGGGTTCCTCGAATTTGCAGACCACGATCGCGAGGTTGTTGTCCGCGCAGAGGGAGAACGCCGCGGCGTCCATGATCTTGTAGTGACCCTCGATGGCCTGCCGGAACGACAGTTCGTCGAATTTCTTCGCGGTCGGGTCTTTCACAGGGTCGGCGGTGTAGATGCCGTTGACCTTGGTTGCCTTCACGAGCGCCTGGCAGTCCGATTCCAGCGCGCGGAGCGCCGCCGTGGTGTCCGTGGTGAAGAACGGGCAGCCGGTGCCGCCTGCATAAATCACGATCTCCCCGCGGGACAGCTGGTCCAGTGCGGCGTCGCGGTCGAAACGCGGCGCGAAAGGACGCAGGTCGGCGGAAGCATGGACATTGACCGGGATGCCGGCCTTCCGGAACGCGTCTTTCAGGCGCAGGGCGTTCATGACGGTGCCGAGCATGCCCATGTGGTCGGCCGTCACGCGGTCCATGCCTACGGCGGACCCTCCGCGCCAGATATTTCCGGCGCCGACGACGAGTGCGATCTGCACGCCGAGTTCACGGGCTTCGGCGATGCGTGCGACGGCGGCGTCCACGGCGGCCGGATCGTAGCCGAATTCCCGGTCGCCCTTGAGGGCTTCTCCGCTGATTTTGAGGAGGACACGCTGATAACGAAGATTGGATGACATAATTGCTCCGCGGTTGAAAGGCTGTTTGGATGAAATCGCCAGATTAGTATATCACGGATTCGGCGATTCGTCAAGTGAAGAGGCGCTTTTTCTTTCGTCTCTTTTCCGATGGGTTTCTCCCGTTTTCCGCTTTAAATCGCCGTTTTCTGCTGTATATTAAGATATGCGCATTGTTTCGGTGTTTCCCGCGGAAGGTCCCTGCGGCCGGATGTGGCTTCATGAAAAACGGTCAGAGGTATTGTCATGGTCATCAAAAAGCTGTTCCTTCCATTCCTTGTTTTGGTGGCTCCGTGCATCCTTCATGCCGCCGGCCTGGACCTGGAGAAAGACTGCAGGCAGGAGATCGCGATCTACCGGATCCGCCCGGGCCAGACGCGTTCGCTCCGAAGGGATCCGGACGGCACGCCTGTGTCCGAAAACCGGCTGAAAGCAGCCGTCGGGGATTTTTATGCCCGGCTCTATCCGCTTGGACCCGGATTCCTGAAACGGTTCAAGTTCAAGGAGGTTGTCTTCAAGGATACGCTCTACGACCGTGAAGGCGACTCGTACCAGTACCTGCGGATCGGCGACGACCTTTTCCTGGATGCCGACCTGGATGAAAAGCAGTTTTACACGAACCTCTTTTTCCTGCAGGCGACCGTGATGCCGCGGATGTATCTCGAGCGTTGGAACAAGCTCAATCCGGACGGTTTTTCCTACGAGCGGACGCGCGGGAACCTCTCCGGGAATGCGCAAAAAAAGCTTGAAGCGGTCCTGTCCGAATGGGACAGGTATTTCGTCAGCCGCGCCGCGATGTATGCCACGGAGACGGATATGGCGCAGACTTTCGCCTACATGGTCATAAAGGGGCCGAATGCTCTGGCGTTCGTGAAGGAACACAGCCCGGACGTGGAGAAAAAGTTCGCCCTGCTCGTCGAGGTCCTGGAATCGGTCAAGGCGATGGAGCGGGGCTACATGGACACCCTTATAGCAGAAGACCTCTCCAAACTCAAGACATACGTGCCGTACGCGTTGTCCGTCCGTCTCGAACGCGAGTATTCCGGCGTGTGGTCGTCCCCGCAGATCGCCGGCCGGATGGAGAAAGCGGGTCCGGAAACGCCTTCCGGGATCGACGAGCCGGTCGAGGTCGCCGGGCGGAAGATCAAACCGCTCATCCTTTCGCTCGAGACAAAGAACTCGCGGCTTTTCAAGCTCCTGATGCAGGGCAAGGCCGATCCGAACGCCGTCAACGATAAAAAGGTCAGCGCCCTGATGCTGGCGATCGCAAACAACGACCCCGAATATGTGAAAGCCCTGTTGGAAGCCGGCGCGAACGTGTCGCCGGATGCCGCCCGGGCCGGCACCGCGTCCGGCGTCAATGCCGAAATCGTGAAGCTGATGAAGGCGTATCTGCCCGGCGTCCGGCAGCCCGGCAGCCCGGAAAGGAATCAGGACAATGCATCCGGGACCGGGAAAAAGGACGGCTCCTCGAAGGAAAAGCCGTGAAGAGATGCGAGTATGAGCTGGAAAAGTGCTGAAATGATCTGCTGCGATTCGCCGGCCGGACTGGTCGATCATGGCATCCGCGACGTCGTCTTCGCAATCGGGACGTTCGACGGGCTGCATCGCGGCCATCTGGCGGTTGTTCAGGCCATGCTGGAGGAAAGCCGCCGCCTGAATGCCGTTCCCGCCGTCCTGACGTTCCATCCGCATCCGCGGGCTGTCCTGACGCCGGACAATCCGCCTCCGCTTCTGATGTCCCGGGAGCGCAAGCTCGCCATCCTGGCCTCGCTCGGTGTCCGTGCCGCAGTGTTCCTTCCGTTCACGAAGGAGTTCGCGGCGCTTTCGCCCGAAGACTTCCTTTCCCGGTGCCTCATTTCCGGTCCGGTCCGCGTCCGCGGCGTCTGCGCCGGCTCCATGTGGCGGTTCGGCGCACGGTGCGCCGGGGATGTCGCGTTCCTGAAAAAACGGGCGGACGAACTCGGGTTTGTCTGCCGCGCAGTCCCGGAGATCCGCGACGGGCAGGGGATCGTGAGCAGCACGAGGGTCCGCGAGGCGCTTGCTGCCGGCGATGTGACGTTCGCCGCACATTGTCTCGGACGGAGGCCTGCCGTTTCGGGCGAGGTCGTCAGCGGGTACGGCGTCGCGGGGAACACTCTGCACTGCGCGACGGCGAACCTGGACGTGCGCTGCGGCATGCTCCCTGCGAACGGCGTTTATGCTGCATTCGCGGTCGTCGATGGCGAACGGTTCCCCGCCGTGGTGAACATCGGCGTCGCACCGACGTTCGACTCCTACGGAAACGGCGGACAGGTCCGCGTGGAGGCGCATCTGCTGGTGGACGGCGCGCCCGACCTCTACGGAAAGGAAATGGCGCTCGGATTCGCCGCCCGCATCCGCGGCGAACGGAAATTCGAATCGCCGGAGGAGCTCGCCGCCCGCATTCGGGAGGACATCCTCGCCGCCCGCGCCGTATTGAATGAACAAGCACAATCTTCCGAAAAGGAGGAATGAAAGACAGTCATGGAACCTGAAAACCGCAATCTCTATTCGATCAGCGACCTGGCCGACCAGGTCGGCGTGCCGCGGACGACCATTACCGACTGGCTCGGCAAGTACGCCCGCTTCATGGAACTCCGGACGCAGGGACGCCGCCGTTTCTACACGGACCGCACCCTCTCCGTCCTCTGCAAGATCGCCGAACTCCGCACCGCCGGACGTTCCCTCGGCGACATCGACGGCGAACTCGAGCGCGTCTTCCCCGTCCATCCTACCGTGGAGCCGCCGGAACCTCCGGCCGGAGCCGAGACGGATCCCGCATCTCCCGCCGGGCCGGACCCCTCCGATCCGCAGACTTATCCCGTGATGAAACAGGAGAATTCCGACGAGCTCTACGATCTGCTCGGCACGAAGTTCGCCGACCTGTGCGACGCCATGAGCGCGGTCGACCGGAAAGCCGATGCGTCCGCACGCCGCATGCGCCTGATGCTTGCCGCGGCGGTCATGACCATCGTGGTCCTGGCCGGATTCCTGATCCTTTTCTATGTCAATTTCCTTGTTCAGCGGGACAACACCGCCGCAAGCCGCGACGCCGCGTCCGCCATCGCGGCGCTTTCCGCAGGCTCGGAAACGCGGGAAAATGCTCTCCGCGCCGATGTCGGCGGCCTGTCTGGCAGCGTGTCCGGTCTCGCTGGCAGCGTGTCCGGCATGGAGGGGCGTGTGTCCGGTCTTGCGGGCAGCGTGTCCGGCATGAACGACGAACTTCAGAAGCTTCGCGCCGACCTCCCCGCCCAGCGTGCGGCGTTCGAGGCGGCCATCGAGGAGATGAAACGAAGCAGCGGATCGGCGCTGGAGGCGCAGAAAGCGCAGTTCGAGGCGCAGATCGCCCTGGAAAAGGAGGTGTTCGCCGCCGAACGCCTCAAGCTCCTTCAGCAGATCGACTCCCTGCAGGAACGCCTGAACCAGGCCGTTTCCAGCGAACCCGCCCGCGCCGAGGAACTCCGAAGGCTCCGGGACGAACTCTCCGCTCAGATTGAGCGCGGCAAGGACATCGAAAAGCTCCGCGACGAGCTGGCCGCCCTTTCCGGCAAGGCGGAGGAGCTTCAGAAGAAAAATGATTCCCTCGCGGACGAACTCGCCGCCGCGAACAAACGCGCTTCGGACGAGGCGGAAGCACGGAAAAAGGCCGAAGCGGAAGCGGAAAACGCGCGCCGCGCCGCCACGCCGGTTCAGAACAACCAGTTCCCGCAGTTCGGCGGGTATCCCTACATGGGACAATAAGGAGGCCCTGCCATGAACTTACTGCCGATTCCCCCCGGAATGGAGACGGAGGCCTTTGTGATGGACTCCGGCGCGCTGCGCGACGTGCCGGAACTCGTCCGTCGTTGTTTCCAGTCGCGCCGCCCTTGGATCGTGGCCGACGAAAACACCTGGCGTGCCGCAGGCTCCGCGCTCTTCGATATCCTGAAAACCGCCGGGCTCGACCCGCATGAGCCGTTCATCTTTCCCGCTGTCCCGATGATCCATGCGGACAACGCGCTGACCCCGCGCCTGACCGACGCCATGCCGTTCGACTGCGTGCCGGTTTCGGTCGGCGGCGGCACCATCAATGACCTCGTGAAGCGTGCTTCCGCAGTCACGCGGCACCGTTACCTCTGCGTTCCGACGGCCAGCTCGGTCGACGGTTACACGTCCTACGGCGCCGCCATGACGGACAACGGCCTGAAGAAGACGCTGCCCTGCCTCGCCCCGCTTGCCGTCGCGGCGGACACCGACGTTCTGAAGGCCGCTCCCGCTCCCATGGCCGCCTCCGGCTTTGCCGACCTGGCCGCGAAGGTCGCGGGCGGTGCAGACTGGGTGATCGCCGACGAACTCGGCATCGAGCCGATCCGGGCGGACGTGTGGGAGCTGGTGCAGAAGGACCTGCGCAAATGGATCTCCGACCCCGCCGACATCGGCGCGATCTTCCTCGGGCTCGCCGCCACGGGGTACTCCATGCAGATGTACCGCGAATCGCGTCCCGCCAGCGGCGCCGAGCACATGATCAGCCACCTGTGGGAAATGGAGAACCTCGAGTTCAACGGCATCCCGGTGTCGCACGGGTTCAAAGTCGGCATCGGCACGCTTGCCTCCACAGCCCTGATGGAATGGCTCTTCAACGGCCATGACGCCGCCTGGGCGCGCGCAAATGCCCGTCCGCCCCGCACGGAGCAGGAACGCCGCGCCGAGGTCGAGGCTCTTCTTTCCCGCGGATGCTACGGCGCGAAGACCGGAGAGATCGCGATGGGCAAGTTCCTGGCCGGCGAGGCTCTGACTGCCCGCCGCGAACTCATTTTCGCCCACTGGGACGCCCTTGCGAAACGCACCGCGGAGTGCCTGATCCCGTTCGACACGCTGAAGGCCATGTTCCGTGCCGCGTCCTGCCCGGTCGCGCCCGCCGAGATCGGCCTCGACGCTGCCCAGTTCAAGCACGGCATCCTGGCAGCCCAGCTGATCCGCAACCGCTACACCATTCTGGACGTGTTGGACGAGCTCGGACTTCTGCGGGAAGCCGCCGATGCCGTCATGCTCCTTATGACGGGACAGCCTTGATTTTTCGCAAATTCATGCTATTATAATCAAATCCGCATTTTTTCACACAAACCGACCGATTCAAACCGCAGACCGAGGACGAGACAAGATGATGAGGAAACTTTTGCTGAGCCTGGCTTTTGCCGCGTGTGCCGTTCCGGCCCTGCCTCTGGCGGCGGCCGACGAGCCGTCCATGGCCATGCCCATTCCCCTGCCGGACACTCGCATCGACTCGGTCCTGGTCTCCGTGAACGGCGAACCGATCACGATGCTGGATGTGATCCTGGAGACCGGCGGCCGCGAGAAGGAGCTCGCCGGAATCTATTCCGGGGACCGCCTGTTCTCCGAGACGCGCAAGCTCCGCGAGGAGACGGTCGAACAGATCGTGACGCGCAAGCTCATTTACGAGAAATACAAGGCGGAGCCGTTCGACATCCCGCGCCAGGAGATTGAAAACCTGCTCGACGAGTTAGTCCGGTCCAGCGGTGCCGAGTCCCGTTCCGCCCTCGAAAAAAGCCTCCAGCCGTTCGGCATCACGCCGGAACGCCTCCGCGAGCAGGCCAGGGAGCGGATCGCCGTCGAGGTGCTCCTGATGCGCGACTGCAACTACCATGTGGACGTCACGCCGAAGGAGGTCTATGAGGACTACAAGGCCCACCCGGAACGGTGGACCGTCCCGGAGAAGATCTCGCTCCAGTTGCTTCAGATCAACGTCACTGCCGGGGCCGCCGGGGGCGATCCGCAGGCCGCCGTCAAGGCCGTCCGCGCGGAGCTGGACAAGGATTCCTCGCAGAAGAATTTCACGCGCCTCGTGCTGGAGAGGTCCGACGGCGCGACGGCTTCCACGGGCGGCGTCATCGACGGCACGGAACTCAACAAGCTCCGTCCCGAATTCATCGAGGCGCTGAAGGACAAAAAGAGCGGCGACGTGGTCGGCCCGATCGAAGCGCCCGAGGCCTTTTTCTTCCTGCGCGTCATCGGCACCGAGCCCGCGAAGCTCATCCCGTTCAGCCAGGCCAACCGCGAGGTGCGGGAAGCCTTGTACAAGGCGAAAGCCGCCGAGAAGCGCAAAGAGTACGAAGAAGAGATCCGGCGGGACGCGTTCATCCGCCGCTTTTACTACTGATGCGCAACCTCTACATCCACGTGCCGTTCTGCGCCGGGAAGTGCGACTACTGCGCGTTTTATTCCGAGCCCGCTCCGGAACCGGAACGGATCCGTCTGTGGCTTAACCGCATCCTGCTTCAGCTTGAGGAAAATGCACCCCGCCTCGCGGAAGCCGAAACCGTTTATTTCGGGGGCGGCACGCCTTCGCTTCTGCCTGAAGATGTCCTGATGCGCCTCTTCGCCGCCGTCCATGCCGCCGCGCCCGCCGCCGCGGAAATCTCCATCGAGGCGAACCCGTTCACCGTCACGCCGGAGAAGGCAGCCGTCCTGACCTCGTTCGCGAACCGTGTGTCGCTCGGTGTCCAGTCGTTCGACTCTGCTCTGCTCGAAGCCGTCGGACGCCGCGACCATGCAGGGCCCGGGCCGGAGGAGGCGGTGCGGAACCTGCGGGACGCGGGGCTCCGCAACCTTGGGCTTGACCTGATGTATGGGCTGCCCGGGGAAACGCCGGAACTCTGGCGGCGCGACCTGGAACGCGCGCTTGAACTTGGTCCCGAACACATCTCCGCATATTCCGTCACGCCGGAACCCGGCACGCCGTTCGCACGCCGGATCGCCGGACGCCCGGAAGACGATGCGCTTACGGAAGCCATGTGGGAGCAGGCGGGCGCGGTCCTCGGCGGATCGGGGCTTCCCCGGTACGAGATCAGCAATTACGCGCGCCCCGGCTTCGAGTCGCGCCACAATTCCAATGTCTGGCACGGTCAGACCTACCTCGGGCTCGGCCCGGCGGCCTGCTCGTTCGACGGGACCGACCGCTGGACGCAGGTTTCCGATTTGCAGGCGTGGCTGGACGGAGCGCCGCCGGAACTCGACCGCATCCCGAGGCGGGCACGCCTCGGCGAGATCCTGATGATGGGGCTTCGCACCGTCCGTGGCTGGACCCGGCGGGAGTTCGAGGTTGCGGCGGGCTGTTCGTGGGACGGCTTCGCGGATCAGCTGAGCGGGCTTGCGGATCGCGGTCTCGTGACGTGCACCGCGGATGCCGTTGCGCCCACGGAACGCGGTCTGTCGTTCTGGAACGACATTGCGGAATCGCTTGTTTTTTCCACATGAATTTGCATTTTTCCCGGCTTGGTGGTATATTACAAAGATATACATCTCTGATACAAGGATATGCAACATGAAATCTGACCTCGAAATAGCGGCCGGCGTCCCCTGCCGTCCGATCTCGCAGATCGCCGCCTCGCTCGGCCTCACCGAAACCGACTACGCCCCGTACGGGCACAACAAGGCAAAGCTCGAACCGGGCGTGCTGAAACGCCTCGCCGGCAGGCCGGACGGACGGCTCGTCCTCGTGACCGCCATCACGCCGACCCCCGCGGGCGAAGGGAAGACCACCACGACCATCGGCCTGGCCGACGCGCTCCGCCGTCGCGGGAAAAAGACCGTCGCGGCGATCCGCGAACCGTCCCTCGGCCCCGTGTTCGGGCGCAAGGGCGGCGCGGCCGGCGGCGGCTGGGCACAGGTCATCCCGATGGAGGACATCAACCTGCATTTCACGGGCGATTTCCATGCCGTCTGCGCGGCGAACAACCTGCTGGTCGCCATGACGGACAACCATATCTTCCATGGCAACGCGCTTCAGATCGACCCGGACCACGTGGTCCTGAAACGCTGCCTGGACATGAATGACCGCGCCCTGCGCCATATTGAGCTCAGGACGGCGGGCAAGGGCGGCTACACCCGTCAGGCGGGCTTCGAAATCACCGCGGCATCCGAGCTGATGGCCGTGCTCTGCCTGGCGTCGGATCTCGCCGACCTCAAGCGCCGCATCGCGGACGTGATCGTGGCGTACAATGTCCACGGCGAACCGGTCACGGCGGGCGACCTCCATGCCGCCGAAGCCGCGGCCGTCCTGCTGAAGGAGGCCATCAAGCCGAACCTCGTGCAGACGCTGGAGGGGACGCCAGTCCTGATCCATGGCGGACCCTTCGCGAACATCGCGCACGGCTGCAATTCCCTGCTGGCGACCCGGCTCGGCCTCAAGCTCGCCGACTACATGGTCACGGAGGCGGGATTCGGCGCCGACCTGGGCGCGGAGAAGTTCATTGACATCAAGTGCCGCCTCGGCGGCCTGAAGCCCGCCGCGGTCGTCCTCGTCGTCACCGTCCGCGCGCTGAAGATGCACGGCGGCCTCGCGAAAAATGAGCTCGAACAGGAAGACCTTGCCGCGCTGGAACGCGGCCTTCCGAACCTCCTGCGCCACCTCGACAACCTCGTCAACGTCTTCCGGCTCCCCGCGGTCGTCGCCATCAACAAATTCCCCGCCGATACGCAGGCGGAACTCGACCTCGTCATGAAGGCGTGCGCCTCCCTCGGCGTCCGCACCGTGCTTTCCGACGTCTGGGCGAAGGGCGGCGAAGGCGGCCTGGAGCTCGCCGACGTCGTGGCGGAACTCTGCGAGGGCGCCGAAGGCCGCGAAACGGTGTTCGCCTATCCGCTCGAGGGCATGACCCTGCGGGAGAAGCTCGACACGATCGTCCGGCGCATCTACCGCGGTCGCGGCGCCGTCTTCACCGAAGAGGCGGAACGTCAGCTCGCCCTGCTGGCGAAGTTCGGCGGCGACACCATGCCGGTCTGCGTCGCCAAGACCCCGTACAGCTTTACGGGCGACCAGACGCTCATCGGCGCGCCGGAGGGATTCGACCTGCTGATCCGCGACCTGAAGATCTCCGCGGGCGCCGGGTTCGTCGTGGCGCTGGCGGGCGACATCATGACGATGCCGGGCCTGCCGTCGTCACCGGCCGCGGAGCGCATCCATATCGCGGACGACGGTACGGTGGACGGGCTTTTCTGATCCGTCCGACTCGCATCGAAGTCCGGCGGAAAGACGACCTTTTCATGCGGGAAGGCGTGCTTTTCCGGCGCAACCTCTTGCAAAAGCGTGTTTTTATGCTATATTAATATTTTGACTTTAATCCGCAACCCCTCAGCAAACGGAGAAAATACCATGGCAATGTATGATGCCGCAGACCTGAAGAAAGGTCTCAAAGTTGAGATCGACGGCCAGCCGTACGTGATCACCGATTTTGAATTCTGCAAGCCCGGCAAGGGCACCGCACTCTATCGCTGCAAGCTGAAAAGCATGATCAACGGCAGCACGATGGACCGCACCTACCGCCCCGTCGACAAGGTCGGCATCCCGAACCTTGAGGAACGCGACATGTACTACTCCTACCACGACGGCCAGAACTACGTCTTCAGCGACGCCGAGACCTACGAGGAAATCTCCATCAACGAGGAAGCCCTCGGCAAGCGCACGTACTTCCTGATCGAGGAAGCCCTCTGCCAGGGCCTCTTCTTCAACGGCAAACTTATCGACATCACCCTCCCGACCTTCATCGAGAAGGTGGTCGCCGAGACCGAGCCCGGCGTCCGCGGCGACACCGCCAGCTCCAACGTGATGAAGCCCGCCAAGACCGACAATGGCTACGACGTCATGGTCCCGCTCTTCATCAACGTCGGCGACACGATCCGCATCGACACCCGCACCGGAGAATACGCCGAACGCGTCAGCAAGGGCTGAAGCTGAAAGCGGCCTGACCCGTGGATCCCTTCACCCGGCTCCAGCAGACCGTCGCGGCGCTGAAATTCCGTGCCCGCGTCCTGGCCGCAGTCCGGGCAGGGTTTGATTCGCGCGGTTTCACCGAGGTCACGACCCCGGTACGCATCGCGGCGCCCGCGGCGGAGGAGTATATCGACGCTCCTCCGGCGGGCGCATTCTTTTTGCGCACGTCGCCGGAACTCGAGATGAAGCGGCTGCTCTGCGCCGGCATGGACCGCATCTACCAGATCGGGCCCTGCTTCCGCGCGGGCGAACGCGGCCGTCTGCACCGCACCGAGTTCGACATGCTCGAATTCTACATGGCGCACGCCGACTATCTGGAGCTTCTAAACGTCATCCGCGCGATCATTGTCGAAACCGCGGTCAAATGCACCGGCGGCACGAAGATCAAGTCCCGCGGATACGAGATTGAGCTCGGCGGCGAATGGGCTATGCTCCCGGTCCGAGAGGCCTTCCGGACGTTCGCCGGCGTCTCCGCCGACGAGGTCGCGGAACAGGAATCGCTGTTCGAGGAGATCCTGGTCGAAAAGGTCGAGCCGAACCTGCCGAAGGACCGTCCCTGCGTGCTGATCGACTACCCGGTCCGCTTCGGGGCATTCGCGAGGGCGAAAGCCGCCGATCCGACCCTCGCCGAACGCTGGGAAGTCTATGTGGCGGGCGTGGAGCTCGCAAACACCTACAGCGAACTGATCGACCCGTCCGTCCAGCGCGAACGCTTCGCCGCCGCCCGCGCCACCCGCAAGCGCCTCGGCATGACAGAATACCCGGAACCGACGGCGTTCCTTGATGCGATCGACCGAGGGATGCCGTCCGCCGCCGGGTCCGCGCTCGGGTTCGACCGCCTCGTAATGCTCCTGGCCGGGGCGGATTCCCTGTCGGAAATCGACTTCCCGCTTGACGACGACGGACAGGAACCATGAAGATCCTCTTTGTCATCGCCCGTTATTTCCCCTACAGCGGCCTGCAGACCGACTTCCTGCGTGCCGCCGAAGCCGCGGCGGACCGCGGGCACGAAGTGACCTGCCTCGTTGGCTCGTGGGAAGGCAAACGCCCGGACGGCCTCAGGATCCTGACCGCGCAACTCCCCGGGACGGGCGAGGCCGACGATCTGGACGCGCTGGAAACGGCGTATCGTGACCTCCTGATGCGCGAATCGTTCGATCGGACGGCGGCGTTCGAACTGATCCCGGACGTGGACTTTTACTTTGCTGGCTTCGACTGCCTCGGCAGCGCCCCGGAGGACGCCGATCCGCGGCTCCTTGCGCGCGAAAAGGCCGTTTTCTCGCCCGGCGCCTCCCCATACATTTTCTACCTCGTTACGCCGCAGATCAACGCGTTCTTCGGCGTCTACGGCACGGAGCCTTCACGCTTCCTGCGCCTGCCGCCGGGCATGAACCCTGCCTGCGGCCGCGTGCCGGACCCCGATTCAGTCCGCATCCGCAAACGCGCCGAGCTCGGCCTGCTGGACGGCGAACGTCTGGGCATCACGGCGGCGCACGACATGCTGCTGAAGGGTGTCGACCGCATCCTGATTTCCTACGCCGAACTCCCGCCGGAACGCCGCAATCGTTTGCGCTTCTTCGTCACCGGCATCCTCGGCCGCGGGGAATGCGAGAAGCTTGCCGCCGAGCTCGGCATCGCCGACCGCGTGATCTTCGACGGCAACCGGCCCGACCTGCCGGAACTCCTCTGCGCCGCCGATTACCTGGTGCATCCCGCCCGGCGCGAAGCTGCCGGCTCCATTCTGATCGAGGCGATCGCATCCGGCCTGCCCGTGGTCTGCACGGAGGTCTGCGGATTTCAGGACATCGTGCTGGCGTCCGGCGGTCACGTACTGAACGAGCCGTTCTATCCCGGCGCACTGACTGCCGAGCTCGACTACCTCGCGGGCATCTCCGACGACGGGCTGCACTACTGGCGGCAGCAGGTCCTGACGTACGCGCACGGCCCGGCGGATTTCTACCGGCGCGCCGACGTGCTTGTGAATTTCATCCAATCCCACAGCGCCGGAGACCGGCCATGAGCGGCGACCCGCGGCAGGTCCGGCGGCAGGTCGCGCGCATCTGGTCCTCCCTGCTGCTGACCGACCGCGCCCGGCTGAGCAGGCGGCGGCGCGCGTTCCTGGACCTGCTGGACAGCGACCCCGAGGCGGCGGAACCGAAGCGCGAGGAGTTTTTCCAGCTTCTCGCCTCGGCGCAGAAACGTTCGCTCGTTCCCGTCGCGGATCGCATCCGCTGCGAATTCCCGGACAATCTCCCGATCACCGCAAAGATACCGGAAATCCGTGCCGCTCTGAAGTCGCACCAGGTCATCGTCGTCTGCGGCACCACCGGGTCCGGCAAGACCACCCAGCTCCCGAAGGCCGCCCTGCTCGAAGGGTTCGGACGAGCCGGACGGATCGGCTGCACACAGCCGCGCAGGATCGCCGCCTCCGCGCTGGCCCGCCGCCTGGCGAACGAGACCGGGTGCACCTGCGGGCACGAGATCGGCTACCAGGTGCGGTTCGACGACCGCACGGACGATGCCACGGTCGTCAAGTTCATGACCGACGGCATCCTGCTGGCTGAGACGCAGAACGACCCGAAGCTCTACCAGTACGACTGCATCATCCTCGACGAGGTGCACGAGCGCTCCCTCAACATCGATTTCCTGCTCGGATACATGAAACTCCTGCTCGCGCGGCGGCCCGAGCTCCGCCTGATCATTTCGTCCGCCACGCTCGACGCCACGCGCATCGCGTCGTTCTTCGGCGACGCACCGGTCATCGAGGTCGGCGGGCGCGTCTATCCGGTCGAGGACGTCTACCTGGAGCCGCTCCAGGACGAGGACCTCGCCGAGTCGGTCGCCCGCGGCGTGGAATCCCTGCTGGACCTGGGCGAACGCGGCGACATTCTGGTCTTCCTGCCCGGCGAACGCGAGATCCGCGACTGCGCCGACATGCTGACCGGGCGCGACTACCCCCACACCGAAATCCTGCCGCTCTTCGGCCGCATGAGCGCCGCCGAACAGGAACGTGTTTTCGCGCCGCTGTCCTCGAACCGCCGGATCGTGCTGGCGACGAACGTGGCGGAGACGTCCATCACCATCCCGGGCATCCGCTACGTGGTGGACTCCGGGCTTGTCCGCCTCTCCCGCTACAACCCGAAGAGCGGCATCCAGGAGCTCCGCATCGAAGGCGTCTCCCGCGCAAGCGCCATGCAGCGCCGCGGCCGCTGCGGACGCGAACAGGACGGCATCTGCGTGCACCTCTGCGCCGAGCAGACCCTAACCGACGCCGCCGAGTTCACGCCGCCGGAGATCCAGCGCGCATCCCTGGCTGGCGTCATCCTGCAGATGGCCGCTCTGAAACTCCCTCCGATCGTGCAGTTCCCATTCGTCGATCCGCCGTCGCCCCAGCTGATCCGCGAGGGCCTGACCACGTTGACCGACCTGCACGCCATCGACGCGGCAGGCGAGCTCACGGAAGAGGGGCGCCGCCTGGCGGAGCTCCCCGTCGGGCCGCGCCTCGGCCGCATCCTGCTCGACGGCGTGGACCGCGGCGTCCTGCCGGAAATCCTGCTGATCGCGGCGTTCCTGTCGATCCAGGACCCGCGCGAACGCCCCTTCGAGAAGGCGAAGGAGGCGGACGCGGCGCAGCGGCAGTTCGATGTGCCGGAATCGGATTTCCTGAGCATCGTGAAGCTGTGGCTGGCGGCGGACGAGGCGTTCCGCGTCTCCAAGTCGCAATTCCGCAAGTTCTGCCGCGCCAACTACCTGAACTTCCGCCGCATGCACGAATGGCGCAACCTGTGCGCCGACCTGCTCGAATACCTCCAGCCGGAAACTGAGCTGGAATCGCTCGAGATCGAACTTCGCGCGGACCGGTCCGACCCGATCCACAAATCCCTCATGGGCGGCCTGCCGCGCCGCCTGGCGTGCTGGGACCCGGAGAAGAAGCAGTATTTCGACCGCACGGGCCGCATGTTCTCCATCTTCCCCGGCTCCGCGCTCGCCAAGCTCAAGAAAGCGCCGGAATGGCTTCTGTGCTTCACGATCGTGGAGACCAGCCGCGTCTTCGGGCGGTGCTGCGCCGTGGTCGAGGGCGCGTGGCTGGAGGAGATCGCGCCGGAACTGTGTTCCCGCACCTATGACCGCGTGAACTGGGACGAGGTCAGCGGGTTCGTGTACGCCCGCGAACGTGTCTTCGCCGGTGCGCTCCCGATCCATCCGGGCCGCCGCTGCCATTACGGGCGCGTCGACCAGGCGGCCGCGCGGACGGTGTTCATCCGCGAAGCGCTCGTGCCCTGCCGGATCAAGGACCCCGCCGCCCCGTGGCTCGTGCGCTGCAATGAACTGGTGCGCTGCCTGAACTCGTTCGAGGCGAAACTGCGGCGTTCCGGCTCCATCGTGGACCTGCACGCGCTCGAACGGCATTTCCTGCGCGTGCTGCCGCCGTGGATGTGCAGCGTGTCCGACATCCGCAGGGACTGGACCCGGCGGCATCGTTCCTACGACCCGAAGCCGGAGGACATCGCGCTCGTGCCGCTCGACTCCCTGCCGGACGCGGATTTCCCGGACCGCCTGGAGGCCGAGGGCGAGAGCTACCGCCTGGAATACCGCTACGACCCGGGCGAGGAGGACGACGGCATCACGCTCTTCCTGCCGGAGGCGCACCTGAACCTTATCCCGCGCAACGTGCCGGAATACCTCGTGCCGGGGTTCCTCCGCATGAAGCTCGACTACATGTTCCGTTCCCTCACGAAGACCGAACGCAAGAAACTGCTGCCGCTGGACGAATGCACGGAGGCGTTCCTGGCGGGGCTGAAGAACGGCGAAATCTACCCTGCGCGCAACCTGCCGCGCGTGCTCGCCTCGTTCCTTCGGACGTTCCGCGGCTGCGAGTTCGACGAGGCCTCGTTCGACGGCATCGACCTGCCGGAATTCCTCATCCTCAAGTTCGCCGTCCTGAACGAACACGGCAAGCTCCTGCGCGTGATCCGAGACCTGCCCGTGGTGGACGATTCGGTCGAGACCGTCTCCAGCCGCCACGCCGCCGCCCGCAAATGGGAGCTGCATGGCGAGACCTCCTGGCCGGACTCCATTCCCGAACTGCCCGTCTCCATCCGCCTGACCCACGGCAAGGGCCGCGAAGTCTACCCCGCGTTCTTCCGGGAGCAGGGCGGGCGCAGCATCGGGTGCGCGCTCTTTCTGGACGAATCCGAGGCGCGCGCCGAACACCGCCGCGCCGTCCTGACGCTCTTCCGCACCCGCTACCCGGAGATGTTTACGCACATGCGGAGCCTGGCGAAGCTCGGCCGTTCGCTCGAACGCGAGTTTTTTCCGGACGATCCCGACTGGCGCGCCGACCTGACCGACAACGCCGTCGCGCGCGCTATCGGATGCCCGCCGGAAGCGATTCGCGACGCCGGCGCCTTCGAAGACGCGTGCATGCGCCTGCGGGACCGTCTGGCGGACGCCGTGCGCGAGGACGTCTCCGCGCTGCTTCAGATGCTCGCCGCCTACGAGCCCGTCGAACGCCGCCTTGAGGATGTCCCGGCGGATTCCTTCACCGACGTCGACGTGAACCGCCAGCTCGCCGTGCTGTTCCGCAAGGGGTTCCTGCGGACGCCGGAGGCCGTGGCACGCTATCCGCGGTATCTGCGGGCACTCCGGGTGCGCTTGGAACGCGCCGACCAGTCCTATGGCCGCGACCGCACGAAAGGCGAGGCGGTCACGCCGTTCCTCGATAAATTCCACCTGCTCTACGATGCCGGGGTCAGCCTGGAGGAGTGCCGCCCGTTCTACGACTTCTTCCTGCTGGTGCAGGAGGCGCGCATCGCGGCATGGTCTCCCGAGCTCCCCACCGTGCAGAAGGCGACGCCCGCGACGCTCCAGGCCGCGCTCTCCGCCGTCCCGCTCTCCGCCATCCCGAATCGCAAGTCCTGAACAGTTTTTGTGCCCGAGCGCAACCGGGCACTACTGCAGTGGAGGCTCCGCCTCCCGGAAATCTCGAATTATCTTGTAGTCTTATCTTGAATTCCCTGCTTCAGAGATGTATATTAAAGTAATCGTTTTTTTCATCGGCGGCGCCAAGCCGCTTCAACAAGCCAATTCTGGAAAGGCCGAAAACTCTTATGGAAAGAAAGCTCTTTGGAACCGACGGAATTCGTGGACAGGCTAACTCCCACCCCGTAACCCCGGAAATCGCCCTTACCCTCGGCAAAGCCCTCGGCAAGATCTTCGTGAACAGCCAGCACGGCGGCACCGCCGTGATCGGCAAGGACACGCGCCTCTCCGGGTACATGCTGGAAACTGCGCTTACCGCCGGCATGGTCAGCTGCGGGATGGATGTGTTCCAGGCGGGCCCCATGCCCACCCCCGCCATCGCCCACCTCGCCCGTTCCATGAACGCTTCCTGCGGCGTCATGATCACGGCCTCCCACAATCCGGCGAAGGACAACGGCATCAAGGTCTTCGGCGGCGACGGCTTCAAGCTCCCCGATGAAGAGGAAGCCCACATCGAAGAGATCATGGCCGGGACCATCAACGGCGTGGCCGGCGACAAGATCGGTAAGGCGTTCCGTCTCGACGACGCCCGCGGCCGCTACATCGAATTCGCCAAGCAGACCATCGGCAACGTGAGCCTCCGCGGCCTCCGCGTGGTGCTCGACTGCGCGAACGGCGCATCCTACGTGATCGCCCCGACCATCCTGCGCGAACTCGGCGCGGAAGTCATCGCCGACTCCGTCTCCCCCGACGGGCTCAACATCAACTACAACTGCGGCGCCACCCATCCCGAACGCATCTGCCGTCTCGTGAAGGAATACCGCGCCGACATCGGCATTACGCTCGACGGCGACGCCGACCGCGTGATCTTCAGCGACTGCCACGGCAACGAAGTGAACGGCGACCGCATCATCGGCCTCTGCGCCCTCGACATGAAGGCGCGTAACCGCCTCCCGAACAACACCATCGCCGTCACCTGCATGAGCAATCTCGGCCTCATCGACGCCATGAAGCAGAACGGCATCACGACGGAGATCACCACCGTCGGCGACCGCTACGTCATCGAACGGATGCAGGAAAAAGGCATCTCCCTCGGCGGCGAACAGTCCGGCCACCTGATCTTCCTCGACTACGCGACCACCGGCGACGGCATCGTCTCCGCTCTTCATGTCCTCAAGCTCATGAAGCAGCACAACAAGCAGCTCCACGAACTCACCGGATTCATGGAGGAATACCCGCAGAAGCTTTCCGGTCTCGCCGTCAAGCAGAAACCCCCGCTGGCCGAGATCCCCGGCTACAACGACCTCATCGCGCAGGCCGACAAGGAATTCGCCGGCACCGGCCGCACCGTCATCCGCTACTCCGGCACCGAGAACAAGGTCCGCATCCTCGTCGAGGCAAAGGACGAAGCCCTTGCCCAGAAATGGCATGACAAGATCAGCGACTTCCTGAAGAAGGCGCTCTGCTGACCGTCTCCCGAACCGATGCGGCTCCCGGGGCTCGCGGTTCCCGCCGCCGCTTCCCGTCCCCTTTTTTCCCGCCGGAAGAGAGGGGGTGCGGGGCTGGCGATTGAACTTGAAAACGGTTTCCCGCCGCATGTCCGGGGATTTCGCCGTGCCGTTTTCCCGGCCGCCCTTCTCCGGACTTTCTGCCGCCCCGGACCGCGTTCCAAGCCGCAAACCAACCTCAACCACGGAAAGATCACACCATGTGCGGAATCGTAGGATACACCGGGCCGAAGCCGGCTTTCGCATTTCTTATCGACGGACTTAAACGCCTGGAATACCGCGGCTACGACTCCGCGGGGATCAGTCTTCAGGCAAAAGACTCCCTCCTGACCGTCAAATCCATCGGGAAGGTCGTCAACTTGGAGTCGAAACGCCCAGCCGGCGAGCAGAAGATGCATACCGGCATCGCCCACACACGCTGGGCCACGCACGGCATCCCGAGCGAACGCAACGCCCATCCGCATACCGATGAAAAAGGGCAGTTCGCGGTCGTCCACAATGGCATCATCGAGAACCATGCCGATCTTCGGAAACGCCTTGAGGCCGCCGGGCACAAGTTCGCATCCGACACGGACAGCGAAGTCATCCCGCACCTGATCGAGGAGTTTTACCACGGCGATCTCGCCGAAGCCGTCGCCGCCGCCCTGCATCAGATCTCCGGCACCTACGGCATTGCGGTCGTCTCCGCGATGCACCCGGATACCATCATCACCGCCCGCCTCGGCAGCCCCATCGTCATCGGCCTCGGCAAGGACGCCAATATGGTCGCAAGCGACGTTACCGCACTCGTGACCTACACGCGCGACGTCATCTACCTGAACGACGGCGAAATGGCCATCCTCACGCCTTCAAGGGTCGAGCTCCGTACTTTGGCGAACGTCCCCGTCCAGCGCCAGGCATCCCAGGTCTCCTGGGACATCTCCGCGGACGGCAAGGGCGCCTACGAGCACTACATGCTCAAGGAGATATTCGAGCAGCCGGAATCCGTCGAAAACTCCATCCGCGGCCGCCTGAACTTCAAAGCTGCAAACGCCGTTCTCTCCGGCCTCAATCTTACTCCGCGCGAAATGGCGCAGATCAACCGTATCGTCGTCGCCGCCTGCGGCAGCAGCTACCATGCCGGGCTCGTAGGGTCCTACTATTTCGAAGACATCTCCGGCATCCCGGCGTCCGTCGAACAGGCTGCCGAGTTCCGTTACCGCAACCCCATCATCGAGCCGAACACCCTCGTTCTGCCGATCAGCCAGTCCGGCGAGACCGCCGATACGCTGGCCGCCGTGCGCGAAGCCGTGAACAAGGGCGCGATCGTCGCATCGCTCTGCAACGTCGTCGGCTCCACCATTGCCCGCGAAAGCGGACGCGGCATCTACCTGCACGCCGGACCCGAGATCAGCGTGGCCTCCACGAAGGCCTACACCTGCCAGGTCACGGTCCTGCTCATGCTCGCGCTGCTCCTCGGACGCAACCGCCGCCTCAACCACGAATGGGGCGAGATCCTCGTCAAGGAGATCGAAGCCATCCCGGATCTCCTCCGCGAGGTCCTGAAACAGGCCCCGCGCATTGAGGAGATCGCCAAGGCTACGGCGCAGGCCAACGACCTGTTCTACATCGGACGCGGCTGCCTGTATCCCGCCGCGCTCGAAGGCGCCCTGAAGCTCAAGGAGATCAGCTACGTTCACGCCGAGGGCTACCACGCCGCCGAACTCAAACACGGCCCCATCGCCCTCCTCGAACCGTCCGTCCCCGTCGTCGCGCTCTGCAACGATATCCCCGGCAAGGACAAGATGCTCGGCAACATTCAGGAATGCTGCGCCAGACGCTCCCCGATCATCGCGGTCGTCTCCGGCGATGACGATTGCTGCAACAAGTTTACGGACAACATCATCCGCGTCCCGAAAAGCTCCCGGTTCGTTGCCCCGATCACCACGGTCGTCGCGCTCCAGATATTCGCCTACTATTTTGCCCGCGAACGCGGCTGCGAGATCGACCAGCCCCGCAACCTCGCGAAGAGCGTTACGGTCGAATAATGCCCATGAGCGCCGCCGGAGGCCACAGGTTGCGTGTCAAGCCGGGTTCGCCGCCGCCCTCGCAGGCGGGCATCCGGTGCGTGATGATGGACCTCGACGGGACGATCTACGAAGGGGATTCTCTCTACCCGACGTCCCTGCCGTTCTTCGACGCGCTCACCCGTCACGGCATCGCCTGGGGATTCGTCACCAACAACACGTCCCGGAGCATCGATTCCTACGTCGCACGGCTCCGGGGCATGGGGATCCCGCTCGCCGGACGAGACCAGGTCATCACTCCGGTCCTGAGCGTCGCCGACGCTCTCCGCACGGAATTTCCTGCCTTCAAACGTCTCTTCCTGCTCGGCACGGAGGACTTCCGTCGGGAAATGCAGGCGTTCGGGCTGGAGGAAACCGCCGACTCGCCCGACGACCGCCCCGACGCCGTAATCACGGCCTTCGACAAATCGTTGAACTACGACCGGCTGTGCCGTGCCGCCTGGTGGATCAAAAACGGCGTCCCGTGGCTCGCCACGCATCCTGACGTCTTCTGTCCCACCACGGAACGGACCTGGCTCGTGGATTGCGGTGCCATCACAGCGTGCCTGGAGACCGCCACCGGCGTCCGCTGTCAGCGCGTCTTCGGCAAACCCAACCCGGACCTGCTTCAGGTGATGCTGAAGCGCCTCGGGCTCCAGCCGTCCGAGCTTCTCATGGCGGGCGACCGGGAACACACGGACATCGAATCGGGTCTTCGCGCCGGGGTCCGCACCCTGCGCATTTCCACGGGCGTCGGCGGAGGTTCGGCGGAAACGCGCGCGGATTACTGCTGCCGCGACCTCGGAGTCTTCCAACGGGCGCTTTTCCCGGAAGACTGAGCCGACCCGTTTCCCCGAAATGTCCGGCCCGCTCTCTTTGCCGGCTTTCCGTCCGGCGCATTTGGGATGTTTTGCGAACGATCCGTTTTTGACATTTTCATTCGTTGTGTCCGAGTCGTGGAAAATGACATGGTTTTGATATGATTATGACGTTAATCTCATCAAAAAAACAGGGGGTGCGGCAAAAGGGGTTTCGGAAGACAAAAACGCCGCTGGAAGGCTTTTTTCAGAGAATTTGCTTTAAAAGCTGAAGCAAACGTTAAAAAACTTGCCCTTTTTCCTTAAAAAGTCTCGTTTCGCGCTTGAAATCGGGAAAATGAGTGCTATGTTTTAGAATTACCGATGATGCATTGTGCCCCGACGGAGCGTCCATCATCGAATTTTAACTCAAAAATGATAAAGGCATAAAACAATGTCGACACTTGCGACAATTCTCAACACGCTGGTCGTGATTCTGGCGGTCCTTCTGATCGCCCTGATCCTGGTTCAACCGTCCAAGAGCGGCGGCGGCTTCGGCTCCGCGTTCGGCGGCCTCGGAGAAAGCGTTTTCGGCGCACAGGCCATGAGCCATCTTTCGAAGCTTACTGTCTGGTGCATCTCCATTTTCTTCATCCTCACGCTCGCCTCGGCTATCGTCGCCGGACACATGCGGACGGCCGACACCAGCGTGGTCGAGGAAGAGTCTTCCATCGCCATGGCAGGTGAACCGGATCCGGTCGAAACGGTTGCGGAAACGGTGAAAACCGATGTCGCCGGAACGGAAAATGCGGCTGTCTCCGAGGATAGCCCCGCCTCGGAAACGCAGAATTGAACCCGGCCGGAGCAGGAAAAAAGTTCCGAAACTAAAAAAAATATTCAGATTTTTTTGGAGAAACACCCTTGAAAGAAAAGGAAAACAAGAGTATTTTCTATTCTATTAACAAAAGTGCTCTTCTCCCGAAACAAACCACGAAGAGGTCTGGAATCATGAAAAAACTTCTCATTGCACTTTTCGCGGCAGCGGCCTTTACCGTTTCCGCTCAGTCCGCACGGTCCGGCAGCTGGGCGATCGAATTTCCCAAGGACGGGAAAGCCGTCAATGTTTCCCAGACCTTCACGCCGTTCTTCAAGATTGAGAACGAAGAGCGTGTGATCGATATGCGCCTGAACGAGCGCGACATGAACAATGCCAAGCACTGGCTCAGCATCGATGTCGTGTTCTCCACGAATGCGCCGAAAAGCTCTTCCTCGCAATGGAAGAAATGGCTCGACAACGTCGAAGTCGACATCTACGTTTTCGTCCCTTCCACCAATGACCGCGGCAATCCCATCTGGGCCGTCATCAACGGCAAGCAGACGCTCGCTTCGCTTCAGGCTGACGACAGCCGCCACTTCGTCCGCATGATGATCCCGCCCGAGGTCATCTACCGTTATTTTGCGTTTGACGGCACGTCCGGCGACCTGCAGAAAGACTATGCGAAGATCACGTCCGAACTGAAAAAGCTGGCTCCGGATCTCCCCGTGATGGCCGTCATCACGTGCAACGGTCGCGTCGTATCCGGCTATCAGGCGTGCGGCAAGGAAGTCTTCAACCGTCTGGAGAAGGCCCAGAGCAGCAGCAACCAGGCCAAGCTTTTCTACACCTACCTGAAACCGGACAGTGGAAGCACTCCTACGGTCGCAACGACCGCCAAGCTTTTCAAGTACATCTACGACAGCAGATTTAACCCTCAGACCTACAAATATTTGCCGGATGAATTGCTTCCCGTTTCGAAAACCCCGTTCGCATGGGTTCTCTTCGACCGGTTTGAACCCATCAAAGAATCCGCGGGGAAATAACCGATGGCACAGCAAAACTTAATCCTCTGCATCGATGTCGGCGGCGACAGCATCAAAGCCGCCGAGTTTTCGTATGTTCCCGGGCAGAGTCTGAACCTGGAACGATTCGCCTATACGGAATATGAGTTTTCCTCGGATGAACCCCCCGCGGATGTGATTCTCAAGACCCTCGCCGACGTTATCAAGACAAACGCCTTCACGGCGCGTGACGTCTACGTCTCCATTTCGGGAAAGAATGCCTTTGTCCGGTTCGTCAAGGTCCCCGCCATGACCACGGACAAGGCCAAGATCCAGGAGATCATCTCCTACGAAGCCCAGCAGGCCATCCCGTTCTCTTCGGATGAGGTCGTCTGGGATTCCCAGCTTCTCCAGCCCACCGCGGACGCGGACGGCAGCGAGATCGACGCGATGATCGTCATCGTGAAGAAGCAGGAAGTTTCCCGCATCTCCGAACTGGTCGAAAAGCTCGGCAAACGTATTGCCCTGATCGAAGTCGCCGGCACGTCCTGCTACAACAGTGCCCGTGCGAACAGCGTCGGAGCCTCCGAATGCCAGATGATCCTCGACATCGGCGGCCGCTGTTCCACGCTCGTCTTCATCGACGGCTCCCGATTCTTTGTCCGCACCATTCCGATCGCGGGCGACACCATTACGCAGCAGATCGCCAAGGAATTCAACATTTCCTACGAGGACGCGGAGGAGATGAAGCGCAAGCACGGTTATGTCTCCCTGGGCGGCGCCTATGAGGAAGCCGAGTCGGAAGTCGCTTCCGCGGTTTCCAAGATCGTGCGGAACGTCATGACCCGTCTGCACGGCGAGATCAACCGTTCCATCAACGTTTACCGCGCCACGCAGAAAGGCCGCAAGCCGGAGAAGCTTTTCCTTGCCGGCGGCACGTCCATTCTTCCTTACACTCCGCGCTTCTTCTCGGAAAAGCTGCGGATCCCGGTCGAGTACCTGAACCCGTTCCAGGTCGTGGGCATCGGTTCCGCGGTCGACCAGCAGGTCCTCTCCGAGGTCGCGCACCTGTTCGCCGAGACGATCGGTCTGGCGCTTCGCCGCATCGGCACGTCCCCTGTCGAGATCAGCCTGATTCCGGATTATTTCAAGAAACAGAACGAATTCCGTTCCAAACGCCCCTTCTTCCTCGCTTCGGCGGTCGTCCTGCTGCTCTATCTCCTCATTACGCTCTGGGCTTACTCGCAGCAGGCGAAAAACATCGCGGAAAAGCGCGACGATTTCAGCACCCTCGTCGCCCAGCGGGAAGGGATCCAGAAGCGCGTGAAGGACGCCAACACCAAGCTTTCCGTAGCCAAGTCGACATTCGACGAGGCCGTCGATCTCCTGAAGACCCGCAACAATGTGATCGCGTTCTATTCGCTCATCAAGTCCTGCATCCCGGACAACGTCTGGCTTACGGAATTGTCGATTTCCGCCGCGCCGAGCGCGGAAATCGAGGAAGGGCTTATGATGGACAACGATAACGACCAGGATGAGAACGGAAACCCCACCAGGAAATCCAGGCAGCTTTCGATGGATATGCCCGATGAGGATGAAGAGGAAAAGACCGAGAGCGAATCGATCTCGACCGAGGGCGGTCTGCGCTGGATCAACATGGTCGCCTACGTCATCTGCGAAAAGTATGACACGCGCCTCAACGACAGAAGCGCCGCGATTAACAACATCACCTCGAAAATGAAAGAGAACGGCGGTTTCTTCAAGGCGAAAGACGAAGAGATCAAGATCGTGTACGACGAGGGCCGCGAGATCTGCAATTACCTTACCATCTGCAAATTCCTGCTGGCCGTCGAACTGAAAGAGCCCATCGATTCGCCGGAATTCGAAAAGATGCTCGCGAAAAAGTTCTCGCCTGTCGGTGTGGACGAAGACGACGAAGAGGAGGAAGAAGAATGAAACAGTTCATCCTGAAAAATATCGTCCTTGTGGCGATTTTGGCCATAACGCTGGTCGGCAGCATCTTCCTTATTTTCTTTATTTGGAGCAAACAGCAGACGATCCAGCAGTCCATGAAGGATATCGAAGCGGACGTCGCAAAGGTCGAAGCCATCAATTCCGCCCGCAATCCCAACAGCGTGGAGCAGAGCGAAAAGATGATCAAGGCCGATACCGAGACCATGGCCAAGAAGAATGTCCAGATCTACCGTCATTTCGGCAAGCCCTACCGTCCTGCCCTGCTCAAGCTTCTGAAGAACATCGCGTCGCCGGCCGAACTGGAAGCCGATCTGCCTCTGGATCCCACCCTGGTCGCCAAGCCGAAACCGAAAATCGAAGCGGAGGAGTCGGACGATGACGAGGATTCGGATGCCGAGGAAACCGCGTCCGCGGCTCCCGCCGCTCCGACCGACGAGGAAAAGGCGGTTTTCAATCCCGAGACCAGTCTCGTGATTCTTTCCTTCGAAGAGGACCAGCTTCGCACCATGCTCGCCGACCTTTATAAGGAGGTCCATCAGGAGTCCAACGAGGATACGTTCGTGATCCCCGATACGGTCCAGGCCGAGCGCGCCCAGCTTTTTGACAAGCTTTTCAACCAGATCATCGAAGCTCCGGAAGTGGTCGATTCCTCCCGTTCCGAGGATTTCCGCAAGGCCGCCGCCGCGAAGTTTGCGAAGGCGTTCGCGATTTTCCGGGAGGACGTCCAGGCGCTTACGCTGGAAGACGTCACCGATAAAGTGGCGCACGAGCTCTTCCTGGATGCCCTCGGACTCCCGCGTCTGATGCGCCAGCGCGACTGCAAGAACTACATCGACTCCCTTTACGAAAAATACTTGAACTCCGATCTCATTCCCGGAATATCCTCCGGGGACACCTCGTTCAGCAGCACGAACCGCGTCCAGGAGTTCATCTACGGCAAGAACCTCAACCGCCAGGCGCTTCCCGTTGCCGAAATGGTGATCCCGATCATCCGCAATTTCCAGATCAAGGAAGACCTTTTCCGCAGGATGAAGGACTCCGGCATCGACGTTCTCCGCTCCATGAACGCCGGCGTCTTCTACGGGACCACTCTGGACAACGATCCGGAAGGCCCGATCCTCGAGTTTACCTATACGTTGGAAATGACGGCCTCCATGGAGGCGATCGACACGTTCATCAATTCGCTTCATGCCGCCTACAAGTCGGATCGCGTGTATGTGATCAAGAACATCAAGTTTACCGCTCCCTACGACGATCTGATCGAAGCCAACACGCTTGTCAACCGGCACTCGAAGTCGTCCTCCGAAACGAATCCGGTCGAAACGACGGCGGGAACCGCCGCAAACCAGGCGCAGTCCGATGCCGCGTCGACCGACGACGGGGAGACCCAGGCTGCGGTTGTCGTGTCGTATACTCCCCAATACGAACTTACCGACCCCCGCAATTCCGATTACGGCAGAATGCTGATCGGCGGGAAGCAGGATAAGATCAACTGCACGATCGTGGTGAATTATCTGTTCTATCGTGCCGATAATATCACCAACCAATGATGGAGCACCCCGGACATGAAAAAGTTTCTTTTAGCACATTATGAAAAAATAATTCTGGCTGCCCTGCTCATCATCTTTGCGGGTCTTCTTTACTACCAGCTCCTGTTCGTCCAGAAGGCGCAGAACCAGGCCGTCGCGGCAATGGTCAATCCCGTTCAGAAACCGTCCGATTACCAGCCGATCGACTTTGCGGCGGAAAAGAAGTACCGGACGGAGATCGTCTTCTCCGAGTGGAACACGGTCGAACCTACGGAACCCTCCGCGGACAGGACCGGCCTGATGACACCCTATCCCATGGCCGAATGCGTTTTCTGCCATGCCCTCATCCCCGTTACGGCATACCCGGAAATCGGTGAAACGAAAAACGGCAGATGCCCGTCCTGCGGAAAGGCCCTCGCTCCCCGCGTCGCGGTTGAAACCGACGAACTCAACGGCAGAGCCGACCAGAATTCAAACGGCATCCCGGACGAATGGGAAAAGGAATTCAATATCCCCGCGCAGTATTCCCGCGCCGATTCGGACGGGGATTCCGACGGTTTTACCCTGCTTCAGGAATACAAGGCCAAGACCGATCCCACCGATCCGCTCAGCCACCCGAAATACATCACGCAGATTTTTGTCTCCGCCATCAGCCAGCAGCGCTTCACCGGGTTGGAACTTGTCTCCGTCGATACGACCAAGTCCGATAAGAAAGACTGGGTCGCTACGTTCAATGTCGTCCGCGACTCCCGCAAGCGTTCCGCTTTCATGCGCATCAATGTCGGCACGTTCAAGAACAACACCACGGATTTCAGCGTCGTCGACATGGAAATGGACGAAGGGACGCAGGAACCGATCGTTTATATCCAGCGCGTCGGAAAAATCGAACGGATCCCCTGCCGTCCCAAGCAGGCTGTGTACGACCCCGCCCCGCGTGTGCGTTTCCTCAACAAACTGTATGACCGCACGATCACCACTTCCGTCGGCGCCCAGTTCAAGCTCGGCACGGCCAAGACCGGAGAGGAACTGTACAAGGTGGTCTCCGCCAATCCGACTGCAAAGGAAGTCGTCGTGGAGACCGTCAACAGCGACGGCTCGCCCGGCGAGACCCTGAAGATCCTGCCCGCTGCAAAGTCCGCTTCCGCTTCGGCCTCCGCGGATTCCGGCAGCAAGACGAAAAGCTCTTCGACCACGAAATCGAGTTCGGATGGAAGCACTTCCTTCCTCCAGAAACAATAACCCCACCTCAAACCAACCTGTGATACGCAATCATTGATTCAAAATAAACAACCAAGGATGAGACAATGAAGAAGAGACCCCATTGTTTTCTTCGCCCGATTCTCCGGCCCGCCGCCGTGTTTGCTCTCGCGTTCGGCGTGACGTCCATGATGCTTTCCGCTCAGGACGAGGATGCGGCGCCGGAAGCGGATGCGGCCGTAACGGAAACCGCGGAGGAGGCTGCGCCCGACTTCGAGAATACCGACGCCGTGATGGATGAATCCGAAATCAAGCTTGAGATCCCCGAAGAAGACGACCTTGAACTCAAGGTCTCCGAAGAAGGCGAACTTGAACTCGGGACTCCCAAAGAGGCCGGCACCGATGCTTCCGAAGAAGAGGCTGGAAACGAGGCTTCCGAAGAGGAAGAGGCCGTCGAAGAGGAACCTGTGCTTTCCGGCGACGAGAAGGATGTCACGGAGGAGATAGAGGAAAACCTGATCGACAACGAGGAGCTGTTCAACGAATATCTCTCCCAGGCCAGGACCCGTACGGCCGAAAAGGAATTCGTTGAAGCGTTCAATCTTTTCGACGAGGCGAAGAACGTACTTGAAAAGTGCGAGGTCTCCCCTGCCAAGGACGCCTTTGCCAGACGCCTTGCCGATGAACGCAAAAAAGCCCAGATCCTGTTCGGAAACCAGGTCCTTGAGGACTGCGAGAAGGATTTCAACAAGCTCCTTCTCCTCAATCACGACGACGAAATCCTCGATCTCGGGCAGAGAATCCTGAACGAACTCATCTGCGCCAACGTTGTTTATTACCTCGGCATCCCGCCCCGGACAGACGAAAGCGGCAAATATATCGTTCCCTCCTATGACAATTCCGAACTTCAGATTGCCATTGCCAACGATCCCGTGAAGGATAAAAAGTACAATTTCGCCGCCAACGTGGAATCCATGAGGAAATCGACGCAGGAGCGCATTGACAGCCAGAACTACTGGAACGAGACCAGCCTTGACGCCGTGGATCCGCGCTACCACGAGCGCCAGCGTGAGATCAATCTGCTGTTCCGCGCCGGCCAGTTCCTCTATCAGCACGACCAGTGGGACGACGCCCGCGACAAGATGGAGCAGATCCTGGTGAAGGATCCTTACAACGAGGACGCCATGACGCTCCTCGAAAAGATCTACCGCAGGCTCTATGCCATCGCCGACGTTCGTTCGTACAATGAATTTCTCCGCGAACAGGCCCAGTCCGACTGGAGCTGGGTGGAGAGCATTCCCGACGTCCGCAACATCGTGATTACCGGCGGCGCCGAGGCCTACGAATCCGCCGGGAACGAGCTGTACAACCGCCTCAACGACCTGATGATCGACCATATCGAGTTCGAAGGGGCCGATATCGGCTCCGTCATCACGCTTCTCCGTGCCCGCAGCAAGGATCTGGACCCCCAGGGCGAAGGCTTCAACATCATCGTCCCGCAGGCGGAAAAATATGCGAATAAGCTGGTCACGCTCAACCTCGACCAGATCCCGCTGTATGAAGTCATCCGCTACATCTGCAAGATCACGGGACTTTCCTTCCGCATCGATGAAACCGATAAGATCATCACGATCGGATCCGGTTCCGACGTCAGCGACATGATCACCCGCTATATCCCGATCCGCCAGGCCACCGTTCTGCGCATCGTCGGCAACATGCGCGCCGAAGGCATCGGCGACGGCATCACGCAGGAAGACACGGTCGGAGCCGGCGACACGGTTGGCTCGCTCATCACCCTGAGCGGCGCCGAATCCGATCCCGACGCCCAGCGCGTCACCTCCATTGCGCCGGAGACTCTCCGCACGTACTTCTCCGAAAGCGGCATCCCGTTCGAGGAAGGGTCCTCCATCGCATACGACGCCCGCGCAAACAAGCTCACGGTCGTCAATACCCCCGAAAACATCCGCCAGCTTGAATTCGCCATCCGCGACATGGACATGCAGGATCCGCTGATCCTCATCGAATCCAAGATGGTCGAGATCAAGATGAACGACCTGGAAGAACTCGGTTTCGACTGGACCCTGACCCATACCGGCGGTGAAAACGAACATTTCAATTTCACGTTCACCTCCCCGTCCATCAGCTCCGGGTTCTCCGACAACACGCTCGTGAACAATCTGAACCTGCTCCCGAACTTCGGTCCGGGCGGCTCCTGGAGCCTCTTCCTCACGATCAACGCGATCGACCGCACCGACCGTTCGGAAATCCTCTCCACGCCGAAAGTCGTGACGGTGTCCGGCCGCCAGGCGCAGATCCAGATGGTCCGCCAGATGTATTTCCCGGAATCCTGGTCCGAACCCGAGATCTCCACCAGCTGCGGTTCCAGCGTCACGTTCGAACCGTCCTATCCCGAATTCGGTTCGCCGCGCGACATCGGCACCAGCCTGACGGTTACCCCGACCCTCCAGCCCAACAACTACACGGTCCGTCTGGAGCTGAATCCCTCGGTCACCGACCTTACCGGCTGGTCCGACTACAGCTACAACTACGTGATCGGCGAGTTCGCATCCGGCGAAGAGTATCCCATGACGCTCAAGATGCCGGAAATCTCCAACCGCGAAATCCAGACGACGATCAAAGTCTACGACGGCCAGACCGTCGTCATCGGCGGTATCCTCAGCGATACGCACGGCCAGCTCAGCGACAGATGGCCGCTCTTCGCCGATATCCCGCTCATCGGCCGCCTGTTCACCGAGTCCGCTTCCGAGGCGCACAAGGACAATCTGATCATCTCCGTTTCGACACGTCTCATCAGCGGTGATGGCATCCCTGTCCGAACCAATACGCAAAACGGTCTTCCGGACTTCAGACGGTAAGGAGCAGCTGAAATGAAGAAGATTAAAGATATGACATATTTCATGGAGGCTCCCATGCACGCTTTCCCCCGCTATTCCGCCATTCTCATGGCGCTTGCGATCTCGCTTCCTGCGGCATTCGCCCAGGAAGTCGAGGACCTCGACCTCACCGTCGAGGAAGAAATGCCCGTCGTTGAGACGACCGGGACCGAAGATTCGGCCGATGCCGATGCCGCGGCCGATGCGATTGCCGATGCTGAAGCCGTGGCCGATGCGATCGACGCCGAGGCCGAAGCTGCGGCTGGCGCCGAAGCCCAATCCGAGCTTTCCGAGGTGGAAAAGGAGCTTCTCCGCGAGCAGACCGCCGCATCCATTGAGGAACTGATCGCACGTCAGGCGCAGCAGCGCAACGCCGACGAGCTCCAGAGGAAAGCCTCTTCCGCGTTCGAGCACGAAGACTACGACGTGGCGGTCGACGCCTACGTCGACGTCCTGAAGATCCTCGAGTCCGAAGTCGTCAACGGCGAGATCCCGGAAGCCAACAAACGGAAGATCGCCGAAGTCAAGAACATGATTTCCCAGTCCTACTATTTCTGGGCCCGGAAGATCTTCAACGAGGCGGAAAAGACCGCCCAGATCGGCCTCTACGACGAAGCCATCGAAAAATGCGAAGAGGCGATCAAGGTCTATCCGCTCTCGGAGCCCATCATGCGCAAGACCATCGACGAATACCTCATCATGAAGTCCTCCGCGCAGTACAAGAAGGATACTTCCGAAGAGGAACTCATCCCCGAGGCGATGAACCGCGTGAAGCGCATCTCCCTCCTGATCCGCCAGGGCCAGACGCTCTACAACACCAAGCAGTGGAACCGGGCGCAGGAAAAGTTCAACCAGGTCATAATCCTCGACCCGTACAACATCACGGCCATTGACTATCTCCGCCGTATCTACATCCATGAGTCCGAAGTCGGCGACCGCCGCCGCGGCGCCGTGATCCTGGAACGTGCCGCCGAAGCCATGTGGGAATTGATCGCCCCGATCCCGACCGGGTCCGAGACCTCCGACGATGTCGTTCAGGAAGAAATCAAGGTCAAGGAAGACAATGCCGGCACCACGCAGAAGAAACTCAACGATATCTTCATCGATCACATCGACTTCGAAGAAGTCTCCATCGCGCAGGTCGTCCAGTTCCTGAAGCACACGAGCAAGGACAAGGACCCGGACCGCGTCGGCGTCAACTTCGTCCTCCGTTTCAACACGGACGAGACCGCTTCTTCCCCGTCGTCCGTTTCCGATGAAAACGAATTCGGCGATGAAGACGAAACCAGTTTCGAAGAAGATGAAGAATCGGAAGGTTCCGAAGAAGAAGAAGGAGCCGTTGAAGACGATTTCTATTCCTATGACGATCCCTCCGGCAACATCGACAGCGGAAGCTCTTCCGTACAGACGGCCGAAAACACCACTGTCACGCTTGCCGTCGACAACGTCTCCCTGATCGACGCCATCCGCTTCATCTGCAAGTCCGCCAATCTCCATTTCCGCGTCGAAAACTACGCGGTCGTGATCGCCGCCAAGGACGTCCCTCTCGACGAGTTCATCCGCAAGACGTACCCGATCGACAAGGAAATCCTCGCCAGCAGCATCATGGGCGACCTGAGCAACGACAATGTCAAGCAGTACCTGATCGACCGCGGCATCCCGTTCCCGACCGGCGCCTCCGTCCGCTACGACGAGATGAGCAGCCGTCTGACGGTCTTCAACACCTCTGAGGCGCTTGCCAAGGTGGAGGACCTCATCGACCAGATGGACGTCTCCGACCCGCAGGTCCTGATCCAGGTCAAGTTCGTGGAAATCGAACTGAGCGACCTGCAGGAACTCTCCTTCGACTACACGTTCTCCCGCGTCTCCCCGTCGTGGCCGCCCAACGAGCCGACCGAGCTTAGCCCGACGTACGATTACGACGAAAACGGCGAACTCGTACCGATTCCCGTGCAGAGCACGGAATCGTTCATCATGTATTACCAGAACGGTTCGGAAACGCGCAACAGCACCCTCGCCAACGCCTGGGTCACCCCGAGTGTCCAGGGGCTGAATTTCGAAGAGATGCAGTCTTTGAACGTGAATCCGGGCGATACCTACTACATTCCGGACAATCTGGAAGCGGGGGAAGGTTATTGGAAGGGCTACTCCCAGACCGAGGCCACGAAGAATTACGGGCATCACATCACCTGGGGTCCGAACAGCCATTTCAACCGCAACGCGCAGACCAGCGCCGGCATTTACGGCGCCTCCACTACAATCCAGAACGATGCTATCTTCAACTGGTCCACCTACAATGCGGACGGTTACCAGTTCACCGGCGGCATCCATGCCCTGGACAACGCCGACTCCACGGAAATCCTTTCCGCACCGCGCCTGACGACCATGAACAATCAGAACGCCGTCATCCGCATGATCACGGAAAAGTACTACCCGACCGACTGGGACGACGCCGAACTCGAAACCGTCTCCACCAACGGGTCCAACGTGCCGGTCTTCACCCCGTCCATCCCGTCGTTCGGCGGCGCTACCGAAGAAGGCATTGCACTTCAGGTCCGTCCGCGCGTGGAAGAGGACAACTACACGATCTTCCTTGAAATGACCCCGGTCATCCAGGAATTCATCGGCTGGACCGACTACTCCTACTCCATCCCGCTGGGAGAAAACGACGAGCTGTATCCCAACACGTTGAAGATGCCGATCATCGAAGCCCGTTACATCAACACCAACGTCATGAGCTACGACGGCGAAACCGTCGTCCTCGGCGGCGTGATCCGCGACGAACTCTCCATGATCGAAGACCAGTACCCGATCCTCGGCGACCTCCCGCTGATCGGACGCTTCTTCCAGGGCAAGGGCAAAGGCTCCAGAAAGACCAACCTCCTGATCTTCCTGACCAGCCGCCTGATCAAACCCGACGGATCCCCGTTCCGCGAAGACCAGAGCGGACGCGGCGTTCCCGCGATCTGATCGCTCTCTTGGGAAAACCACAGACCCGGCGCCGATGATTCGGTTCCGGGTCTTTTTTGGCTTTTTCATGAATCCGGGAACGGTTTCCGTCAGCCGGTTGCGGGATTCGTTGCCCCGACACATGGCGGTGCAGCACAAATGTCCGGGAAGGCCCTTTCCGGCGCATTTGAGGTCGGGAGGCAGGAGAATCCGCGTCTATGTGCGTCATGTCCGGCAATGGACCCGGAAAGGCCTCCGAACGAGTTTTTGAATGCCGAGCCGGGAAGAGGCGTGTGCCGGACACGGCCTGCCGGACGAATGATGCGGTTTGCGCCCGTTTTGATGCCTGTTCGGCGAAACGGTCTGCAATCCGGCGAAAAAAAAGCCTCGAAACTTTTGCAAGTGTCTGAGGTTCTATCAGTAAAAATTGGAGCCGGCTCTCGGATTCGAACCGAGGACCGACGGTTTACAAAACCGTAGCTCTACCGCTGAGCTAAGCCGGCGTATCGTTTTCAGGATTCCTGGAATTCCCGTTTCGGAACCGCGCACTTGCGGCCGCGGACGGTTTCCCGTCGAGCCTCATGGACTCCACCCTCGCGGACAAGGGAAAGCCGACCGAATTCCGAGCTGTATTAATATGGCATATTTTTTTCAAAAGTCAAACTCTTTCCCTTTCTTTTTCGCGTTTTCGTGGTATAGTATGATAATCTGTTTGCTCGGCCCGCCGTGAGCCGACGCCGAAATCTCTGGAAAGGAAGTCCCGTCTCTATGTCCCAACGCTGGCTGATGATCGCCGATGCGCACCTGACGTGCAGCAAACCGGAGGACGAGTTCTTCCGCATGCTGAACGCAGCAGGCCGGCTGCCCGGGGACGTCGGGATCGTGTTCCTCGGGGACGTTTTCGACCTGTGGATCGCACTGCGCGGATACGAGAACGACGATCATCGGCGGTTCCTCGACTGGTGCCGCGCGGAGAAGCGGAAGCGGAAGATCGTCTTCCTGGAGGGCAACCACGAGTTTTTCGTCGCGAAGACTTACGCGGACGCGTTCACGTTCGCCGGGGAGGACTCGTACCAGGACGGCCTGCTGCAGTGGTTCCACGGCGACCGCATCAACAAGCGGGACCACGCCTATGCCGTGCTGCGGTTCATCATCCGCAACCGGCTGACGCGGTGGCTGCTGCAGCTGTTCGGGGCCACGATCGGGCCTGCGTTCGCGCATTATGTCCGCGAACGCCTCCGCACCACGAACCAGGCGCACAAACACTATTTCCCGGAACCGCACGCACTGAGGTATCTTTCCTCGTGCCCGGCGGGTTCCGTCGTTTTCGCGGGGCATTTCCACGACCGGGTCACGAAGGCCGTGGACGGCAGGATCATGGAAGTCCTTCCGGCGTATGCCGATGCTTCGGAGCTCGCATATTACGACCCGTCGTCGCCGTCGCTCGCGGTGTTTCCCGCGGACCGGATCGCCGACGTGTGCGGCAAACCAATCAACCAGGAGGCGGCTGAATCATGAAACGACTCATGTATCCCGGCAGTTTCGACCCTGTCACAAACGGTCATCTGGACGTCATCCGGCGCGCGTCGCGCATCGCCGACGAGGTCCTGGTGGCTGTCGCGCGCAATTCGGAGAAATCCCCGCTGTTCACGACGGAGGAGCGCATCGAGCTCATCCGCACCGTCACGGCGTCCATTCCGAACATCCGCGTCGTCACGTTCACCGGACTGCTCGCCGACGCCGTGACATCGTTCGGCGTCTCGGCGGTCATCCGCGGCCTCCGCGCCGTCTCCGACTTCGAATACGAATTCCAGATGGCGCTGATGAACCGCGAACTGAATCCGGCCTGCGAGACCCTCTTCATGATGCCGAGTCCGGAATATTCGTTCCTGAGCTCGCGCCTCATCCGCGAGATCGCATCCTGCGGCGGGTCCGTGTCCGCGTTCGTGCCGCCGGAAGTCGTCGAAGCCATCCGCACCAAAATGGAGCAAACCAGACCATGATCATCATCAATACTTCGCACATCCTCCCCGATACTCCGTACCTGCTCGACGGCACGGAATCCTCCGACATCCTGGAACTCCCCGCCGACGCCGATCCGCCGCTTGCGCCCGCGGGCGACATTACGTACCGCCTTTCCGCAGTCATGGCGGGCGCCGACCTGGTCGTGACCGGCAGTGCATCCGTGCCGCTCGCCACGGTCTGCGCGCGCTGCCTCGACGACATTCGCGTCCCGATCGCGGTGAAAAACATCTGCCTCCACTTCGAGAAAGTGCGCGACCTGGAGGTCGACCTCACGGACGATGTTCGCGAGGAACTCCTCCTCGCCATCCCGTCCTGCTTCTACTGTTCCCCGGACTGCAAGGGCATCTGCCCCGTATGCGGCACGAACCTCAACCACGCTTCGTGCTCCTGCGACAGGGACCGGGCGGAACCCGAACCGGACCCCGCGGCTCCGTCGCCCTGGGACCAGCTCGATGCCCTGAACTTCGCCCCCGAAAAAACTGCGAGGAAGCAGGCGAAAACGACCGCGAAAACACCCGCGAAGAAAACCTCCGAAACACCCGCGAAGAAGAAAACCCCTGCAACTGCAGAGAAACCCGCGAAGAAAAAAACCTCCGCACCGGCATCCGGGAAATCCGGCGGGCGCGGCAAAAAGTAAGATCCCAAACGGGATTCGAACCCGCGTTTATTTTCGCGGGAGACGCTCGGTGCGGATCGGGAGCAGGTAGAGCGCCGTCAGGAAATTGACCGCCGCGACGAGCACGAAGACGCCGACGGCGGAGATGATCCCGTGCGCCATGAGCTGTGCGGAGACGATCGTGCCGAGCGCGATCGCGAAGGAGTTCACGATATTGTTCGCGGCAACGGCGCGTGCGACCTGCTGCGGGTCGGCTTTGTGCTGGAGCAGGGCGTTCAGAGGGACGGAGTAGAATCCGCCGCATGCCGCAAGCAGCACGAGGTCGGCGGCGATCCGCCAGAAGGCGGGAAATCTGAGGAGTTCGCCGACCGTGAAAAGCGTTCCCGGGGCTTCCAGTGTCGCCTCTGACAGTGTAGTCAGTGCCGTTATTTCGCCGACCGTGAAAAGCGTTCTCGGGTCTTCCGGGACATGCGTCCACGAACGTGCCGCGAAGAAGAGGTCGAGCGTGAAGAACGCCATGACGACCAGTGCGAGGGAGACGAGCGGCATCACGGCGCGGCGGCGTCCGATGGTCTGGCAGGCCACCGACCCGATCGCCACGCCCGCCGAGAAGAGCATGTACAGGATCGGGACGAGGTGCGGCGTCGCGCTCAGGACGTCCTTGCAGAACCCCGCCAGCAGCGATACGTAGAGCGCGGCGGTCATCCAGAACGTGGAGAGCCCGATCACGCAGTGGGTCAGGACTTTGTCCCGGAACACGGCGCGCAGGACGTCCCATGACGCGCGGATGATGTTCGGGTCGATGCGTAGCGCGGGGGATTCCGGCGGCATGTCCGGGATGAGGAATGCGCCGCAGAGCCCGAGGGCGGCCATCAACAGAATGACGGCGCCCGTCACGAACCCGCCGTGGGGGACGGTGATCAGGTAGTTGCCGAGCACGGCGCCGAAGATGACCGCAATGTAGGTCCCGGCATTCACATAGGCGTTTCCGCGCAGGAGTTCACGTTCCTCCAGCATCTGGGGGATGTAGGCATATTTGAGCGGGCTGAAAAGCGCGGACTGCGTGCCCATGAAGAACAGCAGGGCGAGGAGCGGCCACACGCTGCCGCGGAGAAACGCGAAGAAGACCGGGACCATGAGGACGAACTCCATGATCTTGCAGGCGCGGAAGAGCTTGTGGCGCGGGAACTTGTCCGCGAGCTGCCCGGCGGTGGCGGAGAACGGAAAGTACGGGAGCATGAGGAGCGCCATGGCAGTGAAGGAGAGGGCGTTGGCCGTGCCGGAGGAATAGCCCGACTGGTAGGAGATCATGATGACCAGCGCGTTGCGGAAGAGGTTGTCGTTGAACGCGCCGAAGAAGAACGTCAGGAAGAACGGAAAGAATCTGCGGGAGAAAAACATGTGGGATCCGGTTCGGGGTGGGAGGACATTGGGGGGCGGCGCCGGTGCAATTTGCCGGATATAATATAAAACTCTATGGTGGAATGTCAAGTGCGCCGGGCGGGTTTTCCCGGGGAGATGCGGAACTGCCGTCCCGCTTCATGCCGTCCGGGGCGCGGTCCGGCGGGTCGTCTTTTCGCTTTTTTTTGCGAAAGATGCTTGACAAATCCTTATAAAAGAGTTATCTTAATATTTTCAAATGGTTTTTACAACTTAACGAAACAGGTTTTATTATGGCGACTTATGATGTCAAGGACGTGAACGGCGTCGAACACCTCAAGCTCGAGGAATCCGACGTCGCCGCTCTCGTCGAATCCGATCAGGTCACGTCCACGTGCCCCATGAAGAAATCCCCCATGCCGTCCTGGTCCACCGCTGCCAAGTTCGATTTCCTCACCAATCTGCTCGACGAACAGCGCAAGCGCATCGCATTGAACGCGGCTGCGGCGCGTTCGGACGGAGGCAAGGACCTTACCGACCAGCAGAAAATCGCGCTTGCCGAGGAAAAGAAATTCGTTGCGAAACCGGCGCCCCCGATGGCGCGCCTCAAGGCGTTCTTCATCGACCTCGTTTTCGCGCTGTTCAAGGCGATTCCGCTGGAGCTCGCCGCCATCGCCGCGGTCTACATGGTTGCCACGCTCGGCGCATCCTCGCTGCCGCAGGTGCCCGCCGGTCTCGGCGCCGATGCTGTCAACCTCGCTCCGTCGCCGGCAGGCGCGAAAGCGAAGCTCAAGGTCGCTCCGACCAAGTTCGCCGAACTTGACGCCGATCTCGGATACAAGGCCGGGTCCGTCATCGACGACAAGGCCGCAAAGGAAAAGTACATTTGCCTGTCCTCCGAAAAGGGCAAGGCCGTCTGGATCAAGGCTGCCACCGCCGGACGCATCGCCGTTGCTGCGGGCCTCCTCTTCTTCGCGTGGGAGTTCGTCATGCTCGGCTGGGGGCTTTGCGCCCATGGCCAGACGCGCGGCATGCGGCAGAACGACCTGACGCTCTGCAACGCCAAGGACGTCCGGGTCGAGCTGAACGGATTCCAGGTGTTCGCGTCCGTCCTGCTGACGCTCCTGACCTACTCCTTCGCGTGGATCTTCGTGCTGGCGCTCAAACGCTCCCCGGCCGAACTCGTTTCGTTCACGCGCTGCACTGCCGAATAAGCGCCATCTTTTCTGTTTCCGTTATCTTTGGTGCCGTGCCGATGCACGGCATTTTTTTTTGCATTGACATTTTTGATAAGGCTTATAGGTCAAACAGGTCGTATTTCGCCTGAGGACAGTTCATTTGCCTTGGGAAGCCTTAAGGGGATCGAAGCAAAAAAAGCCCTCCGCCGCGATGAAAACGGCGAAGGGCAGGCGTCATGAGGCACCGCCGCCCGGTGCTTTTTCAGCGGGCGGAGCGGCGGACCGGAACGTCGGGATCGATCATTCCGGGTTGAAATCGGACTTGGAAACGCCGCAGACGGGGCAGACCCAGTCTTCCGGGACGTCTTCCCAGGCGGTTCCGGGCGCGATTCCGCTGTCGGGATCGCCGACTTCGGGGTCATAGACATAACCGCAGACGCTGCAAACATACTTTTTCATGACGGAGATTCCTTTCTGTTTCGGACGTGGTTATTGAGCGGAGCGCGCGAGGAGCGCGTCGCCGACGGCTTTGCCGAGGGCCGCGCACTGGTCAAGCGCCGCCGCATTGGGAACGTATTTGACTTTCAGGCCGGGGGCGACGAGTTCGACGCCCGCGCCCTTCAGGTACTCCTCGATCTTTGCGACGGATTCGCCGCTCCAGCCGAAGGAGCCGAACGCCGCGCCGACCATGTTTTTCGGGCGGAGCCCGCGAAGATAGGTCAGGACGTCGGCCGTGCGGGGATAGAGGTCGTTGTTGATGGTGGGGGAGCCGACGACGAGGGCGGAGGCCTTCAGCATGGCGGCCGCTGCATCGCTGCGCGTGCAGGAGGCGAGGCAGAGGACCTGGACGCCGCATCCGGTCTCGCGGATGGCGTCGGCGATCGCGAACGCCATTTTCTCGGTGCTGTGCCACATGGTATCGTAGAGGACGAGCGCGTTCGGCGTGACAGCCTGTTCGGCGAACTCCCTGTACCACGCGAGCGGGGTGCCCAGCATGTCGCCGCGCCACAGCGGGCCGTGGTCGGGCGCGATGACCGCCACGTCGAGCCCGAGCCCGGGGAATGCGTCGAGGAGCTTCAGGACCTGCGGGGAGTAGGGCAGGAGGATGTTCGCATAGTAGCGTTCGGCTTCCTCGCGCATGGTGGGCAGGTCGTTTTCGTCCGCGAAGATCTTTGCGACGGCGTAGTGCATGCCGAAGCCGTCCTGGGAGAAGAGGACGTTGTCGCCGGTGAGGAACGAGAACATGCTGTCGGGCCAGTGGAGCATGCGCGTCTCGACGAACTTGAGCGAGGATTCGCCGAGCTCGATGGCGTCGCCGCTCTTGACGGGCTTGATCTTGCCGGCGAGGCCGTGGAAATGGGCCTCGAGCGCTTTCACGCCAAGGGTGGACGCATAGACTTCGGACGGGTTCACGCGGGCGATGGTTTCCGGCAGGGCGCCGGAGTGGTCCATCTCGGCATGGTTGGAGACGATCACGTCGATCTTCGCAGGGTCGACGACGGAGGCGATGCGCTCCATCATCTCGCCGAAGAACGGCGCCTTGACGGTGTCGACGAGCGTGATCTTCCGGTCCATGATGAGGAAGGCGTTATAGGTGGATCCGCGGCGTGTGGTGTAGCCGTGGAATTCCTTGAGCTGCCAGTCGATGGCGCCGACCCACCAGACTTTGGGGGAAATCCGGATCGCTTTCATCATAATTGTGCGTGTGTCCTTTCGTGTGGATATCGTGAGGTTGAATTGAGGTTATGAGACGGTGGAGGTCCAGAGACCGTGTAGATTGCAGTATTCGCGGAGGATGAGGCCGCTGCGGAAGCGGACGGGGAACACGGCTTCGGGCGGATCGCCCGGCTTCAGGTATTTGCGGCAGACCATGTCGCCGTCGACGACTTCGATCCACTGGATGTAGTGCGCCTCAAGCATCGGGTGCGCCACCGCGCCGACCGTGACTTTGAGCTGGTCGCCGTGCGGAGCGGCCACCGGGACATGTTTTTCGCCTGCGCCGTCGGAATGGTTCTCGATCATGCGTGCCAGGCCGCGTCCGCAGCACGCGGGAATGCACTCGTCGCCTTTTTCGCAGGGCTGAAGCGCCTCGAAGACGATGCCGCATTCGACGCATTTCCAGATTGTGTTCGGTTCTTTCATCGTAATTTCCCCCTCGGATTGACTGGTTCGGGCGCGGCGTCCCGGCCGGCGGATCCGCCCGGATGATGCACGCGTCCCGGATTGGTTCAATACTGTATCACGTGTACACGGAAAATGCAAGCCGTCAGGCAGAAAAAGCAGGGAAGAAAAAACAAAAAACCGCCGGGGGAAGCAGAATCGCTTCCTCCCGACGGTCAAACAAGGTGCGTTCAATCTCCGTCCGTTGCATACGGGATGTTGCCGGATGCGTCCGCCGAAGGCGATTCGAGGTCGGCCCGGACGAGCCCGACGGCATCCGCAAGATGCTCGGCGGTCCCGATGTAATTGACGGTGACCTCGTGCGAAACCGCGGCCGAGTTGAAGATGCCCGGCGCGGTCCTCCGGCGGTACTGAAGTGCGTAGGTCCCCTCCGGGGCGCTCGCGTAGTCGCCGGTGATGACGGTGCTTTTTAATACGGGCGAGGCGGTGTCCGGGTCGATGCCGGCGCGCTGGATGGCGACCGTGCCGCTGCCGGACAGCGCTTTCTCCGCGAGGCCGCCGAGGGCGGAGTTGACGCCGGAGCATCCGGTTAAGAGGACTGCGGCGGCGGTGAAAAACAAAGAGAAGCGGATCATAGTTTGAATTCCCGATGTTGTGTTATCTGTTGAAAGCTTCTTTCACGCCTGCGAGGATGGCGGCGCAGACAGCCCCGATGACGAGCGTGACAAATGCCTTCAGGGCTGTCCTTCTGCCCGTCTGGAATGCTTCCGCGAGCGAACGCAGCGTGTCCGCCGTCTTCGCGTCGATCCCGTTCGGGCAGCCGTGCTCGTACGAGGCGAGGATGTCGGTGAAGATCGCAGCGATCTCGTTTTTGTCCTGGTCGGTCATGGGCGCAGCCTCCCGTTTCTATATGCGAACCAGCCGAAAAGCTGGCAGGCGAATGCGGCGAAGATCCCGGCCAGCATGCACGCCGGACGGCAGTCGTAGACGGCCTCGAGTATGACGTTTGCTGCGAGGCGTGCGTTTGCCGCCGTAAACGACGGGAACGATTTGTGCGGCATGGAGTATTCCCAGTCGTGGATTTCCGCGGACGCCTCCAACGGGCGGAGCAGCCACGTGACGGCATGCCGGATCCAGGCGGGCCAATGGTCCGGGCCGACGCCGTTGCATGCGGCCGCGAGCTCGGATTCGGAAGCCCGCCAGAACGATTCCGGAGCGAAAGCGCCGAATTCGCAGCAGAAGGCACGCAGGAATTGAGCTCGATTCGGGGTCATGCTTCGGTCTGCTCCTCCGCAGGTTCCCAGCACTTGTACCACCAGTCCGGCTGACCGTATCCGGCCTTTGCCCCTTTGTACTTGCAGAGCTCGTTCAGTGCGCTCCACCGGATGGCGAAGCTGTTTCCGCTCACAGGGTCGGCCCGATATGCTTCGGATGAGGAAAACGAGGCGTATTCGTCGAAGCCGCCCATGAAGGAGGCGTCGCCGATGAACGCTCCGATCTCGTCGCACAGAGATCGGAACTGCGTACAGGCGGCCGCGAAGTCTTCTTCCGGCGTCGCCTCCCCATTGTTTTCGATCGTTCCTCCAAGCTGCATAAACAGTTCTTCCGTGATCGGGGAGACTGTCCCGCCGTCCGTCTTCAGCATCCCCGGAAGTTTATTGAAAGTTTCTCCGTTGAACATGTAAATCTTCATTGTGTAACTCCTGCTTTCGGCATATGTATCCTTGTCGGGTTCCGATTCAGCATTTTCAGCTCTTTTCGATACCGGTCAGGCCGCCGCTCACGACGTAATCACCGGCACTCGCCGAGGTCAGCTCTACGGTCCCATCCGTGGTATTGACGATCCATATATCCTGCGTGTCCGCCGGTACCGTCACGGTCGCGCCGTAGATGATGCCGAGGTTGGTTACGGTCGTACCATGGATTTCCAGTTCGTTGAACTCGCGCGTGGCATGCCCGTCCTGAAGAGGTGCATCCGGGTCCGTGTAGTGGAACTGCACGGATGCGTCTTCCGGTCTTGCGGGCATAACGACACTGCCTCCCGGAGCGATCGGCGTGCTGTTCGTATTTCCTGTCAGGTCAACGATTGCACCGGAACCGATGATGACAACGCCATCCGATGTCTGCCAGTAATTGGCGATTTTTTTCACGGTCACCGCTCCGTCAAGCACGATTTTTCCGCCGCTTCCGACAACCGCGTCTTCTGCGGCAACCGTGTCCTTGAGCACAAGTACGGCATCCTGGCCTCCGCCATAAACACAGATGGGATTGGGCCCTGCATTCCCGCTGATGACACAATCGGACAAGGTAAGTTCGCATGCGGAGTGCGACGTGTTTGTAAAAACGTTGACCGCACCACCAAGACCGTTTGTGTGCGTATTGCCTGTGATCGTACAAGATGACATAAGCGCGCTGCCAGGTGTCCACCCCATATTTATAACACCCCGCGCATTGTTTGCTGTTTCCGCGTATCCGGTAATGGTCGCGCCTGTGATTTCAGAACCATCTTTCATGTCAATAAAGGCTGTGGTGCCGCCGATATCGATCATATTCGTGTTTCCGATCTGCGGGACAGTCACGCCGCCGAGCGAGTAAGCCGAAGCGGAACCGGCGGAAGGATAGACGGTTGCTCCACCTGGTGCGAACGTCATGCCGCCACCTCCGGGATTGATCGTCGTAGTGTGCGTGTTGCCCGTCAGGTCAACAATCGCACCGCTGGAGATGGTGACGGAGCCGGATGCACCCGCTGACCGCGGTTCGATGACGTCAATCCGGTTACTCCCGGCAAACGTAATGATGCCTCCGTGGTTTACCGCACAACGCCCAGCCGTATTGCCGCCAAGCAAGGCAACCGTCCCGCCCGAATCGGTCAGGATGTCGGCTCCTTTGATTGTCGACGCTATATTTCCAGAGACAACTGAGTCTTTTATCTCAGTGAGTCCAGCTCGGAACATGTAAACTCCACCGTTAATACCGGTGGCACGGTTTTCCGTTACGGTCGAACCGGAAATAAGCGCATACTGACCCCAATTATAGACGCCTGTATAGTTTGCTGCCGTATTGCCCGTAATGAGAGAGCTGATGATGGCAAGACTGCCGCCTCCACCACGAACTGACAATCCGGCGATTTCTCCCGTGACGCTCGTTCCGCTTATGATGCAGGATTCGACAGTTGCTTTTCCGTTCGACACATAAACGGCCCCGCCGGATGCCGCGTTGACAAAGGTGATGCCGTTTGCATACGCAGATGCGCTCCATGGCGCCATAATGTTCGTGCCGCCGAGGTCGATCCGTCCTCCGTTTCCGGTTGCTTTTTCGACGGCAAGCGCGCCGCCCGCGATTGAGACGGATTCGACGTTCACGTCGCCCAGTGTCATGGTCCCGCCCGAGTTGACGACACCGCTCATCGTGAGGTTCGCGAAAGTCGTTTTCGAGGTGCAGCTCACGCCGCCCGTGAGGATGGTATCCGCGTAGCCGTTGCCGACGACGTGCTTTTCGCCGCTGGTCACCGCGCCGCCCATGTCGATGGCAAGCCCGGCGAGCGTGTCGTTGAACGCGATGTACTGGCTTCCCGCCGAGGTGAGGCCGTAGGGGAGCGTGCCGGCGGTAGTCCCGGTCGCGGAAACCACGATGTACCCCCCGATATGATCCTCCACACTGATGATCGCCATGCCGCTGCGGAATCGGACTGTGCAGTAGTTGATGCTGTCCGGTTCGAGCGGCTGGGACAGAATCACGTTCGAACCCGTCTTCACAAAGCCGGTTCCGGCGACGAAGACTTCCAGATGTCCCTCAAGCCCGAAGCTGTTGTCAGGGACGGTTTCGGCGTTGAGCGTCTTGTAGCTTGCGGTGGCGTTCAGTTTGTATGCGTGCCCCGCCAGCAGCGTTACCGTGGATTCTGCAGGGGATTCGATCGGGAACCACCTCGACTGTTCGACCGTGGAACCGGAAACGATCGCCATGCGGTACCCGGCGGTCAGGTTGTCCTGTTTGGCCGCGAGGGAAGCCGACAGTCCGGTGATCGCGCTTTGCGGGACGGCGGCGGTGTTGATCGTTCCGGCGGAATCGATGGCGATGCCGGTTCCCGCATTGGCCGCGGTCAGCTTATCCTGCTTCGTGCCGGCCGAGGCGGAAACGGCTGACTGGATCATGGTTTCAGCTATGGAATGTGTCACGATCCCCTGGTCCAGCGCGGTGGGGTCTCCCAGGCCGGCCACGCGGTTTCGAACCGTGAAGTTCTCGATCTGAAGCACAAATGCGGCATTGCCGGCACTGTCGTACCCGACGAGCTCTCCGTTCAGTCCGGCGCGCTTTTTTTCGTTGCCGAGCCAGGCCGCGAGCTCCTGTGTGTTCATGTTGGAGATGGGGATGACGAATTCCGTGAAATTTAGAGTCTCGCCGTTGACCGTATCGGTCACGGAATGGACCGAAATGGAGTCGGCGTCCGCGGCCAGTTTGCATGTCGTGCTCCGGTCGAAGTCCGCATCCATATTCCACTGCCAGTCCACGATGCCGTTGAATGCGGAGACCGGGTACGGAGTCGCCATCCCGCATGCCGCAAACAGCCTGATTCGCAGACAGACCGAGACTCCGAGCACCAGGACCGGTGCGGCCTGGTTTCGGGCGTTTGCATAATCGCGCACGATGCCGAGCGTTTCGTTTGCCGCCGCGTAAAAGACAATATCCTGCATATCATTCCCTTTACTTGAAATTGAAATATGATTCGTAGTCGTAAATGACCTTGACGTTTCGGGCCTGCCAGCCTCGTATGTAACTGCCCGGCGCGGTGTCCGCACCGCCGAGGCCCGACACCGTTCCATATTCCCGGGAGGCGAAGGTTCCGCCGCTCAGAACGAGCGTGTTTTCCCCGGATGAAACGGGCATGCCGAACGGATCGAAGAGGTAGGTGTTGTCTTCGTCTTCGACCGGATCCCCGTTCCCGTCCCGTTCCCGCGGATCGACGGCGTCGAATCGGAGGATGCCGGCGGAAGCCTCAGGGCAGCCCTGATGGTCCGGCGTGATCCGTTCGAGCTCCGTTGCGGAGTGAAGGCTCCACCGTTCATCAGGATCCCCGAATCCGACATGCCGGTATTCCACCCGGAATTCCATCGGCGCCTGCCACCCGGCGAACCGGATGTTTTCATGCGTCCAGTACGGGATCGCGCCGTATGCGTCCTGCGGGGATGCGCCGTAGCTGCGCTCGTCGTCGGGCGAAAAGGCATATCGCATGACGAAGCCGCCGCTGGTGACGCAGACATGCCGGAGCTGTTTCAGCATCCTGGCGCGCTGTGTCGCCCAGGCATTGTTCAGACAGGCCTGGAATGTGCCATCGGCGACAATCGTTCCGGATGTGTTGTTTCCCATGATCGTCCCAGGCGCTATCAGGTCCTCCGACAATGCGGATGCGAGGCTTTCCAATGATGAGTAGACTGCATTTCCCCTGCTGTCCGTGAAACGGCGGACTCCAAGCCCTGCCGACATGGAATACCCTGTCAGCAACCGGATCAGGATGACGTCGAAGAGGTGCATGAACGAAAGGTACCGGGAAGTTCCCGGGATCTCGTCGCCGGCGTATTCCTTTCTGATCATCCTGAACGGGATTTTCCGCGGGTCGCCGCCGTTGTCGCTTTCGTCCGATTTCCCTTCGAAGATGCGTGCCAGCCGGTCTTCGACGACTGCGGATGTGCCGAACGACGTGCAGCTCGCATGGAATTCGGCGTCCAGGACCGCCCGGCGTTCGTACAGAGCGGAGACCAGCACGCGCATTATGGCCAGCGGTTCGCAGAAGGCTCCGGTGTCCGGATGAAAGTCGTCCCCGCTCATCAGATCCATCTCCCGCTGATTTCGATGTCGCCGCTCAGGTGCAGCTGCTTCATCGTCCCGTCCGCGTCGACATGGGCCAGCTTTTTGTACCAGCCCTGGACTCCGGTGACGGCCGCGGACAGCGTCTTGGCGAATCCGTACACCAGTGCCGGATTTGCCGCTTCGACGTCATAGTGGACGGTCAGGTAGATGTCCGCCGCAATCCCGGGTTCGATCTGCACCGTTCCGGCCGGCATGTCGTGGACGATGTTTCCGATGCGGATTTCGCCTGCGTATTCTCCGTCCGGGTTCGCGGCGTTGTAAATCCGTGCGGAAGTCCCGCCGACGAGCTCCACGGCGAAAGCCCCGGCATACCCGGCGGCCTGCTCGGCCTGCGCTGCGCCCTCCGTCCCCGGTTCCGGGCCGTTCCACCGGACGAGCTTTCCGGCCCCGGTATCGACGATGTCGAGGAGCGGGGAGGCGGATTCGAGCTTGTCGAGATACTCCACGGCATCGGCCAGCGCGTTGAATTTTTCCCGCAGGACCTCGAAGAGGTTATCTCCGGATTCGAGTTTCGGCACGATCATGCGTCCACTTCCTCCTCCTCTATGGATTCGTACAGCGTGTCGTCCCAGCCTGCCGGATCGGGCGACGCCTTGTAGATGACTTTCGCGACGTAGCGGCGCCCGTCGGGATGGATCTGTCCGCCGAGGTTCAACCAGTTCGGGACACTTACGCCGAAATCGCCGAGGGCCGGCGTGCAGATCTTTCCGGCGCATGCGGCGGCGGCCCACGAGGCGTCCCGCAGGGTGCAGTGGCGGCTGAACTCCGTGATGGTGTAGCTGGGCATCAGCCAGGTCTCGCAGTTCATGACCGGCATCTTCAGCAGGTGCCAGGCTTCGCCGAGCGATACGACGGACTGCGGCGTCTTGACCCAGCGGTAACAGGCGCGCTGCGTCGCCGTCAGGACCGGGTCCGTCGCAGTCGCCCACCAGTCCGGCACGTCGTCGGTTCCTTTTGCCGCGAGGCAGTAGTTCCAGTTCGTCCGGTAATCCGGGTGCCGTTCCAGCGGGACTGCCATGACGGTCACGTCCAGGGTGTGTTCCTTCGGTCCGTGCCTTCCGATCAGGAACCTCAGGTTGCTGCCGGCGTTCAGGTTTTCCCATACGAGTTCGATTTCATAGACCGGGCCGCCTGCCTGGCGGGTGCGCCACGAGATCAGCTCGTATTCGCCTGACTGGTTGCGGTCGCCGATCGACAGTCCGGCGCTCCGTTCCTCCACTTCCTCCCGCGTTCCGTAATAGACTTCGCGGTATGCGGATCCGCCGGAATCCGTGCTCCGAACGGCGCTTTTGTGCTTCAGTTTCAGCATGTTTTTTCCTCTCGGTTCAGTCGATCGTTCCGATTCCCTCGAGCCGTTCCGCGATTTCATCGAGTTCGGCATTGATCTGCCTCAGGATTTCCAGGATAATCTCCGCTTCGGGATCGTCCCCGATCCGCTGCGTTCCGGCCGTCTTTTCCGTTTCCCCGTTCATTTCTTTCTCCCGTTCCTTTGTTTTTGACCTGTTTTTTCCTCTGTCTGCGACAGCGCGTCACAACCCGGACACTTCGGCGTCGTCGCTCTGCTCTGCCCGGACTGCGAACCGCTGGTATTTCCCTTTTTCCGCGGTAAGGGTCGCCGAGGTGATGAGGTAGGTCCGGTCCCGGAAAGTCAGCGTTCCTCCTGCTTCCGGGATGTTGCCGCCCTCCACAAGCCCGTCGAATTCAAGTTCCGTGCGGCGGCTCGTGGCGGCGAGCCTGCCTTTCGTGCCGTTCTCTCCGTAGACGGACACGGTCCCGGTCAGCGTCGAACGGACCCGGATATTCCTCATGGCGATGTCGAAGCCGGTCCCGTCCAGGCCGGAGATCAATCCCAGCACGCGCATTTCAGTACCCTTTCATGGTTTCGCGGGTGAAGACCGGTCCGTCGCAGGCGACCGTGGCAAAACCCTGTCCGCGCAGGGATTCCGTCGCTCCGGGCAGGACAAGCTCGCCGCCAACGGTCTTTGCGAGGGATTCCCGTACGTGGGCGACGCGCGTTTTTAGTTTGTCGGGGATGGTATCGCCCGCACAGCGCACCCGGGCGCGCTCTTCGCACAGGGTCAGGTTCCAGTCGCAGAGCAGCGCTTCGGCGCGGGAGGAAACGACCGGCGTTTCGTATCGGCATCCGGCGGCGGCGTCGATTTCCGCGGCAGCGGCATCCAGGTCGGCCTGCGCCGCGGCGGAGCCCGCTTCGTCGTTGCCGTACAGTCCCGCATAATCCTGACCGAGACGCATTTTCAGTTCATTGATCGTGGCGTAGGCCATGGGATCATCCTTTCTTTTCGTTGTTGTGTCTGTGAGACGCAGATGAAAAACGGCCGGGGTCGGCGAGGGGCGGGGACGGAGGGTCCGCACGTGCCAAGGAGATGAATCACGCCGGACTCCCCGCGCCCCGATTCCCCGTCAACCGTCAGCCGTCATTCCCTCCGTCGGTCAGCCTGCGGTGGTGCCGCCGCGTCCCAGCAGATGCGGGAAGAGGGCGGCCGCGTTGCCGTATGCCTCGGCGCCGAAGAGGATCCTGCCGTCCATGAAGACGTTTTCATCGTTCGGCTGATTCAGGATCGTCAGGGCGGCTTCCTTGTTCTTCAGGACCAGGATGGGCTTCAGCGCGCCGGTGAAGCGTCCGAGGAACCAGTAGTTCGCGTTGGTCCCGGTGAGGCGCGGGCTCACGACCAGTTTGACCTTGTCCTTGTGCGGGTTCGCGAATTCCTGGTCGCTGCTGTCGCGGTAGGTGTCGGAGTACAGGATTTCGCGGGCGGTGTCCTCCAGCGAGGGGCCGACGATCAGGTGGGTCGGACGCGTGTTGACGGGCTGGCCGTTGTGGCCGCGGAAGGAGTACATCTGGGTGAAGAACGAGCCGAAGTTGGCGAACGTCAGGGCGTTGGTCGTGACGTTGTTGATCGTGCTCGGGCCGTACTTGCGGCTGCTGCTGTAGAAGGCGGCGCCGTCAATCCAGTTCGGCGGGTTCACCAGCGCCTCGGTGAAGAGCGTATCCCACAGCTGTTCGCCGGCCTCGCCCATGGCGGCGACGAGCGTGCCGTAGACACCCCAGTTGTCGGTCTCGACGTCGCGGACGGGGATCGCCACGGTGTCCTCCCACGGACGTTCCACGAGGCGGATCTTGTGCGTTGCCAGGTTCTTGATCTGGCGCGGGCCGAGCCATTCGCGCATCCCGGCGAAGGCGTCGAGGAACGGGATTTCCATGGCGGTGTGTTTCGGATCGCCTTCGATGTCGGCGAGTTCGCGGTAGATCGTCTCCGCGCCTTCGACGGCCTGTTTGAACTTCAGGTTGAAGCTGGTGCGCATGGCGGACAGCGTTTCATGATTCAGTTCCATCTTCTGTTTCCTTTCTCAGGTTGGTTTGTACAGGATGTTGACCGGGAGCACCGCTCAGCGCGGGCCGTTTCCGATTTCCGTCACGACGCCGCCCGCGGTCACATCGCGCACGACGCCCGCGACCACGGCCGAGGAGCCGCTCGTGAGCGTGACGGTCTGATCGTCGTTCACGTAGCAGGTCTTGTTCAGGTCGCTGATGCCGATCGCGCCGCTGCTGACCGGGCTGTAGAGGAACATGCCGGAACGCGTTCTGACGGTTTCGCCGCTTGCGGCCGTGTTTTCGGCCCGGCCGACCACTGTGATGGCGCCCGAGGACGTGGCGGGGACGGCTTTCCCGGAGGAATTGACGGCGGTGATGGCGCCCGCGTAGACGGTGCTGCCCGACGCCACGGTGAATTCACGCGTGTAATGGATGCCTCCGGCTGCGATTTCACGGGTGTCTCTGGCTTCTGTGAGTGCTGACATGGTTCATGTCTCCTTCTGTTGATTGGTTATGCGCCGGCGGGCTTCTCAGCCGTGCATGGCGCGTTGGTATTCTTCCTTGTCGAATCCGAATTTCCGGATCATTTCCTCGTCCGCCGCGGTCAGGCTCCGGCCCGGCATCCGCCGTTTGTCCGGCGCGAAGGTCATGCGGCCGGGGACGATGGCGGGGGCGTGTTCCAGGTAGGATGACAGCGCGGAGCAGTCCTGGGTTTTCGCCCAGTCTTCCAGCGCGTGCGTCAGTTTGCCCTCCTGAAGGCCCTGTTCGATCAGCTCCGCCTTTCGTTTGTCTTCGGCGGCGCAGATCATCGTGTCAAGCTCCTGCCGCAGGGCGTCCGCCTGAACGGCGCGTTCCTTTACGGCGGCAAGTGCTGCGGACATGGCTTCGTCGGGCTCTTCGTCCGCCACGCCAAGCTCCTCGCGCAAGGCGGCGATGGCGTCGGCTTTCGCTTCGATCGCGGCCGCCGTGCGTTCGAACGCGTTTTCCGCATCGTCCTCGCCGGACAGCACGATTTCATTCCAGAGCGTTTTTCCCAGCAGGCGTCCGAGCGCCCGCTCGATCGGGTCCTGAAGGCGTTTCAGTTCGATGGCGCTCCTTGCAGTGTCCTCCGGGTCGGCTTTGCCTTCGCCTCCCGCCGCCAGGACGTCCTCGCAGTTCAGCGCCGGCTCATTTTCCATGGCCACGCTGGTGATGCGGACGGGGCCTTCCTTCAGTCCGCGGATGACAGGCGAACAGTACCGGAATATCTTTTCCTTCAGCAGTTCGTATGCGGCCGGCGTCCATTCCGCGCGGATCCGCAGGTCCTCGCCCTCGCGGAACAACGTCCCGAACCCCATGGCCGCCACGCCCGACGGGATCAGCCGCAGCGCTTCGCTTTCCTCCACCCCATGCTTTTCCGCCAGAATATGGAGATAATGGTTGGAGTCGATCGGGATCGCCTCGCCCTTTTTCGCCTGGTACGCCGCGATGGCATCCAGGTCCTCCACGCTCAGATGCAGTTCATAGTCCTTTCCATTTTTCACGAGCCGGTTTGCGCCCGCATGCAACAGAGTCCATTCCTCCGGGACTCCGTTCGCGTCCTGTTTTACAGTTCCCATTTCCTGCTCCTATGTTGAGTTTGTCTTGTTCCCCGCGGGGATTGCTTTCGGTCCGCCGGGGTGATAGATGATGTTTCCGTGCCCGAGCGAAGCCGGGCACTGCTGCAGTGGAGGACTTGTCCTCCTACCAGCCGAAAAAACGTTCTTCCATGTGCCGTGCATGGGGCGGCAGAGGGTCGACTGCGCACGGCGGTTCGCTGGTGCGCCCCGCCGCGTGGACCGCCAATGCAAGTGCCCAGAACCGGTCGGAATGCCCGTATTCGTCGCGCTCCGCGTCGTATCGCACGTTTCCGGCGGCGGTCACGCTCCGCACGATCTTATGCAGATCGCGCCGCAGCACGTCGTCGGCCAGGATGCGGATGCCGCGCGATTCGAACGCTGCCCGCACCGGCATGGCCAGCGCGGCCTTTACCGGGCCTGTGAAAGTCACGCTTTCCACGCGATATTTCCCATGACGTTCCTGCATTTCCTCCGCCAGCATCATCCCGATTCCGGTCGCGTCGATGCAGAGGCGTTCCAATCGGGCGTCGTCGAGGCGGCGCGCCAGGGCGTCCGCCTGCATGCGGAACGGCATGTCCTCCATGACTTCGTACCCGCTCTGCCACAGGATGTCCCCGATGCGCGTCAACTCGAAATACACGCCGACGTCCTTTTTCCGGCCCACGTCGTATCCGGCATACCGGATGGCCTTCGGATGATCCTGCAACATCTTTTCCAGGTCGTTGGCGTCGTTTTCGCAACCGCCGATCATACCGTAGTCCAGCAGCGCCCCGCCCGCCTCCGCCGCCTCGATCAGATACTGCGTCCGCCAGGCGTCTTCCGTGCGGCATTTCGCGCGCATCCGATTCAGCCATTCTTCGCGGCTCAGCGTGCCGCCGGTCATGTCATTGACCCGTTCCGCGAATCCTTCCTCCACGGCGTCCAGAATGCTGGTCCTGTGAACGCTCCATCCCATTGGGTTCGCGCCGTGTTCCGCCTCGTGAAGCATCCGACAGAACGGCGATTCGCTGCTCCCGTCCACGTTCAGTGCGGACACCATTTCCAACTGGCCGCCCCATGTGGTGCACGGCAGCGCCATGTCGATTACCTTGCCGCTGTCCTTGTGCAGGTCCGCCTCGTCGATCAGGATGTCCCCGCCCTTTCCGGCGAATGCCTCGGGCGTGCTGGACAGGCTGATGACCCGGCTGCCGTTGCCGTATTCCGCCGTGTAGGCGCGGATGCCGTGCAGCGGGTCGATCACGGTCGCTTTTTCTCCGGCCAGTCCGTGGCAGACCGCGTTTGCCGCCGCCGCCCATTTCGCGATGTAGTCCGTGATGAACTCGCGGGCTGTGAATTCGTCGCGGCTGGTGACCCACTGCACGGTCCCCGGCCGCCGCAGGCATTTGTCGTTCACACGGAAACTGGTGGCATACGTGATGCCGATCCGTCTCGATTTCGCATACAGCTTCATCCGGGCGTCATCCAGGATCCAGCGTCTTTGGTATGGCAGGAAATACTCCGTCAACTTCATCTTTTCTCCTGTCTCGTTTTCCGTCTGCGTGTTCGTTTCCAAATCGTGTCCATGATGATGGACGAGAGTCCGTGCAGGCGGCGCGAAGGTCTTTTCCCGCCTTCATTTCCGTGCGGTCCCACATCTTCCATTTCCCTTTTTCGAGGCTTTTTCCGGATCTACCCTGCCGCTGGAAATCATGCTTCCGGCCCACTTGCGCCGCTGCACGGACTCTTCATCAGAGGGGCATGTTTTGTGTTTTCGGTCTGTTCCGCGTTGTAATTTTCTGCTGTCTCAATTGCTTGCGTCGGACAAACACTTTCCCCTCTTTCCGTTTCCGGGTTCATATCGACGGAAAATGCATCCCCTTTTGAAACCGGGGAAAATCCTTCGAAGGGAGGATTGCGTTTCATCTTGCAAACATGCGTTCTTTTTTTTCGATCTTTGCCTGTGGTCCTGCAGACATTGCGATTTGTCCCGAATCCGCCGTATCCCGTCCTGCAAACACCGTTTCATGTTTGTGGCCATCGCTTTTTTACAGATGTCGAGTTCCTTGATTGAACTCGTCCAGGCAAATCCAAAAAACACTTTTCATCGAAAACCGGGTTGATTTTATTCCTTACGCATGTTATATTAAAAGATTGTTTGTCGGATGATCGCCGTGGGGCTTTCGGTGTGACCCGGTTCCGCGCGGAAGAAGACGGCAGACAGGACATCAAATGTGCTCCGGTAGCTCAGCTGGATAGAGCATCTGCCTTCTAAGCAGAGGGTCGTGGGTTCGAGTCCCGCCCGGAGCACCACTTTTTTGTCCTAAATTGAGGTTAAAAAGGGTAGGTTTGACAGAAAATGAAATTTCCTGATTTTTCATGATTCGTGACACGAATCGTGGAAAAATCGTGGAAAACTTTTGAGCTCAGGAAAACAGTCTCCACCCTCATCCCTTGAAACCGCCCAGTGGAAAACCATGCCCCTTGCGGGCTACCGTCGCGCCATGACAGGGAGAATCCATCCGGTCTGATAACAGACGCGAAAAACACGGGGTTTGACCCCTGTTTTCCACGATTTTTCCACGATTTGAGCTTACAAGCTACATTCTGGCTACTTTTGCTGAGGTGGAATGTCCTTTGCGCAGACAAGGGCAAAAGGTTCCCGGTCCTGTGTCGCCCTCGAATATGTTCCCCTGGGGTCCCATCAAACTTTTTTTCGACTTTTTTCTCTTTTTGACTTTAAACTGACATTAGATGGCAACTTGGTGTGTTATATTATGCTCGAAACGAAAAAAAGATACAAACACCCTTTGAAGGAGATCGAACATGAACGAATCGGAAAACAGATTGGAAAACGGACTGGAAATAGATGGACGCCTGGCAATCGAGGGAATCAAGGCAGGCAAGAAATCCGGGGCTGTCGATTTTGGGAACCTGATCTTTTCACTGGATCAGGCCCATGAGAACGGGGAATATGAACGACCGGACTCTTTTCTTCGCCAGTACCCGGATTATGCCAACTCAATACAGACCGGAGAAGATTATATCCAATATACGCTGGAGCAAGCAAGGACCGTTTACAGCCTTTGGGACAGAATCTATAAAACGGCAACCGAGGCAAAGAACCAAATCGGACTGGACGAGACGAGGGAATGGGGAAGAGGGTTTGCATCCCATTACTCGGAATTCCGTATTGCCCTCGAAAATCAAAAGAATTATCTCAGTTGTCTTCTTCCGGCATTGGCGAAGATCAAAGAGTTGAAAGCCGAACTGGAACAGGCGAGGACTTCCCCGGAAATAATATCCAGTCTGGATGTTATTAAAGAAATGGTGTCTTCGGCATTGGAAAACCAGAAAGCGAACACAGCAGCCATACAAAAAGCCTTGATAGCATCAAATCAGAAATGCAGAGTAAATGAAATCCCCATTCCCATAGCGGCAGACATCATAGCAGAAGAGGCCAGAAACCTGAAAATGGAACAATTATTTGATCGGGGTTCTTATGTTTCTTCATCTTCCAATGAGAAAAACATTAAAAACTGGGAAGAGGGGCGGAATCCATGCCCGTGGCCGGATGGGTTCCCGTCCCGACGGCAGCCGGAACTTGATTTCAGGATTAAGGTCCGCCGTGGGCTGGAAAAATATATTGCACGGATAAAAAGAGGCAGACGGAGGAGAGAAGAGAAAAAAATGAAAGAGAATTTGGGCGTTGATGACCCGGATCATTTTAATGGTATTTCCATAGATAACCCGCCTGAAAGATACAAGGCAATAATAGAGCGAGCCTTGATAGACCCCTATATAGATGAAAACGAGTATCCAACTTTTGCTTACTTTGATGATAAAGAGGAAGAAAAGCCAGATAGAGAAGAAATCTTTGGTATAGAATTCTTTGAAAAAATATATAAGATATTTGATGAAATATCCGGCAATAATGATGATGAGTTCGACGATGATGATGAGTTTGACGATGACGAGCTTGATGACGACGAGTTTGATGATGAATGAACAGGACGGATAAAAAGGTTCGATACATCTTAATGCCTGCCCCGTGATGTTTTGTCATGGGGATTTTTTTTGCATTTTGAAACGGCGTTTCACGATTTGGAAATACAGAGGAAATACAGCGGAAATAGAATGAGGCAAAAAGCCTCTTTTTGAGTTCAAAAAAACGAAACCCCTGCCAGTTGATAGAGCGAAACCGACACGCGGAATCGCCTATTAACATCCATCAAAAGGAGTATCGTTTTATGCAAGTCCAAAACAGAATCACCCCCGCCGTCATTACAGCTGCGACCTCGCTTTTGCAGCCGTACTGCCCCGAACTGAACCCGAACAACCTGATTCTTGCGTTGAAAGCATGGGGAGAAGAAACCAGGGAGCCGAAACCGAAGACCCCCGAAATCGAAAAGCCGCTGACTCGGTTTGAGGTGGCGAATCTGCTGGGCATTTCCCTGCCGACGGTCAACCGCATGATGAACGATGGCCGTTTGCAGAAGATCAAGCTGACCCCGCACGGAGCCGCGCGCATCAGCCCCGCCAGCGTCCGCGCCATTATCAGTGGTCCGCAGGCACAGGAACAGTCCATGGAATCCGCAGAGGTGTATTGATGCGGATGCAGAACAGTGATCCCAATGCAGCGCTTTATGCACTGTCCCCGGATTGCACGCGGGATGAATGGGTAAAGATCGCCATGGCCTATAAGGCGGCTGGCGGAGATTTCAACACCTTCGACGCGTGGAGCCGGGAAGCCCCTGCGCGGTATGATGCCCGGAACTGTATGCAGACGTGGAACGGAATCCAGCCGTCAGGCGGCATCACGGCGGCGACATTGTACAGTCTGGCAAGGTCTGCCGGATATGATTGCCGTCCGATGCCCGCAAGTCTCGCCAAAACGCAAGGGAAGCCCACCAAACAGGCAGAACCCGCGACCGTCGCCGCCGTGTATGAATACCGCGACAAGTCCGGCAGGCTTCGGGCGTTGAACATTCGGTATGAACCAAAGGATTTTCGCCCTCGTTATGCCAATGTGGAGAATCCTGATGCCATCGCCTATGACGACCCCGCCCAATGGTCCAGGCGCAAGCCGGAAGGTTTTTCCATGCCTCTGTACCATGAAGACCAGATTGCCCGGCGACCTGGCGAGACAGTTTATTTCACGGAAGGAGAGAAAGACGCGGATAACCTGGCGCGGCTGGGGTATCTGACCAGTTGTCACAAATCGGGTGGCGGCGTCATCCGTTCCGGGCATGGGCTGTTGAACGGACGACAGGCGGTCATCATTGCCGATGCGGACGAACCCGGCGCGAAATACGCAGAGGAAGCCCGCGAGAACCTGACGGCGGAAGGGGCAAGCGTGGCCGTCATCACGCCGCCTGGCAGGTTCAAGGATTATTCCGAATGGGAAGAAGCACAGGACAGCGCCGAGACATGGGATGAGGTCAAGGCGAGGTTTGAACTGTGGGGAATCCCGAAGAAAGAAAAAGACACATGCGAAACGCTGGCCGATGTCTGGGATAACCCGCCGCCACGTTCGCCCGAACTGATCACCGGGTTGCTTCGGCAGGGACACAAAATGATTGTCTCCGGCACCTCGAAAGCCGGGAAATCTTTTGCTCTGTTGCAGCTTGCGGCGGCATTGGCGGAAGGACGGGACTGGTTGCAGACTTTTTCCTGTAAAAAGTCCACAGTGCTTTACCTCAATTTGGAGATCGACCGCGCCAGCATGATACACAGGGCGCAAAAAGTCTATGAGGCGCTGGCATGGCCCCCTCGCGGCCTGGATAATTTCATCTTCGACCATTTGAGGGGAAGAACCGACAAGATCGAGGTCATGGCGGAAGACATCATTGCAAAAGCAAAACGGCACAATGCACAGGCCGTTTTCATCGACCCCGTGTACAAATGCGGGCTGGAAGATGAGAACAGCGCCGGGGACATTGCTCAGTTCTGCCGGATTCTTGACCGCATTGCTACGGAAACAGGTGCGGCGGTCATCTACTGTCACCATTTCAGCAAGGGCGCACAGGACGGCAAGAGCGCGATCGATCGTGCCAGCGGTTCCGGTGTGTTTGCCAGAGACGCGGACGCCATTCTGACCTTGACCGAGTTACAGGAGCAAGGCGGTTTTCGCCTGGATTGCATCTTGCGGGAGTTCAAAAGCCCAAAGCCGATGTCGTTCAGATTTGAATACCCGCTGCACATCCTCGCGCCGGAGCTGGACGAATGCCCGTTGAAAGGCACAAAGGGCGCAAGGCAGGCGGAAGCTCACCGCGAGGCAGAAGACAAAGCCAAACGCAAAGAGGATGCCCGTGAAGAGGCGTTGAACAGGATTGCCGAGATCGGCAAGAACCTGAAAGAGCCTGTCCGGAAAACCGTCTTTGTGGAAACGGTCATGGGACGGCTGGGAATCGGTAAGGATTCTGCCCGCGCCTATGTGGCCGCCCTGCTGGATGATGGACGGCTGATCGAAAAGGCGGAACCGGAAAAAAACAACCGGAAATTGATAACCGCGCCAGTGATCCTGGAAGAAGCAGATTTGATCTGACGGCTTTTCGGGTTTTCTGCCCGGCCTCGGATCATGTACGGAAAACCGCGGAAAGACAGTTTTCTGGTTTTCCGGTAAGGGGCTATATAAATATAAGCCCCGACGACCGAAAACCGAACCCCGAAGAAAGAAAGGGTATCGGCAAGGGGGACTACCCCCCCACCCCTCGAAGGTACTTGAAAAAGGGTGTTTTTTAGAAATGGCGCCGGAAGGACTCGGAATACCTGGCAGAGTTTCTTTTTTTCGCCCTCTTCGCGCGGGGAGAACCGCGCCCGCATCCCCGGACAGCGGCACAATGTCCGGGAACAACATTTTAAGGCGCTTTGACGCGCAGAAAGGATTTATCCGATGAACGAAACGACCGAAACCGCAACCCTCACCAAAATGCCCCAGAAACCGTATTCCCGCGTGGTGGACTGGAAACAGGAGCGCCCCAAACTTTTCGATCTTCTGGTTGAACTGGAAACCGCCGAAAAGATGGGGTCGCCTCAGCAGTGTATTATCATCTGGCGGAATGATGCACCGTATGTGCTGGTCAACTCGAATATGGCACGCAACGCCGCCAGCCTCGCAAACTATATGGCAGCTGGCAAAGTCTCGGCGGAAACCGTGATCCGGGCGCAGCGCGGCGAGGACGTGAATCTGACTCTTGACGGCAAGGCTGTGGCGGAACTGTTTTCCCCTGCGGCCGCCGTCGTTCGCCTGGAAGATTTGAATTTCGACGCCGACGAACTGGAAAGGGTGCTGGATGCCGCGCCCCCGACCAACCGGACGCGCCTGTACGATCTTGTGATGTCCCTGTCTGACGATGAGATCGTTCCCGCCCTCACGGTTCTGCGTTCCATGCGCATGAACCGCAACTAACCCCTGAACTGTGGGCGGCGTGGATATTCCCGCCGCCCACGCTTTATAACTGGGGCCCTGACTTGGTGACTGACTTAGTGACCGACTTAGTGACTTGGTGCCTGGCTTGGTGCCTGACCTGGTGCCTGACTGGGTGCCTGACTGGGTGCCTGACTGGGTGCCTGACTGGGTGCCTGACTGGGTGCCTGACTGGGTGCCTGACTGGGTGCCTGACTGGGTGCCTGAGGCGGGAACTGGGTGCCTGACTGGGTGACTGACTGGGTGACTGCGCCACATTTGAGATTAAGCCCGGCAAGTCGGTACAAAAAGAACAAGTCCCTCTTTTTCGCCTTCTCTACTTGAAATCTCAGTCTTTTGTGCTATTATATTCAAGTAAGATAAAACAAGCTGAACATAGGGTGGAACATGAGAACACGAATTTCTGAACGCAATCATTTTCCGGCTTTTTCTCCATACACGGAGTATAAAAAATTGAATATTCTATTCTGTGATAAAAAAGCATATCGCAAGGAAGAAAAGTGTTATGTATATAAGAATTACAGCCTTAAAGATCTTGTTGAATGTAATTTCCTACAATGGCACCTTCGAGGAACATTTACTTCGCTTGATGAAATGTTATGCTCTCTTCAAATAAGTGAAAACGATTTTTCCGATAACACTCCAAAAGATGTTTATTTGGACTACATTCAATTTCTCTTAAATGCACTCGAATTCTTGAACATTACTATCGGTTACTCATTTTTTGAAAAACAGGGAAAGATTATATATAATACGATTAGAGATAATTGCTTCTGTTTGTTGGAAAAACTAGATGCGGAGGCAAAGGCTCTTGGTGTAGAATTGTGTGTTGTCTATAAAAACGATGTCGCGGCAGCGGTATCAATACAACAACCAGATTTAGCTCCGAGCGTCGTTGAGTATCTCAAAATAGACAATAGAGATGATCTAAGCCGCAAAGGTGAAATACTATGCACTTTAGCAAAACTGCTGGAGCCACATGAAAACAAACTGATAAAAAAAGGATTCAAGTCTTTATGTAGCGATACAACATTTCTTCTAAATAAAGCAGGAATAAGGCATTCTCTTTGTCAAAACAAAAAAATTGATTCAAGATTTCTGAAAATGGATGATTCAGAACGGATTAAATGGTATGATCGTGCTTTCAAAGCATTTCTTGCATGTATGGCTGTTTTGCCATACATTGATTTTAAGGATGAAATAACAGACCTTCAGCACAATTAAAACAATCAACTTGCCACGTTTAATTACTTGTTTTCAAGATCAATGGCCTGTGTGAGATATTGAACCTTGTTGTCGTAACTATTCATCTAATGCGTTTTCAACTTCATCACGAGTTATTGAATAATACTTTAAAACGCCTAAAACGTCTTTATCAGAGCAAGAGTATTCCCCTTCCTTAAACTTATTAAGAGATATTATATCTGTGGCGATTTTATGTTTGCGAGGTGATAGTGATGAAAACTTATCCCACCACTCATTGGCTAAATCGCAATCGTATTTCGTTTTTTTGGTATATCGATCAGAAAGGCGTTCTCGTAATGACTTGTCATAAATGCGACGATAAATAATAAAAGTCTCAGGCATCCATAAGATTCTTCTGAATTCGTTAATATCACGGCCAAAAGCCTCTTCAAAAAAAACCATTCCTCGCCCAATTTTTCCTTTTGTAGAATTGAGAACAGCTTGTATGGCCCGAATAAATTTCCTATTCCAATACTTCCCGATATAATCTCTATTCATGAAGAATTCTTTGTCATTTATTGGATGATATTTCATCGGGAAAGAATAAATATTCGCATCAAGCTCTTCGCAAAGATCGACATTCATACGCAAACGATAATAAAGCTCTTCTGGTTTGTCAACGAAATTGTAAAGCAAGTAGTTCGAAAGATTCTTTATGCCACATTTAACAGCAATTCGAATAGACTTTTCATAAATGTCTCTAAGGTTCCAATGATCAAAAGCAATCCGCAAGGGATAAATGTTGATTTCTGCCAGTTTCTTCATTCTTTCTTCCGTGATAAGGCGAGAATCAACTCCCTGATTAAAATCAACAATTCGTTTCCTTTTTGATGCCCCATGAGTTTTCAGATATAATGGCCGAACGTATTCTTTAAGTGACAAAATATCTTCTTTCGAAGCAGTATAATAGTTTAGACAATGTGTTTTTTCCAACATAGAATATAATTCTGTTTTTTCCAAAGGGTCTTTCAGTTTGTCAATTATTTCTTTATAAATCTTTATAGCCTTTCGGATATATGCTCTATCATTATATGAATCCTCAAGATTCTTGATTGTAATATCGTATTCATTTGGTGGAGAATATGAAGCCCCTATTCCAAACCCACAGTCTTTAATTTCATCTATAATGCGATTATAACTTGATGATGCAAGAACGTTATTGTCCAAAAGAAGCAAATCTCTTTTTTCGCCAAAGCGCGAATTTGTGAATTCTATTCTATTCTTTAGACTAATATAATCACAGTAATTTGGTTCAAGAACCGGAACAGCACAAAACTTGCATCTGTTTACACAACCTCTTGTCATATAAGCAAAGTATGCATCATTAGCAGGGTATTCATAATCTATTTCTTCAAGAATAGAATAATCAAGGGGAAGCTCATCAATAATAATGTCGTTGTCAGAATCAATATCGCCAGGATGATTTAACAATCCAATAAAGGGGTGAATGCCTGTAGCGGAATAGACTTCATTAGAAAGCAAAGATGACATTATGCCACCAACCATGACATCTTCCGGCTTTTTACATAATTGTTTTGCAAAATTAATAGTGTCAATGGTGATATCCCAATAAAAGGTGAATAATGTTGTAATTCCAACTTTATCAAACCGTGGTTTGACAAAATAATCCTTGTTCTTATATTTTTTTCGAAAGTCTTTAAGTATTGACAAAACTATTTCATCTTGAAAGATTGATTCATTCTCTAGACTAGAATATTTCCCAAATCGAATAAAATCAAAAAGATGCAGATAATAATCCTTCCAGAAGACTTCAGGGAAAACGATAGACAGATGATTAATCAAATCATCACAAATCAATTCCGCAGCAAAAGAACGCAAATCACCTTTGAAGAAACGAACATCATCACCGACCATACGATAGTATGTGGCTAGTTTCATAAGTCCCATGGGTGGGTACTTATTTTTATAATTTGGCTCTACGAGCAAGACTTTTCTATTCACTTGATTTATCTCATCTCATCTTTAATCTTGTCAATAATCTGATCAGCAATATCTTTGGGCGCTACATCATGAATAATAGTCAAGATTTTACTCACTAACTTGCGTTCACTTTTGGAAAGTTTTGACATCGCATCTGTAATAAATGCATTCTTCTTCCCTTTTCCAGTGTTCCCTACAGGAGAAATAACATCTGGTTTCGGTAAAACCTGAGATTTAAATGTTTTCTCAATATGATTCCTGACTTCTGCCAAAGGAGAAGAGGAGTCTTCATTTTTATCGCGTTCAAGTCGTTTTTGGGCTGCTTCTGCTTCTTTTGTCGCTTTGTCGATATTTTCTTTATCCCTTTGCCGTTCTCCATCATTAACAAACCCATGATTTTCCACTTTATTGTTATAGTCATTGATCATATCACTCAATTCTTTTTGTCTCTTAAAATCGTTTTTAATTCGGTTTGCTTGAGTATATAGTTTATGAAGGTCACTATAAAAGAATTGTCTTAACAAATCCTCAAGCAAGACGCGAGTCTCATTCTCGTTGAAATAATTGCGTTGGGAATTCGGAATAAGGTCTTTGCTTATAGCAAAAAGTTCTCCCACGAAATAGTAGTTGCCTCGCGGTTCTTTAAATAAGTCATGAAGAGCGTTATCATCACCAATCTGAATATTTGAACTTCTTATTCTTATTCCTCTCATACGATTAATTGGGGGTATCTGCTTCTCAAAACGAGAAAGCCCAATCCAAAGCCAGGCAATTATATTTTCATCATGGTCACGAAAATCCTTAAACATACATTTGAAAATTTCGTCATAATTCTGGGGTGAACCATTTTTGCCTGGTTCTTTAAGTCGAGTGTAATAATCCTTAAATATTTCCTTCCCATTTACTTTTATGCAGTATTCGTCAATGTGATAACCGATTGACTTGGAATAATTATAAATTTGATTGCGGAGAAGAAAATTGTTGCAATATGGAACTGGTGCAACAAAGCTTAGATAATCGCATATTTTTTCTTTGTTCAACAAATCTTGGTTCACATTATTAATATCAATCAACTCTACTTCAAAGTAATGGCTGTCTTCTTTGTCGGGTTCAATATCAAAACTAATGATTTCATCCCAAATCTCATCTAAGGTATATTTTTTCTCGGCGTAAAGCATGTCTCTCATTAATTTTGCGTTGCATGTCATGATGGACCGGACTTTTTCTTTCTCATAGCTTGTGGTAAATCTTAGTGTCTTACAATATGCCAGTCCACATAAGCGTCCTATTCCCCGGAAACCCTTATTCTCCCCTATTTTTTTATTGCTGTTTGCAATATCCCCGATGTTTTCGACAAAATCCTTGCTGCGAATGCCGGTTGCATTATCTTTAATGCTTATATACCTTTTCTTTTCATCAATAAAGATGTCTATACAGGCATCTTCTTCGGATAAAATACCTCTTTTGATTGCTTCATCTATCTGATCGCAAGCATTTTGAATATATTCCCTATAAATAACCTTAGAATCAGAATACATCCCTGTAGTGAGATTGTCAAGAATATTTTTCCCGATAGTTGCCATAATGAAACCTCACTTATACTGTTTGTAGATTGGTTTGGGGAATCGAATATTCAACAATGATCTAAAAATAGGATTTTGGATAATATATTCTCCTTGCTTCAAACGCGTAATCATTGTCTTATATACAGAGGGAATACTTTTATAATCACTTTTTGTGATTTCAATCGTGTTTGTTCGTCCATATGCGTGAGTTGAACAATTGCCTGTTACTCTATCATGTATTGCACTACGGAATTGTTCTGCTGCAAAAAGGACAACTCCTAAAGAACGTCCTCTCTCTGCAACATCCAAAACTTGTCGTAAAATAGGAGAGCTTTTTGGGGTGTCTTTTGAGGCATACTTGTTTAGTTCATCAATAAAGATGATTATCCTGGATGGCGGTTGAACCCCTTCTTCGCCAGAATATTGCCCAAGCTGCAAATCATATATAGTCCGGATTGTATCTCCAAAGACATACGCCTGTTTATCTTCGGACAATTTAGCAATATCAATTACATGGACCTCATTTTTCTTAATATATTTAATTGCATCGGCAATACGAGTTTCATTTTCGTTTTCTCGAATATCTCTTGCAAATATTTTGTTGTCGGTAATACTCTTGTTAATTATTCGATAAAACTTTCTCCAACTCTGTACTGGAATCTCTTTGTCTTTGTTGGGGGAATCCGAAGAGAATTGTTCTTTAACAATTTTGAGAAGCTCTTGCCAATCGTTAATCTGATTAAAATGTCCTTGTCCAGTTGTGATCTTGGATATAATAGCATCCATTGTTTGAGTAGGGTCGTCAATGTTTGCAAATAAAAGATCAAGATTCTCTTTGTCGTATTTATATACATACTTGAATTTCTTTGCTTTTTTTATTTTTATATTATCCTCCACCTCTTCAGGAGATAAATATGTATTCCAATAGCTGGTCTTAGGAATGGAATACGGATAATAATACTTTACATTCTTAAATGGCTCCGGGGACAAACCAAGTTGTTTGTACTTTTCAAATGTTTCTTGGCGAGCCATGTCAGGGTTCTGTTCATCACTAAAATCATTGATTTGATCTATTGCAAGTAAGTCCTTCCCTTTGACATTAAACAGAACAAATGCAACGCTATCCTCTTCCTCTTTTGGATTTTTCTTCATATAGCAATCTTGGATTGCTTTAAGTAAGAACATTGCATATGATGTTTTTGATGCAAGCCCTGATATACCGGAAATATTTAAATGCGCTCCTTCTGGGCCAATTATGAATTTTGAATTGAGATTAACCGGGAGCGTAACTTTTTCACAATTCTTTGTCCCTTCGTACATTTCCAAATATCCACACACAAGAGGATTCTGAATGTTTTTTAAGCCAAGCGCATAGTTGATTTCATCGGCAGAGGCAAGCATGACTTTGGCATTGCTTTGCAATGGAATATAAATATTCTCAGTATTACAAACAACTTTTGCCGAGACATAATTCATGCCAATTCGAAGGGTGTTCTCTTCTGCATTTACGTCCCCAAAGTCACTTGATATAAAATTGGTCAAAAAGCTAGATGCATCGGTTATGTGGGCAATGTCTTCAATTACACCATATGAGAAGGAATTATTAACATGTTGTACTTTTACAATATCAAAGGGATTTAAGATTAAATCTGGGGCAGTCCAAAATGTAAAAGCGTCAATGGTTGTTGGGCTTTTTTCTGTAGCAAGGACTCGACCAATTAAAGCATCCGACATTGTTATCTCCTCAGAACAGGTGTAAGAAGGTTTCGGTACTGATATACTTACTCTTAACGTAAGCCTCGGTTAAAAAGACAGGATACAAATGATTCGCCCAACGTCGATCTATCCCATAACATGTGGGGTTCCTTTCGTTAATTATATGGGCAGAAATTAAATCAACGGTGTCACTATTAATCCCATCGTTTATTTCCTCATCCATCATAATCTTTTCAACTTTTACAACACCATCAAAAGGTGTGTTTGTCCTTGATTTGTCACGAAGCCTTATATACCAAACACCGAATTGCACATCTCCCAGAAAATCTCTGTTCTCATATCTTGCAACAGGCGTTCTATAGAACAATGGCAAATCTGCTATATAATTTGAATTGGGTTTCCCTGTGTGATCTAAGCAACTCTCTGGGTTGAATGATTTTGAAATGCCTATTACCCAACTATAATTGTGCTTAATCTTTTGAAGAGTCCTCAAATCTTCACGACCAGATTTCATTTCCTTATATTCAAGCGAGCCATCTTTGACAAGATAAGCGTCTTGACCTAACCTTTTATCATGAACAAGTTCTGCAACCATTCTTTTTTCGGCTTCTATCATGTAATCCTGAATTACTCCAACAGCCACGTTATCAAGGTTTGAATCCGTATTTTTCTTGGATGTCGAATAGGGGATAATTGCCGAAAATCGTAATCCAAGTCGTTTAAGTTCATCACTCTCATTCAGTTTTTGGGTCTTTGTAGCAAAATATGCAGTATCGTTCCATCCGTCCGCATTAGCTTTGTCTGGTAAAGCTAAAACTAACTCTCTATAGAACCGTTCGACCTGCAATCTTTTGTTTTCGCGTTTACAACACCCGATTCCAACTTGACCTGCAACGACAGGAAACACCTGTTTGTTGTAGGCAATATCATCGACCTTAAAGACATGGCGTGAGCCGTCAAGAAAATATTTCAGTATAGATTTTTCTTCATTTTGAATTAAAGAATCCGCTTGAGGTTTTAAGTTTATAGGGGCTTTAGGAGAACCTGTTTCCCCAGATTCTTTCCATTTCATTACTTTGTCAGATTCGTTGTCGTATTCAATAGACGGCAACCCTATTGAATCATAACTGTATTTGTATGTGTGATAACTTTTCCCTTTGGTTTCTCTTTCAATTATTTCCATTACAGTAGACATGTTTTTGAATTCCTTTTATTCCGCTATAATAAATTTATACCGGTTCTATCGTCCACTTGTCAATTTGTCCGGCGTCTTTGTCGAAATTCACGCCGACGAGAATAATCTTTTTGCTGGAGTTCATATAGCGGCGGTAGTAGTCACGGTCTTTGATTTGATCCATGGCGATCTGTTCGTCTTTGTCAAGCTTGAACTCGAACACAAACACATAGTCGTCGTTTGCGGCCACGGCGTCGATTCTGCCATTATTGGTCTTGGATTCCGCCGTAATGCTGATACCTAGGAGCATAAAGATCGAGAAGAAGAGCAACCGGAAATTGTTTTCGTCCTTCATGTGGACGTCGTAGGGGACCTTGGCAAAAAACACCTTCATTGCTTCCATGAAGCCGTCCACGTCGCCCGCCGTGACCGCATCCGCGAGGATGTACACGGAATCTTTGACCTGATCGACCTGTAAGCCGCTGCAATGCCCGGCCAAGTACGTCTCGAAAGCGCCCTTGACCTCAAGATTCGGGAAACACAGCTGATAGGCCGTGTCACCATAACGCTTGGTTGCACTTTCTATGGTCAGATAGCCCGTTTGCAAAAGCAATGTCAGGGGGTTCAGGTTGTCGATCTCGTAAGCATCGAAAGCGAAACTGGAAACCGGCGAACTCAGCACGGATTCCAAATCGAAACGCTGTTTGGAGATGAGTTTCAGCAGAAAAGACGGCGTTCCGGTCGAGAACCAGTAATTGTTGAACTCGCCGCCCGATTCAAAAAACATAGCCAGAGAAACCGGATTGTAGACTGTAGCGCTGGTATAATGGAAACGGTATCCGTTGTACCAGTCTTTGATCTTATGCTTGAACTCGTCAAGGTCGCCATCCCCGGCAAGTGCCGCGATACGGTCGCCGAAATACGTTTCCAATTCATCCTGAGTATAACCGAGCATACAAGCATACCGGGCATCCATCGTGATGTCGGTCAGGTTGTTCAGGTCGGAGAAGATCGAGACATGGGCGAATTTGCTGACGCCGGTCACAAATACGAAACGTTCCATGCCGTCACAGGTCTTGATCGTCGAATAAAACTCTTTCAGGACGGCGAGGATGTCGGGAAGATGCGAACTCAGCGCGTTATTCAGAATCGGTTTGTCGTATTCGTCAACGAGGATCACAACAGGCCCCTGCTCGTAGAGGTCCCCGATAAGCTTTTCAAACCGGGTCGAGTTCGAGGCGCCTTGCAGTTCAAGCCCGAACTGAGCGGCAATCATGGCGAGCTTGTCGAAAATGAACTGTTCGAGTTCATCCGCCGTTTGGGATTTACAGTTCCCCATATCCAGGTGGATGATCGGGTATTGTTTCCAGTCATACTGCTTATCGTAGAGGGCAAGCCCTTTGAAGAGGTCTTTTCTGCCCTGGAATACAGCTTTCAGCGTGGAAAGCGTCAGGGATTTCCCGAAGCGACGCGGACGCGCCATGAAATAGATTCCCTTATACGGTTTGACCAAGCTCCAAATGAACTCGGTCTTATCAACATACAGATAGTTGCCGTTGATAAGGTCCTCAAACTTGTACAGGCTGCTGGTCAGGTCTTTCATGGTCTATTTGTCTCCCGGTATCTATATAATACATCCACACGCGCGATTTTGCAAACACAAACAGAGTTTTTTGGGCTTTTCTTCTCAAAATTGGCTTATGTCGCCACCGTTTTTTGATGCCGTCTGCCGGAAATATTGTTTTGTCTCCTCGCATAAAGGAAAAACCTGTCACATGTGTGACACGTTTTGGCTTTCGGGCTTCCCTCAAAATGGTTAGTTGATTGCCTGTTGTATCCAGTTGGCAGCGGAAACAAGATCGTGCCTGACTTTATCCAGAAGCCGTTCGTTGAATTTGTTCTTGATTCGAGCGGAAACATCCTCGGTTAAATTGGCCTGGCCGATTTTACGCAGAGCCTGAACAACCAGCCCGCTTTCCATGTTGCGAAACGATGTTTCCCGCAATGCCGAGTGTTTGAAATAGATCGTACCGAACTGCGTTTCCAAAGTCCGACTTGGGCCGTTGGAGATAAAGAGCAACTTCGCCGGGATTTGAGTGGAGAGGCCAAAGTAATTCAGCGCGGTGTCCCCAGACGGATATATTTGCCATCTGAATTTGGATGCGAATGCTTTCGCCACGCTGTACATATCCGGTGCTGTAGGCTGTTTCAGCAATTCGCTGTATGCCGGGTAATAGTAGATGCCTCGACAGATTTTCCGAATCGCGCCGTTATCGGCAAGGGTTTTCAACGTGGTGTCTATTTCGTAACGTTTGAACTCCGGCATGAAATCCTGTGCGGTAAAAATCCAGCCGGTTCCTTTTCTGGTGATGATTCCCAGAATCTTGTCTTTCACTGATTTCTTCATGCTACCCCCTCTGCTGTTATTTAAGATATTTTATAGAAATATAGATGTATTTTTCTATAAAATCAAGTACAAAACTCAAAAAGACATGGTTTTTTCTGCTTTTCTTCAAAGGTCCGGTCGAAGAGGGATCAAGTTGCAATCGAAATGGCAACCGAAACAACAAACAGGCTATCGAGAAATAGCAAAAACTCCCTCATGTGAGGGAATTTCTGTGTTGCTGAACGCATTCCCGGAAGGTTTAGCCTCACATTTTATACAACCTTTCAAATTCCAAACACCACTTAAACCCACCTTAAACACACTTTTTTTCACAGTACACCTGAGAATTAGCCCGATTTCGGGCTAATTCTTCCAGGCCTGAGCCGCCAAGCTTCAATTTGAGGTAGCGGCCTTTTTGCATTGCGCCAGCATTTTGCGGACTTGTTCGATTGGAAGCGTGGAAATCAGGGCGCGAAGCTCGCTGCGTTCCGGTTCTTCTTCGGGCTTTGCCAGGGCAACGGGCGCAAAGGAAAGCAGTTTCATCCCGCGTCTCTTGTCCTCAATAGAGGCATGGGCCGAGTAATGCGCCGTCATTGCCGGGGTCATGTGGCCGACGATGGATTGAACGACGGCAAGCGGAATCCCTGCAAGCCCTGCATAGTAACAGAACGTATGGCGGCAAGAATGAAGGTCTTTTGTGCTGATCGCCCGTGTGCGCCCATCTTGTTTGCGTGTGGTCTGAATCCCCAGCCTTTCGAGAAACTGTTTGATCCGATAGGAAATGCCCGTGGGGTTGGTCAAATACATTTCGGCGTGTTTCGGAAAAACATAGACGGATTCTGTTCGGGGAGTTGATGCCAGCAGACTATAAAGCTGATCGGATATGGGAATCTGCACCACGGCTCCGGTCTTTCTCGTTTCGCGCGTGATGAGGCGGCTTTCAAGGTCAATATCGCTCCATTTGAGGGTGCAAATGTCTCCCTCGCGTAAGCCCGTCCATACGGCCATCATGAAAAGCGGACGCGTGAAGCCGTCCAGGTTATCAAAAATCGTTTTTAGTTCGTCCGGCGTGAATGCCTCGCGGGTCTTCGCGTCCGATTTTGCCCGGCGAATGCTGGTAAAAGGATTGTCCTGTATTCCGGCATCCTTCGCCAGCAGGGTAAACACTTCCGCGCAAACCGTCTGATGCAGGCGAACCGTTCGCGGCGATAAAGCGCCGTCGGCTTTCTGCGTGGTGATGGTTCGGGCTTTCTTGCCTGTCCCCCTGCTGTAACTGATCGTTTTTGCGTAGCGTCCAGTTTTCTGCAATGTGGCTATATACTCCTGGGCGTGTGCTTCCGTGACATCGGCCAGATTGATGATATCCGGGTGTTCGCCGTGCATGAACGCCAAAAAGTCGCCCCATGCTGTCCGCTTCATTCCGGCATACTTTTCGGCGGGCATCCGTGTACGCGGTTTCCGTTCGGCCAGTTCAAAGGCTTCATCGAGGGAGATTTTCTCGCCGCCGGTCAGTTCTTCCCTGAAATTGTCGATCAATGCTTTGACCGTCTTTTGTTCGGCTGCACGTTCTACGGTCGCCATGATCTTTTTTTCGTAGGCTTCCGCCGCTCGCTTCGTCGTCGCTTCGCATCGTCCGGTGTAGCGTTTGCCATCCCGGATAAACTGATAGTACCATGCGCCGCCCTGTCTCCGTTGTCTTACCATGATGATCGTCTCCATGCCGTGTTTGTGTCTGATTGATTCGCCATGATACTATACGCCACGTTTTTGCGGTTGTCAAGCGGCAATCGTGGAAAAATCGTGGAAAAAGTGCCTTTTCTGATGTTTTTTGAGTTTATGACCTACTGCCTTCTAAGCAGAGGGTCGTGGGTTCGAGTCCCGCCCGGAGCACCAATTTTATGCTCGAAAACGGGAGAATCTGCCCCAAATTTGCCCCGTTTTTGGTGTTTTTATATGCTTGCTATCCTTCCAAAACGCCTTTCGGGTTTTTCATGTGCTACGATACAAACGAGAAAGGGTTTTTGTCATGGCCGGCACGCAGATCAACCCGAAGAGAACAGGGAATAGACGATAGGGAAAACAGATGCGACGGACAGAGAACGGGAATTGTTCTTGCCGTCCCACAAGTTCCACCGGCAGCAGGAAAGAATTCACCCTGCAAACACGGAACTGCGATGAAGCCGTGCGGAAGGCTTCCGAGCCGGATTCCATCTGGTTCGCATCGACAAAAGAAGTCGCACTCGCCCGGATGAACGCGATGCGAGTTTTTTCCTCGCCGGAATAGGATGCCTCGTTTGGTGAGCCGGTCGACAAAAGCGATCGGTCGACCAATGATTCGAAGGCGTGGCTTCGGAAAAGATCGGGGATCAGTCCGGGATCTGGAGGTCCGAGATCCTGCATTCCGGGCTGTATGGCATTTCTTCGTGGACGGAAGCCCCCTCGGCGATCTTGTCCACGGCCAGATGAAGATAACGGATGATCCCGTCGGCCAGCAGTTCGCCGTCCATGGTCAGGATCCGCGCCTCCACGGCAAACAGCCTGGATCGGTCCTCGATCAGTTTTCCCGTGGCCAGAAGCTCCGTTTCGTATGGCACGGGCTTCCGGTAACGGGTTTCGAGGGAAATGGTGACGCCGAATTCCGTGTCGTCGTTTTTTGCCGCCCACAGTCCCCGGAGGCCCATTTCGTCCAGCATGGCGGTGATCATGCCGCCGTGGACCCGTCCGGGATAGCTCTGATGCCACGCCCGGTAGCGGAACGGCGAAGCGACGCTCCCGTCGGTCATGTTGTAGAATGGCGCCCGGACGCCGAACTGGTTATCCAGTCCGCAGATCACGCACATCCGGCTGTTTCGCTGTTGCCCGATCACTTTCATGTTTTATCTCCGAATTCCGTTGTTGTTTCCCAAGAACACGCCCGCAGTTCAAATCGGGATCCTGCACAAGGCGGGAGAAACGACCATAAATAATATACTTTCTTCCGGCTCGTTTTCAAGCATGCCGCCCCGCGCCGCTTCCGGTGTTTTCGGAATCCGGGCGGAAAACTTGACAAAAACTGTTTGCCGTGTTATAGTAACAGGGTTTCCCGTTAAGAAGATACGGAAATCGAGTTCAAGGGAGTACTGCGTCATGCCTGCAAGAAAACCGTACCAGAAGAAATTGAAGCTTCCCAAACCGTGGAAGATTTCCAGAGTGGAACACAAGGAAAACGATTCACGGGTCGACATCTGGCTGAAACACGACCCGCACACTTTCCTGTGTTCCGAGTGCCATGAGCCCGCGACGACGTATGCGCACATGGAGGAGCGGGTATTCCTGCACCCCGACACCAGCGAACACAAAATGTATCTCCATGTCCGGCGGCCTCTCGTGAGCTGCCATGAACACGGGATCATTCCCGGCAGGTTCTTCGCCGAGGAGTTCGAGGAAAACGATTGAAGCGGACAACAGGTTTCCCGCCTGCGTCTCCGAGAGGTTTCCCTGCCGAGTGCAACTCCATCGGGCTATATCTCCCGTTCGGGTCTGACCCCGGTCATGCCCGGCGGGATTCTTTTTCCTCTTTTGCATGGGCCAGATGGATCCCGATATGGCCGATACCGAGGATGACGGTCGCAATGAGCATCGGGATGTTTTTCCCGTAAATGCCCAGCAGGAAGAATCCCGTCACCGGCAGCGTCGCCCCCGCAACAGGGATCCCGGCAAAGTCGCGATAGAAATCGCGCATCGTCCTCTCGCTTCTGAAGTAGCGGACCCAGAACGCCTCATAAAGCAGCATCGGGACGAACGACAGCACGAGCCACAGGCACCAGGCACTCCACGGGCGCAGATTGAAATCGGAGAAAACGAGCGCGATGGCGCTGACCAGCACCTCGCCGATCCGTTCGAGTGCCAGAAGCGCCCGGTTTTCCCTCCCGGCATACCGCCCGTAGTTTTTGGGCTTGTTTCCCGCCCAGATGAGATTCGGGATCGTCAGCATGACAAGATAGATGAGACCGACGTAAGAAAAGCCGAAATTCATATTCACCTCAGATCGACTGCCTGAAACCTATTCCGGTGGTATAATATATCCTCCGTTATGCCGAATGCAAGGGAAGACGCGGCGGAGAAGACCGGTCCGGGTCCACGGACTCGACCGGGCGCATGGATTCCTGAAAAGATTCTTTTTTTCTGACCGGATGTCAAATCTGACCGGGTGTCAAATCCGATCGTGAGCCAGGCGGAAATGAGCTTGCGGGAAGCGCCCGCCGAACGCAGGATGAAAGACGTGTTTCTCCCGGTTTCGAACGCGTTTGGATTTGACCGGATCATGCCGATTTCGGTCTTTTTTTGTGAAATATGACAGAAAAGTGTATATTTTTTTCATTTTTTTTCGTTTTTCGGCTTTCTTTTTTTAAAATCGGGGTTATGTTTACGGTTAGGGTTTTTGCCATCCGGCAGGAACGTTCACATATCACTATTTGGAATTTGCTGTGAAAACGAGGCGGCGCTTTCAAAAAAGCGCTGTCCGAAACAACCGCCGCTTTGCGGATTGAACGGGTAATATGATTCGGAGTTTGGACAAAGCATGGCTTACGGCAGGCCGGAGCGCATCATCGGCGATCCGCCGCCGCTGTTGCCGCATTTGATACCGGGAAACCGGGCGTTCCGGCGTCCGGACCGGGTTCCTTTTCCTCATGTTCCCGCCTCGTCCCGGGCGCGGATGCATTTCGTTTTCGCCGCTTCGCAGAAACATCGTGGTTCATGATCGACGAACAGACACTCGATCGTGCGGCGGCCGCGGAAGACGTGTCCCCGCATGAATTGAAACGGGCCATCCGGCGCGAGAAGATCGCGCTGCGCCGCGCCATGCCCCCGGAGATTCGCTCCCGGGCGGACGAGGCGATCAACCGGAGGCTCCTGGAAATCGTCCGGACGGAAAAGCCGTCCGGTCTCGTCGCGTACGTCAGCGACGGCACGGAACCCGATCTCGCCCCGGTCATGCAGTATTCGCTTCAGGCGGGCATCACGCTCTGCCTGCCGCGTTTCGGGCAGTCCGGCTCCTATTCCATCGTGACGGTGCGTTCCCTGGACTTTCCGGTGTCCCACTGGGGGATCCCGGAGCCGTCCGCCGATGCCCCGGCAGCTCCTTCCGGGCTGCTTGCGGAAGCCCTGTGGCTGGTGCCCGGCGTAGCGTTCGATCCCGCCTGCCGACGTCTCGGACGCGGCAAAGGCGTTTACGATCGTCTGCTGGCGCGGGGCGCCGGAAAAACCATCGGTATCTTTTATGAACTCCAGAGATGCGCGGAACTGCCCTGCGAGCCAACGGACCAGCCCGTCGGCCGCGTGGTGACGGAATCCGGCGTCTTTGGCTGTACAAACAATGTCAGGAGTTGACTCACATGTTTTCCAATGTCATCATTGCCACCGTGCCGTTACCGGCCTGGATCGGGCTCAGCGCCCTCGCCGGCGCCCTCCTCGTGGCCGTCATCGTCGTCATCCTTTCCAAGCACGGCAAGACCAAGGCCTCCCGCGAAGCCGCCAAACTCAAGGACGACGCCGAACGCGAAGCCTCCCAGATCCTCCGCGAAGCGCGCGTCACCGCCAAGAGCGACGCCCTGAAGATCAAGGACGACGCCCTGAAGATCAAGGACGAAGTCGAAAACGAGATCAAGGAGCGCCGCCGCGAAATCGCGCAGCAGGAGAAACGCCTCGCGCAGAAAGAGGAAAACCTCGACCGCAAGAACGATTCCCTCGACGCGAAGATCAAGAACAACGAGCGCAAGGAAGCCGAACTCGTCCAGCAGCGCGAACGCCTCGCCGCCAAGGAGGAGGAGCTCAAGGCCACCATCGACCGCCAGATCGGCGAGCTCGAACGCATCGCCGGGCTCGACCGCGAGACCGCGCGCGGCATGATCCTCGACAAGCTCAAGGGTGAGGTCGAAAACGAATCCGGCCTCCTCATCCGCAACATCGTTGAGGACGCCCGCCAGCGAGCCGAACGCGAATCCCAGAAGCTCCTCGCCTACGCCATCCAGCGCTACGCCGGCGACTGCACCTACGAGCGCACCACCGCCACCATCCCGCTCCCCAACGACGAGATGAAGGGCCGCATCATCGGCCGCGAAGGCCGCAACATCCGCGCTCTGGAGGCCGCGACCGGCGTCAACATCCTCATCGACGACACCCCGGAAGCCGTCGTCATCAGCTGTTTCGACCCCGTCCGCAAGGAAGTCGCGCGCCGCATGATGGAGAAGCTCATCGGCGACGGGCGCATTCACCCGACCCGCATCGAGGAACTCGTGAAGAAGATGCGCAAGGAGGTCGACGAGGAAATCTTCAGCGCAGGCGAACAGGCCGTGCTCGACTGCGGGCTCCAGGGCGTCCCGAAGCCGCTCATCACTCTCATCGGCACGCTCCAGTTCCGCTACAGCTTCTCCCAGAACGTGCTGAAGCACTCCATCGAGACCTCGGCGTTCATGGGCGCCATCGCCGCCGAACTCGGCCTGGACGAGCAGCGTGCGCGCCGCATCGGCCTCTTCCACGACATCGGCAAGGCCGTCGACCATGAGATCGAAGGCACGCACGCCCAGATCGGCGCCGATCTGCTCCGCAAATACGGCGAGAACAAGGACGTCATCAACGCCGTCGCCGCGCACCATGGCGAGGTCGAGGCCACCAGCATCTACGCCATCCTCGCGAACGCCTGCGACGCCCTCAGCGCATCCCGTCCTGGCGCACGCAGCGAGACCACCGAGCTCTACCTCAAGCGCCTCGAACAGCTCGAATCCATCGCGAAGGACTTCCCCGGCGTGGATACCTGCTACGCGCTTCAGGCAGGCCGCGAGGTCCGCGTGGTCGTCGAGCCCGAGAAGATCAATGAGGCCCAGGCTCAGGTCATTGCCCGTGATATCTGCAACCGCATCGAGAAGGAAATGACCTACCCCGGCCAGATCAAGGTCACCATCATCCGCGAGACGCGTTCTGTGGAATACGCCAAGTAACCCACCATGGATACTTTCAACCAGGCACGGACAGCATTCGACCGTCACGTCGCGGGGTTCCGCGACGCCGATGGTTCGCTGCCGTTCGCGCTTGAGGCCAAGTTCAATCATACCGGCGAGGTCTGCGAGATCACCGAGCGGATCATCGCCGGAGAAGCCCGGTTTTCCCCTCGCGACACGCTCATCTTCCGCCTTTGTGCGCTGTTCCACGATATTTCCCGGTTCGAGCAGTATGACAAGTTCAGGACGTTCCTCGACCACGCTTCGTTCGACCACGGCGACCGCAGCGCCGCCCTGATCGACGAGCTCGGGCTCGTGCCGGAACTCCCCGCTGAAGACCGCGCCTGCATCATCGATGCCGTGCGCGTCCACAACAAGTTCGCCATCCCCGCGGATCTCCCGCCCGCGCACCTCGCCGCGGCAAAGATGGTCCGCGACGCCGACAAGCTCGCCATTCTGCGCCTCATCATCCGGTTCTTCAATGGCGACTGCTCCGACCCGACGATCCGGCTCGACCTGCCCGACACGCCCGGCTGGACGCCCGCCATCCTCGAAACCGCCCTGAGCGGAAAATGCGTGCGCTACACCGACATGAAGTGCATCAACGATTTCAAGCTCGGGCTGTTCGCATGGTCCTGTGACCTCAATTACCCGGCTTCCGCCGCGCTCGCGCTGGACGAGGATCTTTTCGGACGCGTCCGCGTCCTGCTTCCCGCGTCGGACGGGATCGACGCCCTGCTCGTTTCCGCCCGCACCCGCCTCGCGAAACTCCGGGACAAGGAGGCCTGACCCCATGCCGCTTCTGACAGCCTCCCACCTCAAGAAATTCTACCCCGTCGCGCGCGGCTTCTTCGGCAAGCCCGACTATGTGCGCGCCGTGGATGATGTCTCCTTCACGCTGGAACCCGGCGAAACGCTCGGTCTGGTCGGGGAATCCGGCTGCGGCAAGTCCACGCTTGCGCGGCTTCTTCTTCGCCTGGAGGACCCCACGGAGGGCTCTATCCTGCTCGACGGCGTTGAGATGACCGGCATCCGCGGGGAGGAGCTCCGCAGGATGCGCGGGAAGTTCCAGATGATTTTCCAGGACCCGTACGGCTCGCTGAATCCGCGCATGAGCATCTTCTCCATCCTTGAGGAGGCGCTGAAACTTCACACGAAGCTCGACGCCGCCGGACGCGACAAACGCATCCGCGAACTGCTGAAGCTCGTCGGACTCAATCCCGACTACGCCATGCGCCATCCGCACCAGTTCAGCGGCGGCCAGCGCCAGCGCATCGGCATCGCCCGCGCACTGGCTGTGGATCCGGCGTTCATCATCGCTGACGAACCCGTCTCCGCGCTCGACGTCAGCGTCCAGGCGCAGATCGTGAACCTGCTCCAGGACATCCAGAAACAGACCGGTGTGGCGTTCCTCTTCATCGCGCACGACCTCGCCGTCGTGGAGCACATCTGCCACCGCATCATGGTCATGTATCTCGGGCGCATCATGGAGATCGGGCCGTCTTCGGAACTCTGTTCCAAACCGCTCCATCCGTATTCCCTTGCGCTCCTCTCCAGCGTCCCGCAGATCGACCAGTCGCGCCGCATGGAACGCATCATCCTGAAAGGCGATGTCCCGTCCCCGCTGAATCCGCCCTCCGGGTGCCGTTTCCACACGCGCTGCCCCTTCGCGCAGCCGCGCTGCGCTACCGAGATCCCGCCGCTTCAGGAGGTCTCTCCGGGCAGATTCTGCGCCTGTCATACCCCAGGCATCTTCCAAAAGTGATCCGAAGGATGACGATTTCTAATAATCTGATATTCAGATATATGACGGAATGACGGATGGTTTTGACGGATTGCCCGTTATCCCGTTTCCTCGCAATAAATCGGTATGACAAAAATATATTCAGGTGCATCCTTTGTATGATTCGCGACAGCATGTCACAATAAAATCATATTGTCATCAAGCCGCAAATCTGAGTTTTCGGAAAAGAAGACGAACAGGTTTTCCCCGAAAACAAGAGACGATATCATGGAAACACAAACCGACATTGAACCGCAAGTGAACCGGAAGGCCCTTCGCATCGCGTTTTTCTGCATCCCGGCATTCGGACACACCAATCCGATGCTCCCGGTCGCCGCCGAACTGGTCCGGCGCGGTCATTCCGTCCGGTTCTATTCGTTCGGGGGTACCGGCGGCCTGCCTGATTTCAGGGACAGGATCGGAAAGACGGGTGCCGAATTCCTTTCCTGCGACGCCTACATGCCGACTGTTTCGGCGGAGGAGGTCGCCGGGTTGAAACGCGTCTCGATCACGGAGATGACCGTTCAGTCCATTCGAATCACACTCGCCATGGACGCCTTCCTGGATGCGGAGTTCAAATCTTTTCAGCCGGACATCGTATATTCGGACTCCGCCTGTTTCTGGGGCAAGCTGAACGCCTGGAAACACCACGTGCCGATGGTCGTTTCCACCAGCACATTCGCGTTCAACCAGCTGTCCTCGCAGTACATGAAGCACCCCCCGGCGGAGATCGCGGACATGGTCTTCGGACTGCCGCGGATCGGCAGGGCGCTGAAGTCGATGGAGCCCTACGGATACAAGGTGAAGAACCCGTTGTCGCTGGTCCAGAGCGACAACAGCACGGATTCCGTCGTCTACACCTCACGGCGGTTCCAGCCGTACGCCGGGAGCTTTTCCGACCATTACGCGTTCGTCGGGCCGTCCGTGTTTTCGAAAGTCATTCCAAATAAGGTGAAAGCGCGTCCGCTCGTGTACATTTCCATGGGCACGGTCATCAACGACCGCCCGGATTTCTACGGCAAGTGCTTCGAGGCGCTGAAGGATATGGATGCCGACGTCCTGATCTCCTGCGGCAACGCCGTGGACCGCGGGAAGCTCGGCGTCCCGCCGGAGAATTTCGAGCTTCAGCCATACGTGGACCAGCTCGAGGTCCTGTCCCGGACGGACGTCTTCATCACGCACTGCGGCATGAACAGCGTGTCGGAAAGCCTGTACATGGCCGCGCCGATGGTGCTGTATCCGCAGACCGGCGAACAGGCCGCCGTGGCGAAGCGCGCCGCCGAACTCGGTGCGGGCATCCTGCTGAAGGACGATTCCGTCGCCGGGATTCGTTCTGCCGTGCAGAAGATCCTGGACGACGCATCGTACCGGGACGCTGCGGCGGAATGCGGCCGGGATTTCCGTTCGTGCTCCGGGCCGTCCGGCGCGGCGGACTTCATCGAATCCGCACCGCACCAGTCGGACGGCGTCGACGTGATGAAGGAGCTGAACAAAACGAACATCAGATTCCAGATCATTTACTGGAGCATTATCGCTGTCCTGATCTTTTTCGCCGGTTTTTATATCGAACGGAAATACCTCTGGATCATCGGTTTCGCCGCCGGGGTCATCTCCAAGCCGATCGGCAAGCACATCCAGGAACGCCGCTACGCCCAGCTGGTGAAGGACAGTGCATCTTCATGATCTTTTTTTCCGGAATTGGGCTTGACATCCGTTCAATGCCTGCTATAGTATCCATAAGCAGTGACCTGTCACATCAACGAAACAGTCCTGTCCTGAAGGGATCGGCCGCTGGTCCCGGATGAGCAATAACCTTCCCTCGTGAGGAACCGGACATGACAACGGACGCGAAACCGAAAACGTACTGGAAGCAGATCCTCATTTGGGGATCCGATCCGTCCTGGTATTCATCATCCTTCTCTCGATCCTCACCAGTGATCCCGTCACTTTCTACACCTATCTCAACACAAAGACCTTGAAAACCGAGTCGTTCGTCAGAGTCGGGCCCATGACGTTCCGGAAAAAGGGCGATCCTGCGACCTTGCTGGACGACTGCCGGGCTCAGGGCTTGCTGCGGCCCGGGGAGACGGTCCAGCAGGAACGCCTCCCGGAATACTGGATCCTGATCCGCAAGCAATCGACGCTTCTGGTCGCCCCGAAAGGCGGCATATACCCTGTCAAACTGAGGAACTTCCTCGCGGAGCATTCTCAGGAGATGATAGCCCCGGACTACAAGGAGACCGAGGAGGAATTCTCCGCCCGGTTCACCGATTTTATCCTGTCCCTGAACGAGGATGAAAAGTTCAAAGGCGCCCTGCTCCCTGCGGGCACCGACCTCCGCGCCCGATTGCATTGACCATCTTCCAATTCAAAAACAACAGATCAAGCCATAGAAAAACCCGGGATGGATTTGAGGTCCATTCCGGGTGATTTTTTTGCTCACGCGGCGCATCCTGTCAGGTTCGAGTCCTGAACGAACAGGCCCCGTTCCGGCGGAATGCGCTTTGTCGGGGCGCCCCGTTTTGCGGAGACGCCCCGTGTACGCCGCATCAGAATTTCTTGCGTGCGGTGTACTTGGTGTGGAGGAGCTGGTGTGCCAGATGGCTGCCGGGCTCGCCGAGGTATTCTTCGTAAAGCTTCTGGATGGATTTGTTCTGGTGGGACTTGCGGATCGGGTGATTCAGGTCGTCCTGATAGAGCGCTTCCATACGCTTCTTGAGGATGTCGGTGTTGCCGTGGTGGTAGGGCTGGCCGCCGCCGTCGATGCAGCCGCCGGGGCACGCCATGATCTCGATGGCATGGTACTGGACTTCGCCGGCCTTGATGCGTTCGAGGAGCTTGCGTGCGTTGCCGAGGCCGGAGCAGATGGCGGCTTTGAGCTTGATGCCGCCGACGTCGACTTCGGCTTCCTTGATGCCTTCGAGGCCGCGGACAGGCGTGTAGTCGATTTCCTTCAGGTCCTTGCCGGAGAGGATGTCGGCCGCGGTACGGAGGGCGGCTTCGAGCACGCCGCCGGACGTGCCGAAGATGGTGGCCGCGCCAGTGCCTTCGCCGAGCGGGGAATCGTATTCGGAATCCTCGAGCTTGTCGAACTGGATGCCGGCTTCGTGGCACATTTCGGCGAGTTCGCGGGTGGTGAGCACGATATCGACGTCGCGGACGCCGTTGCGGGTGAACTCGGGACGCGCGGCCTCGTACTTCTTGGCGAGGCAGGGCATCACGGAGACGACGATCAGGTCTTCCGGCTTGATGCCGGTCTTCTCGCAGTAGTAGCTCTTCGCGATGGCGCCGAACATCTGCTGCGGGGACTTGGCGGTGGAGGGCATGTAGGTGAGCTCGGGGAACTGGTGTTCGAGGAACTTGACCCAGCCGGGGCAGCAGCTGGTGAGGATCGGGAGATTCTCGTTCTTCTTGATGCGCTCGATGAGCTCGGTGCCCTCTTCCATGATGGTGAGGTCGGCGGAGAAGTTGGTGTCAAAGACCTTGTCCGCGCCGAGCATCTTCAGGGCGGTGACCATCTTGCCGGTGCTGATGGAGCCGGGCTCCATGCCGAAGGCTTCGCCGATGGCGACGCGGACGGCCGGGGCGGTCTGGAAGACGACGGTCTTGGTCTTGTCGTTGAGGGCGCGCCAGACGTCGTACTTGTAGTTGATCTCGGTGAGGGCGCCGACGGGGCATGCCTGGACGCACTGGCCGCAGAAGACGCACTGGGTGTCGGCGAGCTTCTTGAGGCCGGCGGGGGCGACGACGGCATGGAAGCCGCGTCCGACGCCGGAGAGGACGCCGACGGTCTGGATGTTGTTGCAGGCGTTTTCGCAGCGGCGGCACATGATGCACTTGTCGAGGTCGCGGCGGATGGCGGAGCTGCTTTCGTCCAGTTCGTACGTGGACTGTTCGCCCTTGTACTGGAGGTCATGGACGCCGAGTTCCTGCGCGATCTTCTGGAGTTCGCAGTTCAGGTTCTTCGGGCAGGTGAGGCAATCCTTCGGGTGGTCCGAAAGGAGCAGGTCGAGGATGGCGCGGCGCGCGTTGATGGCGCGGAGCGTATTGGTGTGGACGACCATGCCTTCCATGACGGGCGTGCAGCAGGCGGGCGCCAGGTTCGGGCGCTTTTCGACCTCGACGACGCAGATGCGGCAGGAACCGCAGCGGTGTTCGACGTGGAACGCATCCATCTTGAAATGGCAGAGAGTCGGGATTTTGATGTCAAGTTTTTCCGCGGCCTCGAGGATGGTCGCGCCGGCCTCGACGGTAACGGGTTTGTTATTGATGGTAAGATTGACAGTGCTCATAGTAGTGTAATGCTCCTCTCGGTCAGATCTTGGCGATGGCATGGAACTTGCAGGCGTTGAAGCACGCGCCGCACTTGATGCACTTGGCCTGGTTGATGACGTGTTTCATCTTCTTCTCGCCCGAAATCGCGCCGACCGGGCAGCGCTTGGCGCAGAGACCGCAGCCGACGCACTTGTCGGTCACATTGAACTGGATGAGGGCGGCGCAGACGCCGGCGGGGCAGCGGTGGTCCTTCACGTGCGCGAGATATTCGTCTTCGAAATTCGCGAGCGTGGAGAGCACCGGGTTCGGGGCGGTCTGGCCGAGGCCGCAGAGGGCGGTGTCCTTGATGGTGGCGGAGAGCGTTTTGAGCTTTTCGAAGATCTCCATGGTGCCTTCGCCGGAGGTGATCTTGTTCAGGAGCTCGAGCATGCGGCGGTTGCCGACGCGGCACGGAGTGCACTTGCCGCAGGATTCGTCCGCGGTGAAGTCGAGGAAGAACTTGGCGATGTTGACCATGCAGTCGTCCTCGTCCATGACGATCATGCCGCCGGATCCCATCATGGAGCCGATGGACTTGAGGGCTTCGTAGTCGATCTGGAGGTCGAGGTTCTTCTTGGTGATGCAGCCGCCGGAGGGACCGCCGGTCTGCACGGCCTTGAACTCGCGGCCGTCCTTGATGCCGCCGCCGATCTCGTAGATGATCTGGCGGAGCGTCATGCCCATCGGGACCTCGGCGAGGCCGACCTTGGAGATCTTGCCGGCGAGGGCGAAGACCTTGGTGCCGGGGGAACCCGCGGTGCCGAGGCCCTTGAACCAGTCGGCGCCCTTGCGGATGATGGCCGCGATGCAGGCGTATGTCTCGACGTTGTTGACCACGGTCGGGCGTTTCCAGAGGCCCTGGATGGCCGGGAACGGGGGCTTGAACGTGGGCTCGCCGCGCTGGCCTTCGATGGAGTGGATCAGGGCGGTTTCCTCGCCGCAGACGAACGCGCCTGCGCCGAACTTGATCTCGAGCTTGAAGTCGAAGCCGCTGCCGAAGATGTTCTTGCCGAGGAAGCCTTTTTCCTCAGCCTGCTTGATGGCGTTTTCGAGGCGCTTCACCGCGAGCGGGTATTCGGCGCGGATGTAGATGACGCCGTTGTGGGCTCCGATGGCGAAGCCGCCGATCGCCATGGCCTCGAGGACGGCGTTCGGGTCGCCTTCGAGCACGGCGCGGTCCATGAACGCGCCCGGGTCGCCTTCGTCGGCATTGCAGATGATGAACTTCTCGCCTTCGGGCTGGGCCGCGGCGAAGGACCATTTTTTGCCGGTGGGGAAGCCGGCGCCGCCGCGACCGCGGAGGTTGGAGGCGGAGATCACGTCGATGACTTCCTGCGGCTTCATGGAGGTGACGACCTTGGCGAGGGCGGAATAGCCGCCTTCGGCGACGTACTGGTCGATGTCCTCGGGGTTGATGCGGCCGGTGTTGCGGAGGACGATGCGCGCCTGGAGTTCGCCTTCGGCGGGCTGTTCGTCTTCGGGATAGTACCAGCAGCGGTCGATGGTGTGGGTGCCGGTGGCAGGGGCGTCGAGGCCGGCCTGCATGATGGCGGGGACCTGGTGCGGGGTCACATCGCCGTAAATGATGCGCTTGCCCTTGTCGTCGGTGAGCATGATGACGGGTTCGGCGTAGCAGAGGCCCATGCAGCCGACTTCGACGACGTCGAACGCTTCTTCGAGCTTATGTTCCGCGATGTAGCCGTTGATGGCCTTCAGGACTTCGCCGGTACCGGCGGCGATGCCGCACGTTCCCATGGAAACGAGCAGTTTGATCGGCGCGTGCTTGCGCGCCTTGAGGGCGGCTGCGTATTCCGCGAGCGCCGCGGGAGACTCAATTCTCATATTGGTAATTCTCCATGATTTCGGTGTGGATGGTGTCGATCAGTCTTTGCAGTCGTCCAGGAGTCCCTGGACCTTTTCCGCGGTCATGTGGCCGTAGACCTTGCCGTTGACCATGACGACGGGCGCCATGCTGCAGGCGCCGAGGCAGCGGAGGACGCCGAGGAAGAACTTTCCGTCGGCCGTGGTCTCGCCTTCGGAGACGCCGAGCTTGCGCTTGAGTTCGTCGACGACCTGCGCGGCGCCCTTCACGAAGCAGGCGGTGCCAGTGCAGACGTTGATGGCGTAGCGGCCGATCGGCTTGTCCGTGAAAAAGCTGTAGAAGCTGATCACGCCGTAGACTTCCGCGAGGGAGATGCCGAGACGTTCGGCGACGAAGGACTGGACTTCGACCGGGAGATAGCCGAAGATGGACTGCGCCCGGTGAAGCGTCTGGATCAGGAATCCGCGCTTGCGGGTCGGGTTGTCCGCGAGGGGCAGACTTTTGATGTAGGCGTCAAGCTCCTCCATCTGGGAAGATTTGCGGGAAGAGATCTCGCAAACTCCGTTCACACAATGCATTTCACCCATGTTTGAATGAGCCTCCAATGTAGAGAGTTAGGGATATGGTTTAAGGTTGTGAAAAGGGACTTCCATAAAATGTTCTGTAATATACTTCATCCTTATCATAAAAGCAAGTCCGATTCGATAAAAAAATACTGAATTTCCCGCTGTTATTCTTTAATCTCTAAAATGATAGACGGTCTCGGCGCGGAATCCCCCCTCTTTTCATGCCGGGGGATCGCGGCGCTTTTTGCGGCGTGCGGATGCTGAGGCGGAGACCCGGCAAACGAGGAGAGATTTGCCCGGTTCGGGAGGAATGCCCAGTTCGGGAGAAATGCCGTTTCGCTGCCGCGTCCGGGTTTACTTCGGGGTTGCCAGCTTCAGGTACTGCCGGCAGTATTGGAGCACGGCCTCGCGGAACTTCTCCGTGCAGTCCGAATCGTCCCACATGGCGTGGTTCGAGTTCGGGAAATCGACGCGGATGTTCGGGACATGATGCTCCTCCAACGCCTTCGCGAGCTTGTCCCGGTGGACCGGTTTGACCAGGTCGTCCTTGCCCCCGTAGGCAAAGACGGTCGGCGGGCTGCCGGAGCCGATGAAATGAAGCGGGGAAAGGCTGTCCGCGGCCTTGATCCCTTCCGGTGTGTCGAGCTGATCCCGGGTGATCTGTTTCCCGGTTCCCAGGCTGATCATCGCCGCGGCGTTCTTTTCGCCCCAGATCTCCTTGCTGATCGCCACCGGGCCGACCTTCTCGAACACGAACGCAAGCGGAATGGCGGACTCCTTGGCGCGGGAATAGGCGTACAGCAGGGACAGATGCCCGCCTGCCGACAAGCCGCCGACCGCCATCCCGGAAATGCGATACCCCTCCGCCTCCAGCTGGTTCTTGAGCGCGACCGTGCATGCCGTGATCTCGTCCAGCATGGTTCCGATCATGATCTCGGGGTGGCCTTCGGAGATCAGGGAATAGTCCATGGAGGCGGTGATGCAGCCCTGCTTGCTGTAATACCTGCAGGCATACGCCATGTCGCCGCGGTCTCCTGCCACCCAGGACCCGCCGTGAATCAACAGGAGCAAGGGCGCCTCCGTCTTCGGATCGATGCTTTTATGAAGATACAGGTCGTACCGGTTCGCCTCTTTTTCGCCGTAGGAAAGCCCGGTCAGGATCCGCCCCTCGTCCCCAACCCACGCCTCCGTGTAGCCGCCCCGTTCGAGGGCTCGCTGATACCAGAGTGCCGTGATTGCGCATCCGGCGAGAAGGAGGACGCAGACGCCGACCGCAAACAGAAGGAGGAACCGGAGGATCCTCCTTCCGAGAGGCTTTTTCCCGTTTCGAACGGGCTGTCCTTGTTCGATTTCGGAGCTCATGGGGCGGCTGTCCTGTCTTGCCGGATTGCTTTGCTTGTGGCATGTAAAACCGGGGTCCGGTCATTGTCTGTGCCGGACTCCGGAATACTGGAAACGAGTGTGGCTCTGCTCAGAAGAGCGCGGCGTCCATGAGGGATTCGTTGAGGTACTGCATGGACTGGAAGACGCCGCCGAATACCTGGACCTCCTCGTCGGTCACATTGCTGCTCATCTCCTCCTGGATGGCGTCGAGGAGTTCACGCGAGGCGCCGGCGGCATTGACGAGCTGGTTGCGCTGCTCGGGGGTCATCCGCTGGATGAACTGGCCGGCGTTCTGGGAGATGCCGTAAAGCATATTGGCCGCTACGTTCATGACCATGGCCATCTGATACTTCTCCTGCGGAGTGGCTTCGCGGTAGGCGCTGAGGATGTCCCATGCGGCATCGACTGCCTCCTCGCGGGTGGGCATGCCCTGGACCTGGTCGTTTTGCATCGGCATCATGCGGTTGATGCTGGCGTTGAGGTCGCGGCGCTGACGGCGGCGCGGCTGCGGCGCGGGCTCCTCTTCTTCGGGCTCCGCGACGGTCTTGTCGACGACCTCGATCGTTTGCGTCGGGGCGACGCTGTCCTTGTGCTTCTTCAGCATCACGAAGCCTCCGACGATGAGGATGGCGGCCAGGACGAGGACGACGGGCAGGATGACGTTGTTTTTATTCATGATCGGATTCCTTGGGTGTTATGTTTGAATTTTGCGTAATACGTTACTAAACCACGTCTTTCGCATCTTGTCAAGCGGAATTGTCTTTTTTTTCGAAAAAAAGATTTTTCCCGGGTGTGCGAAGCAGAAATCTTTCTCGGTTCGGTTTATGGTTGCTGAGACCGTTTTGTGCTCAGATAAGCTCGACGGGATCGTTTTCGGTTTCCGGGGAAGGCTCCGGCTCCACGCCCTCGCTGGCTTTGATGTACTGTCCGCACAGGTAGCAGTTGCAGAAGAGATAGCAGAAGCACAGTGCGACCATTGAGAAGCTGATGGCGGCCGAGAGCAGCACCCACGCGATGAGCGGCGGACAATGGCTGGAGATGGCCGTGAAGATCGCATTGGAGCCGAAAACGAGGCAGAAAACCCAGTACAGGATCACCAGCATGCCGATGATCCCGAGCAAGAATTCCTTCCAGATCTTCAGCAGGAGCAGGACGGAGCGCCAGAGCATCTTGAACGGGTTGACCGTCCTGTCGCGCGTCAGGACCGGGATCACGATGCACATGGAGGCGATCCACGCGATGTTTATCGGGGTGACCAGCAGGGACCAGGTCACCAGGCTCCAGAAATGGGAGGCGGCGGTGCGCCAGCCGCGCTTGAAATCGGCTTTCTGCCCGTTCCATACGCGGATGATCTCGCTGTCCACCGTGAGCAGGAGGAAGTTCGTGAAGAGCGTACCGAGGAACTGGATGGTCAGCGCGATCGGCAGGAGCACCGCCAGTTTGACGGGTTCCCTGTACTGGTTGTAGAACGCGTTGAGCTCCTCCTCCGTATGGCACGGCTGTCCCATCAGGGCGGGAAACACGAAGAGACCGCAGAGGAATATGCCGATATAGAACACCACGAGCAGAAGGTCCACGGTGGCGAGTTTGAGCAGCACGGAGTCGCGGATGGAGATCAGGAGAGAGTTCTTCAGCATCCTGCGGACGGATGCGATCGAGGAATCGGACTTAGCGGACGCGGGCGCGTCGGCGATCATGGTATCGGAAGTAATCATGGAAGGAGACCTTTCAATTTGTTTTTTGTTGCATTCAGGCGAATTCGACGGGATTGGCTTCCAGGGAGGGCTCCACGCCCTCGCTGGCTTTGATGTACTGGCCGCAGAGGTAGCAGTTGCAGACCAGCGCGGCAAAACAGAACCCGATGAGGGAAACGCCAACCGCGAGAGCGAGCAGACACCATGCCAGGAACGGGGGGCATCCGGCGGAAATGAGCCGGAAGATTACCCCGGAGCCGATCAGCATGCTGACGAGCCAGTACAGAATCACCAGCATTCCGGCAAAACCAAGCAGAAACTCCTTCCAGACGTTCTTCAACAGCACTACGGATCGCCAGAACATTTTGAAGGGGTTCAGAGTATCATCGCGCGTCAGAACCGGGATCACGATGCACATGGAAACGATCCACATGCCGTTGATCGGCATGGTCAGCTCGGACCAAGTTGAAATTGCCTTGATATGCTGCATCGTCGTCCGCCAGCCGCGCTTGAAATCCGGCTTCTGACCGTTCCACACACGGACGATCTCGCTGTCCTGCGCCATAAGTACGAAGTTCGTGAGAAATGTCCCGAGGAACTGGAACGGGAGAACGCAGATGATAAACCAGAAAAGCCTCCTGCTGTCTTTCGCAATGTCATAATAAAAGGCGTTGAACTCATCCAGCGTATGGCACGGATGCCCGGACAGATTCGGGAAAGCGAGGATGCCGAGGAAAAAGAGAGCAGAGTACAGGGCGACCAGCACGAAGCCGACGATGGAGAGTTTCAGGAGTACGGGCTCGCGTACCGCGATCAGCATAGAGTTTTTCAGCATACCGAACACGGAACGGACGGTTGATTCGGACTTGACGGACGCGGGCGCGTCGGCGATCATGGTATCGGAAGTAATCATGGAAGGAGACCTTTCATTCATTTGTTGTTTTTCGTGGAGGCGGCATGTTTCGCCGTCAGGTAGTCGGAGACGTCCCGTTCCGTGATGCCGAGCATCCCGGCGGACATGACCAGCGAGGCGAAGAGGGTGTCCAGATGGTGCTGTTTCTCCTCGTCGGTGAGCGTGTGGCGGGCGTCGTCTCGTTCGGCGACGAAACATCCCATGCCGCGGCGGGTTTCGATGAGGCCGGCGAGTTCCAGTTCGCGGTATGCCTTCGCCACGGTGTTCGGATTCACGTTCAGCTCCGCGGTCACGTCGCGGATCGACGGGATCTTCTCGCCGGGGGCGAGGGCGCCGGAGATGATCTTGCCCGAAAGCAGCTGGACGATCTGCTTGTAGATCGGGACCCCGGAGGAGAAGTTCAGAGTTAATTCGGAAACGTTCATGGCTGGTGCCTTTCGCAGCAGTGTTTTAGTGTTATTGTTTGGTAGTGTACTATTACAATAGCACACCTCTTCGCCAAAGTCAAACGAAAACCGTAATTTTTTTCGAAAAAAAAAGAAATCGAGCTCAAAAACGGACCGGATCAAAACAACACATGGGGGGTATCTTTACCCATGTTGCGGGGAAGAGAGCATCATGACCTCATCCTTACCAAGCCATGACCTCATCCTTACCAAGCCATGACCTCATCCTTACCAAGCCATGACCTCATCCCTACCAAGCAGGGGGGGGAATACTCTTAAATTGAGACCAAACCGGAATTCCATCAAGTTTCAGTTAAATGGTACTTGATTTAACTGAAACTTGCGCGTATGCGCGTGAGGTGATTATGTCGGGCAAACATCTGATAACTGAAGACGATACCGTACCAATCTCAAAGAAAAATCCAGCACCACACGCCCCGCCACGAAAGACGTTCAGGCACCATACGCCCGACCTCGAAGTGTGATCATGCTCCACACGTCTGACCTCAAAATGCGGTCAAATCAAGAAATCCGAAGAAAAAAACCGGAATTCCATCAAGTTTCAGTTAAATGGTACTTGATTTAACTGAAACTTGCGCGTATGCGCGGGAAAGGTCCTGCCGGACAAACATCCGATTGCTGAAGCCGATACCACTAAAACCACGAAACGAGTTCTGTCTCCACACGACCGCCTCAATGCGTGATCTTGCTTCATGCGCCTGTCCTCGAAGCACGGTCAAGTCAATGCATCTGAAAAAAAGGAACAGCCATTTTTTCCCAAGTTTCAGTTAAATGGTACTTGATTTAACTGAAACTTGCGCGTATGCGCGGGAAAGGTCCTGCCGGACAAACATCCGATTGCTGAAGCCGATACCACTAAAACCACGAAACGAGTTCTGTCTCCACACGACCGCCTCAATGCGTGATCTTGCTTCATACGCCTGTCCTCGAAGCACGGTCAAGTCAATGCATCTGAAAAAAAGGAACAGCCATTTTTTCCCAAGTTTCAGTTAAATGGTACTTGATTTAACTGAAACTTGCGCGTATGCGCGTGAGAGAAAAACGCGGAAAGGGACCTCATCCTTACCAGGCGGAAAGCAATGCGGGGACCTCATCCTTACCAGGCGGAAAGCAATGCGGGGACCTCATCCTTACCAGGCGGAAAGCATAGTGGGGAACAACATCCTTATCAAAGAGAAAACCCGAACGGAGAGCTCATCCCTATCGGGATTGAGCTCGTCCCGCCTTCTTCGTGCGCGGGCGAGGCCGGGCACTGCCGCAGTGGAGGCTTTGCCTCCGCTCACCGTTTCTCCTCGTCGGTCCACTCGGAGTATGGATGCCGGACGAGGCGGGAGTTGCGGAACCTCGGTTCGTGGGAGACTTCGCGTCCGAGCCAGGGCGGGGCGGGGAACACGCGGTCGGGGGTGTCGAGCTCGATCTCCGCAACGATCAGCCCCTCGTTGAGTCCGGCGAATTCGTCGATCTCCCACGTGAACCCGCCGAACGGGACGTACCAGCGGCGCTTGAGGATGACGGGCTTGGTGCAGAACCCGGAGAGAAAGGCGACGGCATCCTCTACGGGGATCGGGTATTCGAACTCGGCGCGGGAGATCCCTGAGACGGGACCCTTGATCGTGAGGCGGGCCTTGTCGCCCGCGATGCGGGCGCGAACCGTGACGCCCTCGCCCGTGGGGAAATACCCCTGCTGAAAGTCCTTGAACGAAGTTGCGGAATCTTTCCAGGAAAGGTCTTTGACGAGGAATTTGCGTTCGATTTCGACGGACATGGGAAACCTTTTACGAAGTGGACGGGAAGCGGGGAAATGGATCGGGTTCCGGAAAAAACGGTTGAACTCAGAAAGCAGGTAGTTTGGGCTTGGGGCGGTATGTTTTCGGCGGCATGGCGGGGATCTTGCCCGCGATGATGTCTGCGGCGGCCTCTCCCTGGTCTTTCGAGGCGAGCCAGAGGCCCGTGACGACGCCGTTGAGCTCGGCGCAGTCGCCGACGGCATAGACGTCCGGCGCGGAGGTCCTGAGCGAGGCGTCCACGACGATCCCGCGGTTGCAGGCAAGCCCGGCGTTCTTCGCGAGGTCAAGATTTGCACGGATTCCGGCGGAGACGAGCACGAGGGAAGCGGGGACCGCTGTGCCGTCCCTGAGGTGGAGTTGAGCGGAAGCATCATCGAAGCGTTCGACCGCGGCGCCCGTGTGGACCTTGAATCCGGCATTTATAAAATTGGCGAGCAGCGCGGTGGATTCCTCCTCGTTCATCTGGAGCGGGAGCAGGCGCGGCGCAGCCTCGATGATGGAGACGGCCAGCCCGCGTTTCTGAAGAGCAAAGGCGGCTTCGAGTCCGAGCAGGCCGCCGCCGATGACCGCGGCATCCGTCCCCGGCACGCAGAGCTTGACCAGGGCGTCGGCGTCCGGGAGTTCGCGGAGCACATGGACGCGCGGGCTGTCCGGAAGCCCCGGGACGGGCGGCACGAATGCGCGCGCCCCCACGGCCAGCAAAAGGATGTCCCATGTATAGTCGCCGGCCGCCGTCGTAAGCGTGTGCGAGGCGGGGGAAATGGCTGTCACGGGCTCGCCGAGGTGCAGCTCGACTCCCCAGTCCGCCATTTGTTCCGGGGCGGACAGGATGAGCTTTTCGCGGGGCAGCGTGCCTGCGAGGTACTCGGGGAGGCGCATTTTCGCGTAGAATCCGACCGGCGCGGCATCGAAGAGCAGGATTTCGGCTTCGGGAAGATTGGCGCGAAGGCGTTTCACGGCGTAGGAACCGGCGGCTCCGGCTCCGCAGACTGCTATTTTCATAGATTCCTCTCGACGGGTTTGTTTGTTCGCTCATTTTGAGGTCGGGATCGTGCCCTTCCGAGGGCGTTTGCAGGAAACGTCCCCATGTGCATCAATATAGCATTTCATGCCGCTTTTTTAAAGCCGCGACCGGAAAAAAACGGAAAAAGATTGCATTCAGACTTCCGATCCGGTTCCGGAATCCGGGAATCGGCTGACGGGAAGGACGCCGGCCGATTCAACGAACAGTTCCTTTTGAAAAAAACGTCATTCCCCGAATCGGGAACGGTCTTGAATTCCGGCTGACATTCGCGGACACGCCGCTTCAGCTGCGCTTTTTGGCGATGACGCGGTCCTTGAACCGGAGATCCAGGGAGCGCTCGTCCTCGTGGTTGCGGATGGCCGATTCCAGTTGGGGCAGGAGGCGTTGTCCGAAAATGTCGTCGCGGAGCTGTTCCTCCCGGACGCGAAGCGGGAGCAGGATGGTGAAAATACCCGGGTCGTTTTTATAGAGCAGGTCGCACTGGATGAAATCCTGGGAGATATAAATGTATTTCGGATGGACGTCGGTGAATTCCAGCCGGGCGAGGCGGAGGAAGTCGAGAACGGTACGGATGGAGGAATTCGCGAGGGCCTCGCCGTGTTGGAAGGGCGAGGCATCGCCCGAAGTGCGGACCGCGGCCGGTTTGCAGGAAATCGAGGGCAGCGAAGCGGAGATGTCGTAATAGGCGGATTTGTCCAGCACGGTGGCGGAGTCGTCGATATAGTAGTTTGTTCCGAGGTTTGCGACAGGGATGCGCTCGTGCAGTTCGAAAATCATCTGGTCGGGAAGGACGCGCCAGATGTCGGCGCGTTCCAGTTCGGGGATTTTCGTACGGAGTTTGGCCGCCATACAGGCGAGGTCGTATTCCTCTTCCCCCGAGAACATCGGCGTGACTCCGGGACGGATGTGGAGGATTGCGAGGATCCGGTCCATGCGTTCCTGGCGTTCATCCGGGTCGGCGGGGCTCCAGTACCCGGAGTTGCCCGCCAGGCGGATGCTGTTTACGATGAGGCGGGGATTATTCGGGAAAAGCGCGCGGTAGGCGAGCCAGAGGAGGACGCCCGCGATGACGGGGATGCACACGGCGAGGGAAAGACCGATCCGGAATTTCGCCTTTTTGGAAAGCCCCGGACGGGAGGAGGCTTTGGCTGCATCAGAAACTGGAGAAGAAGGATTCAATGGCGTCACCGGTAAACAGGAGGGTTCCAACGTATCGACTATTTTAATATAACGCACGGACGAAAAAAAGCGAATGAAAAAGGCGGAAATCCCTTTTTTTTCTGAAATGGGACGGTTCGCGGTTGTTTCCCCGGTTCAATGCTCGTTGCACACGGACGGAGCAAAAACGGCGTGACGGCTTGAACTGAGAAAAAAAAGCAGTATATTAATGTTTGAAGTTGTGTTCGAAAAAGGAAATGCCGCACCGGCGTCCGGACACGAACAGGGAACCATGCTGCGCCAGGGGGAGCTTTTCCGCATGAAGACGACACCGGATAACACGAAAGACAACGGATTCAGGATCCGGCGGCGTGTGTCGTTCCACATGACGCGCCTGTTCGACCAATGGTCGTTCAACGCGATCTGCTTCCTTATCTTCCTGAAACTGCTGCAGCTGTGCAAGCTCCTGGGGGCGAAGCCGACGGAAAACGGCTGGCGGAAAGTCACCGGCATCTTTCTGAAAGGCGACATTTCCAAATTCATGCTGGGCATCTTCCGCGTGACTCCGTATCCGTCCGGCATGCGTCCGGAAACGATGAAGGATGCGAAGGAACGCTTCCTTTTGCGTTTCGGCGAATTCCTGCGGGCACACGGAGAACTGCACTGGGCCATCATGCAGAAGACGTTCCGCCTGCACCGCCGCCGTCTGACGGAAACCGATTTGCTGGAGGTGGAGTTCCGTCCCGACGGCACGCTGGAAAACGCGCGGATGGTATTCGATCCGCGGTATCCGCCGTCCGGAGCCCTGTCGGCAAAGGATATCGACATGCTCCTTTCGTTTTTCGTGCGGACCCATAACCGTCTGAACGGCGGGACCGATCCGACGCGCGCCCGGAAACTGTACCGGAAAGTCAAGCGTCGTGTGCTGTACCTGAACGCGGCCAACCTCGGCAAACGTGTGGAGGCCGTGCGTCTGCTCCGGCGCATGATGAACGCTTCCTGCGTTACGTTCCTGCCGCTGCCGGATGGCGGAAGCGAAGAGAAGATTCGTGCGGAACGCCTGAAGACGCCGGATGTGACGGTGTACCGGCATCCTGGCTGGGGGCTGCTGAACGTCTTCGTGCGCATCCATCCCGGGCTCGGCGAGGCGGATCTGTGGATCCAGTACCACCATGTCCCGGTGGACGGGCTGGCGATGCAGGAAGTCCTGACCGAACTGAAAACGGAATGGGGCGAGGCGGGGAGGATGTCCTTTCCCGCGCCGGGAAGCGATGCGGCCGGCGTCGAGATTCGCGAGACGCCCCGCAAAGGGCTGTTCCGCGCACGGGCTTTCTTCCGGTTCGACGGCCTGCTGGAGCTGAGGCGGCGGATCAACAAGGCGCATGCGGCGGACATGCGCGGCCCCGCGACGATCGCCGGCATGATCCTGTGGGGGCTTGCCAAATCCCCTCAGCTTCATGATGCGAAAATGCTGTTCCCCGTCGACGTGGAGCCCGGCCAGGCGGCGGAGGGCGGACCGCCCCAACGGTTCGAACGCGAACTGAGTCTGGTGTTCATCCGTCCCTCGGACTACATGACGCACGCGGAAAAACTGGGCGGGTTCATCGCATTTCAGCGCGAGTTCAACCGCCGGCTGAAGAAGACGCGCTACCGCTGCAGCGAGACCTACGAGATGATAGAACTGCTCTCCATGATCCATCCTCTCTTCTACTATTACGCGAAATATCTCATGCCGAGGGAATTTCAGGATGTCGTCGGGACATTCGGTCTCTCCGTGCTCCGTCATGCGGAGGTCTTCATCGCGCCCGTGACCGACCTGCAGATCCGCGGGTTTCTGGCGTTCGGGCGGATGGATATGCCGTGCGACGGCGGCGGGACCGCCGGATGCGTCAGCATCTGCGGCACGAGGGAACAGATCGAGGCGTATCTGACCGCTCTTGAGCGGATTTCGGGCGATTACCAGAGCTTGCTCGGCAAGCAGAAACAAATAACGGAAGGTGAAAGACCATGAAACGGACACGATTCTTCGGACTGCTCCTCACCGCAGCGGCGGGACTGGCAGCGGTCTTTATGCTGAACGCATGCCAGCCGGATGCCGTCGGCTCGTACCAGTCGCCGCTGATGCCGACGGAGACGATCTTCAGTCAGGCGACGAAACGCTCTCTGGCGTATGAGGGCGTCCGCCGGAATCCCGTGATCCTGATCCATGGCCTGCTCGGCGCCCGGCTGGAGGACCCGGCAAGCGGAAACGAGTTCTGGGGGACATTTTCGCCGGTCCTGCCGGACAGGGACAACCTGAAGCTGCTCTCGGTTCCGATGCGCTGGGGAAAGCCCCTGCGCGAGCTTTCCAACAACACGCGTGCGTCGTTTTTGCTGGATACCGTGTCCATCCGCGTGATCGGGCTTGAGTTTTCCATGTACGCCTACGAGCCGTTGGTCCACGCGATCAAGGAGGCCGGGTACGTTCAGGAGGGGTCGGAGGAGCACCTGGAAAAGGGGCACTGCCCGTCGTTCTTCGTGTTTTATTACGACTGGCGACGCAGTATCGCGGAAAACGCCATCGAGCTCGGCAAGTTCATCCGCGCCAAACAAGCCCAGCTTCAGGCGGAATACCATGTCCGCTACGGTGCTTCCCCGGATACCATCCGGTTCGACCTGATGGGGCACAGCCTCGGCGGGCTGGTCGCGCGGTATTACATGCGGTACGGGGAGCTGCCTTTGCCGGACGAAGGCGCCCCGGACCCGGCGATCACCTGGGCCGGAGCGGAAAATGTCGGCAAGCTCATCCAGATCGGGACCCCGAACGCAGGGTATCTGGACACGGTCACGGAGCTGGTGAACGGCCTGCGGCTTCAGCCCGGCGCGCCGCTCTATCCCGCCGCCGTGATCGGGACATTCCCCTCCTACTACGAGATGATGCCGTTTCCCCAATTCGATGCCGTGCGGAAGGCCATCCCGGGAAAATCGGAAGAGGAATCCATTGCCCGGGGCGAGGCGGTCGACCTGTACGACCTGAACACGTGGATCCGATATAAATGGGGGCTTGCGAACCCGGACTTCGACGCCGATCTGCAGTGGCTTCTGCCGGACGTGAAGACCGCGGTGGAACGGCGGCATGTCGCATTGGAGCACCTCCAGAAATGCCTGTCCTCGGCGAAGCGGATCGCGTCCATGCTGTCGACGCCGGACCCGAAGGATTCCGACGTCTTCCAGATGATCTTCATCGGGGATTCCGTGCCGACTTCTTCGCTTGCACTGGTCGACGAGGACGGCGGCCTGCGCGTGGTGCGGTACGATTCCGGCGACGGGAAGGTCTCGGCGGTGAGCGCACGGGCGGATTTGCGGAACCCGGACCGCCCGGGAGCCTGGGGCCCGAGGATGGAGTCGCCGGTGCGCTGGAACAGCGTCATTCACGTAAGCGGAGCCCACATGGGCATTACGCAGGCGCCGGATTTCCTGCACAACATGCGTTTTTATCTGGTGCAGTTCCCCGACAAGAACGAGGACTGACGGTCCGCGGATCACGGCGGCATAAGGAATAATCCAACGAGGGGGAAGAAGAGAACGCGCCGTCAGAAGCGTTTGCTCTGGCGGAAGAAGCACATCTCGTGGCAGCGCGGGCAGCGGACGATGTGTTCGCGGTCGTCGCGCGCGAGGAACGTGAGGTTGCATTTGCCGCAGAGGTAGAGGCGGTCCTTCACGACCGAATCGCTTGTGTTCTTGCGTTTCCGGAGTTCGTCGCAGATCCAGAGCAGGGCGATTACGAAAAACCACGTGGCGAAATACCATACGAAAATACGGTCCAGCGGGATCGGGATCATCGTACTGCCTCCTTTCTCAAAGCGGCGGCGGACCATACGACCCGGCAGAGGCTGCCGTCGTTCTTCAGTCCGGCGGGACAGTCGGATGAATTCAAATGCGTGTCAAGCCAGGCGCGCGCCTCCAGGTCCAGGTCGGTGACGCCGCAGGATTCGTCCAGCGACGCCTCGTAGGGGAGATCGGGCAGGATGGGCTCTTTGATCCGGAAGACCGACGGTTTCGCGGGCCGCTGCCTTTGCAGGATGCGTTCCGCGGCGGCGCTCGGCCGGAAGGCCGGGAACACGATGCCGGAAACGGAATCCGCCGCCCAGTACGGGTATGCGGGCATGACTTCGGGGAGGACTTCATCCGATCTGTAGTCCGGGGTATCCGGAAGAAGCGGGCGGCTTACCTCGGTCATGGCGACCGGCTGCGTCTGCGGCACATCGGGAAGGCCTGCCGGGAGCGGGGGCTCGAACGCGGCTTCGGGTCCGTTTTCCACCTGTGCCGCCCGGAAAAAGGAAAAACCGACGGTCTCCGGCGGATGGAGGAACGAGATCGGGTCGCAGGTGTCGACCATCCTCAGGAAAAGCGGGTCCGCATTTGCTGTTCGGGACGATATGAACGAAAAAGTGCGGTCGGCCCGGGAAGGCGCGTCCTCGACCGGTTCCGGCGCCAGGGGCGTGAAGACCGTGAACAGGGCGAGATGGATCAGGACGACGCCTGCCCCCAAAAGCAGGAGCATGGGCCACCGGAGGCGTTCCGGCGGGGGCGACCCGTCGACGGGAAGCATGAGATTTCCGGGTGTGTCCGTCATGATTCCGGCTCGGTGAAACTGGTCGTTTTGCCGCGCGGCGGCCCGGCGGACATGAAGAGGACGTTGACGTTCAGCTCCTCCGCCACGGCCAGGACTTCGGCGACGGAGGTGAGCGGCGCACGGACGTCGCAGCGAATGATGACGCGTTCGTTGTCCGGCTGGAAACCGCGTTCGTTGAGTGCCTCGGACAGTTGACGTTTGAGTTCGTCCGCACCGCTGACGGCCGCATCGTTGAAATAGATGCGGCTGTCCTTGTCGATGGTCACGACGAAGTTGCGGGAGGTGTAGATCTGCCGGCCGCCGGTTTTGGGGAGCTTGACCTCGATGCCGCGAAGCGGGACAAAGTTCGAACTGAGCATGAAGAAGACCAGCAGGATGAAAAAAACGCAGAAATACAGGACCAGGCTGGGCAGGCCGCTGAAGATCTTGAGCTTGGTCTTTACCTGGATCGGGGCTTCATTCGACATGGTCGGCCGCGTTCTCTTTTTTGTGGTGGCGGAAGAAATACATGATCTCGGCGGAGGCTTTTTCCATGTCCGTGCAGAAATCCTGCACGCGGGAGACCAGGTAGTTGTAGGCGATGTGGCACGGGATGGCGACCGAGAGCCCGGCCGCCGTGCAGAGAAGCGCCTTGTACACGCCCTTCGAGAGTTCGGGAAGGGATGTCACGGCGGCTTCGGGATTGGCTGTGATGGCCTGGAAGGAATCCACGAGGCCGAGCACCGTGCCAAGCAGTCCGAGCAGGGGCGTTACGTAGGCGAGCGTGGCCAGGATGTTGAGGCGGGATTCCAGCCGCGGCACCTCGATCAGGGTCTGGGTTGCGAGGGAATCCCGGATGTCGTCGCCTTCCTTGTAGGCGCGGATGGCGCTGGAAAGGACACGCGGGATCGGCCCGGGCGAGTTGTCGCATAGCGTGATGGCTTCGATCATGCCCTCGCGGCGCAGCACGTTGATGAGGCCGGTGACGATCTCGTCGATGTCCACCTGCGCGCGGTAGAACTCGAACCATTTCCAGATGAAAATGAACGCGGCGATCAGGGCGCAGATGCCGATGAGCACGAGCACGGGACCGCCCTGCGGAAGCATGGACAGATATTTCATGATTTGGATGACTCCGGACTGGTGGTTGTATTGGATGGCGCCGGGAGCGGCGGCTGGTACTTTTTCTTGCGGAGGGCGCGGATCCGCTGGCGGATCGAGGACTGGTCGACCGTGCCGGTCTGGCCGAGCCAGATGAGCGCGGAAACGGCGGATTCCACGTTGGAGTCGGCCGGGTCCTTGTGCGCGAGGGATTCAAGGGCGTCGACCGCGCGGAAGATCCAGAAGGCTTCGACGGGCCTGGACGCGGCATCCCTGGCGGGGACCAGATAGATCATCTGGTTGAAAAGGTCGAACGCCTTTTTCTCGTCGCCCGCTTTCCAGAGGGACTGGCCGGATTTGTAGATGGCCATGGCGCGGTATTCCGGGCGCAGGCCGTCGATTTTCAGGAGTGCCTGATAGGCGTCGGCTGCCAGACGGCACGCTTCCGCGGAGGGGAAGACGACCGCGGGTTCGGCGTCGGCGGGCTGTGCCGTCGCGGATGCAGGCTTGTTCGTCCCCGCGGGCTGTGCCGTGGCGGAAGGCTTTGTCCCGTTCTGGGATTGTGATGCGGGGGCGGGCTTTCCTGCCGTCTGCGAAGCTGCGGGAGCGTTTTCCTTCGGCTTTATGACCTCGGTCGCCGATGCCGATCCGGTCGCCAGCGCATAGATGCAGTCCGCGGCGGAACCGAGCGCGGCCTGTTCCAGCAGCGTGCCGGGGACCGCCTTTGCCGCGGCTTCGTATTCCGTGCGGGCCGTCGTGAAATCGCCGGAGGCGCGGAAAATGTCGCCCCTGAGATAATGAACGTCGGCAAGCAATGAGGCATCCGGGGAAAGCGCGTCGATGGTCTCCAGCGCGGTCAGTGCGGCTGCGAGGTCGTCGCGCTGGTAGGCGATCAAAGCCTTTTCGTAGGAGGCGCGGGCACGGATTTTCGGATATTTCTCCTGGTTCAGGAGTTGTTCGATCGTGTTTTCCGCATATTGTACGGACCCGATTTCGCGATAATGCTCCGCGAGGCGAAGCCGGGCCGCGGCAGCGTATTCGGAGTCGGGGGCGTCCTCGATGAAGCGTCTGGATTCATTTTCCGCGCCGCGGTTGTCTCCGGATGCGTACAGCGCATGGATCAGCCAGTACCGGCCGGGTTCGGAGACGGCGAGCGTGCTGTAGTTCTGGCGGAGCCGGAGAAGACTGTCCAGCGCTTTGGCGGGTTCGCTGAGGCGGATCAGGAGACGTCCGGCGGCATAGAGCGCCGATCCGCGGCGTTCCAGCGTTTCGGGCGTCTTCGGCGCGGCCTTCTCGTAGTCCAGGTAGCTTTGTGCCGCGGCCGCGGAGTCGCCGGTCTTCTCCTGTGCGATCGCCGAAAGGTAAATGACGTTCGGGTCAAGGTTTTTTCCTTCGGTTTCGCGGAGCTGTGCGGCGACGTCCAGCAGGTCGGCGAAGAGGCCGGCTTCCAGAAGGCACCGCATGGCGTTGAGCATTGCCCGTGGACGGGACTCGGCGGCGGTTTCGCCGACGGTGCGGTAGAGCTTGGCCGCTTCGGCCGGCTTGCCCTCGCGCCATGTCACTTCCGCCAGGTCCATAGCCCGTGCATTTTTCTTCGCCGGGACCGTGTCGTAAGCCTCGACGAATTTGCGGGCGGATTCGAACGCCTTCTCCGCGATCATCGTGTCGAGGACTCTGCGGTAGACGGTTTCGCGTTCGGCGTCCGGCACGGTTTCGTCGGGGACGCAGGTGAGGCAGATTTCCATGGCCTCGTCCGTGCGTTTCGCCTGGAAGAGGACGGATGCGATCTGAAGTTTGAAATCCGGGGAAAGCCGAGCGTCCTTGAAGAGCGGCAGCATGCGGACGGCGAGGTCGGCAGCGGTCTTGCGGTCTTCGAGGCGCTGGAACGACCCGATCAGATGTGTCATGGCGTCGAACGCGTCCTCCCGGACGGAAGCCAGGCTGTAGGCCAGATGGAACGCCTCGGCGGCGCGCACATGGTCTCCGAGCCTGGTGAATTCCTCACCGATCCGGCATGCCGCCAGAAAGAAGAAATTGTCCTTGCGCGGGACGGAGATGGACCGGATCCCGCTCCAGTCTTCCGCGATGGCGTCGGCTCCTTTTTCCGAGAGGGTCAGGTAGAACGACAGGAGTTTGAGGGCATCGACGTCGCGTTTGCTGTCCGCCACGGGCAGAGAATTGAGCACTGCATAGGCGTCGGCGTGCTTGCCGAGCGCGGCCAGCGCAAGAGCCTGACGTTCCGCAGCCCTGCGTCCGAAGGCCGTCTTGACGCCCGCGTTCGCGGCGATGTCGCCGTAATGCTTTGCGGCGGCGGCATAGTCGCCTTTGAGTTCGGCGACGAACGCCGCGCAGGAAAGCGCCCGGTAATATCCGGGATCGAGCTTTTCGAGGGCGGGGATGAGTTCCCCGAGCAGTTTGTCCGCGTCGTCGGCGCGGCGCTGGAGCAGGTAGATCTCCGCCTGCCAGAGCTTGACGGAATTCGCGGTCAGCAGCGGAAACGCGGCGCGGTATTCGTCCAGAAGCTTCTGCGCGGAATCGGCGAGGTTCGCGAGAATCAGCGCATCAAGTTCGCGACCGTACGCGTCCTTGCGTGCTTCCGCATCGCCGTTCTGTTCCGCTTTCGCTCGGTACTGGCGGTAGAAACTCGCCGCCGTGCCGTATTCCGCCTCCGCCCGGGCACGGTCGCCGGACTCCTTGTCGGGATAAGAAGGTTCCTCCGGCTGGATATCCGTTTTTGCCTTGGCGTCAGCCCTTGCCGTCTCCTGTTGCGTTGCGGAAAATGCCTCCTGCCTGGTTTCCGGCTTGGCCCTGGCGTCGGCTCTGGTATTGGCTTTCGCTGTTTCCTTCCGGGGCGCGGTCGTGGCGCCCGCATCCTGTCCGGCTTCCGTTTTTTGCCTGGCGTCGGCTTTGACGCCGGCTTTGACCGTCTCCTGCTTGACTGCGGGAGCGGAGCCACCGGCATCCTGGGCAAGAACGGCGGAGACGCCGGAGCTCAGAAGGAGAGGTGCGGCGACCGTGCAGGCGAGCAGGATCCTCCCGGCATGGACGCCGGGAAGGGACTCCGCCGGACCTGAGGTGCGGCGGTCTGTCTGGAAAAGATTACGCATTGACCTGGGGTGTGGCATTGTCGGCAGGCGCGGCGGTGTCTTCGGAGGAAGATTCGGCGCGGGTTCCGGCCTTCTGGGCGGCGAGGACGTCCTTGATCTTCTGGTAGATGCGGTCGGCGAGTTCGGGTTTCTCCGCGAGGAGAGCTTTCACGGCGTCGCGTCCCTGCGCGAGCTGTTCGTTGTCAAAGGAGAACCAGGAGCCGCGTTTCTCGATGATGCCCATGTCGAGGGCGACGTCGATGATGGATCCGATGCGGGAGATGCCTTCGTTCCAGTTGATGTCGAACTCCGCGACGCGGAACGGCGCGGCGAGCTTGTTCTTGACGACCTTGACCTTCGTGCGGGCTCCGACGGATTCGCCGTTGGCGTTCTTGATGGCCTGGATGCGGCGGATGTCGAGGCGGATGGAGCAATAGAACTTCATGGCGTTGCCGCCGGTGGTGGTTTCCGGGTTGCCGAACATCACGCCGATCTTCTCGCGGATCTGGTTGGTGAAGATGCAGCAGGTGCGGCTGCGGCTGATGGCGGGCGTGAGCTTGCGGAGCGCCTGGGACATCAACCTCGCCTGGAGGCCCATGAAGGAGTCGCCGATGTTGCCTTCGAGTTCGCTCTTCGGCACGAGGGCGGCGACGGAGTCGATGACCAGCACGTCGACGGCGTTGCTGCGCACGAGCATCTCGGCGATGTTCAGGGCGTCTTCGCCGCAGTCGGGCTGCGAGATCAGCAGATTGTCGATGTTCACGCCGATGCGCTTGGCGTAGGCCGGGTCGACGGCGTGTTCGGCGTCGATGAACGCCGCGGTGCCGCCCGCTTTCTGGGCGTTCGCGATCACGTGCATGCACAACGTGGTCTTGCCGGAGGATTCCGGGCCGAAGATCTCGATGATGCGGCCGCGGGGCAGGCCCATGATGCCGAGCGCGATGTCGAGCGAAAGCGCGCCGGTGCTGATGACCGGGACGTCGACGGTGTGGTTGTCGCCGAGGCGCATGATGGAGCCCTTGCCGAACTCCTTCTCGATCTGCGCGAGGGTCACGTTCAGGTTCTTATCGCGGTCGGGCGCTGCGGCTGCCGCTGCGGTCTTCTTGGATTCTTTTTCCGCCATGGCTGGAGGATTCCTTTCGGTGTGAAAATGTTAAATGTCAAGATCCTTCACGCCTGCTGCGTGGCGCTCGATGTATTCGCGGCGCGGGTCGACGGCATCGCCCATGAGGAGGGTGAAGATGCGTTCGGCCTCGACCGCGTCCTCCATCGTGACGCGGATCATTTTTCTGCGGGCGGGGTCCATAGTGGTCTCCCAGAGCTGTTCCGGGTTCATTTCGCCGAGGCCTTTGTAGCGCTGGAGCGCGAGCCCCTCGCGGCCCTGGAGCTTGACGGCCTCGAAGAGCTGTTCCATGGAGTTGACGGTCTTGAATTCGTTCTGCGCGGCGGACGCGGCCGTCTCGGCGGACTTGGAGTCGTCGGCGGATGCGCCGATGCGGATGCGGTAGAGCGGTTCCGTGCCGTAGAAGATGTTTTTCGGATCGCCGCCGGATGCCGCGATCTCGCGTCCGAGCTCTTCGCATTCCTTGGATTCGTAGAGGCGCACGACGTCGATGGCAGGGTGCAGCCCGAGCGGGGTGCCTTCGGGGAGGTCTTCGGGGATTTCACGCGGCGGGAGGCGTTTCTCGGCCTCGGCGATGACTTCTGCCTCCTCTTCCGGCGTGTACACGAACGTCTCCGTCACGGAGCCGTCGTTCTCGTGGACGATCACCAGGTCGAACGGGAATGCGCCGTCGCGGGCGAGCGTGAAATATTTCTGCGGGTCGACGCCGTGGCGGTGGAGCCCCTGCGTCACGGCACGGGCGCGGGTCACGTAGGAGAAGATCCGCATGATGTCGTCCTGCGATAGGGCGTTCCCCGCCATGTCGGAGACCTGCACGTCGCCGCAGCCGAGCTCGACCAGGTAGCGGTCCAGCTGTTCGTCGCTGTCGATGTACTTCTCCTGCTTGCGCTTCGTGACCTTGTACAGCGGAGGCTTGGCCAGGTAGATGTGCCCGGTCTCGATGAGCGGGCGGAGCTGGCGGAAGAAGAACGTGAGGAGCAGCGTGGCGATGTGGGAGCCGTCGACGTCGGCATCTGTCATCAGCACGATCTTGTTGTAGCGGAGTTTTTCCAGGTGGCATTCGTCATTGCCGACGCCGCAGCCGATGGCCGCGATCAGCGACTGGATCTCCTTGTTCTCGAAGATACGGTCCGTGCGGGCCTTTTCCACGTTCAGCAGCTTGCCGCGGATCGGGATGATGGCCTGGTACTTGCTGTCGCGGCCGCCCTTGGCGGAACCTCCTGCGGACTGGCCCTCGACGATGAAGAGCTCGCAGATTTCCGGGTCGTTGGATTCGCAGTCGGCGAGCTTGCCGGGGAGAGAGAACCCTTCGAGGGCGCCCTTGCGCTGGACCTCCTCGCGGGCACGGCGGGCGGCCTCGCGCGCACGGGATGCCACGATGGCCTTTTCGACGATCTGGCGGGCGACCTCCGGGTTTTCTTCGAGGAAGGTGGAGAGGCATTCGCTGACGATGGAGTCCACGATGCCCTTGACTTCGCTGTTGCCGAGCTTGGTCTTGGTCTGGCCTTCGAACTGGGGGTCCGGGACCTTGCAGCTGACGATGGCGGTCAGGCCTTCCTTCATGTCCTGGCCGGTCATGGGCTTGTCGCCCTTGATGAGGCTCTGCGCCTTCGCGTAGTTGTTCACGGTGCGGGTGAGCGCGGACTGGAACCCGGTCATGTGGGTGCCGCCTTCCCCCGTGCAGATGTTGTTCGCGTAGCTGAAGATGTTTTCCTGAAACTCGGCGTTGTACTGCATGGCGATCTCGACGTCGATGCCGTTGCGCTCCTTGTGCATGTAGATCACGTCCTGATGCACGAGCTCCTTGTTCTGGTTCAGCATCTGCACGAACTCGATGATGCCGCCTTCGTAGTGGAACGTCTCGGAGCGGACCGGGTTCTCGCGTTCGTCGGTGAGGTCGATCCGGATGCCGCGGTTCAGGAATGCGAGTTCGCGGAGGCGCTTCGCAAGGATGTTCCAGACGTATTCCGTCGTCTCGGTGAAGATGGTCGGGTCGGGCTGGAATGTCACGGTCGTGCCGCGGTCGGACACCGGATGCAGCGGATGCAGTTTCACGGCGGTGTTGCCGCGTTCGAACCGGATCTCATAGGCCATACCGTCGCGGTGGATTTCCACCGTCATCCATGTGGAAAGCGCATTCACGCAGGACACGCCGACGCCGTGGAGGCCGCCGGACACCTTGTAGGCGTTGTGGTCGAACTTGCCGCCGGCGTGCAGAACGGTCATCACGACTTCGACTGCCGGGATGCCGAGTTCCTTGTGGATGTCGACCGGGATGCCGCGTCCGTCATCGCTGACGCGGATGCAGTTGTCCGGGAGAATGGTCACGGAGACTTTCGATGCGAATCCGGCCAGCGCCTCGTCGATACTGTTGTCGACGACTTCATACACCAGGTGGTGCAACCCGCGCTGGGACGTGTCGCCGATGTACATGCTGGGACGCTTGCGGACGGCCTCCAGACCGTCGAGGACGGTGATCTCGTCCGCAGTATAGTCGTCCGGGTTGCGGTCTTCGGACTGCGACGTGAATTTGCTGTCCACGCTGGATTCGTTGTTGATGGAGCGGGGCGGCTCCGGCTTCCGGGGTTCCGCGGGTTTTGCGGCGGCCTCCGGCACGGCGGACGCGGGATTTTCCACAGGGGGTTCGGATGCGGACGCCTGGGCGGTGATTTCGTCTTCGGACATTGGATTCTCCATGAGTTGCGGCCAGGGCAAGCCGACCGCGGGTTCGTTGCTTTGATATGTTTTCAATATAATATACACCCACTTGCATTATTTTCAAGCGCGTACGCGTATACGCGCGAAGAAAAAGACGTTTTTTTGTTCTTTTTTTTGAAAAAAAGCAGAACCGGGACGGATCATCGGACGCTGCACAGGATTCCGCGCAACGAAAAACAAATATGATTGCAATCAATCATAAACAAATTAAATTTCTGCCGGGCCAGCAAGTTGCGGAATCGACAGAGATTCTTAGATAACAGAACAAAAAACACGGACCCGGCGATGAAACCGGGTCCGCGGAGAGAAACAGCGTAAAATGCTGTGCGGCTTACTCTTTCTTCTTCCAGTCGAGTGCGCCGGTGGGGCATTCCTTCACGCAGGCGCCGCAGTCGACGCAGTAGTCCGGGAGCCCCTGTCCGAAGGTCGTGTCGACCATGGTGTGGAATCCGCGTTTCATCATGCCGAGAAGGGACTTGTTGATGATCTCGGAGCAGACTTTCACGCAGGTACCGCAGCGGATGCACTTCTGCTTGTCGTGGATGATGTATTTGTGGCGGACGTCGACGGCGGAGATGGGCTTGGCGCCCTTGTAGGCGTCCGGGTTCACGCCGTAGGCGGTCGAATGCTTCTTCAGCAGGCAGTCGTGCTTGCCGGTGCAGCTGCATTCGATGCAGCGGTCGGCTTCGCCGGAGACCTGTTCCTGCGTGAAGGTCGGGTACAGCTCGTGGAACGTGGTCTTGCGTTCCTCCAGCGGGATGTATTCGGGCTGGATGCGTTCGGCGTCGGAGACCTGGCGGATGTACACGAGGTCTTCCTTCGCGAGGGAACGCCAGTGGCCGCGGGAGACGTTGAATTCGAATGGGGCCTTGTGCGGGACGCCGTTCAGGAAGTCGACGACGGAGAGCGCGGCCTTGCGGCCTGCCGCGAGGGCTTCCACGACGGTGGCGGGGCCGGACACGCAGTCGCCCGCGGCGAAGACTTTCTTCCTGCCGGTGCAGGAGAAGTCGCTGTCGGAGATCTCGAAGCCGCGTTTGGATGCGGCGAAGCCTTCGGGCACCACGGTGCGCTGGCCGATGGCGGAGATCACGGTGTCGGCCTGGAGCTTGAACTCGGAACCGGGGATCAGGACCGGGGAACGGCGTCCGGAGGCGTCGGGTTCGCCGAGCTGCATGCGGGCGCAGGAGAGCGCGAGGGAGCCGTCGGCGTTCTTCGTGAGCGCGGCGGGCGCGGTGAGGAATTCGAACTTGACGCCTTCCTCCATGGCCTCGTCGACTTCGACGGCCTGAGCGGGCATCTCGTTGCGGGTGCGGCGGTAGACGATGGTCACGTCGCCGCCGAGGCGGAGCGCGGTGCGGGCGCAGTCGATGGCGGTGTTGCCGCCGCCGACCACGATGGTGCGTCCGGGATTCGGGCAGTCCTTCCAGTTCTTTCCGGCGATGTCGCCGAGCCATTGGATGCCCTTCTGTGCGGCTTCCTCGCCGTCGATGCGCATGGAGCTGGAGGCCCAGGATCCGACCGCCAGGATCACGGCGTCGAAATCCTGCTCGAGCTGTTCGATCGTGAAATCCTTGCCGAGTTTCTGGCCGGTGCGGATCTCGATCCCGCCCATCTTGTCGAAGTGGGCGAGCTCCTTGCGGAGCGTGTCCTTCGGCAGGCGGAATTCCGGGATGCCGTAACGGAGCATGCCGCCGGCTTCGGGCATCTGTTCGAAGAGGAACGAGGAGACGCCCTGGAGGCGCAGATAGTAGGCGGCGGAGAGGCCGGCCGGGCCGGCGCCGACGATGGCGACGCGCTTGCCGTTGAGGGCCGGAAGCTCCTCCATGTAGGTGTCGTAGTACATGTCGGCGGAGAGGCGCTTCACGTCGTTGATGGAGACGGGCTTGCCGCCGATGTTGCGGCGGCAGTCGCGCTCGCAGAAACGCGGGCAGACGCGGCCGACGGACATCGGCAGCGGGATGCGCTGCTTGATGATCTCGAGGGCCTTTTTGAAGTCGCCGTTGCGGCCGGCGCGGACGTATTCCTCGACAGTGGCGTGCGCAGGGCATGCGAGCGTGCAGGGGGCTTCGCAGTCGCCGGTGTGCTCGGAGACGAGCAGGGAGAGGGCGGTGCGGCGCATGTCCTTTACCTCGTCGGAGGAGGCGTCGATCTCCTGTCCGGGAGCCGGGCAGGCGGAGCAGGAGGGCAGGAACTTGCCGGTCTTGCAGTCCTTGACGACGCAGACGAAGCAGCTGGTGGTCTTGGAGATTTTCTGGTTGTAGCAGAGCGTGGGGATCTCCACGCCGATGCGGGCGGCAGCCTGAAGGATGGTCTCGCCCGGCTGTGCGGCGACCTCGCGGCCGTCGATTTTGAAGATGATGTCAGACATGGACGTTACCTCAGTTTGCGGATTGTTTGCGGACGCGGGAGACGGCCTTCTTCGGGCAGACTTCGATGCAGGAATTGCACTTGGTGCACTTGGCGTTGTCGACCGAGAAGTTGTTGGCGGGGTCGATGGCGCCGACCGGGCAGGTCTTCACGCAGAGCTTGCACTTGATGCACTTGGCGGGGTCGATAGCAACATCGACGAGCGCGGGGCATGCGAGCGCTTCGCAGACGTGGTCCTGAACGTGCGCGAGATACTCATTCTTGAAATAGCGCAGCGTGGAGAGCGCGGGGTTCGGGGCGGTCTGGCCGAGGCCGCAGAGCGCGCCCTTCTTGATCTTCGGCGCGATGTCCTCCAGGAACGCGATGTCGTCCATGGAGCCCTTGCCGGAGGTAATGCGCTCCAGCGCCTCGTACATGCGGGTGGTGCCGACGCGGCAGAACGTGCACTTGCCGCAGGATTCGCGGCGGGTGAAGTTCAGGAAGTAGCGCGCGGTCTCCACCATGCAGCGGTTGTTGCCGATCACGATGAGGCCGCCGGACCCCATGATGGCGCCGAGCTTGCCGAGGGAGTCGTAGTCGATCTTCACGCCGAATTCGGAGGCCGGGATGCAGCCGCCGGATGGACCGCCGGTCTGGACCGCCTTCACGGTGCCGGGCTCGGCTCCGCCGATGTCGTACACGATCTCGCCGAGCGTGATGCCCATCGGGACCTCGACGAGGCCCGGGGTCTTCACGTCGCCGGCGAGGGCGAAGATCTTGGTGCCCTTGCTCTTCTCCGTGCCGATGGCGGCGTAGGCTTCCGCGCCGATCTGGAAGATGATCGGGATGTTCGCGAACGTCTCGACGTTGTTGATGGCGGTCGGGAGCGTGTTCCAGCCGCTGTCCGTCGGGAACGGCGGACGGAAACGCGGGGTGCCGCGCTTGCCTTCGAGCGAATGGATCATGGCGGTCTCTTCGCCGCAGACGAATGCGCCGGCGCCTTCCTTGATGGTGATCTCGAGCGGGGCTTCGCGGTTCGGGAGCTTGTTGAGGCCGGCTTTCTTCATCTCCTCGATGGCGATCGTAAGGTGCTTGATGGCCAGCGGGTATTCTGCGCGGCAGTAGATGAAGAGGCGGGTCGCGCCGGTGGCATATGCGCCGATGAGCATGCCTTCGAGGACCTGGTACGGGACGCTTTCCATCATGGAGCGGTCCATGAACGCGCCCGGGTCGCCTTCGTCGGCGTTGCAGATCTGGACTTTGTCCGGGACCTTCTTGGCAGCGAGGAAGCTCCACTTCATGCCGGTGGGGAATCCGGCGCCGCCGCGTCCGCGGAGGCCGGACGCCTTGACCGCGTCGACGACCTGTTCCGGGGTCATGGTCAGGACTTTTTCGAGGGCGGAGAACCCGCCGTTGGCCTTGTATTCATCCAGGGAAACGGGGTCGATGCGCCCGGCGAGCTTGGTCACAAGGAGGCGTTCGAGCTTGGAGCGTTTCTCCGGGAAGACGAACCGGCCTTCTTCGCTCTGTGCGAGGATGGCGGCCGCGGCTTCGTCGGTGCCTTTCACCCGGCCGTAGAAAATGCTGGATCCGTCGGTGAGTTCGAGCTCCACGATCGGTTCGGCGTAGCAGTGGCCCATGCAGCCGGCTTCGCTGACGGGGATGCTGCCGGCCTGCTTGCGGAGGGCTTCCAGGACTGCGCCCGCTCCGGCGGCCAGACCGCAGGATGCGGTCCCGACTTTAATGCGTTTGATGTCTGCCATGGCGGATCAGCCTTTCGCTTTGTACTCGTTGAGGATTTTGGTCAGGCTTTTGCGATCGAGCTTGCCGTAGACGCGTCCGTTGATGGAGAGGACGGGGGCGAGGGAGCAGCAGCCGAGGCATGCCACGGTCTCAATGGAGAAAAGCCCGTCTTCGGTGGTCTCGCCGTCGCCGATGCCGAGTTCGGCGGAGACCCAGGCGCGGATCTGCGTGGACCCCTTGATATGGCAGGCGGTGCCGTCGCAGACGCTGAGTTTGTACTTGCCGGGTTTGGTGCGTTTGAACTGGGCGTAGAACGTCAGGACGCCTTCGACTTCCGCGGCCGGAATGCCGAAATGTTCCGCCGCAGCCAGGATGCCGTCGTTCGAGACGTATCCCTCGCGGGTCTGGATGAGCTGGAGCCCCTTGATCAGGTTGCCCTTGTCGGGCTCCACTTCTCCGAGGTAGGAAAAAGCACTGTTCATGATTTCCCCTGTGGGTGTGTTGAGGGTGGGTTGTTTGCAGGTTTTTTAAATGCGCAAACAATAATATAGCATGCTTTTCCGAATAAACAAGCCGGAAAACGCCCTTCCGCGTGCGGATATGCCGAAAGATGCGGTTTTTCCTCCGCAGAGAATGGTATTCCCGTGGGAATGGTCAGTTCCCCGGTCCGGGCGAGATCTTCGGGGCGATATCCGCGGGGACGGGGCCGGGCGAGATCAGGATTGGAACGTCCTCGACATGGATCTTCTCCTGTTCCGGATTGTCTTCCGGCGGCGCCTGGTCCGGTGCCTTCCGGAACGGATCGTAGATGGCATCGTCGGGGGCCAGGTAGCCGACGCGGTTTTCCCAGCCGGACGAGTCCGGGGGACGCGGCGTGAAGTCCGTCCAGGCGGAGACATGGCCGTCCACGAAGGAGACCGCGCATTTGCCGGAATGCCGGAAATCGGAATAGCCGCCCTTGCCGGAGGACGGATTGTACAGATACGCGGTCGGCGAGGGGCGGCCGTCGCTCCCGGCGAGGAAACATGCGGTATCGGAAAGGAGGACCAGCCGCGACGGCATTTTCACGTTCTGGATGCGGCAGATGCGGTAGTTCGGCGGCTGAGCGGAAGGCTCGCTGAAGGAAAGCAGATAGTTCATGCCGTATCCGGCGTAACGGGCGGTCCAGGCGAGGTTGGTATAGAGGGCGGATTTCGCCACAGGACACTCGAAGACGCGTCCGCTGGCGGCGCTGGAATCCGGTACGACGCGGGAGAGGATGCCCGGCCCGCGGTGGTTGCTCGAGGACTCCCAGCTGGTGAAGTTCGTGTCCCAGGCGGGACAGAAGACGCCGTTGCTCGCGTCGACGTAGAAAAGGTGCATTACCGTGACTTCCCGGATATTACCGAGGCAGAGGGCCAGGCGGGCGCTGTCCCGCGACGACGACAGCGCAGGCAGAAGCACCCCGGCCAGAATCACGATGATCGCGATCACGACCAGAAGTTCAACCAGAGTGAACCGGTGACGCATGGCGGCGCCGGAGAATAGACGGACTTGCTGTTTCATTTTTTTCGCGTAATATTACGTTAAAAAACATACATTCTGAATGTGAAAAACACGCAGATTGTTTTTTCGGTAGTGTTATATTGTTTGGGGGGGTACTAATACCTCCGGTCTAAGATTTTATTGATTAAATCGTCCGGCGACAGCCATATGCCTTGATCAGGGGAATATGTGCAATACCATGGTTTGGCGAATACATTATCGGAAAATGAATTTGGACGACAGTCGAAGCAACAATATCTGAACTCACACCGCATGCATTCTTCCACTTTGTCTTTATTAAGCGTAAATATATCCTGTTTCAAAACCTCTCTCAATGGTTTATTCTTCAAAGAACCATGGCACAACCGCCTTTCCATCACACAGGGGTAAACATTTAAATTTGCATCAACATAAAGATGTGTGCTGAAGCATTGATGAAAGGAAAACGACTGGCGAACCAAATTGGGTTTAAGCGGAGCTTCAAATGTCCTCAAATCAATAAGCTTCTTTCGGATCAGCTTCTCATTCAGCAGTCCAATATTCCCTCGTCCGGACATTCGGATGACATCCTTATTGGGACTCAATCGAAATAAATCCGTATTCTTTTTGCCGAGTTCCACTCCGTTCATAAGCACGTTGGCAACGCGGTACTTGACATTATGGTCTTTCAGTCTCTGAATTCCACTGGTTGTTTTCAAGAATGAACCTTGTTTTCTTGTTACAGCATCATGCATTTCCGGGATATAAGAATAAACGGACAATGCGACATGAATATTATTTGCCGCAAAGTATCGGGCCCACTCATCTGAAATCAATGTTCCATTGGTGAAGACCTCTATTTTCGAGAACTTGTTCAATGTGTAATCAATCATTTCCTTGAGTATGCTTTTCAGGCAAAGAGGCTCGCCCCCTATAAACTGGATATAAGGAATACGCTCTTTTTCCAATTCATCAATACAGTGATGAAAATCCTCCATTGTCATTCTCTCATGACGAACTGGAGCAGAATCCTCATAACAGTGGCAACAGAATAAATTACAGGTTTGTGTAACCTCAATCCATGCCTGTTTTATGGCGGGAGCTGATGCGGATCTGATATCACCGGAATTCAACTCGGAAGCATCATGGACAAGATGCAGAACCTGAAGTTGATGGAATGCCTCTTTCTCATCAGATGACAAAACCAGTTCATTTTCACACTTTCCGATAATCCTGTCAAGGAAAGCAATCTCTGTGGGGGAGATATGATACAGTTTCTTGAAATTCAAGTCATAAAGACAAGCATTAACCCTCCCCTTGACATAATACACATTATCGCAGAAACAAAGCATGTTCTTTGTAAAAACAGCAAAAACGAATCTGTTATTTGCCAAAAAAAGACAATCTGCTATTATGCTCTACTAATGAATGGAAACTTCAGACTATAAAATCAGGGAGCGCACTCGTCCCCAAGCTCGGGGCGACACCAGCTGTCATCTCCGGGGTGACAATCGCAATCTGCCGGATAGCATTCATCGTATGGTCTGCATTCATCATTCGGACAGCATCCCTTGTCAGCAACGAGGATTTCATTCTTTGTTAAGCATTTGAAATTCATTGTTACCTCTTTTCTGTTTTGTTTGACGGAGTTCAAAGCTCAATAACCACTGAGCTTAATGAGAATAACCGCTCGCTATAATGCAATCCCTACTATACTACGGAAAAGAAGAAAAATCAAGTTGTGACACAGAAAAAACAAAAAAAACACTGCCAGACTGTTTCCCGGCATAGTGATTCCTGCGTTAACTGTTCCATCCTGTTCCAATCTCTCTTTTTGCCACAACCGGCATTTTGAATTCTAAAGTGCCGGTTGCGGCTGTTTGCATTTGCAGGAGGCAACCGCTTTTTCAAGCCTAAAGCAGATGGTTAGTGCCGATCTTCAGCAGCAGGCCGGCATGGTAGACGATGAACGTGGTCACGTAAGCCAGGGCAAAGAGCCCGGCCGCTTCCAGGAACATCCATTTCCACGAGTTCAGCTCCTTGCGGATGATCGCCAGTGTGGCGAGGCACGGGATGGAGAGCAGGCAGAAGAGCATCATGCAGAACCCCTGCAGCGGGGTGTAGGCGCGGCGGAGCTGCTGACGGAGCGGTTCCTGCTGGTCCTCGTTTTCGTCGTCCCCGGCGCCTTCTCCTTCGGCGTACAGGATGCCGAGCTGGGAGACGAAGACTTCCTTGGCGGCCAGTGCGCCGATCGCGGCGGTCGTGACGCGCCAGTCGAAGCCGATTGGCCGGAACGCGGGTTCCAGGAACTTGCCGACGCGGCCGGAAATGGTGTATTCGGCGGCCTCGGCGCGGCGCATGTTTTCGATGTGCCTGACGGCGGCGGCCTGCTCGGCTGCGGTCAGCGAGGTGTCGGCGGCGACGGCCAGCATCTGCGTGCCGTAATCGGCGTCGAACGTCTTCTTCTCCGGGAAATTGTTCGCGATGAAGAGCAGCACGGAGACGCCGAGGATGATCGTGCCGGCCTTTTTCAGGTACATCACCCCGCGGTCCCACATGTGCAGGAGGATGCTTTTCGCCGTCGGGACGCGGTAGGGCGGGAGCTCCATCAGGTAGACCTCGCCGTCGCCTTTGAACAGCGTCGATTTGAGGATGCGTGCGGCCACCATCGCGAACGCGACGCCGATGGCATAGATCAGGAACATGATGAACGCCTGGTATTTGACCGCGAAGAACGCCGGGACCAGCAGCACGTAGATCGGCAGGCGCGCGCCGCAGCTCATCAGCGGCAGCACCAGGATCGTCGTCCGGCGGTCGCGTTCGGACTCGATGCTGCGCGTCGCCATGATCGCGGGAACATTGCACCCGAACCCGAGCACCAGCGGCACGAAGCTCTTCCCCTGCAAATCGAATTTGCGCATGATGCCGTCCATCACGAACGCCGCGCGCGCCATGTAGCCGGTGTCCTCCAGGAACGCGATCGCGAGGAAGAGGAACAGGATGTTCGGCAGGAAGACCACCACGCCGCCCACGCCGTGGATCACGCCGTCGATGAGGAGGCTGCGGAGGACGGGCTGGGCGTCCGGCGACCAGAAGCGTTCGATCAGCCCCTGGATCCAGGCGAACATCCATTCGATTCCGGCCGTCATCGGTGCGGCGCAGGTGAACGTGAACCAGAACATCAGGTACATGATGACGAAGAAGAGCGGCAGGCCGACCCACTGGTTCGTGACCACGGCGTCGATCTTGTCGGAGATTTCGCGGCGGCGTTCCTGCGTAAACGAGATGGCGTCGCGGCATGCGCCGGAGATCATGGCGTACCGGCAGTCGGCCATGAACGTCTCCGCGGTGATGGCGTGCCGGGCGTACAGGTGCGTGATCTGGGCGTCGATGATGGCGTCGAGGTTCTGGAACTCGGGAAGCCGCATCACGCAGGTGTCCTTTTCCAGCAGCTTGATGGCGAAGAAACGCGCGGGAATGTGGTGGACGCGGTCGGTCATGGCGGGCTCGATCCACTGCACGAGCTCATGAATGGCGTCGTCGACATCCGCGCCGTAAGTGAGTTTCGGGACGTCGTGGTCTTCAAGGTGGAGAAGGCTTTCCGCGAGGGCGGTTTTGAGTTTGTCGATGCCGTCCCCGCGCGATCCGACCGTCTGCACGATGCTGCATCCGAAGTAGGACTGGAGTTTCGGAATGTTGAACTTGAGGCCTTTCCGCTTTGCCTCGTCGCTCATATTGAAGACGATCAGCATCGGGATGTGAAGCTCCGCCAGTTGCGTGGAGAGATACAGGCTGCGCTGCGGGATCGACGAGTCGATCACGTTCATGATGAGGTCGATCCCCGGCTTGGTGAGCTCCTCGAATGCGACGCCCTCTTCGGGCGAACTGGAGGAAAGGCTGTAGACGCCGGGAATGTCGATGAGTTCGATCTCGTCTTCCCCGAGCATGAATTCGCCGGTCTTGCTCTCGACCGTCACGCCGGGATAATTGCCGACGTGCTGGCGTGCGCCGGTAAGGCAGTTGAATATCGTTGTTTTGCCGCAGTTCGGATTCCCGGCCAGGACGATCCGGTATTTTCGGCTCATGAGGGATCCTGCCTGCGGATGATGATGTTTGCTGCATCGTCGCGGTGGATGGACAGGCTGCTCTCCATGACCTTGATGCGGAGAAGCCCCCCGAACGGCGCGTGCGCCTCCATCTCAAGCCGGGTGCCGGGCACGATCCCGACGTCCGCAAATTTCTTTCTCCCGCGCAGGGACGGCTTCATGCTGATTACGATGCCCGTCTCGCCGACAGGGAGTTCCGCCAGGGTGCATTCCCCCGGGTTCATGACGTTGCAGGCAGACTCCCCGGCCTTCCCGGCCGGAGCTTTATCATCATTCATGATGAAAAATAATCCTTTTTCTGCCGGATCCGCGCAGGGATGCGGATCTCGGCTGTGCAGTGTGTTTTGTATTAGCATATAATATATCACGCGGACGCCGTATTTTCAAGAAAAAAGACCGGAAAGGGCGAAAAGGGGACGAAAAGAATGGGAAACGGTTTTGTATTTCACGGGAACGGTGTTATATTTATTGCTTCATTTTCAGGAAAAAATCAGCCATGAATCGGAAACCGGTCTTGAAACAGGCCTTTGTCAGCTCGCTGCCAGTCCTGATGGGATATACCACCATGGGATTTGCGGCGGGCGTTCTGCTGGCCACGAATAGCGGGGTCGAACACCCTGCGCTCTGGGCGTTCCTGACCAGCGCCACCAGCATTTCCGGCGCGCTTCAGTTCATGCTTGTGGACTGGATTCAGAAAGCGCAGCCGATGCTCGAAGTGGCGCTCCTGACCGTCTGCCTGAACATCCGATATTCCATGTACGGCCTTTCCCTCGTCGAACGTTTCCGCGGGCTCCCCATCGCGAAGAAACTCTATCTGATCTGGAGCCTCACCGACGAGACCTATGCGCTCGAGGTCGAGAACAAGGTCCCGCCCGGAGGGGATTCCATCCTGTACTGCCTCACGCTTGCCGCGCTGAACCATTGCTACTGGATCATCGGCGTCGTTTCCGGCGCGCTTGCCGGGACGGCCCTGCCGTTTCCGAACAAGGGCATCGACTTCGCCATGACCGCGCTTTTCCTGGTGATCCTGACCGACCAGTGCAGGGAATGCAGAAACCGGGTGTATGCGGCGGTCGGCCTGCTGGCGTCCGTCGCCTGTGCGCTGGTCTTCGGCGCCGGGAGAATGCTGATCCCGTCCATAATCCTCATGCTTTCCGCCCTGATCGTGTTCCGGAAGCCGCTTGAGAAACTGGAGTCGTGGAGACCCGGAGGGAGATCATGAGCGGGACATCGACCGAGTATCTCCTGCTGCTGACCGCCGTGACCGCCGTCGTTACGTTCCTGCTCCGCGCGCTGCCGTTCCTGTTCTTCGGCACGGGGAGACGTCCGCCCGCGCTGGTCCTGAGCATCGGGAAAGTCCTCTCTCCGGCGGCGATCGCCATGCTTGTGGTGTACTGTTTCGCATGCTATGTCCGGGACCGGGCGCCCGCCGATCACCTGTTCGGGCTGGCGGAGATCGCCGCGGCGGTCGTGGTCGTGGCGCTTCAGTTGTGGAAACGAAATCCGCTGCTGTCCATTCTTGCGGGGACCGCGGTGTACATGACGCTGGTGCAGACGGTCATCCCCTGAACAAACAACCCGTCCCCTGAACCGCCGATCCGGCGAAGGTCCCCGGATTCGGTCAGGATTCCTCGTGGTATTCCTTTTCCGTGTTCACGTTCCAGATGGCGCTTTTGTCGCCGGAACGCCCCGCCAGGAGGTTTTTCACCGCCTCGAACGCCGTCACCATGCTGTGGTCCATGTTGTTGTACCGGTGCTGGCCGTTTCGTCCGATGCAGTACAGGTTCGCGATCGAATCCAGATAGCCGCGCAGCACATCGAACTGCTCGTAGGTATCGAAATAGGCCGGGTATGCCTTCCTGACTTTTTCCACATGGCAGTCGCGGACCGTTTCTCCGGGATTCAGGATATCCATCCTGACCAGTTCGGACACTGCAAACGCCTTCCATTCGGCTTCCGTCATGCTCCAGAACCCGTCCCCTTCGAGGCAGAAATACTCCAGCCCGATCCAGAGCGAATGCTCCGGGTCCCGGAGCATGTAGGGCGACCAGTTGTTGAAGATCTGGATGCGCCCCAGTTTGACGCCTGTGTCCTGAACGTAGATCCAGCAGTCCGGGATGATGCCGTTCAGAGTTTTCAGCTTCGTTTCGTTCCGAAGGTTGATCCTGTCCACGAGCAGCCCGATCGTCACGAAGTCGCGGTAGGGCAGTCCCGCGGCAACGCTCCTGACTTCCGGCGGGACGTCGTTCATGCCGCCGACCAGGTCCTTGAGCGGCATGGAGGAGATCACGTAATCCGCCTCGAACGATGCTTTCCCCGCGGGCGTCTCGCAAACGACTTCCCGCACCAGCCCGTCCCGTGTCAGTATCTGCGTGACCCGGTGGTTCAGCAGGACCGTGCCGCCCATCTTTTCGAATTCGGCGGCCGCCGTTTCCCACAGCTGCCCGGGGCCGTATTTCGGGTAGCGGAACTCGCCGATCAGCGACGTTTCGACTTTGCGGCGTTTGCCTGGTCCGGGCGCGTTGCGTCTGGAGAAAACGTTCTTGAGCGCCACCGCGACGGATAGTCCCTTCACGCGCTGTGCGCCCCAGGATGCGGAAATCTCCCGCGGGTGGCGCCCCCAGACCTTTTCCGTGTATCCCTCGAAGAACATGGTGTACAGTTTGCGCCCGAACCGGTTGATGTAGAATGTCTCGAGCGAGTTTTCCGGCAGTGGTTTCAGGATGGCGCGCAGGTAGCTCAGCCCGACCTCGAATGTTGTCGGCAGGCCGATGTTCCGGAACGTGTTCCAGTTCATTTTCGCGGGGTAGTCGAAGAAATGCCGCTTGTAATAAATCCTCGAAACGCGCGGTCGGGAGAGCATCACGCGTTCGGTTTCTTCCGGGTCCGGGCCGCCCGGCGCGGCAGAGACTGCACGCCCGAGTTTCCTGTCATCGAAGGCAGGCTTCCCCTGGAGCGGCATGAGCTCTTCCCACATCGCGTTGACCTCCGGGTCCTTGGAGAAAAAACGGTGACCGCCGATGTCCATTCTGTTGCCGTTGTGCTCCACCGTCCGCGAGATTCCGCCCGCCATGCCGGATTCTTCCAGGATGACGACACGGGCATTCCTGTTCGCCTGCATCAGCTTGTATCCGGCGGTCAGCCCCGCGGGGCCGGCGCCGATGATGATGACCGTTTTCCCGGACAGGTCCGCACCGCCCGAAGGCGAAACGCTTTCAGGCTCGTGTTTCCGGACGCCGCTTTGAAGCGGGCTTGATGTTTTGGCACAGCGAATGTCGGAGTTCATGGAGAAAAACGGTCCGGGACCGGGGTAAGACCTTCAAAAATATGGTGCGCGGCGCGGGACTCGAACCCGCATGCCTCACGGCGAAGGATCCTAAGTCCTTTGTGTCTGCCAATTTCACCAGCCGCGCATGATATTGTGATGGGATAATATATCATATCTGCGAGGGAAAATCAAACTCGTTATCCCTTTTTCCCGCGGAACGCGCATCCCCTTCGATTCCGGTCCGGATTCTGTCACCAAGTCCCGCCGATGCCCGTCTGCCGATGCCTTGCTCCGCTTTTTTCCGCTTTTTTCGGAAATCTTCCTTGACTTTCCGCGAATTGATGGTATAGTAAATACTATTCTCAATTTGAGATTGAGGGCGTATAGCTCAGTTGGTTAGAGCGCCACGTTGACATCGTGGAGGTCGTAGATTCGAGTTCTACTACGCCCACCATTCTGCACCAGGCTAAACCGTTGGAATTCACAGATTCCAGCGGTTTTTTTCCCTTCCGGCCGGCAATCCGGGAATTTCTTCAGATTCAGGTGGTTTTGCAGGAAAGAATCTTATAGACCTGATTCCGGTTCAGGACAACAGAATAAAAATCCACGAGCCGCTTGTGCGGCGGCTCGTGGAGGGTTGGTCGAATATAGGAACAAATTTGTTCTCGTTAGAAGCGGGTTTTTTTTATGGCCTCCATGACGGGAGCCCGGATCCCTGCCGAGATCGGCAGGAGGAGAATCCGGATTGATTCGCCGGGCCGGTCTCCCCTCGCGCAGGTGTAAAAAACATTCCGATTTGGAATCCGCGTTTTACTCGAAGCAGGCTCTGGCAAGGCATCCGGCCAGCTTGAATGCGACGAGCGCGATGAAAACGCCGACTGCGATTTCGCCGGCTTTCGTTCCGTTGAAGTCTTCGAAGGAATCGTTCATGAATTTTCTCCTTGGTTGAAGTGAAGATTCGGATCGCGGACGGTTCACACAGCGGGACCGCCCGCATTCGTTTTTTTACGATGCGCCATGGCGCGCGATATGAGATGTTATATCATATGCCATGGCCGGTTTTTGGGGGACTCATTCCTGATCGTCTTCGTTTTCGATCAGAGAGGGGATTTCCATGCCCCCGGGATCGTCTCTCATGAAGCTTTCCAGGTCGTCGATTTCTCCCCTTTCGAGTTTCTGCAGGAACTCCTCGAACGGGATCATGGTTTCCTGAAGGAAGATCCTGCACTGTTTGTTGAGTTCGATTTCTTCCGGAGAAGAATCCGGATCAAGAGGCCTGTCAAGAACGATCTTGAGTTCCTCGACGGTAAGTACGGGCTCATTTTTCAGTTCTTCTTCCCGTTCCGCAGGATCCAGGGAATACAGGGTATCCGGATGCTTTTTGTGCAGATTGGCGTAGAACTCGTCAAAACGTTCGATGTTCGTTTGGGTCTTGTTGCTCATGATGATTCTCCTTGTGTCGCGTGTCTTTGTTTCGTAAGATATGTTCCGGCGGATCTGGGTATTACGTTTTGAACATCTGTTCTCCTCTGTTCGTTGATTTGTTGTCCGGTTTTCCATGCAAGTGGAAGGGCGTTTCCGAGAACGCCCCCCCATAAAACGCGGGGGCGCACATGTGCATCCGTAATTTAAAAGCAAAGTCTGCGCCAAAAAAAGTCATATCAAACGTCAAAAACATGATTTTTCTTGAAAAAAAGTTCAAAAAAGGCGAATCGGCGCTGTTTTTCACCGGTATCGGAAGACGTACGGCGAGACTTGCGGATTCGTTCCGGCACGGCGCTCGATCGGAACGGGCGCAATCGGCACGCCTGTCTCGGAACATGGCTTTCGTCCTTATTGGATTTCGCGGGATTTCGAAACATAAGTGCCTTGATGGAAGGAACGCGAGACGCAAAAAATTCGACAGAAGAGAACGCGCGTTTTCCAAATGTGGATGCGTCTCCGTGAGACTGTCCATAACGTCGTCAGCCGGATGAATTGCAGGCCGCCGCAAACCGCCGGGCCGTCTGGAAGAAAAAAAGATTCTTCGGCGTCCAGTAATAAACTTGCAGGCCGTCATTTTTCCCGGACTGTCTCAGAGAATACAGACGTTCATCCTTTCGTTCATGCAGTACAGCGGGGCGCAATTATAAAAGATGAAAAAAAATCATGCCGGAAGGGGATTGTTTCCTTGATTTTTTCAGCTTGACAGTGTAAATTGTGCGTATCGCTATACTCTGTCGAGCCGCCTGCGCCCAGATTTAAGTTTTTTTGCCCCTTTGATCGATCGCAGTGGCCGACAGGAACAATCAGGTCCGGCTTTTTTGCCGGACAGTTGAGGATTTGTTTTATGAAAATGGATTATTCGAAATTGATTCAAGATGATCTGACCGCGGAATGGGTCAAAAATATCATTCAAAAGCTTTCCCCTTATCCCTATCTCGCCGATATTCTTATCATTTTAAGTTCGTTCGCGGCCGGTGCACTGGTTTCCCTGATGTTGTTCTGGCTGCTGAGGCGCATCCTGAACCGTTTTTACAGCCGTTACTGCGAGATGAACGAGGCACTTCAGGGCTGTATCCGCCGGATGATCGTTTCCTTTGTGGGGTGTCTGCCCGTGATGCTCGTCGGTTACTGCGTGTGGTGCGACGGAATCCACGAGTGGGTCGCGGTGCTGATTTGCAAACCGTTATGGGGAATCGTGCTCGTTCTCCTGTCCCTGACGTTGTCATACGCGATCAAGAGTTTCGGACTGTGGTACAAGCAGCAGCGTCATGCGGAGCAGCGCCCCATCGACGGTCTGCTCAGGCTGGCCATCAGCTTCGTGTGGGCAGCTGCGTTTTTTTTGTTCATTTCCTTGCTGTTAGAAAAAAGCCCGATCTATCTGCTTTCCGGGCTTGGCGCGGTCGCGGCGATTCTGCTGCTTCTTCTTCAGCATACGATCCATTCCTTTGTCGCCAGTGTGGAGATCAATGCCGATCATCTGGTCGAGATCGGTGACTGGATCGTCATGGAATCCGAGACGTTCGGCGGTATCCTTGACCGGCAGGAAATCGACGGCATTGTCACGGAGATTTCCCTGCATACCGTGAAAGTCCGCAACTGGGACAGAACGTTGGTCTGTCTGCCGATCTGCGATCTGGTCAATAAACCGTTCATCAATTTTTCGGCCATGGAAAAAGGCGGCGGTCGCCGCATCAAGAAAGCCTTTCTGATCGATCAGCGCAGCATCCGCTTTTTGAGCAGGGAAGAGGTCGAGATCCTCAAGGAGTTCGACCTCTTGAAGGATTATCTTGAGAGCATGGGAAGCGAACTCATCCAATACAACATGGGGCGCTCGATGTTCAATGCCCGTCATCTGACCAATCTCGGCATCTTCCGCATCTATGCGAAACGCTATCTTGAGCAGAATCCGAATGTCCGCGCCGATTTGACGCTGTTCGTCCGGGAACTTGCTCCGAAAGATACCGGTGTGCCGCTCGAAATCTATTGCTTTTCCAGGGAAGTGCAATGGGTTCCGTACGAAGAGGTCCAGTCTGAGATCACGGAACATCTTCTGGCGGTCCTGCCGTGTTTCGGTTTGCGCGTTTTCCAGCGCAACAGCGACATCCATCAGAAAGTTGACGCTCATGTCGATGTTGTGGGCGGAGCCTTCCGCTTCAACAGCATGAATAATCCTTGACCGGGAAACGGGATAGAATAAAAAAACTAAGCAACCATCAGCTTCCCGGTGGCTGTTTTGAACTCAAAACCAGGTGTGGCTTTAAAGATTTTTTATTCACAAAGGATTGTACCAATGGTATAATCTCATGGTTGTAAAAAATCATAAAAACTACGATTCCTTGGACAACCGGGCCATGTCCCTGCGGGACTCCTACTGGAACGCCGTCAGCGTGGGATAGGCGGTCAAACACCCGCGCAGACCGACTTGTGCGGAGATTGCCGAATATATCAAGGTCACCACGAACGGGACGCAGACGCCGGACCAAGCCACGGTCATGCGTACCATTCACCATTTCTCCCTTTTCTCCGCGAGCTCACTTCGCCTCGCGCGAGTTCAGGTGTCCCCGGAACCATCGCTGGCTTCGGAGGCTGACTTTCATTGTTGATCGTGCGGAATCGGAAGAGGCTGTTCCGCCGCCTCTTCCTGCAGGAAGATCGTACTGGTCGGATACGCGAATTCCAGGCCGGCCTCGTTGAATCGGCGGAGGACTTCACCGTTGAACCGGCTGCGTGAAGACCGCATCGTGAACCAGTCTGAAATCCGAAACCATACATACCCGTCAACGTTCAGCGAAGATGCATCGAACTGGAGAAAACTGAAACGGACGCTTTTTCCCGGAGCCATGTCGTCAGCGAGGTCGCGTCCGATCTCCTCCAGAATATGCCGGGCCTGTTCGATTTTTTCGGGCGAGGTCTGATAGATCAATCCGAAGCAGAAGTGTTCACGCCAGAATTCCCGGTTGCTGTAGTTTTCCAACTGGGAATCGGCTATGATGCGGTTGGGAATATCGATCAGTCTGCCTTCGAATGCCCGGAGCCTGACGCTGCGGAATCCGATGCGTTCCACGATGCCCTCGGATTTGTCGACTCGAATCCAGTCGCCCACCTTGAAGAGCTTGCATCCCAGAATGGAAAATGCACCGAAGAGATTCGCCACCGTGTTCTGCGCGGCGAATGCGATCGCCAGTCCCAGCACGCCGGCGCTGACCAGCAGATGCGTTACATTCATCATGAATACGTTCTGAAGGATGAAGAAGACTGCCAGACTCCAGGCGACCAGTTTTATAAGGCTGTGGAAAAGATCCAGCAGCAGCTTGTTCTCCGAATCTTTCTTCCGAAGTCGCTCCGAGAGAATCTCCGCTACACAACGGACTCCGTGCAGAACCAGGGCCAGCGCCGTGAAGACCAGAAGTGCACAGAAGATTTTGTCCATCACCAGATCCACATGATTCGGCAGGTTCATCAGGTCCACACTGCCGGAGAGTCCGGTCCAGAGCACCAGCAGGGAGAGATGAACTGATATCGTCCGGACCGTTTCCGCCACGGAGGGCTTTTTCCGCGCGAGCAGGGGGACTGCCACCTTTCTCAGAAGAAAGAGCATGAGCAGGAACAGAATCAGCGTGGCCACGATCCCCAGGAAACCGCGGGCGATGTGATGGCTGTTCTCCTCGAACCATCGTGAACATTCGGAAAAGTAAAGATCCAGTTCGTCCGCAAGTGTGGTAATGCGGAATGGATTGACGGTCTTTTTCATTTTTTGATGCCTCTATCAATGCCTGTTTTGTAGTTTTTGATTTTCTTAATTGAATAGCGCGGACAGTTTGTCTATGGTCAACGGCTTCATGGTCATGTCGCGTTTTGACCTCCCGAAATGTGCATTCGCCGGAATATCTCCGCGCATCCAACCTGTCGCGGGGAAACGTTGAATTGTCTGATTTAAACTGGCTTGAAAGTTTGCTGCCAAATTGCCAGTGTTGTTCCAAAAAGAAACAAGCCGACCGGAATTCATTACTTTTTCGCGAAACGCCATAAGTCGTTTGAAGAGAGCGTCGTTTTGATCCTTTTTTTCAAATTGAAACTTTTGTGGGTTATCATGGTACTCAATATACACGAATGCTATGGAAAAATCAAGCCGTTCTTTATCTTTTTTTACATCTGCCAGGAAAACAGCCCGAATGATCAGCGCCAACCGTCCGGTCTGAAGGATTTTCAGCTTTGCCCTGACGGGGAAATCTACGAAAAAGCAAAAAAAGCTGGAGGCGAAAACTCCTGATTATGGAGAATCTACGTTGTCGGTGCGCAATATGTTATGATTTTCAAATTTTATCATAAGATATATGATAGTTAGCGCTATTGCTTTTCCTGTTTGCCATCATCTTTCGGATGGCTCATATAGTATAATTCCAAAAAGCACCCGAATGGGGGATGGTACCAAAGAAAAAGATAAAATCATCCTTCACGTTTTCTGTAAAAGATCAGAAAGACAAAAAAGCCAGCCCCCGAAGCCAACGATGGTTCCGGGGGCTGAGTGCGGTTTGAATGGAAGAGATTTGCTTCTCAGCGTCTCATTGCCTCACAGCAGGGATTTGATGAGCGATTCGAGTTCGTCCATGCTTCCCGCGGGCTCGAAGCGTTTCACGACGTCGCCCTTGCGGTCGATCACGAACTTCGTGAAGTTCCAGCGGATGTCGCCTTCCGTGCCTTTCTGCGCTTTCAGGAACTTGTACAGCGGGATCTGCTTGTCGCCGTTCACGTCGCTCTTCGTCATCTGCGGGAACGTGGTGCTGTAGCTGGAGGTGCAGAACGTGTGGATCTCCTCGTCGCTGCCGGGAGCCTGCGAGCCGAACTGGTTGCACGGGATGTCGAGGATCTCAAGCCCCTTGTCGTGGTAATCCTTGTAGAGCTTTTCGATGCGAGTGTACTGCGGAGTGAAGCCGCAGCGTGTGGCCGTGTTCACCACGAGCACGACTTTGCCCTTGAAATCGGCGGTCCTGACTTCCTTGCCGTCCCACGAGGTGAGCGTAAAGCCGTAGAATCCGGCCTCGGCCTCTTTCGAGACGTCAAGCGAGGAACCGATCCAGTCGGCGATCTCCTTGTCCGCCTCGCGGACGGATGCGCCACGAATCGCCTTGGCGGGGAGCACGGCGGCGGCTTTCTCCGCCAGCTTCTTCGCATCGCGTTCGCAGTTCTGCATGCCGCCGCTGCCGTAGGTGAAGAACGGGATCACGGTTTTGCCCGTGAGGTCGGCGGAAGCGAGGAAACTCGCTGCCGGAGGCGCGATCGTGCCGAACCAGTTCGGGGAGCCGATGAAGATGACGTCGTACGGCTTGAAATCGACGGGCTCGTTCGCGAGCTCGGGATGGATGCCGCCCTGGATCTCCTTCTGCGCCTGCGCCAGACAGGCGTTGTAGTCCTTCGGATAAGCGTTCTTCGGCTTGATCTCGACGAGCTTGCCGCCTGTGGCCTTCTGAATCTGTTCGGCGAAATACTTGGTGTTGCCGGATTCGCTCCAGGAATAGTACGCGACGAGGATGCGGGCGGACTTGACCGAGACCTTCTTCGCAGCATCGGCGGCGGATGCGCTGACGACCGCAAAGGCGGACAGCGCGAAGACGAGCATGGCACGGAATAACATGAAAACCTCCTGTTTTTGAATGAGAAATATGATAGTTTGTTTTGTCGACCACTTTAATATAGTTTCCCTTCGGGATGGTTTCAAGCCGGAAACGCGAAAAAATGTTAGAGAGACGAGCAGTTTTTCAGAAAAAATCAAAAAATTAGTTGAAACTAACTTGACATCTCCAAAAAACGTGATATAGTATTACCATGACGCAAAAGTCCCGGAACCATTCCGCGGCGTATCGGTGCAGGTGTGCCGCTGTCCAAAATGGGAGAACGTGAAAAAGGGTCCGGCACTCTGTTTTGAGTTCTGCTTTCGGCAGGATTTGAACAGAATACGCTGGGTAGGGTAAAGCAGGTGCATGTCCGGTCCTCCAACCGGATTTGCAGGATGGTTCCGGGACTTGTCTTTTTTCACCCGTATCATGTGCCGACCGGATGGATTCGGCGTTTTTCAAGAGTTAGGCAAAGCAAAGTTATGACACAGACAACCTGTTTCTTTCATCGGAAAAGCCTCCTGCGTTTTCTTCTGCTGAAGACCGCGGCGGTCCGGCGCGGCGTGAAGCCCGGCGAACTGCTGCGCGTCAGGCGGTGTTTTACGGCGGAAACCGAAAACGGCGATCCGGTCTGTCTGCATCGCCGGGATATCCTGAACATCCTGGAGCTGGACTATCTGGAGCTGCTTGTCGAACGCGACAGCTCCCTGGTACTTTTCTACCATCCTGAAACGATGGCGCACACGCTTTCCGAACCGGAGAACCGCGCTCTGCTCGAACACTGCGGTTACCGGACCGATGCGGGAAGCGATGCCATGCTCCGGGAACTGCAACGGCGTTTTCGGCTTGGGGAAGGTCTGCCGCACGAAGTCGGCATCTTCCTCGGCTATCCGGCGAAGGACGTGGCTGGATTCATGGCGAACCTGCCCCGGACTCCGGTGGAACACGGACGGTGGGCGGTTTACGGAGATGCGGGGGAATCCATCGCCCGGATGTCGCTGTACAGCAAAGTCGAGGCGGCGGCGGAACGCATTTTGAACGTCTGCGGGGACCCGCGGGCATTTCTGGAACACATATCCACCATCAACCCAATAACGCAAGGGTATCTCTAAAAATTCGATCGGATGGATTTTCAGCGTATGGACAAAAAGGACGATGCAGGAAGATTTGAGCGTGGCTACCTGAAGGTAACCACCGAAAATCTTACCAATTGGACTTTGTACAGACGCGAAAAGCCGCCGAAAACGAATTTTCAGAGGTACCCAAAATAAAGGAGTCATGCAACATGGCAAACGTAAAAGTCATTTTCGGAAGTACGACGGGCGCGACGGAGAGCGCGGCAGCGGAAATCGCGGCGGCGTTCGGCGTCCAGGCAATCAACGTGGCAAACGCGACGGCGGACGATTTCAATGCCGATCTGCTGATTCTCGGCAGTTCCACATGGGGAGTCGGCGAGCTTCAGGACGATTGGGCTGTGAAAATCAGCCTGCTGGAAAGCGCCGACCTCAACGGGAAACTCGTCGCGGTCTTCGGACTCGGCGACCAGAGCGGATTCGCCGATACCTACTGCGACGCGATGGGCATCCTCGCCAAAACGGCGAAGAACTGTGGCGCGAACCTGATCGGCCAGACCTCTGCGGAAGGCTACGGGCACAGTTCGTCTGCGGCGGTCGAGGACGGCATGTTCTGCGGTCTTGCGCTGGACGACAACAACGAATCGGAGAAGACCTCGTCCCGCATCGGGGCATGGGTCGAAAAGCTGAAAACACACCTCAACTGATCGTTTCGCATCTCATTTCGGGCGGGAAGCTCCGCATGGTTATGCAGTGGACCATTTGCGACGGCTCCCCGCTCTTTTTTTGTGGGCACCTCTATGAATCTATTTTCGGCGGCTTTTTGCGTCCGGGCAAAGTCCAACTGGTAAGATTTTCGGTGGGGAGGCGAACGCCTCCACTGTCGTAGTGCCTGGCTTGCGCTCCGGCACGGGCAGCGTTTCCTTGGGGCAGACGTCCGATAGCCACGCTCAAATCTTCCTGCATTGGCCTTTTTGCCCGTACGCTGAAAATCCATCCGCTCCGATTCATAGAGATACCCCTTGTGATTCAGGAGACGATGAGCTGGGGTTATCCTGATATGCGGATAAAAGATTCCAGATGGTCGCAGAACTCTTCCGGGTGGAGCGTGAAGAATTCCGCATGGTCCTGCCCCTTGTTCTCCACGAAGACCGTATCGGGGAAAACCTTTTTCATGTACGCGATGTCCCACTTGCGGGCGGCGCGTTCCGCCTCGCCGTACCAGTATTGGACGGGGCATGGCGGACGGGAAACGGATTCAGGCATGGAATAGTTGTTCGTGGAATAGAACGCCCGCCAGATCGTCTTCGAGCTCATGCCGGACAAGACTTTCTTCACATACAGCAGATCGTCCCGCGTGAACTTCGTCGTATCCGTGAAGGAATTCAGCATCCGCACGCCGACATGTTTCGCAAACTCGACTGCACACCAGTCGCGCGCACCGATCAGGTAGGTGAACGCCTTCGGCATCCGGTACGGCGTGATCCCGGCGTCGACGACGGCGCATTCGGGGGCGATGACACCTTGCGCAAGCATACGGATCGCCAGCGCTCCGCCCATGGAGCATCCGTACAGGCAGGCGACATGTTGATGTCCGTGCCCGATCAGCCAGGTTTCGATCTGTTCTTCGATTTCCTCGATGCTCGTGAACGCCTGTTCCGGCCGGTCGGGGTCAAGCCCCGGAACGGCCGGGATCACGAGGTGAAAGCGGCGTTCCAGAATCGGGATCACGCGGTCGAACACGTCCCACCACACGCCGAGCGGATGAAACATGACAACGACGTCGGGATTCTGTTTCCCGAACTCATGGACTGTGATCTCGTACTGCTTCATCGTATTTATTGCTTCATTTCTGCCGAGGGAACCAGGGCCAGCAGCGGTTGACCCGGCTGCAATACTCGTCGTACTGTTTTCCGTACAGGTCCCGCAGCCATTTCTCCTCGGTGTGCTTCATCAGCACGGTCATGAAACCCCAGAAAACGAAAGTGAGGAAGAAAAACCAGATGTTCCCAACCATAAAGATCACCCCGGTGCAGACGATCATGAACGCCGTGTAGAGGGGATTGCGGACCCACGCATAGATTCCCGTGGTCACGAGACGGTTCTTCACAATGCCGTCGAGCAATTTCGATACGACGGCGGCCTGAAACCAAATGAACACGCCCAGCACGATCAGGATGACGCCCAGGATGAACAGCGGCTTCTGGAGCATGTCGATCCGCCCGGACGCCAGCACGGGCAGATTCCGCATGAGGTAAGCAACGAAGGTGAGGACGGCGATTGTGAAGACATAGATCGGCCCCACGCCGAAAATGGGCAGATGTTTTTGTGTTTTCATGGTTGGGCCTCAAACAGTCCGCAGGGAAAAAACATCCATAGGGTATCTCTAACAATTTGATCGGATGGATTTTCAGCGTATGGGCAAACAGGACAATGCAGGAAGATTTTGAGCGTGGCTACCTGACGCCTGCCCCAAGGAAACGCTGCCCGTGCCGGAGCGCAAGCCCGGCACTACGACAGTGGAGGCGTTCGCCTCCCCAACGAAAATCTTACCAATTGGAATTTGCCCGAACGCGAAAAGCCGCGAATACCAATTTTTAGAGATGCCCCTTAGCCCCGGAGTGCGCTTCCCGCATAGAGGAGAAAGCGTCTCCGGGACCGGATGTGCGGACAAAAGAAACGATTGGAAGGGTATTACGCCTGAGCGGGCGCTGGTTCCGCGGCTGGGGCTGCTGCGGCTTCCTTCGCGGCGAGTTCGCGCTCCGCGATCAGGTCTTCGATGCGTTCCTTGAGCGTGGCAAGGTCTTCGATGTTCATGGACTCAAGCGGCTGGTTTTCGCTGACCGGGATGTCGAGGCCATGCGTCCGCAGGAATTCGTTGATCTTGTCCTGATTTTTCTGGTAGAGATAGAACCCGACTGCCGCGGCTCCGATGCCGACGGCGGCTCCGACCAGATGTTCCGTTGTGATAGCCATTGTTTTCAAGCTCCTTTTTGAGGGTTGATGGGGGATTATGGGAGGAAACCGCGCCCGAGGGAGGACGCGGTCCCGAAACGAACGGTTAGGTATGCTTCATGGGCTCGTGCATGTCGTAGAAGAATATGCGGAGGGAATTGCCGACGACGAGAATGGTGCTGGCGTTGTGCATGACTGCACCTGCGATGACCGGCAGGATGCCGAGTCCGCCGAAGAGCAGTCCGACCGTATTGATGCCGATGGAAACGAAGAAGTTCTGTTTGATGACGTCCATGGTGTGGTGTGCCAGTCCGTACACGCCGGACAGCATGAGGGCATTGTCGCCCGCGATGGTAATGTCCGCGGCTTCCATCGCCACGTCGGTACGGGTCTTGCCGAGCGCGACGCCAACATCCGCATAGGCCAGTCCGGGGGCATCGTTGATGCCGTCGCCGACCATCACGACTTTGCTGCCGCGGGATTGCAGACGAAGCACCGCGCGTGCCTTGTCCTCCGGCAGGAGTTCGGACTCGAATCCGTCCAGGCCGAGACGGCGCGCCACGACGTCCGCCTGCTGTTCCAGGTCTCCGGTCAGCAGGACGATATCATCGACTCCGGTGAGGCGAAGCCGGTTCAGCGCCTTCTTCATATTTTCGCGCAGGGGATCGCGGATGCCGATGAGACCGATGATCTCGTCATCGCGCGCCACGAAGATCACACTTTCGCCATTCGCAAAGAGTTTCGACGCCTGGTCGCGCATCGGATGCGTGTGAATGCCGCATTCGTTGAGGAACCGTTTGCTGCCGACGCGGATGCAATGACCGTCCACGTCCGTGTACACGCCGCGCCCGACAATGGTCTGGATCTCCGTATGAAGCGGGATGCTCCCGCCGGACCTCTGAAGATGGGCGAGAATGGCGGCGGCCATCGGGTGCTTCGAGGTCTCCTCTGCCGCGGCCGCGAGCTGGATCACGTCCATGCGCGAATAGTGGTCGGAAATGGTCATGACGCTTTCGACACGGGGCTTTCCCTCGGTCAGCGTGCCGGTCTTGTCCAGGATCAGCGTGTCGGCTTCAGTCAGCGCCTCGATGGAGCCGCCGCCCTTGATGAGGACGCCTTCGCGGGCGGCAGTGCTGATCGCAGCCGAAAGCGCGGCCGCAGTGGAAAGCCTGATCCCGCACGAATAATCGATAATGAGCATGTTCAGGGCGCGTCCGATGTCGCGCGTGGCCAGATAGACGACCCCGGCAAGCAGGATGTTGACCGGGACCAGCGCGGAGGAGAAACGGTCCGCATAGGTCTGGATCGCAGCCTTCTTGCCCTCCGCATCCTCGACCATGTGGATGATGCGGGAAACGGCGGTCTGGTCGCCGACCGATTCCACCCGGACCGTGATCGTGCCCTCGACGATCACCGTGCCTGCGAAGATCTTGCCGCCTTTCTCCCGCAGGACGGACTCGAATTCGCCCGTGATCGGGGCCTGGTTGATGGTGGCGCGACCGGAAACGACCGTGCCGTCGGCACAGATCTTTTCGCCCGTGTGGATCACGATCAGGTCGTTCCGTTTCAGCTCGGAGACGCAGATGCGCTCCAGCGGGGAATCCGGCTCGTCCGACTTCAGCCGCCAGACTTCCTCGCGGTTGTCCACGGACAGCATGTCGCGGATGGCGTTCCGTGTGCGGTCCATCGTGTACACGGTCATGGCTTCGGCGGCGTCGTGCAGGAGCAGCACGGTCAGGGCGGATGCGCTCTTGCCAGCCAGTACGCTCGAAAGCACCGCCATCGCGCTCAAAGTGTCGGCGTTCGGGAGCAGGTTTTTCCTCAATGCGCCGAGTCCGCTTCGGAACAGCGGTGCCGCCAGCATCAATGCGCCGAATCCGGTAAAACCGAAAATGCGTCCTGTGAGCGTGGCGGGGACAGCCGCCCGTGTGATCCACGAGGTCAGCAGGAGTCCGCCAGCCGAAATGCTTCGCAGGAGCATGGTCGAAAGCCCCTCTTCATGCAGGTCGCGTTCCTGCACGGCCAGCATGTTGCGTTCTTCGCGTTCCTTCTGCAGGGCGTTCAGGGAATGCATCCCGATGATATGCTCGACCGACTCCAGCAGCTCCTCGTCGTTGGTGCGTCCGGGGTCGTACTGGAGGATGACGGACGATGCCGCGCAGTTCATCCGCAAAGACAGCACCCCGCGCAGTTCGGAAAAATGCGCCTCCAGGTCGTCCTGTTCCTGCCTCAGATAACGGACTGCACGGCAGGTGATCCGTACACGTCCGCGCATCCTGTGGGCAAATCCGCATTTCAGGAGCGGGCGTTTCCGATTGTTCGTAAAAACCATGATCTCTCCTTTTTTTGAACTGCAAAAGATGTTATTGTCTGCTTGTGTGAGGCGGATTCCAAACCCGGTCCAGCACACGCGCGATCGCTTCCGGCACGATCATTTCCGGCTGGTCGACGTCGCGGAAATACTGCATCAGCGCAGTCCAGGCCGTGTTCAGACGTTCCAGCAGTTCGTGTTCCGTAGTCACTCGCACATCGTAGGTCAGCAGGATATTCCCGGTCAGCACGCTCAGTTCGGCGGACTGCACGCCGGGCAGATGCCGGGTCTTGTCAAGCAGGACGGAGGCATATTCCTGCGCCAGTTCCGGGTATTGCCGGGCACCGTAGATGTTCACGCGAAGTCTGCCGGGGATACTGTGGACGGGCTTGATCTTCTTGACGCAGGACAGCCACACTTGAAGCAGGGGATTGTTCAGCATGGGCGCGTTCCTTTCTGCCTCAATGATCGACGGCCTGGAAAAGCCACCAGATCACGCTCAGCGGATTGAATGCCGCACGACCGCGCCCGACAAGGCCGCGGATCAGCACGATAAGCAGGACCAGCGTCATGGCCGAACGGACGTCCACGAATCCGCGTGTGTTGCGGAGAAGCGCCTGATCCAGGGCGAACCGCACGTTCTTTACGCCGCGCCCAAGCACGGACTGATGCGATTTCCGCAGATGCTCGAACTCAAAACAGTGCGTTGCCGCCGAAACGATCACCATCGGTGTCAGGACAGCCGGATCGTAAACGATCAGGACCGTTCCCAGAAATACGTTCACGGAGACCTGTTCGATCCCCTTCAGGCCGGACAGCCGACGACGGAACAGTTCCGCTTCGGGCACGTTTCTGCGGAGGCATGGGATTCTGAGGCGGATTCGTCCGGGCATGGCGTGAACCAGTTCCAGAACACCGGTGAACGACGGAATGCTCATCTGCTCCCGGTATGCGGACAGCAGATCTTTCAACGGAGCGACCCCGTTTGCACAATGACATGATTTCATGTTCTACCCTTTTTGTTTTGTTCCCTGAACGGCCGGAATCCTCCTCCCCATGCCGTAGCACATCCGGCTGTCCCTTTTGTTTGGAATAATATAGCATATTTTTCCTATAAAACAAGCGGAATGCAATCGTTTTTCAGGAAAAACACAAGTGCTTCGGTTCACTGTTGATTTCGGAGTTGAACCGTACCTCCTGTCTCAATTTGTTCCTTTCCGGCAGGAGAAGATGCCCTCGGCGCGAACAACGGACACGTTCACTTCGGCATACATGCCACACAGTCTGGCAGTCAGGCTTTCCTTCGTCTCGAACGGCGGCGTGAAGAATCCCTTCGGCTCGTAGAATCTCCGCACAAACCAATCCGTGCGCCGGAATTCGCCCGCGATGTAGAAACAGCCGCAGAAGATCCCGCCGGGTTTCAGCACGCGGAACGTCTCGCGGAACGCCGCGTCCTTATCGGGGAACGCATGAAATCCGTTCAAAGACAAAACGAGGTCGAAACTCTCATCCGTGAACGGCAGCGCACCCACGTCTCCTTGCACAAATGATACGTTGTTCAACTTCATTTCCTCCGCTCGTTTCCGCGCGTTCGCCATCATGTCCGCGGAATAGTCGAGGCAGGTGACGGACGCATCCGGCAGGCTCCGGTACAAGGGCATCGTCAGGACGCCTGTTCCAACCGGGACTTCCAGCAGTTTCCCAGCGAAATCTTCCGGTACGGGCGACAGCGCGTCGTTTACCCACTTCGCCGCGAGTTCCCGGTTCAGCCCCCAGACCGCGGAATCCACCAGTTTCCCGATCAAAGTCGAACGCGTGATGATGCCGTCGTAGAAATCGGCGCTGTTTCCGAGTTTCCGGTAGGACGCCCTGATCTCATCATGTCTTGTCATAAGCTCATTTCCTCCTCAGGAAAACAGCGTGCATATCCATGCGATCCCGGCAGAAACAGGCAGAAACGCCAGAAGATGCAGCAGATGGGATCGCCAGTTGAAACCGAACTGGTGCAGTCCGACCAGGTCCGAGACTTCCGGGTAGTAGTGCGGAAAGAACTGCGAGTGGCAGAGCAGGAACCAGTCGAAAACCAGCACATCGAACGCTTTCAGCGAGACCAGCATGAACAGGAACCGGCAGAAAAACTGTCGGAAAGAAAAGCCGTTCCGCACACCGTCCCATCCGCCGTAGACAATTGCGCCGACGAACAGGAGTACGGAGAGCATCAGCAGGCGCCAGCCCAGCTTATGAGCTCCGGGAAAACGTTCCGCCTTTGGCTGAACGGCCGCCTGAATGTCCTTCGGGGCCGAGGTGAACAGCCGTTTGTCCTGGACCAGCGCCACGGCGGCATAGAGCATCAGAAAGAGCGACGCCATCATGACGAGGGAAAGCACAACGGTCAGAAGCATGATTTTGAACTCCTGAACTAAGGCCGTCTGCTTATGATCGTGGCGTAGGATGGTTTCTTGCGATGTATCTCCACATCGCAAAAGCCAGCCTGCTCCAGAAACTCCTTCAGTTGCTCCGGCGAATACGTTGTCATGCCGTCGACGACCCGCGTCCATGCGCAGTCCGCGGATGCGACCTCGAGGAGGATGGCGAACAGCCCGCCCGGTTTCAGCACCCGATTCACTTCTTCGAAACAATGAGGCAGTTCCGGCCAGAAATAGACCGTCTCGACCGCCGTTACCAGATCGAACGTGCAGGCGGCATAGGGAAGCTCCGTTGCAGAGGCTTTCTGTACGAATACGCGGCTGCCGAGCAGATCGGCATTCACCTTGCGCGCCTTCGCCACGCTCTCGTCGGAGATATCGATGCCATGGACGATTGCTCCCTTGCTCCGTCCGAGCAGACGCCGAAGCGTCTGTCCGCCGCCACAGCCCACGTCGAGGATCGTCCATCCGTCCCGGAACGGCACATAACCCAGCCCCCAGTTCGTCAGCGGACCATGCCAGGAGTTCATCATTGAGAGCATCATGCGCCCCATCGCGCCGCGCGGATGAGCACAGTTCGAGAACAGTCTGCTCAGCAGGCTGTTTTTGCGCCGGTTTCCCGGCTTGTCCGCGGCATGATCCACACCGCGACCACACTCCAAATCAGAGTTTTCCATTGTGTTGTTCTCCCATTTTTAGCCGATCTCCGGTGCATTCCCGCACCCGGCGGCATCATTTTCATCGCAAATAATATAGCATAAAAACGTCATAAAGACAACCCGGAGAGGCGGTGTTTTCTATAAAATGAGCCCCCATTGGAATCATTGACCTGACTTCAGCAACCAAACCCCAGAATTATAGTATCTCCTTTTTTCGGGACGGCCTCTTGACTTTTCCGAAAATGAGGTTCTTTTAGTATGCCTTTTCCGCTCAACCATCGAGGGAAAGGCGTATTATTAACTCTCAACCTCAAATAGGAGAACCAAAATGATGATTAGTCCCAACGAAAAAACAATCGTGGAGGTGAAAACTCCTGATTATAGAGAATCTTTAAATGGGGCATCTCTCTTTTTTAACCTTAGTACGGTAATTTTGGACCAGTTTGAGGAGGTTTTTGTGAGCTCATGTGAGGAGAAGCGCCAGATGACGAATATCTCGTCTTTAATCCACCTTTCCGGAGCAGTAAGCTACAGCATAAGCAAGTGAGGTATCGCTAAAACCGATGACGTTTTTGATGCGATTTTGCTTTGACCATGACCAAGAAACGGTCTAGAATAAAAAATCTAAGCAAGCATCAGCTTCCCGGCGGGCTGTTTTGAGCTCAAAACCAGATATGGCTTTAAAGACTTTTTATTCACAAAGGATTGTACCAATGGTATAATCTCATGGCTGTAAAAAATCACCACGGTCTATTTGGAACGTTTCTTTGAGAACCTGATCTTCCAAGAGAAGAATGCCCCCAGAAACCGATTCTGCCCTATCCTATGGAAAGAAGGGCAATCCGTCCAAAGTGCCATTTCAAAGTGCAAAAATTGCACTTTAGGCGTCCACGAATTCATAAAACTTCCGCAGACTTCCTCGACCATGCGTCCAAGCGGCGGAGCAGCGCAAATGGGCCGATAGAGTATCGGAGAACAACAAAAAACTACTGAAATAATCGGCAATAGGGCTTGACTTTTTCTTCTATGGTGGTATATTAGCAGGTAGTAAATGTTTCGCGTGGGTACTCGCGCGAAGTTTTTTTAAGTTAAAACACAACTTATTTGGTTGTGTATAGGAGATCCAATCAAAAAAAACCCGGTTTCATTTCCGTGTGCCGTCGATCAAACACCAAGCTGGCACGGCAAGAAGCAGGCTTCGGCCAATCCGTTCAGGCACAAGTCGCCCGCATTCCCTGAAACAACATCATATCGCGAAATAACAATCGGACCGATGCCAGCGCGGTGTTTTTCCCGAAAGGAGCAGAACAGATATGTATAAGAAAGATACCATGTGCGTGCGTTCCGCCCGATGTACGAAGTCGGCTTTCGGGGCGATCTCCACGCCGATCTTCCAGTCGGCGACATTCGTGCACGAGGGGATCGACAAGGAATCCGAGTACAGCTACTCGCGGATGCAGAATCCCACCCGTGCCGCCCTGGAAGCCAGGATCGCCGAGCTCGAAGGCGGGTTCGACGCCATCGCATTTTCGAGCGGCATGGCGGCCGAGACGGCGCTGATGAACATCTTCGAGTCCTCCGGGCACATCATCTCCGGGGACGACCTCTACGGCGGCACCCTGCGGCTGTTCCGCCACAATGCGGTCTCGGCGGGACTGCTGTTCGACTTCACGGACACGACCGACCCGGAAAACGTGCGGAAGAAACTGCGTCCGGACACGAAGGCGGTCTACCTGGAAACGCCGAGCAATCCGACCATGCAGGTCACGGACATCGCTGCCGTGGCGGAGATCGCACATTCGGTCGGAGCCCTGCTGATCGTCGACAATACGTTCCTCTCGCCGCTCTTCCAGCGTCCGCTGGAGCTGGGCGCGGACATCGTGGTCCACAGCGGCACAAAATATCTCGGCGGGCACAACGACACACTGGCCGGGTTCGTGGTCGTGAAGACCCCGGAGCTCGCGGAGAAGATGCGTTACTGCGCGAAGACGATCGGGGCCTGTCTGGCACCGTTTGACTGTTTCCTGCTCGAACGCGGCATCAAGACCCTGTCCGTGCGCCTCGAAAAGCAGGCCGCGAACGCCGAAAAGATCGCCTACTGGCTGCGGGAACGCCCCGAAGTCAGGAAAGTCTATTACATCGGCTTCCCCGATCACCCTGGCTACGAGGTGACCAAGCGCCAGTGTTCCGGGTTCGGCGGCATGCTGTCGATGGAGGTGGACAGCCCCGAGACCGCCCGGAAGATCCTGAAGGAAGTCCGGCTTTTCCAGTATGCGGAGAGCCTCGGCGGGGTGGACAGCCTCATCACCTATCCCATGCTCCAGACGCACGCCGACGTGCCGGAGGAGGAACGCCTCAAACGCGGCATCAACGACCGTTTCCTGCGGATCTCGGTCGGCATTGAAAACGCCGACGACCTGATCGAAGACCTTCGGTCGGCGCTTGAAAAGAAAACGGAGGAGGAACCGGCATGAAGTACGATTTCGACAAAATCATCCCGCGTGAGCACACGAACAGCCTCAAATACGACTTCGCCAAGCAGCGCGGCAAACCGGACGGCCTGCTGCCGATGTGGGTGGCGGACATGGATTTCCAGACGCCGCAATGCGTGCGGGACGCGCTCGCCGCGAAAGCCGCGCACGGCATCTTCGGGTATTCCGACCCCGACGAGACGTATTTCGACGCGCTCGCGAACTGGTTCGGGACACGTCACGGCTGGGCGGTCGATCCGCACACGTCGGTGCGCACGCCGGGCGTCGTGTTCGCGATCTGCACGCTGATCCGCAGCCTCACGCAGCCCGGAGACGCGGTTCTAATCCAGGAACCCGTGTACTACTGTTTCCGCGAGGGCATCCGCGACAACGGTCGCAAACTCGTCGTCAACGAACTGCATTTCGACGGACAGAAATACTCCATCGACTTCGAGGATTTCGAGCGCAAGATCGTCGAGAACGGCGTGAAGCTCTTTGTGCTGTGCAGTCCGCACAATCCGGTCGGACGCGTGTGGACACGTGCCGAACTCGAGCGCATGGCCGAAATCTGCCTGCGCCACGGCGTGTTCGTGGTGGCGGACGAAATCCACGAGGACTTTGTGTATCCCGGCAACAAGCACATCGTGTTCGCGTCGCTCTCCGACGAGGTCGCGCAGCATTGCGCAGTCTGCACGGCCCCGAGCAAAACGTTCAACCTGGCGGCGCTGCACATCGCGAACATCTTCATCGCGGACGCGAAAGTGCGCAAGGCATTCCAGCGGGAACTCGACGCCGAGGGCTACAGCCAGTCGAATATCATGGGGCTGGTCGCCTGCCAGACGGCCTACCAGTCCGGCGCGGACTGGGTGGACCAGCTGGTCGCCTACCTGTACGAAAACGTCGCCTTCCTGCGCGAAACGATCAACACACGGCTGCCTCAGCTCCAGCTGGTCGAGCCGGAAGGGACCTATCTCCCCTGGGTGAACTTCGCCAAGCTCAATCTCAGCGCGTCCGAACTCGACCGATTCATCATCGACCGCGCCAGACTCTGGCTCGACAGCGGGCCCATCTTCGGCGCGGGCGGCGCAGGGTTCCAGCGGTTCAACATCGCGGTCCCGCGTGCGACACTGAAACAGGCGCTTTCCCAGCTTGAAAACGCGCTGAAATAAGCTCTGTTCAAGGTTTTGTTTTTTGGCGGTTTAGTGTCTATTTACTAAACCGTCTGTTGTATTTGTCAAGAGGTCAAACTACCTGTTTTTCCATTTCAGTCCATATTCACGGTATAGCCAATCAAAATCATGATCCTGTTCGCCAAGAATGTCATCTGAAATATTGTAGATGTCCTTTTCGGTCAGTTCCCGATCCGCAACAAAGTATTTGGGAATCAGAGATTCAATAATCGGCATCATCATGTTGTAATAAAAATGAACCTCAAATTCTCTTTCCGTGTATGGCTTTTGAGGGAAAGTTGAACGACTTGTGATGTAGTCAAAATCATTCTTTATCTCCCATTCCTCATCGAACATTTTGTGAACAACAGGTGTCATATACACGAAATAATACTTTCGAAGAAATTCAAACTCTTCATTGGTCAAGATATGCCCGGTTACATCCTTCCAGCCGTGGTCGTTGTTTGCCTCCCGCCTCCTTGCTTCAAGAAATGGGGTGCCGCATTTGATGTGCCGCACGGTCGGCGTCACTTCCTTTTTCTCGACATATTCATCTACGCATATCTTCTCCTCGACATAAGTATACTGAGGTCGCTCTGATTGCTGTACGTTTGTTTTCGTCGTCGGAACACTGCCACGCCACCTAAGATTGTGTGTCCGAGCCAGCCATTGAAAATCATGTTCAGGATGACCAAGCATATCATCTGCAATTATCCAAACCATTTTCGGATGAAGATCCAAAATGCCATCAAATTGTATTGTAAGCTCCGTCCCTATAAGACCAATCATACCAGCTAAGATTTCTCGCATGATATAATTTTCATCATTCACAAACGGTGGAATGGATACATGCTTCACGACACAAGAAATATCAGCCTTAAAAGATGATGCATCAATCAAAGCTTTGATTGTTGGAGTTAAATTAAACTCATAAACATTTCTTGCAATTCGTTCTTGTTCTTTGCTTAATGTATTTCCGTTTTTATCACACAACCGAGTAGGTGCGATAGGTGGAGTACTTGATTGTTGATTGATCTTGTTTTGCTTTTCCCGTTCAATTCGTATCTCTTCCCATGCAGTAAGTTTCTCTTCCTTTAATTGCTCCTGAATGGAACGGATGGACTCAGCATCACTCTTCTGGCCAGATATTTTCTTAAACAGCCAAACGATAAGCATAAAGAAACCGAAAACGAGAAGCCCTCCCACGCCTTTCCAAAAACCACGCGCAAAAGTCTCTCCAAGCGAATCGTTCGATGCTAAAAGAAAGATCAGATTCATGTCCACCTCCGGTTATTGTATAATAATATAGTACCCAAAAAATCTCTTTCAAACTCATTATAAAACTTTTTTCGGATTAAAATAACGAGGGGGCAATAACAATGGAAGCGTGGTCACCTTTTCGGGCGGCCACGCTTCAAGTTTTCTGCACTGTTTTGTTTCCCTGTCAGGAGAAACAGCTTCAAATCTCGTAGTTCAGGAACTCTCCGTTCTGGAACTCCACGGACTCGTGGCGTTTGAACTGAAGTTCCGGCATCTTGGCGCTCACGCGGGTCTGTTCGGGGACCGATTTTGTGACAAACGCGTTGCCACCGATCACGACGCCCTCGCTGATCACGGTCTCGCCGCCGAGGATGGACGCGCCCGAATAGATCGTCACGTCGTCCTCGATGGTCGGATGGCGTTTCGTGCCCTTCAGCAGCTGACCGCCGCGCGTGGAGAGTGCGCCGAGCGTGACGCCCTGATAGATCTTGACGTGTTCGCCGATCTCCGCGGTCTCGCCGATCACGATGCCCGTGCCGTGGTCGATGAAGAAATACTTCCCGATCTTCGCGCCCGGATGGATGTCGATCCCCGTGACGCTGTGGGCGTGTTCGGTCATGATGCGCGGGATAAGCGGCACGCCGAGCGTGTACAGCTCATGCGCGATCCGGTTCACCATCGTGGCATAGATGCCGGGATACGAGGAAATCACCTCGTCGCGGCTGAACGCGGCGGGATCGCCCTCGAACGCGGCCTCGATGTCCGTGGCGAGGTATTCGCGGATCTTCGGGATCGCGGACAGAAATGCGTCCACGATCTCCTCGGCACGTTTCTGCACCACGTCGTCCGGCGCATCGCAGTATGCCTCGGTGAAGAGGCGGAGCGTCTTGGCGATCTGCGCCGTCAGCACCTCGCTGATCTCTTCGAGCAGCTGGCCGGTGTAGAAGCGTATGTTGTCGTTCCGAAGCTCCTTCTGGTCGAAGAAGCCCGGGAAGATGACATACTGCAGCTTCCTCAGCACGGCCAGGATCAGGTGGCGCTTCGGAAACTGCGTCTCCCCGATCTTGCCGATACGCGGATGCTGAACATAGCTTTCCAGGACCGCTTCCAGTACATCGTCCAGTTTGTGACTCATGGTCGTCCTCTCTCCGTGATCAGTTCAGACGCTTCAGCGCCGCCACCAGCAGATCGATCTCTTCCGGCGTGTTGTAGAACGCGAGGACCGGGCGCACCGTGCCCTCCAGGCCGTAACTCCGGAGGATCGGCTGGGCGCAATGATGACCCGCGCGAACGGCGATGCCCTGGCTGTCCAGGTACTTCCCGACGGATGCGATGTCGTGGTTGTCCAGCACGAACGACAGCACGCCGGATTTGTCCCGCGTGGTGCCGATCAGGTGAAGTCCGGGGACCTCGGCCAGACGCGCCATGCCGTACTGCGTCAGCTCGTGTTCGTATGCCGCCACGTTCGCCATGCCGATCTGCATCATGTATTCGAGCGCGGCACCCATGCCGACCGCGTCCGCGATGCTGCCGGTGCCCGCCTCGAACTTGTTCGGCGCGCCCTGATAGATGGTGCGTTCGAACGTGACGTCGGCGATCATGTTGCCGCCGCCCTGATAGGGCTGCGCCTCTCTCAGCGCGTCCGTCTTGCCGTAGACCGCGCCGATGCCGTTCGGTCCGAACACCTTGTGAGCGGAGAACACGTAGAAATCCGGGTCCAGCGCCGTCACGTTCACCGGCAGATGCGCCACGGATTGCGCGCCGTCGATCAGGATGCGGACGCCGTGCGCGTGTGCGATGGCGACGAGTTCCGCGACGGGCGTGACCGTGCCGAGCACGTTCGAGACATGCGCGACGGACACGAATTTCGTATGCTCGTTGAAGAGCTTAGTGTACTCGGAAATGATGAGCTGGCCGCTCTGGTCGACCGGGATGACCCGAATCTTCGCGCCGGTCGCCGCCGCGATCATCTGCCAGGGCACGATGTTCGCGTGGTGTTCCAGTAGGGAGACGATGATTTCGTCGCCGGGCTTCAGCAACGGCCGCACATAGCTCTGCGCGACCAGGTTGATGCCCTCGGTGGTGCCGCGGACGAACACGATGTCCCGCGCGTTGCGTGCGCCGAGGAACTTCGCCACGGTCGAACGCGCGTTTTCGTAGGCGTCGGTCGAACGGGCGGCAAGTTCATGCGCGCCGCGATGCACGTTGGAATTCTCGTGCAGATAGTAGTGCGAGATGCGGTCGATGACCTGTTTCAGGCGCTGTGTGGTGGCTCCGTTGTCGAACCAGACCAGCTGCCGGCCATTGCTCAGGCGTTCCTGCAGGATCGGGAAATCCGCGCGGATCTGGTCCACGGGGATCGCTCCGACCGAGGCGTGCGTGGTGTGCGGGATCTGCTGCTTCGCCTGTGCAGTGGCTTCGCCCGGCACGGGGTCGTCCGCTTTCGCGGCATCGACCAGGGTCGGCGAATACACACCGGCGGAGGGCGCGGTGGGTACTCCGGTGGACGGCATGGGGACGTTCCCGACGGCGGATTCGGCACGAAGCACGTCCGCCGCGATCTGGTCCCAGTCCGTGCCGGAGGAGGCGGAAGCCGCGCCAGCCGCCGAGGCAGCCGGGGCAGCGGCGGCACTGGCGTCAGTCGCCAGCTCGTCGCCGCACAGCTCCACCGCCCACTTCAGCAACTCGGCTTCGGTAGGCAGGCCCGCCGTTGCCGGGTTGGAATCAGGCTTTGTCGTAGTCATAATATTCACCCACCTCCACGTCTTCGAGCACGGCGATGGCGTCGTCGGCCAGGATCGCGGCCGAGCAGTACAGCGACAGCAGATAGGACGCGTTGCCCTTGTCGTCGATGCCGCGGAACCGGATGGAGAGACCGCGGGAGTGTTCGCCCTGCAGACCGGTCTGGTAGAGGCCGATCACGCCGCGCTTGGCTTCGCCGGTACGGATGAGCAGGATGTTCGTCTTGCCGCTCTGGGACTTCGGGTTCTTCAGGCCGTCGACCAGCAGTTTGTCGGTCGGGATCAGCGGGATGCCGCGCCAGAGGATGAAGTTGCCGCCGTTGATGTTGGCGGTCACCGGGGGCACGCCGCGACGGGTGCATTCACGCTCGAACGCCGCGATGGCGCGGGGATGCGCGAGGAAGAAGGACGGCTCTTTCCACACCTTGGAGATGAGTTCGTCCAGGTCGTCGGGCGTGGGCGCGCCGTTGCGCGGCTGGATGCGCTGGGAATCCGCCACGTTCTTCAGCAGGCCGTAGTCGTCGTTGTTGATGAGCTGGCTTTCCTGGCGTTCGCGAAGGCTTTCCACGGCGAGCGCGAGCTGTTCCTTGGTCTGGTCGTAAGGAGAGCTGAAGACGTCTGCCACCTGCGTCTTGACGTTGATGATGGTGGAGATCGAGTTCAGGATGTACTCGCGCGGCTTGGCCTCGTAGTCGACGAATCCCTGCGGGATGATGTCGCTCTTCGGCTTGGAGCTGCACAGGACTTCCAGCGGTGTGTCGCCTTCCTTCACGCGGTTCACGCGATAGATGCCGGCGTCCAGCCCCTTGAACTCAAGGAACCGGGTGAGCCATTTCGGGGTGAGCAGACCGAACTGAGGTTTTGTTTTGGTGACGTCCGCCAACTGGTAAGCGGCGGCTTTACCCAAAGCGTTGATCTTGGCTTCTTCAGACATGTTTTTGCCTCCTGTAGGTTATGGAGAGTTTGTATTGCTTGAATTGCCCTTGGAAGGCAAGTCAGATTTGTTTTGCGGTCGGATCGACCTCGTTGATCCAGCCCTGGACGCCGTCCAGGAGATTCATCGCCTTGCCCGTGTAACCCGCGTCGCGCAGATTGCGGATCGCCAGGATGCTGCGCTGGCCGATCTTGCAGACGAACACGGCGTCGATCGCGGGATCGAGCTCGTCCATGCGGCGGACGACCTGCCCGAGGGGGATCACCTTCGCGTTCGGGAACTTGAAGTAGGCGCGTTCGTGCGGCTCGCGGAGGTCGATCACCTGGACCGGCTCGTTTGCGTCGAAGCGGCGTTTCAGCTCCGTGGCGGAAATGGATTCCACCGGGGTTTCGTCCTGCTTCGTGCGGATGTTGCAGAACTGCTCGTAGTCGATGAGCTTCGTGATGGTCGGGTGCTTGCCGCAGATCGGGCAGTCCGGGTCGCTTTCCAGCTTGAGCTCACGGAACTTCATCTTCCACGCGTCGTAGAGCAGCAGACGCCCGGCCAGCGTTTCGCCTCCGCCGACCAGCAGCTTGATGACTTCGGTGGCCTGGAGCATACCGATCACGCCCGGCAGGACGCCGAGGACGCCGCCCTCCGCGCAGGAGGGGACCAGTCCGGGCGGCGGCGGTTCACGGTACAGGCAGCGGTAGCATGGACCGTGCTTCGCGTAGAACACGCTGACCTGACCCTCGAACTGGAACACCGAGCCGTACACGTTCGGTTTGCCGAGCAGGACGCAGGCGTCGTTCACCAGGTAGCGGGTCGGATAGTTGTCCGTGCCGTCCGCCACCACGTCGTATTCGCGGATGATGTCCAGCGCGTTTTCGCTGGAGAGCGGTTCGTTGTAGGTGACCACGTTCACCAGCGGGTTCAGGGCGCGGATGCGGTCGCGAGCGGAGGCGACCTTCGGACGGTCCACGTCGCGCGTGCCGTGGATGATCTGGCGGTGGAGGTTCGAGACGTCCACGTTGTCGAAATCCACGAGTCCGATCGTGCCGACGCCCGCCGCGGCCAGGTAGAGCGCGAGCGGCGCGCCGAGGCCGCCGGTCCCGACGATCAGGACCTTCGCCCCTTTGATCTTCTGTTGTCCCTCGATGCCGATTTCGGAAAGGATGAGCTGGCGGCTGTAGCGCGTCAGGTCGTCGTGGTTCAGATCCTTCTTCCAGCGGTCCTCGGGGACTACGCTATGGATAACTTCACTCATATATCAACATCCTCCTGCAATGGCGGGCACGATCATCACCGTCGCACCTGCCGCGAGCGGCGTGTCGAGGCCGTTCAGTTTCTTGATGTTGGTCCCGTCGACGAAGACGTTCACGAATCCGCGCAGGGCCGTGTCGTTTTCGTAGATCTGGCGTTTCAGGTCAGGATACTGCG
>Ga0310690_10000141_pt1 | contig 165227 bp, 158 predicted proteins | sample AusTroGonzalo_MG_2_FD_207661 | JGI IMG/M metagenome (GOLD analysis project Ga0310690, IMG submission 207661) | Bovine rumen microbial communities from tropical cattle in Woodstock, Queensland, Australia - Gonzalo_04 (v2) (version 2) | ecosystem: Host-associated > Mammals > Digestive system >... | reverse complement strand
CGCAGGAATGGGCGATGACCGCACAGGATGTCCTGTGGCGGCGCACCAAGGTCGGCCTGCATGTCACCGCCGCAGAAACCGACGCCCTCGAAACCTTCATGGCCAAAACCGTCCTGCGCCGAGCGCATACTGTGCCGGAATAGGCTTCCCGCTGCCCTATCCAGCGGTGAAGGGCGGGCGGCCGTGCTGGCCCGGCCTTCGTTTATCGGGATTTTCCGATTGAACCGATATCAAAGGGTGTCGTTTGATAAATCTCGTTTATCCAGTTGGACAGGAGCAAATGCGCATGCGAGCGCCAGCGATTGGGCGGCGGCCTTGATGTGTCGTCATCGGGGAAATAGTTGAACGGCAGGTTGATCGGTACCCCGGCCTGAATATCGCGGAAGTACTCATCGGCCAGCGAACCGGAATCATATTCGAGATGGTCGAGCACATAAAGGCGGCGATACCGCGGATCTTCGACGATGCAGGCTCCCTTCTCCTCCGAATGTGCCAGCAGCGTCAGTTCCGGCCGCGCAAGAATGTCCGCCGGCCGCACTTCGGCCCAGCGTGATATCGGAATGGCGAAATCGTCGGAAAAGCCGTTGAGATAGGGCGACGCTGTCTTCAGGATTCTCTGGCTGTAGACACCGAATGCTTTTTCGCCAAGCGCGTGCTTCGGCACGCCGTGGAAATGATGAAGTGCCGCCATCGCCCCCCAGCAGACATTCATCGTCGAATGGACGTTGGTTTGCGTCCACTCCAGGATATCGCGCATTTCCGGCCAGTAGCTGACATCCTCGAACGGGATTGTCTCGACGGGGGTTCCGGTAATGATGAAACCGTCGAACGTGCGGTGCTGCGCCTTTTCCCACGTCTCATAAAAGGCGCTGAGATGGTCTTCGGGCGTATTCTTCGGTTTGTAGCTGCCGACGGTCACCAGCGAAAGTTCGATCTGCAGCGGTGAAGCGCCAAGCAGGCGCGCGATCTGCAATTCTGTCTTGATCTTGTTGGGCATCAGGTTGAGCAGCCCGATCTGGAGCGGGCGGATATCCTGACGGATAGCCACGGCTTCCGTCATCACGCGTACGCCCTCGCTTACCAAAGTATCGAAGGCGGGCAGTTTATCAGGAATCTTGATAGGCATCACGGTCACCAAAAAAAGCCGATAGAACGCTTCCGGTCCGCACGCGGCCCTTTAGCGAGTTTTTTAACGTGGCTGCAAGCCGGCCGGCCAAATCACCACGGGTTCTTCAATACTGGATACTTGTGCAAATAGCTATCGGATTCAAAGGCGCAGGCCGGCGCTCGCCGCATGGGCCTGGAGGAGACGGTGTTTCACCGCCGTCTCAATCGTGCGTTTCACCGGAAAAAGCGGTTGCCTGCATCGAGGGACGCTGGCAATAACCGGCATACCATGCGGCAAGGCGCGGGCGGCCTTCGGCAAACGGATAGACGTTGCGAAACGCGATCCAGTCGAGCGTTGTCGCCAGGGCGATCTCACCGATGCGCGGCAGGCCCTCGAGGGATGCTTCCTTCTCGGCGAAATCGCAGGCCGCGATGATTTTCTGCAACTGGGCATCGCGCATGGTCGGCCAACGCAGAGGCTCCGGCCGCCGCTCGGTTTCCCAGCGCACCACGATGCCGGAATCGGCAATGCCCTGCGCCGCCGCCTGCAGGCGCAGTGTTTCCCAGCGTGCATTCCCGCTTGGCGGGATGAGGGCGGAGCCACCGGGGAGGGTGCTGAGATAGTCCGCTATGGCAACCGAATCGAACAGCGCAAAGCCGTCCTCGCCGATCAGCACCGGAACCTTTCCCAGTGGGTTGAGCGCATAGACCGCCTCATTGCGCCGGGTTGGACTGGTTTCGTGGTGGATGACCTCGACCCTGTCCGCCAGACCGATTTCGTGAATGGCGACCAGTATCTTGCGGGCGTAGGGCGAGTGTGTCTGGTAAAGCAGCTTCATGGGAATCCCGGATGATGGAGCGAGTCGGCACGGACAATCGCCCGGCAAGCCCGCGGGATCAAGAGGGCTCCAGCAGAAGCCGGATATCAGAGACCGTATAGCTGAAGCAGGCTCTTCATGCGGCTTGCGGCAAGTTCCGGCCTGTCGAGAACATTGGCCTGATCGGCCAGCCGGAAAATATCGGCATAATGAACGATACCGCGTGCCGACTGCATGCCGGCGGGCATGGTGAAATGGCTCTGGTGACCATTGAGCCAGGCCAGGAAAACCACTCCCGCCTTGTAATACTGCGTCGGGGCTTCGAAAATTTTGCGGGACAGCGGCACGGTGGGTTCGATCACGGCGCGGAAGGCCGTCGTCTCGCCCTTTGCCAGCAGCGCCAGTGCCTTCGAGGCCTGCGGCGCGACCGCATCGAAAATGCCGAGCAGGGCGTGGCTGTACCGTGCGCCGTCGCCTTCGATCAGTTCGGCATAGTTGAAATCATCGCCGGTAAAGCACAGGACCCCCTCGGGCAGCCGGTTGCGCAGGGCAATTTCCCTGGTGTTGTCGAGCAGCGAAATCTTGATGCCTTCGACCTTGTCCCTGTTGTCATCGATGATGGCAAGCACGGTTTCCAGGGCGTGCTCGAAGTCGTGGGAGCCCCAGTAGCCGGCAAGTTGCGGATCGAACATGTCACCGAGCCAGTGCAGGACGACCTTGTTGCGCGTCTGGCGCAGGATTTCGCCGTAGACGGCCCGGTAGTCATCCGGGGATTTTGCCACTTTGGCGAGCGCCCGGCTGGCCATCATCACGGCCCGGCCGCCCTCAGCCTCGACAAAGCCGATCTGCGTTTCATAGGCGGCGATCACATCTGCGAGGCTGCGGGTGTCTTCCGGCGCCAGCTGGTCGGTCCCGGCACCGCAGGCAAGGTCCGCGCCCGGCACGCTGCGTGCCTCGGCGAGCGAGCGGCGGATCAGTTCCTGCGCGCCTGCCCAATCCAGCCCCATGCCGCGCTGGGCCGTGTCCATGGCTTCGGCGATCTTGAACCCGAGTGACCAGAGATGATGGCGAAAGGCCATGGTGGCATCCCAGTCGATGGCGGGCGAACCCCAGGGCGCGCTGTCCCTGCGCGGATCGGACACCACATGGGCGGCCGCGTAGGCGATACGGCTGAAGGATGGCGGAGCATCCGGCCGCGCTGTCGGCTCGCCGGAAAGGCGGTAGGCTGAAAGCGTGCCATCGGCGGCGGGCAGGTTCAGAACTAGGCTCATCATATCGCTCCCGGTCGTATGAAGGGCTTTGTAATTTGGAACGTTCCAAAAAACAAGAGGAAAAAATCCGAGCCTTTGTGCAGCCGAAAAATGAAAGATCGACGGCTGAGAAAGTTAAAATGAGCAGGAAATCACCGTAAATCATGGTTTTCTGTGTTGTCCTGACGATGTATCGTGATAGTCCTTGATTTTTCCTGCTTGACATATTTGGAACGTTCCAATTATATCCATCGTCTGACTGGGAGGAAGACCGTGAGCCGAAGCCGGACAACCGTTGTGGATATTGCGCATGCCGCCGGCGTGTCGAAATCCACCGTGTCGCTGGTTCTGCAGGGCAGTCCGCTGGTCAATGAAAAGACCCGTGAGAAGGTCAACAGCGTCATCGCCGATCTCGGCTATGTCTATAATCGCGGTGCGGCCAACCTGCGCCAGGCGCGCTCGAAAATCGTCGGCATCGTGGTCAATGATCTCACCAACAGCTTCTTCGCCGAACTCGCCGTCGGCATGGATATGGTCGTTCAGTCGGCAGGCTACGTGCAGTTCCTTGCCCATAGCGGCGAGAGCGTCGACCGCCAGCGCGAAGTCATCGCGTCCATGCGGGAAAACGGCATCGCCGGGATGATCCTGTCGCCGGCGCGCGGCACCGAGGCGGCGGATATCAAGCCGTTGATCGACAGCGGTATTCCGGTGGTGGTTGTGGTGCGCAATCTGCTGGGTGCCAAGGTCTCCACCCTGCTTTCCGACAATTATACCGGCGCGAAGGCGGCCGTGCGTCATCTGGTTGCCCTTGGCCACACGCGCATCGGCTTCATGGGCGGCTTTCTCGATACCGCGGTTTTTGCCGAGCGGCTGCGCGGTTATCGCGATGCCCTGCAGGAAGCGGGCATTGCCGTCGATGAGGCGCTGATCATCCATTCCGCGCCGTCCCGCGCCGGTGGTGTTGCCGCTGTCGAGCGCATGATGCTCCATCCCGATCGGGCAACGGCGGCGCTGTGCCTCAACGATGCGGTGGCCTTCGGTGTCTGCGATGGTTTGCGGGCCGTCGGCATCGAGCCCGGCAAGGGTTTTGGCGTGATCGGTTTCGACGACGTGATCGAGGCCAAGACCGCCGTCCCGGCGCTGACAACCGTTTCGGTCGACCCGCAGGGCATGGGCCAGCGTGCGGCCCAGCTCCTGCTCAAGCAGATCAATGCCGGCGGCAATGAACAGGAATCGCTGGTGACGTCCGTGCGCCTTGTGGTGCGGCAAAGCTGCGGTGCGCCGGTCAGGAACAATCATCTGGAGGAAATGGCATGATGCGGTGGGGATTGATCGGAGCAAGCACGATTGCGCATGAATGGGTGATCGATGCGATCCGTGCCGAAGGCGGCGAGATCGTTTCCGTCATGAGCACCAGTGCCGAGCGTGGCCGGAAATATGCTGCCGATCACGGCATTGCCAAATCCGTGACCACGCTCGATGCGCTGGTCGGCGATCAGGATGTCGACGCGGTCTACATCTCGACGACCAATGAGCTGCACAGGGATCAGGTGCTCGCGGCCGCGGCTGCGGGAAAGCATGTGTTGTGCGAAAAGCCGCTGGCCATGAGCCTTGCGGATGCACGCGCCATGGTTGACGCCTGCCGTGCGGCCGGTGTGGTGCTTGGCACCAATCATCATCTGCGCAATGCCGCGAGCCACACCGCCATGCGCGACGCCATTGCTGCCGGCCGGATCGGCACACCGCTCGCCGCCCGGGTTTTCCATGCGGTCTATCTGCCGCCGCACCTGCAGGGCTGGCGGCTCGACAAGCCGGAAGCCGGCGGCGGCGTCATCCTGGATATCACCGTGCATGACACGGATACACTGCGCTATGTGCTGGGCGACGATCCTGTCGAGGCGGTTGCCGCCAGCCAGATCGGCGGCCTTGGCAAGGCAGGCCTTGCCGATGGCGTCATGGGCGTGCTGCGCTTCAAGTCGGGCCTGATTGCCCAGTTCCATGATGGCTTCACTACGAAGTATGCCGAAACCGGCTTCGAGGTGCACGGCTCCGAAGGCTCGCTGGTCGGCCGCAATGTCATGACGCAGAAGCCGGTCGGCACCGTCACCCTGCGCAATGCCGAGGGTGAAACCGAGCTCAAGCTCGACCACCGGAACCTCTACGAAACCGGCATTGCCAAATTCCATGCCGCCATCCTCGGCAAGGGGCAGCCTCCGGCAACGGGCGAAGATGGCGTCTGGTCGCTTGCCGCCGGTCTTGCGGTCACCGACGCCGCCCGCACCGGCACCGTGCAGACAATCAATCCAGGTCTTTGAAGAGAACGACGTCAAGCATGAGCAAGCACATAACCCCTGAAGAGGCGGCAAACCTCATCCCCGACGCAGCGATCGTTTCGGTCTCGTCGTCGAGCGGCCTTGGCTGCCCCGATCTGATGCTGAAAGCCATCGGCGCGCGTTTCGATGCGACGGGCCATCCGCGCGATCTGACCACGCTGCATCCCATTGCGGCGGGTGACATGAGCGGCATCAAAGGCATCGATTACATCGCCAAGAAGGGGCTGCTCAAGCGCATTCTCGGCGGCTCCTACCCTTCCGGGCCTTCGACCGCTGAACCGCCGCTGATCTGGCAGATGATCGGCAATGACGAGGTGGCCGCCTACAACATTCCTTCCGGCATCCTGTTCGACATGCACCGCGAGGCGGCGGCCAAGCGTCCGGGCGTCCTGACCAAGGTCGGGCTCGATACATTCGTCGACCCGGACCGCCAGGGCTGCGCCATGAATGCCTCGGCCGCCCGCGAGCCGGTGGTCCGCAAGATCGAGTTTGAGGGCGAAGAGTGGCTGTTCTTCAAGCCCGTTATCCCGCAGGTCGCCATCATCCGCGCCACCACGGCGGATGAGCGCGGTAATCTGACCTATGAGCATGAGGGCGCATACCTCGGCGGCTTCGATCAGGCTCTAGCCGTGCGCAACAATGGCGGCATTGTCATTGCGCAGGTCAAGCGCATCACCAAAAGCGGTTCGCTCAAACCGCATGACGTGCGCGTTCCCGGCATTCTGGTTGATTATGTCGTCGTCGACCCCGACCAGAAGCAGACCACGCAGACCGTCTACGACCCAGCTATCTCGGGCGAGATCTTCCATCCGCTCGACGATTTCGCCCTGCCGGATTTCAACATCCAGAAGGTGATTGCCCGCCGTGTCGCGACGGAGCTTGAGGCAGGCAGCGCCGTCAATCTCGGTTTCGGCATCTCCGCCAATGTCCCGCGCATCCTGCTCGAAGAGGGCCTGCATGGCGCGGTGACATGGGTGATCGAGCAGGGGCCGGTCGGCGGTATCCCGCTTCTCGATTTTGCCTTTGGCTGCGCCTCCAACGCCGAAGCCTTCGTGCCGTCACCGCACCAGTTCACCTATTTCCAGGGTGCGGGTTTTGATGCCTCGCTGTTGTCCTTCCTCGAGATCGACAAGTCCGGCTCCGTCAATGTGTCCAAGCTGAGCTTCCGCCCGCATGTGACGGCCGGTGCCGGCGGTTTCGTCGATATCACCGCGCGGGCCCGCAAGATCGTCTTCTCCGGCATGTTCAATGCCGGTGCGAAGGTGCATGTGGAGAATGGCAAGCTTGTCATCGAGAAGGAAGGCAAGCTGAAGAAACTGGTCAACGAAGTCGAGCACGTCACCTTCTCCGGCCGCCGTGCCGTGGAGCAGGGGCAGGACATCACCTATGTCACTGAGCGCTGCGTCATGGTCCTGCGCCCGGAAGGCATCGTGCTTACCGAGATTGCGCCGGGTGTCGATCTCCAGACCCAGATTCTCGATCAGTCGGAATTCCCGCTCATCGTTGCCGGCGATCTGAAACTGATGGCGGCAGAGCTCTTCGCCGAAGGGCCTTTCGGCTTGAAGCTGCCGCAGAAACCGGAAAGGACGCTCCATGGCTGAGCCCCGCATCACGGTTGACTCCAACGGGCCTGTCGCAACCATTACCGTGTCGCGCCCGGAAAAACTCAACGCTTTCGATATTGCCATGCTGAAGGAGCTTTCAGCCGCGTGCGACGAATTGGAGGCCAATGCCGATATTCGCGTCGCCATCCTGACAGGCGCCGGCAAGGCCTTTTCCGCAGGCGGCGACATCAAGGCCTGGGCGGCGATGACGCCGAACGAGTTCGGTCACGCCTGGGTCCGCTTCGGGCATCGCGTCTTCGAGCGTCTGGCGACGTTGCGCGTGCCATTGATTGCCGCGCTCAACGGGCATGCGCTGGGCGGCGGGCTCGAACTTGCCGCTGCTGCCGATATTCGCATTGCCGAAACGCATATCCGCATCGGCCTGCCGGAGACGGGCCTCGGCATGGTGCCGGGCTGGTCGGGAACGCAGCGGCTTGTCCGCCGGTTTGGGGCACAGGCTGTCCGCCGCATGGCGCTGGGCGGTGAAATCTTCAGCGCGACCGAAGCGGCCACGCTCGGGATCGTCGACCACGTGGTGGAAACCGGTGCCGCCGTCACCGCTGCGCAGGCCTATGCCGAGCGGATCGCCAGGCGCGGACCGGCTGCGGTGGAAGTGGCCAAACTGATGATTGCGTCGGCTAACGGCGAAGACAATGGCACGGCGGTCGAAGCACTCGGCTCGATCCTCGTCGCCAAAACAGCGGACCTGAAAGAAGGTGTTTCGGCCTTTGCCGAAAAGCGTGAGCCCGTGTTCAAGGGAGAATGGTAATGACGGTTCTGATGCGGCCACAAGCGCTCGACAATTTCAAGATCCGCGAATTCCGGATGCTGATCGACGGCAAATGGACCGATGGTGCAGAGGGAGGTGTGATCGAGCGCAAGAGCCCCGGCCATGGTGTCGTGGTCTCGCGCTATCAGGCGGGCACGAAAGCCGATGCGGAGCGCGCCATCCGTGCCGCCCGCAATGCCTTCGACAACGGTCCATGGTCGCGCATGACCGGCGCCGAACGCTCGAATATCCTGCTCAAGGCCGCTGATCTGATTGCGGCACGTTCCGACGAACTTGCCTATCTCGACTGCATCGAATCCGGCAAACCAATTTCGCAGGCCAAGGGCGAGCTGGGCGGCGCGGTCGATATCTGGCGCTATGCCGCCGCGCTCGGCCGCGATCTGCATGGCGAAAGCTACAACACGCTGGGTGACGGCACGCTGGGTGTGGTCCTGCGTGAGGCGATCGGTGTCATCTCTATCATCACGCCGTGGAATTTCCCCTTCCTTATCGTCAGCCAGAAACTGCCCTTTGCCCTGGCTGCCGGCTGCACGGCTGTCGTCAAGCCGTCCGAACTGACCTCGGGATCGACGCTCGTTCTCGGTGAAATCCTGATGGAAGCCGGTGTTCCCGCCGGTGTCGTCAACATCCTTGCCGGTACGGGCGCCGAGGTCGGTGCGCCGATGACCACCCATCCGGATGTCGATATGGTCTCGTTCACGGGCTCGACCCTTGTCGGCAAGCTGACGATGGCCAATGCCGCCCAGACGCTGAAAAAGGTCTCGCTGGAGCTTGGCGGCAAAAACCCGCAGATCGTTTTCCCCGATGCCAATCTCGATGATTTCATCGATGCGGCGGTGTTCGGCGCCTATTTCAATGCGGGCGAATGCTGCAATGCCGGCTCACGCCTGATCGTTCATCGGGATATTGCCGATGAGGTCACGCAGCGTGTTGCCGCGCTGTCGGCCAAGGTCCGGGTTGGCGATCCGCTTGATCCGCAGACCAAGGTCGGTGCGATCATCACACCGGAACATCTGGCCAAGATCGACACCTATGTGCGCAATGCCGCATCGGCGGGCGCTGCCGTTTCCCATGGCGGTACGCCGCTGGATCTCGGCCTTGGGCAGTATATGAGCCCGACCATTCTTTCGGCGGTGCAGCCGGATATGGCCGTCGCGCGTGAAGAGGTGTTTGGTCCTGTGCTTTCCGTGCTAACATTCGAAACGATGGAAGATGCCATCCGGATTGCCAATTCCATCGACTACGGCCTGTCGGCAGGCGTATGGAGCCGCGATTTCGATACGTGCCTGATGGTAGGCCGCCGCGTACGTGCCGGGACCATCTGGATGAACACGTTCATGGATGGTGCAGCGGAGCTGCCGTTCGGCGGTTATCGCCAGTCTGGCCTTGGTCGTGAACTGGGCCGTCATGCGGTCGAGGACTACACCGAGACCAAGACCCTGAACATGCATATGGGGCGGAGGATATTACTTTGGGCGTCGAATTAAATCGATTGTATTCGCCATTCGGCTTATTGTATGAATGGGGCAGGCTGAGGGATAACTGAGGTCTAGGGTAGTGGGAATTTTATCTTTTTTTCCTTGGGAGGAATGAAATGAATAAGTTGATGAATACGGTTGCTGCGGCAGCCATGCTGCTCGGCACGGCCACGATGGCCCGCGCTGCCGAAAACGTCGAAGTCCTGCATTGGTGGACATCCGGCGGTGAGGCGACAGCGCTGGAAGTCCTGAAGAAGGATCTGGAAAAGAAGGGCATCACCTGGTCCGACATGCCTGTTGCCGGTGGTGGCGGTACGGAAGCCATGACCGTTCTGCGCGCCCGTGTCACCGGCGGCAACCCTCCGACAGCCGTACAGGCCTTGGGCTTCGACATCACCGACTGGGCCAAGCAGGGCGTTCTTGCCAACCTTGACGATGTCGCATCGAAGGAAAAGTGGGCCGACGTTATTCCCGGCGCGCTGCAGAACTTCTCCAAATATGACGGTCACTGGATCGCCGCACCGGTCAACGTCCACTCCACCAACTGGATGTGGATCAACAAGGCTGCACTCGACAAGGCTGGCGGCAAGGAACCCAAGAACTGGGATGAACTGATTGCCCTTCTCGACAACTTCAAGAAGCAGGGCATCACACCGATCGCCCACGGCGGTCAGCCATGGCAGGACGCGACGATTTTCGACGCGGTCGTGCTGTCGCTCGGCAATGACTTCTACAAGGCGGCTTTCATCGATCTCGATCCCAAGGCTTTGGGCGGCGCGAAGATGAAGGAAGCGTTTGACCGCATGACCAAGCTGCGCTCCTATGTGGATGACAACTTCTCCGGTCGCGACTGGAACCTTGCCTCCACCATGGTTATCGAAGGCAAGGCCGGCGTGCAGTTCATGGGCGATTGGGCCAAGGGCGAGTTCGTCAAGGCCAAGAAGGAGCCAGGCAAGGATTTCGTTTGCATGCGCTTCCCGGGCACCCAGGGTTCGGTCACGTTCAACTCCGACCAGTTCCTGTTCTTCAAGAAGAGCGATGCTGAGCATAAGTCGCAGCTCGTCATGGCATCGTCCATCGAGAGCCCGACCTTCCAGTCCGCTTTCAACGTCGTGAAGGGTTCAGCTCCGGCACGTACCGATGTGTCCGATGCGGCCTTCGATGCCTGCGGCAAGAAGGCGATCAAGGACCTGGCTGAAGCCAACAAGGCCGGCACGCTCTACGGTTCCATGGCCCATGGCTATGCGGTTCCGGCCGCCATCAAGAATGCGATCTATGACGTGGTTACCCGCGAATTCAACGGTGACCTGACATCAGACGCAGCGGTCAAGGAACTCGTTTCCGCCGTGGACGCTGCCAAGTAAGCGCGCTCCTTCTGTCCGGGGCGCAAAGCCCCGGACAGGTTCCCGTGAACAAGCACGGCAATGACAAGAACTTAAGAGTTGAAGGGGTGAGGCTATGGATACCCGCAGCCGCATACAGGACTTGATACCCAAACTGGTGTTGGGGCCGAGTTTTCTGATTGTCCTGATCTTCGTCTATGGCTTTATCATCTATACGGGCGTCCTGTCGTTCACCGACAGCAAGATGCTGCCGTCCTTTGGTTTTGTCGGACTGGAGAATTACCGCAAATTGTGGGCTCTGCCGCATTGGTGGCGGGCCATCACCAATCTGGGTATTTTTGCCTCGCTCTATATCATCATCTGCACCGTCATCGGGCTTGGCCTTGCCATCCTGCTGGATCAGAAGATCCGCATCGAAGGTTTCTTGCGGCCGATCTACCTTTATCCCATGGCGCTGTCGTTCATCGTGACAGGTGTTGCCTGGAAATGGTTCCTCGATCCCGGAATCGGTCTTGAGAACACCATGCACCAGTGGGGCTGGAGCAGTTTCGCCTTCAACTGGATCAAGGATTCCAAGATGGCGATCTATACGGTGGTGATCGCCGCCGTCTGGCAATCGTCCGGCTTCGTCATGGCCATGTTCCTTGCCGGTCTGCGCGGCGTCGACAACGAGATCATCAAGGCGGCACAGATCGATGGCGCGTCCACCGCCATGATCTATCGCCGCATCATCATTCCGCTGATGCGCCCGGTTTTCCTGTCGGCCTTTGTCGTGCTCGCCCATCTCGCCATCAAGGCATATGACCTGGTGATTGCGCTGACCGGCGGCGGCCCCGGACAGGCAACCGAACTGCCCGCGACCTTCATGTATTCCTATACGTTTACACGCAATTCCATGGGCATCGGCGCGTCCTCGGCCATCATCATGCTGATCACCATTTTCGCGATCATCATTCCCTATCTCTATTCTGAAGTCAGGGGAGGCAGCAAATGAGCGCTCCGAGTCCGGACAATGCCATCTCCAGCGGCAAGCTGACACGCATCCTTATCTATATCGCCCTGCTGGTCTTCGCCTTTTACTACCTTTTGCCGCTCTACGTCATGGTGGTGAATTCGCTGAAGACCCTCGATGAAATCCGTCAGGGTGGCATGCTGTCGCCGCCGCATGAATGGACCATCGAGCCTTGGCTTGCGGCCTGGTCCACGGCCCAGATCGGCGTGCAGCCGACAGGTTTGAAGCCTTACTTCATCAACTCGATCATCATGGTCATCCCGGCCGTGGCGATTTCAACGGTGCTGGGCGCGCTGAACGGCTATGTGCTGACGAAGTGGCGGTTCCGCGGCTCGAACGTCATGTTCGGCATGCTGCTGCTCGGCTGCTTCATTCCGTTCCAGATCGTCCTCATACCCATGGCGCGGGTTCTCGGTGCCCTCGGAATGGCCGGCACCATTCAAGGCCTGATTTTCGTGCACGTGATCTACGGTCTCGGTTTCACCACGCTGTATTTCCGCAATTACTACGAAGCATTCCCGACGGAGCTGGTCCGCGCTGCGCAGATCGACGGCGCCAGCTTCTTCCAGATTTTCTGGCGCATCCTGCTGCCGTCGTCGGGTCCGATCATCGTGGTGTCCGTCATCTGGCAGTTCACCAATATCTGGAACGACTTCCTGTTCGGCGCCTCGTTCTCGGGGTTCAGCAGCACGCCGATGACGGTCGCGCTCAACAATCTCGTCAACTCGTCGACGGGCGTGAAGGAATACAACGTGCATTTCGCCGGCGCGATCCTCGCCGCACTGCCAACTCTTATCGTCTACATCGTTTCCGGGCGCTACTTCGTCCGTGGACTTATGTCCGGCGCCGTGAAGGGATAACCCAATGTCATTTCTCCAGATCAAGAACCTGCATAAATCCTATGGCAATGTCCCGATCCTGAAGGACATCAATATCGAGATCGACGAGGGTGGCTTTCTCGTCCTCGTCGGCCCTTCCGGCTGCGGCAAGTCGACCCTGCTCAACACCATTGCCGGGCTCGAACCGATCAGCTCCGGTGATATCTCCATCAAGGGCAAATCGATCAGCGGCCTGCATCCGTCCAAGCGCGATATCGCCATGGTGTTCCAGTCCTATGCGCTTTATCCAAACATGACCGTTGGCGGAAACATCGCCTTCGGCATGGAAATCCGCGGCGTGCCGAAAGACGAGCGTGAGAAGGCCATCAAGCAGGTTGCCGACATGCTGCAGATCGGCCATCTGCTCGACCGCAAGCCGAGCCAGCTGTCCGGCGGTCAGCGCCAGCGTGTTGCCATGGGCCGGGCGCTCGTGCGCAATCCGCAGGTGTTCCTGTTCGATGAGCCGCTGTCCAATCTCGATGCCAAGCTGCGCGTCGACATGCGCACCGAGATCAAGCGCCTGCACCAGCGGATGAAAACCACGATCGTCTACGTGACGCACGACCAGATCGAGGCGATGACGCTGGCCACCAAGATCGCCGTGCTCAAGGACGGCATCCTGCAGCAATTCGGCACCCCGGCGGAAATCTACAACAATCCGACCAACCTCTTTGTCGCGGACTTCATGGGCTCGCCTGCCATGAACCTGCTCAAGGCGAAAATCGAGGGCGGTGCTTCGGATTTGAGCGTCGTGCTCGACCGGCCCGATTCCTCGCCGTTGCGGTTGCCGATCAGGAAGACCAACAGCGCGCTGGTGGGGCATTCCGGCAAGGATGTGATTTTCGGCATCCGTCCGGAAGCCCTGACCGATCCGGACGGAGCGGACCGCAATGCGAGTTCGCTGGTGGAAGGCGAGTGCCTCATCGACGTGGTCGAACCAGCGGGGTCCGATACCTTCGCCGTGACCAGGCTTGGCAGCAAGGAAGTGGTGGCGCGCCTGCGTGCCGACGCCCAGATCCTGCCGGGGCAGAAGACGCAGCTGGCGTTCAATCTCGACAAGGCCGTGTTCTTCGATCCGCAATCGCAGCTGCGTATCGGCGCCTGACGATCACGATGTCATGAACGCCGCATCGCAACGAAGCCAATCCCCCGATATCGTCATCATCGGTTCGGGGATTGGCGGGTCGACTATTGCCGCCGGTCTGGCGGGATCGGGAGCAGACATCCTGATCCTGGAGGCGGGTGGTCATTTGCCCGACCGTCCGGAGAACCGCGATCCGCGCGCGATCTTCCAGAAGGGTTTCTTCCGCCCGGACGAAAGCTGGTACGATGCGGACGGCAAGGCGTTCAATCCCGGCAATTACTACAATGTCGGCGGCAATTCGAAATTCTATGGCGCGGTGCTGACGCGTTACCGCGCCGAGGACTTTGCCGAGATGCAGCATCTCGAGGGGGTCTCACCCGCCTGGCCGTTTGCCTATGACGAGCTGGAGCCGTGGTACGGTAAGGCGGAGGCGCTCTATCAGGTGCGCGGAAGCCAAGGCGAAGACCCGACGGAACCGCATCATTCGACGCCCTACGGCTTTCCGCCCGTGCCCGACGAGGAACCCATCGGTGTCCTGCGCAGGCGGCTGCGTGTTGCCGGTGTCCATCCGTTTTCCCTGCCGCTCGGCGTCGATATCGATACATGGATGTCCCACGGCAGGACGCCCTGGGATGCACACCCCAACAGCTTCAACGGCAAGATGGATGCGGAAACCACCGCCCTTGCCCAGGCATTGAAGCACGGCAATATCCGCCTGCAGACCAATTCGCGCGTCACGCGGCTGGAAACGGCGGTTGACGGGAAGTCGATTGCCGCCGTGCACTATGTGAAAGACGGAACAGTCTCGGTTGTCAGGCCAAAGCTGGTGATCCTCTCCGCAGGCGCCGTTCAATCCGCGGTGCTTCTGTTGCGGTCGGCTGACAGCCGCAATCCCGCCGGTCTTGCCAACCGCTCCGATCAGGTCGGCCGCAACTTCATGAATCACAACCTGTCGGCGGTCATCGGGTTCGATCCGCGCTTCCGCAATGATTCCATCTATCAGAAGACGTTCGGCTTCAATGATTTCTACCTGTCCGATGGCGAGGGTGGTGCACCGCTCGGCAATGTGCAATTGCTCGGGCGGATCAGCGGACCCGTGCTGAAGTCGGACCTCAAGCTCGTGCCCGAATGGATTCTTGACCGGTTCTGCAATCATACGGTGGATTTCCTCGCCATGAGCGAGGATGTGCCGAAACCGGAGAGCCGCGTTCGCGTCGATGGCGACAGGATCATTCTCGAATGGGTGCGCAGCAACTGGCCGGCACATCAGAAACTGGTCGCCAGGATCAAGTCGGTGTTGCGGGCCGCCGGATTTCCCCTCGTTCTGTCCAAGGCCTTTGATCGCAAGACGCCGTCGCATCAATGCGGCACCGTGCGGATGGGCACGGACCCGGCGCAGGCGCCGCTGGATGTCCATTGCCGCGCCTTCGACCATCCCAACCTGTTTGTCGTCGATGCCGCCTTCCTGCCGACATCAGCCGCGGTCAACCCGGCGCTGACCATCGCCGCACAGGCGCTGCGCGTCGCCGATCACATCATTGCCGGGGAGCTTGCATGATGAGCATCCAACCCAAACCCGTCGCTCTGGTTACCGGCGCCCGGCGCGGTATCGGCCTCGGTATTGCCAGGGCGCTTGCCGCCAGGGGATTTGATCTGGCGATCACCGACCTTGTGCGGGATGAAGCGGCTGATGCCGCCGTTTCAGCACTGGAATCACTCGGCGCCAGGGTAGAATTCATTGCAGCGGACCTCGCCGATCTTTCTGGCCATGCACAAACCGTCGGCGCCGTCATGGCAGCATTCGGCCGGATTGACTGTCTCGTCAACAATGCCGGCATCGGCTCGAAAGTGCGCGGTGATTTCCTCGATCTTGAGCCGGCAAACTATAATGCGATCTTTGATATCAATGTGCGGGGAACCGTGTTCTTCACCCAGGCGGTGCTGCGCGCCATGCTTGGCCGCACCGATGAGGGGGCCGCCCGTACGATCATCAACATCACGTCGGTTTCCGCGGAGATGACCTCGCCGGAACGTCTCGATTACTGCATGACCAAGGCGGCACTGTCGTCGTTCACGCAAGGGCTGGCCGTGCGGCTTGCGGAAGAGGGGATCAGCGTTTTCGACGTGCGTCCCGGCATCATCCGCTCCGACATGACGGCCGTTGCCGCAGCCAAGTATGACAAACGCATCGCCGAAGGACTCGTGCCGATGAAGCGCTGGGGCGAGCCGGATGATCTCGGCCGCATCGTTGCGGCGCTGGCCGGCGGCGATTTCAACTTTGCCACCGGCTCGATCATCAACGCGGATGGCGCCCTTTCGATCAATCGACTTTAACAGGTTGCAAAACATGAATTTCACCCCCCTCTGTCCTGCCGGACATCTCCCCCACAGGGAGGGAGATCAGCTGTCGGTTTCGTTTCATTTCGCCTTGCATCGCTGTTCAAGATGCAAAAATGTCAATGCCGATGTGATCTCCCCCCCTGTGGGGGAGATGGGCGGCAGCCCAGAGGGGGGTGTCTGAGTCATGGCAAACTCAACCCAAAAATCATCCTCCTACGATTACATCATCACCGGTGCCGGCCCTGCGGGGTGTGTGCTTGCCAATCGCCTCAGCGAGGACCCCGATGTAAAGGTCCTGCTGCTCGAGGCCGGCGGCGGCGACTGGAATCCGCTGTTCCATATGCCGGCCGGCTTTGCCAAGATGACCAAGGGTGTCGCCAGCTGGGGCTGGTCGACCGTGCCGCAGAAGCACATGAAGAACCGCGTGCTGCGCTACACGCAGGCCAAGGTCATCGGTGGCGGCTCCAGCATCAACGCACAGCTTTATACGCGCGGCAATGCAACCGATTACGACCTGTGGTCCTCGGAAGATGGCTGTGCCGGTTGGAGCTACCGCGACGTGCTGCCCTACTTCAAGCGTGCCGAAGACAATCAGCGTTTTGCCGATGACTACCATTCCTATGGCGGGCCGCTGGGTGTTTCCATGCCGGTTGCAACCCTGCCGATCTGCGATGCCTATATCCGGGCCGGGCAGGAACTCGGCATTCCCTACAATCATGATTTCAACGGCAGGCAGCAGGCCGGTGTCGGTTTCTACCAGCTGACCCAGCGCGATCGCCGCCGCTCATCGGCCTCGATGGCCTATCTTGCCCCGGTCAGAGGCCGCAAGAACCTGACGGTCCGCATGGGCGCGCAGGTGACAAAAATCGTGGTGGAGAACGGCCGGGCCGTCGGTGTTGAAATCGCCAAAGGCAGTGCCCGCGAGATCATCCGCGCCGAGCGGGAAGTGCTGGTCAGTTCCGGCGCCATCGGCTCGCCGAAACTGCTGCTGCAGTCGGGCATCGGCGCGGCGGATCAGCTGCGGAAAACCGGCGTTCCCGTCGTGCACAATCTGCCCGGTGTCGGCGAGAACATGCAGGATCATCTGGATCTGTTCGTGATTTCCGAATGCACCGGCGATCACACCTATGACGGTGTCGCCAAGCTGCACCGCACCCTGTGGGCGGGGCTGCAATATGTGCTGTTCCGCTCCGGTCCCGTCGCGTCCAGCCTGTTTGAAACAGGCGGTTTCTGGTACGCCGATCCCGACGCCCGTTCGCCGGATATCCAGTTCCATCTCGGGCTGGGGTCGGGCATCGAGGCGGGTGTCGAACGGCTGAAGAACGCCGGCGTCACCCTGAATTCGGCCTATCTGCATCCGCGGTCGCGCGGCACGGTGCGGCTGCAATCGGCAGATCCAATGGCCGCGCCGCTGATCGATCCCAACTATTGGAGCGATCCGCACGACCGCAAGATGTCGATCGAAGGATTGAAACTTGCCCGCGAAATCATGAACCAGGCGGCGCTGAAGCCCTTCGTCATGGCGGAACGCCTGCCGGGGCCGAAATACAATTCGGACGAGCAATTGTTCGATTATGGTTGCGCCAATGCCAAGACCGATCACCATCCGGTCGGTACCTGCAGGATGGGCACGGATCCGATGGCGGTTGTCGATCTGGACTTGAAGGTGCATGGGCTGGAGGGGCTGCGCGTCTGCGACAGTTCCGTCATGCCGCGGGTTCCCTCGTGCAACACCAATGCACCGACCATCATGATGGGCGAAAAGGGCGCCGATATCATCCGCAGGCTTGCGCCGCTGCCGCCCGCTGTGTTCAGCCATGAGATGAATGAAAAACGCCCACGGGCACGGGCGGATATTCGCTGATATCGGAGAAGGAGCGCCGCCGGAGCATATGGGTCCCGGCGTCGCCCGCTCCGGTTACTGACGCAGTCTCGTGTCGAGAAACACCCCGGCATCGCGCGCGGCGCTGATAAAGGCATGGCGCGCCTTGTGGGCGGGTTTCCACCCGTCCAGGGCATCGAGACAGGCCTGCAATGCGCGGCGATAGCTCGCGCCGGTCTTCGACGGCCAGTAGCGCTGCAGGCACTCCATCGCTTCCCAGACACTGGTGATCGCCCTTTGGCCCGTCGCGCCCAGTTTCACCATGACCGGTATGGGAAAACGCTTGTCGTTCATCACTTCCTCCCTGAGTATTCTGATGAGCATGGCATGCTGTTTGGCAGTGCCAGACTAGACGAGGAAATGCGTCGGGAGTCCGTCCGGTTCCATGACAAGTTGATTAAATATTTTTGAATGGGATTGGCCCTGAAAACACGCAGGTTTGATCGGCCGGTTCACCGCATGTCGGACGGCATGGAACTGACTTCCCGGAGCAGCCAGTCAAGGAATATGCGCATGGCCGGCCGTTGCGGACGGTCCTGCGGACAGGTCAGCCAATAGGCGTGGCGGCTGACGAACCCGAAGCCTTGCGGATTGACGAGCTTGCCGCTGGCCAGCTCGTCGGCGATCAGGCCGCGCGGCACCAGTGCCAACCCCTGTCCGGCAATTGCCGCCCGGATGACCAGCGCATAGAAGCCGAAATGCGTGATACGGTCCGGCGCGAAATCGGTGATGCGCTGCGCTTGGGCAAACTCTTCCCAGCGCAGGGGCGTGTACTTGTGGTGGAGCAGCGGAAACGCGCCGATGTCGCCGGGATGCCGGATGCCGCCAAGCCGGGCAATGAAGTGCGGCGCGCCGACAAGCGCCACCTCGCGACCAAAGAGGTAGTGGTTGTCCTGATCGGGCCAATCGCCTTCGCCGAAACGAAACGCGGCATCCGCCTGGTTGATCAGATCGTTATTGGCAAAGGTCGACAGTTCGACATTGATGTCCGGATGCGCTTCGGCGAAGCTGGCAAAGCGCGGGATCAGCCAGCGGTCGCCCATGATCGGCAGGATGTGCAGCTTGATGGCATTGGGCGACGATCCCAATGCGGCAACCCGCAAGGCAGCATTCTCCATGGCGCCAAGCGCGATGCGGGCTTCGACCACATAAATCCTGCCCGCTTCCGTGGTCGAGAGGCCGTAGGGCGTGCGGACAAACAGCGGAACGCCAGCCAGGGCTTCCAGTGCCAGCAATTGCTTGCTGACGGCACTCTGCGTCATGTTCAACGCCTTGGCGCACGCCGTCGTGCTGCCATGTTCGGCAATCGCCGCAATGACCTGCAATGCCCGTGTGGACGGATATATCCGGCCGGATACCATCGCCTTCGCCTCGCTGGTTCTTCGGAACAGAGGGTATTCCTTTTTGGAATGGATATGCGAATTCATTTCGTTTGTCGTGTCAAAAACACAACCATAAGCTTCCAACAACGAGAAAAAGGGGAATAAATGCCATGACCGAGCAGTCCGTCCGTTTGTGGGGGGCGCGTTTCAGGACGAGTCCATCACCTGAGCTGACAGCGCTTTCCCGTTCGGAAAGCAGCTATTTCCGGCTTGTCCCGTATGACCTGACCTCGTCGCTGTCCCATGCGCGGGAACTGGTGCGCGCCGGGATTTTGACCGAGGCCGAAGCCGAAACGGTTTTCGCGGCGATCAAGGGCATCGGCGCCGACTACGCGGCCGGCGCGATCGAGCCAACCGCCGCCGATGAGGACATTCATACATTCCTGGAGCGGGTTCTGGGCGAACGCATCGGCGCGCTTGGCGGCAAGCTGCGGGCGGGCCGTTCCCGCAATGATCAGGCCGCCAACGACCTGAAGCTCTATCTGCGCGATGTGGCGCGCGGGCTCGGTGCGGATATTCTTCTCCTGCAGCAGGCGCTGACCGGCCAGGCGGAAGCCCACGTGACGACGCTCACCGCGGGCTTCACCCATTTGCAGCCGGCCCAGCCCATCAGCTTTGCCCATCAGCTGCTGGCCCATGCCCAGACCTTTGCCCGCGATCTTGACCGGCTGCGCGATTGGGACAGGCGCGCCGCTCGCTCGCCGCTCGGAGCGGCTGCCATGGCTGGTTCAAGCATCGCCGTGCAGCCGGAGCTGTCGGCGCACGAGCTTGGCTATGACGCGCCGTGCGAAAACTCCATCGATGCCGTGGGCAGCCGCGACCATGTGGCGGAATTCCTCTTTGTCACGGCCATGTTCGGCGTGCACCTGTCGCGTCTTGCCGAGGAGCTTTTCCTGTGGTCCTCGCGCCAGTTCCGCTGGATCGAAATGGACGATGGCTATGCCACCGGCTCGTCGATCATGCCGCAGAAGAAGAACTGTGATATCGCTGAACTGACGCGGGGCCGTGCTTCCCGGCTGATCGGCAGCCTGACGACGATGCTCGTCGCCCTCAAGGGGCTGCCCTTCGCCTATAACCGTGACCTTGCCGAGGACAAGCATGCTGCCTTCGACACGATCGATGCCCTGACGCTCGTCGTGCCTGCCATGGCCGGCCTCATCCGGACCATGCGCGTCAACATCGATATCATGCGCAGGCAGTCGGTCGACGGCTTCACATTGGCAACGGAAGTCGCCGACTGGCTGGCCAAGACAGGCGTGCCCTTCTCCGAGGCGCACGAAATCACCGGTGCGCTGGTGCGTTACTGTGAAGACAGGAATATCGGCCTTGAGGATGTGAGCGACGATGACCTTGCCGCCGTCGATGTCAGGCTGCTGCCGTCGATCCGGTCAAGCCTGTCGCCGCAGGCGGCCGTCGATGCGCGCAAGGGCTATGGCGGAACGGCTCCGGACCGGGTTCGCGAGCAGATCGTCAGGCTCAAAACCGTGTTGGAATCGCAGCGGGAGTGGCTATCCTCCTATGCGAGCCCGACAGCGGCTTTGAAAGGATGAGTACGATGGCCAATATCGAACACACGGTTTCCGTCCCGCCTGCCAAATATTCCATTGCGCACCTGAAGCACCAGCCCCGGCGCCACTATGGCCGCTGGCTGGCCGCTGCCCTGATCATTTTGGCGCTGGCCATGATCGTCAAGGCTTTTGCGCAGGGCCAGATTGCCTGGCCGGTGGTCGGCCAGTTCTTCACTGCACCGGCCATTCTCGCCGGTCTGTGGAACACCATCCTGATGACGATCTGTGCCATGGCCCTCGGCCTGCTGCTCGGTGTCGTCTTTGCCATCATGATCATGTCGCCCAATCCGGTGCTGAAATATGTGGCGGTGTTCTACATCTGGTTTTTCCGGGGAACGCCGCTGCTGCTGCAGCTGCTGCTCTGGTTCAATCTCGCCCTGATCTTTCCGACACTCGGCATTCCCGGTCTGTTCGAAATGCGCACCGTCGATTTCATGACGCCGTTCATGGCCACGCTGCTCGGCCTTGGCATCAATCAGGGGGCCTACACCGCCGAGGTCGTGCGCGGCGGCATCCTGTCCGTCGACAACGGCCAGATCGAAGCCGCCAAGGTCATCGGCATGACCCGGCTGACCATGCTGCGCCGTATCGTGCTGCCGCAGGCCATGCGCGTGATCATTCCGCCTGTCGGCAATGAAGTCATCAGCATGGTCAAGCTGACCTCGGTTGCCAGCGTCATCCAGTACGCGGAAATCCTGCGCAACGCCCAGGCCGTGTACTACGCCAACAACCGCGTCATGGAACTGCTGATCGTCTCGGCTATCTGGTATCTGGCGGTTGTGACCATTCTTTCCATCGGCCAGCATCTCCTCGAGAAGCACTATTCGAAAAGCCTGGGGCGCCGGACCGGCAAGCGCACCGAACCTGCCGCAGCGGAAGGAGTCTGAACATGTCAGCCATGGTCGTAGCGGTAGACGTCAACAAGTATTTCGGGCCGTTTCACGCGTTGCAGAACGTGTCGCTTGAAATCAGTCACGGCGAAGTCCTGTGTATCATCGGACCTTCGGGCTCCGGCAAAAGCACGCTCCTGCGCTGTGTCAACCAGCTGGAGCGCATCGACTCCGGCGCCATCTGGGTCGACGACGAACTGGTCGGCTTTCGCCAGGAGGGCAACAAGCTCTATGAACTGACCGATGCGGAGATTTCGCGCCAGCGCCTGGCAAGCGGCATGGTGTTCCAGCGGTTCAACCTTTTCGCCCATATGACGGTGCTGGAAAACATCGTCGAAGGGCCGGTTATCGTCCAGAAGCGAGCGAAAAGCAGCGTCATCCCCGAAGCCATGGCTTTGCTCGAACGGGTCGGTCTGGCCGACAAGAAGGATGCCTACCCCAGCGAACTTTCCGGCGGGCAGCAGCAGCGCATCGCCATTGCCCGCGCCCTCGCCATGCAGCCCAAACTGATGCTGTTCGACGAGCCGACATCGGCACTCGATCCGGAACTGGTTGGCGACGTGCTGAGTGTGATGCGCGATCTCGCCACCAGTGGCATGACGATGATCGTGGTCACGCACGAACTCGGTTTCGCCCGCGAGGTTGCGCACCGGGTGGTGTTCATGGACCGCGGCCGGATTGTCGAGACCGGAACCCCGCACGACATCCTCAGCAGCCCGAAAGAAAAACGCACACAGGACTTCATCGCAGCGGTGTTGTCCTGAGCCAAACTGAAATCAACAGGCCGGAAGAACCGGCCAGAGAGGAACCAGACATGAAAACCATGACACGGCTTGCAATTCTCGGTGGAGCGCTGGCATTCAGCTTTTCTGCCATGGCACAGGACCTTCCGGCTCGCATCAAGGATGCCGGTAAACTTGTTATCGCGACCATGCCGAACTATCCGCCGATCACCTACAAGGACCCGGCCACCAATGTGCTGCAGGGTTTTGACATCGAGCTTGGCGAAGCCATCGGCAAGGAACTTGGTCTGAAAGTCGAATGGCAGGAAATCGCTTTTGCCCAGATGCTGCCGTCCCTGCAGACTGGCCGTGTCGATCTGGCGATGGCCGGCATGAGCGACAAGAAGGCTCGCCAGGAAACCGCGGACTTCGTCGATTACATGAAGTCGGGTGCGCAGTTCTACACATCCAAGGCCCTGGCCGGCGAAATCAAATCGGTGGACGATCTTTGCGGCAAGTCGGTGGGCGCCAGCCGCTCGACGGATTGGCCCGCGCAGATCACCGCCTGGAGTGAAGCCAACTGCGTTGCCAAGGGCAAGCCTGCGATCAATGTCATGGGCACGGAAGGGTCCGCCGATGCCCGCACGCAGATCAAGAGCCAGCGTCTTCAGGCAGCGGCCCAGGGCAATGAAACCCTTCCCTACAACCAGAAGCTGGAACCTGATACCTATGTTACGCTTGGCGAGGCATTCAGCCAGTCTCTGGCCGGCATTCCGGTCCTGAAAAGCGAGACCCAATTGCGCGATGCGGTGAAAGTGGCGCTTGAAAAACTGCAGGCGAATGGTACCTATGATGCACTTTTGGAAAAGTATGGTTTGAAGGCCAACAAGCTGACGCCCGTTACCATCAATGCCGGCGAATAAAGCATAGGGCCGAAGAGACGAAAGAGGCGGTTCCGGTTTTGGCTGGAGCCGCCTTTGCATGGAAAGGAATGCGGGATTGATGAAAGTCAGTTTGTCCAATCCGTCGGATCACCCGCAGCTTGCGGCCCTGTTTGAGGAAATGCAGGCCCATTACAACGTGCCCTGTCCGCCGCGCGCGGAAATACTGCGCGGATTGCGCGATATGCCCGATGGGACGGAAATCCTGGTCGCCGGCACGGATGAGCTCGTTGGCTTTGCCGCGTTTTCGTCGATCTATCCGGGGCCGGGTCTGCAATCCGGCCTGTTTCTCAAGGAGCTCTTCGTTTCAAAGGCGCATCGCAGCAGCGGAGCCGGTACCTCGCTGATGCATGCACTGGCCAAACTGGCGCTGGAGCGGGGTTACAAGCGCGTCGACTGGACCGCCGACCGCAACAATCCGAAGGTCCTGGCCTTCTACAATGGTTTCAGCGCGTCTCCGCTGCCGGACAAGCTTTTTTACCGGATGGATGGCGAGGCGCTTGCTGCCGCCGCCGCGAAAGCCGGTAACGCGTAAGCGTTGGCTTACTAAGACTGCCGCGGCCGTGCCAGCCAGCAATAGGCCGAACCGAGGGCCAGCAGCACGCAGGTTGCCAGAAACACGGCGCGCATGCCGAAATGCCCGCCGATGAAGCCGCCTGCCAAGGGGCCGACGACCTGTCCGGCATATTGCGATGATGTCGAATAGCCCAGGATGCCGCCTGCGACCCGGTCCGGAACGTTGTGCCGGATGACGCTGGTGATGCAGGGCAGCAGCCCGCCAAGCGCCAGCCCCATCAGGAATCGCAGCCCGATCAGCTGCCAGCCCTCGGTCACGAAAGCCTGGGGTATCAGCAACAAAGCCGATACGGCGAGGGCGGCAATGATCACATTCCAATGGCCGACACGGTCGGCCAGCTTGCCCAGCCGTGACGCCGACAGGATGCTGCCGAGCGCCGCCGCCGACATGACAACGCCGGAAACAATCGTCACCTTGCTGGCATCGCTGACCAGCTGCGCTACATAGACCGTGATGATCGGTTCGATCGACATGTTGGCCAGCATCAGCAGCAGGCCGGTCGCCAGCATGGCGATGATGGGGCGCTTGTCGGGAATCGCCGACCAGCCGCCCGTCACCTTGGCGCCCTTGCCCTTCGGCGGGCGCCGCTCCTCCTTGATGAAAAGACTGGTCGCGATGAAGGTCAGGAAAATCACGCCGCCCGCCAGCCAGAATGTCTGGCGGATGCCGATCAGGGGCGGCAGGCCGCCGCCGATCAGCGGCCCAACCAGATTGCCCGCCATGATGCCCGACGACAGGGTGCCGAGCGCCCAGCCGGTGCGCGCTTTCGGCGTCTGGGTCGCCACCAGCACGGTGGAACCGGAGGCATAGCCGCCGAGCAGTCCGGCAGCGAGACGCAACGCCACGAGTTGCCACACGTCCGTCGCCATGCCGATCAGCGACATGGCGACGGCCATGCCGAGGCTCGCGCGGATGAGCATCAGCTTGCGGCCGTAGAGATCGGCGAGCCGCCCCCAGAGCGGTGCGACGAGGGCCGCGGTGAAAAAGGTGGCGCCATAGGCCACGCCTGACCATTGCACGATTGCCGCGTGTTCCTTGACGCCCAGCTGTTCGACATAGAGCGGCAGGAAGGGCAGAAGCAGCGTCATGGCCACGATCGTCGTGAACGATCCGATGAGGCAGACGACAAGGTTCTGGCGCCAGTAGCGCGATTCAGTCTCGGATTCACCGGCAATGGCCGGAGCAGGCGCAGCGGTCACGGTTGTACCGCCCGTGCCATGCTGTTGATCAGGTGTATTCATGGAAACATGTTTTCGCGGCAGGGGGGCTGCCGTGCCTCTCACTCTTTCGAGCACCGAACTCGTTCGCACTGTTTCACCGCAGCCGGCCAATAGCAATCGTCCGACCGGCTTGAAGTGGCAACAAGTCGCAATCGCCGGGATTCGCAGCAAAGTGATCCATCACCATGACCGCCACGTATTGCAGCGAAAGAACCGGACAATGGACTTCATCCGCAGGAGGTTTATCCTGTCGGCTGGTTGTCCCGGCAGATGCAAGGAGACGGCATGATGAAGACATTTCCAGCTTATATCATTTCCGGCCTGTTCCTGTTGATCGCCATGCCGGGCGCGGCGATGGCCGATGAGCCGCTGGATACGGGACAGTCGATCATCAGGAAGCAGATCGCCGCCTTTCTCAGTGACGACGCGGCAACCGCCTATTCCTTCGCCTCGCCGGCCATTCAGGGCAAGTTCGTCAATCAGGACATGTTTTTCGAGATGGTCAAGCGGGCCTACCAGCCCGTATACCGGCCGGGCAATTTTGCCTTCGGCCGCAGCAAGGTGTCGGATAGCGAGATCGTGCAGGAAGTCGTCATCCGCGGTCCCGACGGCAAGGACTGGACGGCGCTGTACCAGTTGACGAAACAGCCCGACGGCAGCTGGAAGATCAATGCCGTCCGCATGATGCAGGCCGCGCCCGGACCCGAAATCTGAGCGGTCGGCCGCTCATTCGCCAGCCAGTTGCTCGATGGTGAATATGCCGTCCGTCTGCGGCTGCGCAATGTAGGTCTCGTCCGGCGTCTCGAAGGTGATACGCGTCTTGCGCGTCGCGTCGACGAGTTCGATGGTCCAGTTTTCCTTCAGCCGCCACGCGGTGATGTCGCCCATGACGGGAAACGCCTTGACGCAGGCCGGATCAATATCGATCTGCGAGCCGCCAATGGTCTCGTCCCGTTTGAGCGTCACCTTGCACAGCCTGTTGCCGCCTTCGTCGCGAATTTGCCATGGGCCAAAAAAGCTTTCGAGCAGATCAGGATCGACGGCATCCATATCCATCGGTTTGAGATCTTCAGCCAGTGCCGCCGTTACCGGCAGGATGGCCATGAGAAAAAGCGAGGCAACCGTGTTCCGCATGATGATCAGACCTGTCACTGTTTCCTGTATATCGGTAAATCTACCCGCAATTCTCCCGCCGGAAAACCGCCAATGCGGTGATCGGGAGAAACGGTGGAGTTTCACTGACCGGATGATGCGACCGACCGCGCAATGAACCATTGCGCGGCATAGTAGGTTCCCAGCACCCAGAGGGGGCCAAGCGGCATGGCGAAGCGGAATTTCCCATAGGCCAGCAGCGTGTCACTGGCCAGAAACAACATGCCGCCCATGCCGGCCAGCCGGGCAGGGGACGTTGCAAGGCGTTGGGCCCGGCTGATGGCCTGGGCGCCCATCGCGGCCAGAACCGCCGCATAGACCGTGACAGGAAGCTTCAGTTCCGCAGGCAGGCTTGACCACAGGCCCCAGACGATTGCCAGCGCCAAGAGGGCGCAGGCGGCGAAAGTGAGGGGCACGGCGCCGAGGCGGACATCACCGGTCAGCGCGACGATATAGGCGCAGTGCGTGATGAGAAAACAGATCAGCCCGGCGACAAACAGATCCTGCGGCAGCATCAGGAAAATATCGCCGCACAGCGAAAAGACCAGACCCGCGGCAATCGCCCATTGATAGCGCTTTGAAACCGGGTTGGCCGTCTGCACGACCAGGAGCAGCAGCAGCGCCGTCGCCAGCGGCTTGCTGACGTAGTGCAGCCAGCGCCCGTCCGTGCCGAGCAGCGCGCTGGCAATGGCAGCCACCGCCGCAATCGCGAACAGCCTGTGCAGCGCCGGCCGGATGGCCGATTGTGTCTTGGATGTCATTGCTGTCCCCCGCAAGGTTTCAGTGCCGTGTCACAGTTCTGGCAGTCCGGCCTTGCCCGCTTCCCCGGGATGCCGCCTGACATAATCCGCTTTCAGGTCTTCCGAGGTTCGGCGGCTGCCATCATGGCTCCAGCCCGGCGGGGCGGCCATGTAGAGCAGCCGCTCGCGCAAGGTCAGACCCGGCGAGAAAACATCCTTGAGCATGCCGGCCCATTCGTGGAAGGCCACACGCACCGGGTTGAATGTGCCGATATTCCGGACGATCCCATAGCGCGGAACATCCTCATCCAGCTCTTCGACGAATGTCCCGAACATGCGGTCCCAGATGATCAGCGTGCCGGCAAAATTGGCATCGAGATAACGCGGGTTGGTGGCGTGATGCACGCGGTGATGCGATGGGGTGTTGAAGATGAATTCGAACGGGCGCCACATCTTGCCGATGGCTTCGGTGTGAATCCAGAACTGGTAGACGAGATTGAACCCGTAGACAAAGGCGATCACGGCGGGGTGGAACCCGAGCAGCACCATCGGCACCTGCAGAATGAACATGCCGGTTATCTGACCGGTCCAGGATTGGCGCAGGGCCGTGGAAAGGTTGTAATGCTGGCTGGAGTGATGGTTGACATGCTCCGCCCAGACCCAGCGCACGCGATGGGCAATACGGTGATAGCAGTAATAGCGCAGATCGTCGAAAACGAACGCCGCGATGAACACCCACCAGTGCATGCCGAGATCGAACAAGCGGAACTGCCAGACCCACATCAGGGCTGTCACCGAAACGAAACCCAGAAGCAGCCCGGCGGCGACATTGCCCGTGCCCATCAGCAGGCTGGTCAGTGTATCGCGCGTCTCGAAGTCGCCTTTGCGGTGCCAGTAGCGGATGGCCACGAGTTCAATGAGGATGGCAAGGATATAGAACGGGACGGCCAGTTTCGTGACGTCAAAGAACATGGGCGCGTTCATGGGTGATCCCTTCGGCAGACATCGCTGCAGCCTGAAGCCAGGCCCGGACGATACGTCGCTCTGTTTCGCTGGCAAATGAAAATGTCTGGCGCGGCCATGTGATGTCGTGCCAGCGCACCTTGAGCGCGCGATCGCCCGCCGGTTCTGCGCCTGCAACATCGGGCGCGGAAATACAGCGCGTCAGGAACTTGTTGCCGATGCCATGCACAATGCCGGTGCGCTGCGTGGGGAGTTCGAAAAACGCCGTCCGCCGGTCACGCGTGTAGACAATCGGCCCGATGCGGCTTTCGGGGAAATCGGCAAGGAAGATCGATCGGGTCTCGTCGTCATCGGCGAGCTGCGGCCGCGCGCTGCCGCCAGCCAGGTGCACGGCAAGGACGCCGACTGAAATACCGACAACAATCATGCCGATCAGTGCTGGCAAGCCGAGCAATGCACACCTCCCCATGATGCCGGCCCATCGCCCGGCCCCTGTGCCGAATCGTGGGACCGTCCCATTCTCCCGCAAATAGTTTTCCACAGTGCGGATCAATGCACAATCACAGAGGTTTCGCGTGCGGTTCGAGGTTTTGGCCGGCCGGCGCTCCCGAGGATATACTGTTCAAATCTAAGTGATACCCGGTGATACAGTGTATTTCCCGCTGTATATTTCGCTGACACCCTTGACATGAATTAAAACAATAAAAGAATATAATAATATCGGGGCGGTGATGCAGGGGTATATGGGGGATGATTCAAAATTTAGTCCAGTGATAATCTGTGGATGCAAGAGAAGTGGTACAACAGCGCTCGTTCGAATATTGAATGAGAACGGTATTACTATTTCCAATGAATGGGCTCTGTTTGCTTGGGGCGCATGGAAGCATGAATTTTCACTTTCCGACTGGCTGCACAACAAGCATCTGGAAGTTGAAAACACGGAATGGCTGCAACACTGGAATTATCGAATGAAGCTTTCGGGCGAGGAGGCGGAGCTTGGCTTCCCCGCTGCGCTTCACGCGGTTTATGGCAACAAGCCGCGCTGGAAATGGGGCGACAAATGGCCTGACTACGTGTTTCACATGCGGGAAATCAAGGCGCATTTCCCCAATGCCAAGGTGATCTACATCTACAGGGATGGCCGGGATGTGGTGGCGAGCATGCTGCGCAAGCAAATAGCCGACGACGTCAATCACGGTTTCGAACAGTGGGTCGGCGCCATCGGGGCGTGGCGGTCCTAGGAAAACGAGGTCGATCACATAGCCATAAGGCAGGAGGATCTGCTGCGATATCCCGCGGAAGTCGGCGCCTATATCGCCCGGTATTGCGGCATCCGGCTGTCGAGTGCGGATCATGCGCGGCACGTCGTTCTTGGCGCGGATGAGCAGTCGAATGACGATTATGTCGCGGAAAACCCGTTTGCGCATACGGGGGCATACACCGCGCTGTTTTCCGATGACGACGTTCCGCCGGCGGCAAGGCGCCTGCTGGCATCTCTCGGCTATATCTGATGGATCGGTGTGAAGGGAAGGGAACTGGCGGAGAGAGCGGGATTCGAACCCGCGTTACGCTTTTGACGTAAACACACTTTCCAGGCGTGCGCCTTCAACCACTCGGCCACCTCTCCGCAATTCGTCCGGCGTGGGGCCGGTCGGGTTGGTCGTTCTCAGCCGGAAAACCCGGCTCAGGAGCACCGTCAACCATCGGTCACTCAGTCTTTGGAGTTTGCGCGAGTCACTTGAAGATGGTTAGCCAACAACGACCCCGTGCGGCGCGCACTATAGTCAGAACAGGCTCTTGTTCAACACCTATTTCAACATAAATGCGCTTTGGCATAATTTCATTCCTTTGTCACTGAAATTGCTGCGAATTTTCAGGGAAACTTCATCGTTCGGTCCCAAAATGCCGGTAAGTTTGCATTCAATCGGTAGGCGTTCCACGCTAGAATACCGTTTTCCCGGCGCCCGATGGCACCGGCCGATGACTTTGGAGAAAGACGTGATCCGACCTGTATTGAGGCTTTTTGCCTATATTGCGCTCGCCATGGCAATCATCGCTGCGGTTCTTGACGCGGCGCGGTCCGTGGGGGCGTCGCATCTGGTGACCACCCCCCTGCAGGAAAGCTGGCAATCGCTCTCCACCTCATCCCTCGGCGTCGTCGAGGCCTATTTCAAGGCCCGTCTCTATCCCGTGCTGTGGGATCCGCTGATGCTGTGGATTCTTGCAACGCCCACCTTCGTCGTGTTCACCATTCTGGCCCTGCTTCTCTATAGCCTGGGCTACCGGCGCGAAAACCGTGCCGGCCGCTTTGCCGCGCGTTGAGGCGCGTTCCCGCCCGGAATCCGGTAGTCTGTCGCGGCCTGCGCGGCAGCGGGCATAGCTTGCCCTGTTCCACAGGTGAAATCTGCATAAGGTACTGATAGGGCTCGGCTATTTCGCAATATTTGACCGGGAGGCAAAATTCCGCGTGAATTTTGCCGTGAGCCGTGCAAGATTGCTTTCGGGGCGGCTGTGACGGGATGGGCCGCAACACAGTCGGGAACCGGCGGAATGCCGGTCCTGCTTAACAAAATCCAGAGGGTTGGTATCAAATGAAGCGTATTGTTCTTGGTCTGCTGGCTGCCACAGCCATGTCCTTCTCGGCCTATGCCGCGGACAACAAACCTGCCTTGATCTTCGATCTCGGCGGCAAATTCGACAAATCCTTCAACGAGGCTGCGTTTCATGGCGCAGAAAAATACACCAAGGAATCCGGCGTAAAATTCCGCGAGTTCGAAATCCAGAACGAAGCCCAGCGCGAACAGGCTCTGCGCAAATTCGCTTCAGATGGCAACTCGCCGATCGTGATCGCCGGTTTCTCCGCTGCTGCGGCCATTGAAAAGGTCTCGACGGAATTTCCGGATACGAAATTCGTCATCATCGATGCGGTTGTCGACAAGCCAAACGTGCGGTCGGTTGTCTTCAACGACAATGAAGGCTCCTATCTCGTTGGCGTTATCGCCGCCAAGACCTCGAAGAGCGGCACGGTAAGCTTTGTCGGCGGCATGGATGTGCCGTTGATCCGCAACTTTGCCTGCGGCTATGTCGGCGGCGTAAAGGCGACAAATCCGGCTGCCAAGGTCATCCAGAACATGACGGGCGACACGCCTGCCGCCTGGAACGACCCTGCCAAGGGTGGTGAAATTGCCAAGTCGCAGATGGATCAGGGCTCTGACGTGATCTTCGCGGCGGCCGGCGGCACCGGTATCGGTGTGCTGCAGGCGGCTGCCGATGCAAACAAGCTCGGTATCGGCGTCGATTCCAACCAGAACGGCCTGCATCCAGGCAAGGTTCTGACCTCGATGATGAAGCGCGTTGACGTGGCCACCTACAACGCGTTCAAGGACGGCGCGGACGGCAAGTTCACCGCCGGCGTCAATGTTCTCGGCGTCAAGGAAGGCGGCGTCGACTATGCCGCCGACGAAAACAACGCCAAGCTGCTGACCGACGATGTCAAGAAGGCCGTCGAGGCGGCAAAGGCCGATATCATTTCGGGCAAGGTCAAGGTTCACAACTACAACACGGACAATGCCTGCCCCTACAAGGGCTGATGTTTCACGTATCTGACGGGCCGCCGGTTGCAAGGCCGGCGGCTTTGTTCTGGGCGACGAGACTGCTTGTTTTATCCATGAAACATGAGAATATGCCGCTCCGCGTCACTGACGCACGCTGGAGATCATCCCATGTCTGCGATCGCCGTTTTCTTCACCATTCTTGGGGTTCTGCTGCTGGGCGCGATGAGCCCCGGCCCAAGCTTCGTCCTGGTTTCCCGCATTGCCATCACCTCGCCGCGTTTGCACGGCGTGGCCGCCGCGCTGGGCATGGGCATAGGCGGCGCGATTTTTTGCTGTTTGGCCGTTCTGGGGCTGACAGCCCTGCTGATGCAGGTCGAATGGCTTTATCTGATCCTGAAAGTCGCCGGCGGGGCCTATCTGATTTACATTGCCGTTCGCGTCTGGAGCAATGCATCCGAACCCCTGGCTTTGACGGGAACTGGCGGGCATATGTCGTTGGCCCGGTCATTCTCCTTTGCCCTGATGACCCAATTGAGCAATCCCAAGACAGCAATTTTCTATGCCAGCCTCTTTGCCGCGCTGTTGCCCGCTGACGCACCGCTCTGGCTGTTGCTGGCGCTGCCGCCCATGGTGTTTCTGATTGAGACGGGCTGGTACACGCTGGTTGCCACCATGTTCTCGACGACAAGAGCCCGTGCGGCCTATGCCGGGTTCAAGGCATGGATCGACCGCGGTGCCGGGGCCGTCATGGGCGCGCTGGGCATGAAGCTGATCATCGAGGCGTTCAAGACGCACAGAATCTGATCAGAGCGCGCGGTTGAGGATCGCCATTCCCGTGTTCTCGCCGGCCAGCGCTTCGTGGTGTTGCCAGCCTGCGGCGCGGTAGTAGTCGGGCTTGTCCGTGTAGAGATAAAGCTCAGAATGGCCTTGGTCGCGGGCAGCATTTTCCGCCGCCGCGATCAGCTGCTTTCCGACACCCTTGTTGCGGAAGGCAGGATCGACATACAGGCTGGCCAGCCAGGGCGTGAGATGGGCATGGCTGTCGAGATCATTGTCGATCAGAAGCACCAGTCCGGAGGGAAAGCCGGACACGAGGGCGACAAAGGCTTTCTGCCGGCTGCCGGGCGCCAGCAGCTCCATGAAGGCGTCGATGGTCTGCTCCATGCTCCGGCCATCGGCATGGCCCCATTCATGAAAATTCCAGCGCGCGCATACGGGAACGAGCTCGGGGCGATTTTCCAAGGGTTCTACGGTGATCATGGAATATCCGGCCTACCAGTGGGGTGGTTTGGTCACCGGAATGTCCGGCGTGGTTTGTTCTTCGAGAACAAGGAAGCGGTCCGTCAAGGCATCGAGCTTCCGGCGCATGGCTTCGATCACTGTCCATTGTTCGGCAATCTGGGCAGAAAGCTCTTCAATGGTTTTTTCCTGTTCCGTCACCAGGATTTCCAGGCTGGTGACACGGTCCGTATCAGCGGTCATTTCTCTCTCCGTTACCAGGCCGTTCTGTAGATCGCCAGGGCATCGGCCTCGGTCACATCCCGCGGGTTGTTGACGAGAAGCCGCCCCTGCTTCATGGCATCGGCCGCCATCACAGGCAGATCATCCTCGCCAATGCCGACATCGCGCAGCCGCGTCTGCAGCCCCAACTGGGCCGAGAGGCCGGCCAGGCGGTCGATAAACCTGTTGCAGATGCGCTCTGCCCCTCCCGACACATCGATACCGGCGAATGCATGCGGCGCCAAAGCAGCATAGTGTGTGGCCGCCCCATTCATCGAATCGGCCGCGTTGTACCGCAGCACATGGGGCAAAACCAAGGCGTTGGACAGGCCATGCGGTACATGGAAGGTCCCGCCGATGGGGTAGGCAAGGGCGTGGACAGCGGCAACGGGAGAGTTGGCGAAGGCCTGTCCGGCCAGCATCGAACCGAGCAGCATGGCCGAACGCGCCGCCTTGTCCCGGCCATGGAAAACCGCGGTCTCGATGTTCGCGCCGAGAAGCCGCAAGGCCTCGACGGCCAGCGCCCGGGAGAGCGGATTGTTGTTGGCGTTCTTCGAGGCATAGGCCTCGATGGCATGCACCATGGCGTCGATGCCCGTCGCCGCCGTAACATGCGGCGGAAGGCCGAGGGTGAGGTCCGGGTCAAGCAGCGCCACGTCGGGCAGGATGAGCGGTGACGAGACGCCGCGTTTTTCATTGCTGCCGACGGTGATGATGGAAACCGGCGTCACCTCGGAGCCGGTTCCGGCGGTGGTGGGAACAAGCGTCAATTTCAGGCGCGGTCCCCTGGCATTGCCCACGCCCCAGGCATCGTCGAGATTTTCATTTGAACCTGCGAGCAGCGCGACGAGTTTGGCCACATCCAGCGAGGAACCGCCGCCAAAGCCGAGCACATGGTTCACGCTGTTTTCCCGGGCCACGTCCACGGCATTCAGCAGTGTATCGAGCGATGGATCCGCTTCCACCTCGCCGAACACCGTGATATCGGCTCCGGCGGCTTGCAGGCTGGCAATGGCCGGTTGCGCCAGTCCAAGGGCAAGGATGGTGGCATCCGTGACGACAAGCAGCCGGTCCCTGGGCTTTATGCGCAGGTGCGCGGCGATATCGCCGCTGGCGCCTGCCGCAAAGACGATGCGCGGCGTGGTGTGGAAAGCGAAGGGAGCGATGATGTCGGCCATGTCAGGAGATTGCCAGAGCCGGGCCCGGTTTGTCGAGGCCCGCTACGGAACGGGAAATATGCAATTCTTGACTAAAAAGTAAAAAATCCAGTGAACGAGCAATCGGGGACCCAACGGAACCGGTTCCATTTGATTTTTCTTTGCTCTAGGGTCAAAAGTTCGGAACGATAAAAAGCTGATCAACAGCGGATGGGGACATGGCAGAACCGGCGATTGAACTTGTTGGAATTGATAAGCGGTTTGGTGCAGTTCACGCCAATCGCGACATTCATTTGCGCGTCGAAAAAGGCACTATTCACGGTATTATCGGGGAAAATGGCGCTGGCAAGTCCACGCTTATGTCCATTCTCTACGGGTTTTATCAGGCCGATAATGGCGAAATCCGCATCAATGGTGCGCCGGTCAGAATCAGCGATCCCAATGCCGCCATCGGGCTGGGCATCGGCATGGTGCATCAGCATTTCATGCTGGTTGAAAATTTCACCGTGCTTGAAAATGTCATGCTCGGTGTCGAGGGCGCACCGCTCCTGAAGCGGGGCATTGCCAAGGCCCGCGCCGAGCTGAAGCGGCTGGAACAGGAATACCAGCTGGATGTCGATCCCGATGCGCTGATCGAGGAATTGCCGGTCGGTCTGCAGCAGCGTGTTGAAATCCTCAAGGCGCTGTATCGCGGCGCTGATATTCTGGTGCTCGACGAGCCGACCGGTGTGTTGACGCCAGCCGAAGCCGATCATCTGTTCCGTATTCTGGAGCAGCTCAAGGCGCAGGGCAAAACCATCGTTCTTATCACCCACAAGCTGCGTGAGATCATGGCCGTCACCGACAATGTGTCCGTCATGCGCCAGGGCTCAGTCGTGGCAACGCGCAAGACCGCAGAGACGACGGTCGAGGAACTGGCCGAACTGATGGTCGGGCGCCGGGTTCTCCTGCGGGTGCAGAAAGGCGAAGCCAAGCCGGGCGAGGTCAAGCTCTCGGTAGAAAATCTCACGGTGCGCGACAGCCGCGGTGTGGTCATGGTCGACAATGCGTCCTTCACGGTTCGCGCCGGCGAAATCGTCGGCATTGCCGGTGTGGCGGGCAATGGCCAGTCGCAGCTGATCGAGACGGTCGCCGGCATTCGCACGGCCGTGTCCGGCCGCGTGCTCCTGGACGGGCAGGTCATCGATATAACCGGTGCGGCCGATCCGGGCGAATTGCGTGATCGCGGCCTCGCCCATGTGCCGGAAGACCGGCATCACATGGGGCTGGTTCTTGCCTTCGAGGAATATGAGAATTCCATCCTCGGCTACCACGATGATCCGCTCTATCTGAACGGGCCATTCCTCGATATCGACGCCATCAAGGCCGATGCACGCAAGAAGATCGAGAAATATGACATCCGCCCGAGCGATCCGCGCCTGAAAACGGCGAATTTTTCCGGCGGCAACCAGCAGAAGATCGTCCTGGCCCGCGAGATCGAGCGTGACCCGGGCGTGCTGATCATCGGCCAGCCAACGCGCGGTGTTGACGTTGGTGCGATTGAATTCATCCACAAGCGGATCATCGAGATGCGCGATGCGGGCAAGGCCGTGCTGCTTGTTTCGGTTGAGCTGGATGAAATCCGCTCCCTGTCCGACCGCATTCTGGTGATGTTTGCCGGACGCATCGTCGGAGAACGCGATGCGGATACGAGCGAAGGCGAGCTGGGTCTTCTGATGGCCGGCGTTGAAAATCAGGAGGCGGCGGAATGACCACCACCCAGGCACTTCTCGTCATCGATGTGCAGAATGCCATCGATGATCCGAAATGGGGCCGTCGCGGCCAGCCGGACGCCGAGGCGCAGATTGCCCGGCTTCTCGGCGCATGGCGGGAGCGCCGCCTGCCGATCGTCCATATCAAGCATGATTCCACCGATCCGGCATCGCCCTATCGCCCCGGCACGCCGGGCAATGATTTCAAGCCCGAGGTGGCGCCGCAGGTGGGCGAGCCTGTGGTCGACAAGCGCACCAACAATGCCTTCATTGGCACCGATCTGATGGATGTCCTCGATGAACTGCAGGTCCACAGCCTCGTGGTAACGGGGGTCCTTCTCGAAAACTCCGTTGATGCGACCGTGCGCATGGCGGCCAATCTCGGCTTTGAGGTGATTGTTCCCGAGGATGCCGTGGCCAGCATCGATCGCACCGATCATCGCGGCAAGAGCTGGAGCGCGGAAGATGTTCACGCGCTGGCGCTGTCCGTTCTTGATGGCGAATATGCCAAAATCTCCACCTCCGACGCCATCATTGAGGCCCTGCCATGAGCCAGCCCTTTGCCAAACTGCCCGCCTGGGCTGATTATGGCCTGCTGCCGCTGATCAATCTGATCGTGGCGTTTTTTGTTGCGGGCCTCGTCGTTCTGCTGGTCGGCGAAAGCCCGATTGATGCCGCTGTCCTGATGGTCAAGGGCGCCTTCGGCTCCGGCGACGGTGTCGGCTACACGCTGTATTATGCGACGAACTTCATTTTCACCGGCCTTTGCGTCGCCGTGGCGTTCCATTGCGGCCTGTTCAACATCGGCGGCGAGGGGCAGGCCTATATTGGCGGCCTCGGCGTTGCGGTGGTCGGCCTTGGCCTCGGCAATGTCCTGCCCTGGTGGATCACCTTTCCGCTGGCCATCATTGCCTCGGGGCTGGTCGGCGCGCTCTGGGCCCTCATTCCGGCCTGGCTGCAGGCCAAGCGCGGCTCGCACGTGGTCATCACCACGATCATGTTCAACTTCATTGCCGCCAGCATCATGGTCTATCTGCTGGTGGGATATCTCAAGGCGTCGGGCACGCAGGCACCGGAAACCCGTGTCTTCGGCGATGGCGGGCAATTGCCGGGCCTCGGCTGGCTGCTCAGCCTGATCGGGCTGAACATGCGCTCGGCGCCGCTCAACATCAGCTTCCTCCTGGCGCTGGTTGCCGCATTCCTTGTCTGGGTGCTCATCTGGCGCACCAAGCTCGGCTATGAAATCCGCACCATGGGCTACAGCCCCAAGGCCGCGCGCTATGCCGGTATCGGCGAGGTCAGGATCATCGTCATCACCATGATGATATCGGGCGCGCTGGCCGGCATGATGGCGCTGAACCCGATCATGGGGGCGCAGCACCGCGTGCAGCTTGATTTCGTCGCCGGCGCCGGCTTTGTCGGCATTGCCGTGGCGCTGATGGGACGTTCGCATCCGGCGGGCATCGTTCTCGCCGCCATCCTGTTCGGCATGCTCTACCAGGGCGGTGCGGAAATCGCCTTCGACATGCCCAATATTTCCCGCGACATGATCGTCATCATCCAGGGCCTGGTGATCCTGTTTGCCGGCGCGCTGGAGCACATGTTCCGCCCGACCCTGCTGCGCGTCCTGCAGCGGTTCGCCCGGACGAAGCGCCAGTCCACACCGGCCGTTGCCGCCGAGGGAGGTCAATAATGGATAGCTTCACCGTCGTCCTGCAGGTTCTCGATTCAACGATCCGTCTCTCCGTGCCGCTGCTGCTGGCCTGTCTTGCCGGGCTCTATTCCGAACGTGCCGGTATTTTCGATATCGGTCTGGAAGGCAAGATGCTGGCCGGCGCCTTCGCGGCAGGTGCCGCGGCCACCTATTCCGGCTCGGCCTATGCCGGGCTGCTCGCGGCCGTTGTGGTTTCCGTTGCGCTGGGGCTGGTGCATGGCTTTGCCTCCATCACCCATCGCGGCAACCAGATCGTTTCGGGCGTCGCCATCAACTTCATTGCCGCCGGCACCACCGTCATTCTCGGCCAGGCCTGGTTCCAGCAGGGCGGGCGTACGCCGTCGCTGCCCAACGCCGCGCGCTTCAACCCGATCGACCTGCCGGGCGTGGAAACGCTGAACGGCATTCCGGTCATCGGCGCGATCTATTCCGAGCTGATTTCCGGCCACTCCGTGCTGGTCTATCTCGCTTTCCTGCTGGTGCCGTTCACCTGGTGGGTGCTGTACCGCACGCGCTTCGGCCTGCGCCTGCGCGCGGTCGGTGAAAACCCGGCGGCGGTTGATACGGCTGGCATTTCCGTGCCGTGGCTGCGTTACCGCGCGGTGATCTGCTGCGGCTTGCTCTGCGGTATCGCCGGTGCTTATCTGGCAACAGCGCAAGGGGCGGGTTTCGTCAAGGATATGACCGCTGGCAAGGGCTATATCGCGCTCGCCGCGCTGATCTTCGCCAAATGGCGGCCGGTCCATGCCATGTTTGCCTGCCTGCTTTTCGGCTTTCTCGATGCCATTGCCATCCGCATGCAGGGGCATCCCCTGCCACTCATCGGTGAGGTTCCCGTGCAGCTGATGCAGGCCTTGCCCTATATTCTCACCATCGTGCTGCTGGCCGGTTTCATCGGCAAGGCAATTCCGCCCAAGGCGGGTGGTGTGGCCTATGTGAAAGAGCGATAGAATGAATACAGACCTGTTCGATGCCGCCTTTGCGGCCATGCAGAAAGCCCATGCGCCCTATTCGCAGTTCCCGGTGGGCGCTGCCGTGCGCACCAGCGATGGCCGGATTTATTCCGGCTGCAACATCGAAGTCATTTCCTATCCGGAGGGATGGTGCGCCGAAACCACCACCCTGTCGCATTTCGTCATGGGCGGTGGCGGCACAATCACTGATATTCTCGTGGTTGCAGAAAAGAAGGCGAAATGCACGCCCTGCGGCGGCTGCCGCCAGCGGCTGGCGGAGTTCGCCGGTCCCGAGACGCGCCTGCACCTGTGCGACAACAATGGCATTGTCGAAACCCTGACGATGAAAGAGATTTTCCCCCACGGCTTTGAAGCGGAAGTTCTGGGAAAAGGAAGTGCCGCATGATTGCGCCTGCCACTGGAGCGCTCATCCACAAGTTGCAGGGCCTGGCGCCGCGTGTCGCGCTCGTCCTCGGGTCCGGTCTGGGATCCCTCGTGGATGCGGTCGAGAATGCCATCCGCATTCCCTATGCCGATCTGCCGGGTTTCCCGCACAGCGGTGTCTCCGGCCACGCCGGGGAAGTGGTTGCCGGCTATCTCTCCGGCAAGCCGGTGCTGATGCTGGCGGGCCGCGCCCACTACTACGAAAAGGGCGATGCCGCGGTCATGCGCCCGGTCATGGCGGCGCTGGCCGACCTTGGCATCGAAATGCTGATCCTGACCAATGCGGCGGGCTCGGTGCGCCACGACCTTGCGCCGGGCAGCGTCATGCTGATTGACGATCACATCAACTATTCCGGGCTCAATCCGTTGATCGGCGAAGCCTCCGATCAGCGCTTTGTCGGCATGACCGCCGCCTACGACAGGAAGCTCAAGGATGCCTTTGTCATCGCCGCCGGTGAGGTGGGCGAGAAGCTGCCGATGGGCGTTTATATGTGGTTCTCCGGCCCCTCGTTCGAAACACCGGCGGAAATCCGCATGGCACGCACGCTCGGCGCCGATGCGGTTGGAATGTCGACGGTGCCTGAAGTCATTCTCGCCCGCTTCTTCGGCCTGCGTGTTGCCGCCTGTTCGGTCATCACCAATTACGGGGCCGGGATGACGGGTGCAGAGCTGTCGCATGAGGAAACCAAGGATGTCGCGCCGAAGGGCGGTGCGCGCCTGCAGACAATTATCCGGGCGCTGGTCCGGGAGATCGGCTGATCATGTTGCTGCCGCAGGAAATCATCCGCCGCAAACGCGATGGGCATGCGCTCGATGCGGCGGATATCACCGCCTTCGTCAACGCCATGAGTTCGGGCGCCATCACCGAAGGGCAGGTTGCCGCCTTTGCCATGGCGGTGTTCTTCAACGGCATGAAGCGCGACGAAGCGGTCGCCCTGACGCTCGCCATGCGCGATTCCGGCGATATTCTCGATTGGTCCGATCTGCCGGGCCCGGCTGTCGACAAGCATTCGACCGGCGGTGTCGGCGACAATGTCTCATTGATGCTTGCGCCCATTGCCGCCGCGTGCGGGGCCTATGTGCCGATGATTTCCGGGCGCGGCCTTGGCCATACCGGCGGCACGCTCGACAAGATGGATTCGATCCCCGGCTATCGCAGCCAGCCGGACAATGCGCTGTTCCGCAAGGTTGTGCACGAGGTCGGTTGCGCCATCATCGGCCAGACCGCCAATCTCGCACCGGCCGACAAGCGCTTCTATTCCATCCGCGATGTCACCGCCACGGTCGAATCGATCCCGCTGATCACCGCGTCCATCCTGTCGAAAAAACTCTCGGCCGGGCTCAACGCGCTGGTGCTCGATGTGAAATCGGGCAATGGCGCATTCATGGCGCGCAGCCGCGATGCCGTGGCCCTGGCCGAAAGCATTGTCGCGGTGGCAAGCGGCGCGGGACTGACCACCACCGCTTTGCTGACCGACATGAACGAGCCGCTGGCACTTGCCGCAGGCAATGCCGTGGAAGTGCTCAATGCCGTGGATTTCCTGACCGGCGATCTCCGGGATCCACGCCTTGAAGCGGTTACGCTGGCGCTGGTTGCGGAAATGCTGGTTTCGGCCAAGCTTGCCGCCAGTCCCAAGGCCGCCATGGACAAGGCGCGGGAAGCCCTGAATTCAGGCAAGGCAGCGGAGGTCTTTGGCCGCATGGTTGCCGGGCTCGGCGGACCCACGGACTTCGTCTCCCGCGCCCGCCATTATCTGCCGGTTGCGCCGGTGATGCTGGAAGTGAAGGCACCGCAGGCAGGATATGTCGCGTCGGTGGAAACCCGGGCGATTGGTGTCGCCGTTGTCTCGCTCGGCGGCGGGCGCATCCGTCCGCAGGACCCGGTTGACCACGCGGTGGGCATCACGGCGCTGCAGCCGGTGGGTGCGCTGATGGAAGCGGGCGATCCGATTGCCCTTGTCCATGCGCGCAGCCAAAGCGATGCCGAGGCGGGTGCCCGCGCCATTCTTGCCGCCTATGGTTTCTCCGGCCGCAAGCCGCGCACGGTCAATCCCGTCCTGCGCCGCATCGGCGGGTAATGGTCTCCCGGCACGATAGTTGTGCGTGGTTCGACAAGCTCACCATGAGGGAGGACAGGGATTGCAGCCAAACCACTTCCCTCATGGTGAGCTTGTCGAACCACGCACAGTGTTATTGCAGCAGACCTATTTCGTGCCGTACATCCGGTCACCGGCATCGCCGAGGCCCGGCATGATGTAGCCTTTTTCATTCAGGTGGCTGTCGATGGCCGCGGTGAACACCGGCACGTCGGGATGGGCCTTGGTGAAGCGCTCGATGCCTTCCGGTGCCGCAAGCAGGCATAGGAAGCGGATATTGGTTGCGCCGCGATCCTTCAGCTTCTGGATTGCCGCGATGGCCGAATTGGCGGTCGCCAGCATCGGGTCAACGACGATGATCAGCCGGTTGACGATATCTTCGGGTGCCTTGAAGTAATATTCCACCGGCTGCAGCGTGTCGTGATCGCGGTACAGGCCGATATGCGCCACGCGCGCGGCGGGCACCAGGTCGAGCATGCCTTCGAGCAGACCGTTGCCGGCGCGCAGGATCGAGGCGAACACCAGCTTCTTGCCTTCGAGCACCGGCGCATCCATTTCCATCATCGGCGTCTGGATGCGGATGGTGGTCAGTTCGAGATCGCGCGTCACCTCGTAGCACAGCAGCAGCGAAATCTCCTTGAGCAGCCGCCGGAATCCCGCCGTGGATGTATCCTTGTCGCGCATGATGGTGAGCTTGTGCTGGACAAGCGGATGGGAAACGATCGTAACGCCCATGGAGAACTCCTACTCGAATTTTCCCCGACCTTAGCTGCTTGCAACCGATCCCGCAAAGTCCGCATCCCCGGCACGCACAGTTTTGTCGCCGTCGAGGCGCTCAATCAGTGTGTTTCGCGTGGTTTCATCCACATAAGCTGCCTTGAGCGCCGTGCGCGTGATCTCCGTCAAGGCGCCGTCGTCGCAGCCGAAGAACGTGGCGGCGATATCGTACTCCCGCGCAAGGTCCGTATGGAAATAGGGCGGGTCGTCGGAATTCAGCGTGACCGGCACGCCGGCCTTGGCCAGGGCCGGAAAAGGATGGGACGGGAAATCGGCGTAGACCTGCAGTGAAATATTGGAGCCGGGGCAACATTCCAGAAGGATTTTCTCCTCCGCCAGCCGCCGCACCAGATCCGGGTTCTCGATGGCGCGCACGCCATGGCCGATGCGTGACGGCCTGATCGCATCAAGCGCGTCGGCAACGCTTTCCCATCCGGAAAGCTCGCCCGCATGCACGGTGATGCCGAGGCCGGCGTCGCGGGCGACATCAAAGGCACGGGCGAAATCCCTGGGGTGGTGCATGCGTTCGTCGCCGGCCATGCCGAACCCGGTCACCAGCGGGTGCGGATTCTCGGCGATATATCTTGCTGCTTCCATCACCGCGTCCGGCCCCTTGTGGCGCAGGCCCGTGGCGATCATGCGCGATTCGATGCCGGTGGCGGCCTTGGCGCGCCGCATGCCTTCCGCCAGCCCCTCGATATAGGCGCGCGGCGAAAGCCCGGCACTGATCGCATGGTCGGTGGAGATGAACACTTCCGAATAGATCGCATCCTGCGCGCTGAGGGACAACAGGTAGTCCTCAGTCAGGTCAGCATAATCCTCCTCCGTGCGGAACAGTGCCGAGGCCTGATCATAGGCGCGCAGGAACGAGGTGAAGTCGTGCCAGACGAACCGGCCGTCGACGATGAAGGCCGAAACATCGGCGCCATATTTGCCGGCTTTTCGCTCGACGAGGGCGGGGGAGGCTGCGCCTTCGACGTGACAATGCAGTTCGGCCTTCAACACCATGGGCGGTCTCCATTCGACAAAATGTGCAGCGCGTCGCTTCATCGCGCAACAGACAATAGCCTTCTGCGTTTCAATCTTCTATGCTCCGCCCGCAAAAGAGATCAGCAGGTAGCACAATGAGCCAGCAACGCACCGGTGCCCATGGCGGCATGGAAACGTCCTTCGGTTTTCAGGATGTCGGCGACGGAGAAAAGCAGACACGCGTCAATGACGTGTTTCATCGCGTCGCCAAGCGCTACGATGTGATGAACGATCTGATGTCCGGCGGGCTGCACCGCGTCTGGAAAGATTCGATGATCGCCTGGCTTGCCCCGTCCAAGACGTCGAACTGGAAGACACTCGATGTTGCCGGCGGCACCGGTGATATCGCCTTCCGCATCGTCGAGGCTTCGAATCGCAATGCCCATGCCACCGTGCTCGACATCAACGGCTCGATGCTGGGTGTCGGCCGTGACCGCGCGGCGAAAAAAGGCCTTGCCGACAATACCGAGTTTGTTGAAGCCAATGCCGAGGAACTGCCATTCGAGAATGCCAGCTTCGATGCCTACACCATCGCCTTCGGCATCCGCAACGTGCCGCATATCGACCGTGCCCTGGCGGAAGCCTATCGTGTGCTGAAGCCGGGCGGCCGCTTCCTCTGCCTTGAATTTTCCGAGGTGGAACTGCCGGTTCTCGACAAGATTTACGACGCCTGGTCGTTCAATGCGATTCCGAAAATCGGCAAGGCGGTCACGGGGGATGCGGATTCCTACCAGTATCTGGTGGAATCCATCCGCAAATTCCCCCGCCAGGCGGATTTCGCCGAGATGATCCGCACGGCAGGTTTCGAGCGGGTGAGCTGGCGCAACTTTACCGGCGGTATCGCTGCCCTGCATTCCGGCTGGAAATTGTGACGTTCTGAATGAGTAAGTTTACCGCAACATTTCGCCTGATCCGGGCCGGATGGATCATGACGCGCGAAGGCGTTATTTCCGCACTGCCCGCCGAAGGCCTGAGCGGCCTTCCCGCGTTCGGCCACCGCATCGCCGGGCTGCTGGCAAGGCGGCGCGCCCGCACGGCCCGCCGTTCCGAGCGCATGTCGCGCGCCATCAACAAGCTCGGGCCGTCCTACGTCAAGCTGGGCCAGTTCCTGGCAACGCGGCCGGATGTGGTCGGCACCGAAGTGGCCGATGATCTGGCGCTGCTGCAGGATCAGCTCGATTTCTTCCCGATGGAAGCGTCGGTCAAGGCCATAGAGGGCTCGCTCGGCCGTCCCGTCGATGATCTCTATGTCAACCTCGGCGAACCCATTGCCGCGGCATCGATTGCGCAGGTCCACCCCGCCTATGTCAGAACAGGCGGCGAGAACCGCAAGGTCGCCGTCAAGGTTGTCCGGCCGGGCGTGCGCCAGCGCTTCAACAACGATCTGGAAAGCTTCTTCCTCGTGGCAAAGTGGCAGGAGCGCTACGTGCCTGCGACGCGCCGCCTGCGTCCGATCGAAGTGACGCGCACCCTGGCGCAGACGACGCGGATCGAGATGGATCTGCGGCTGGAAGCGGCCGCGCTTTCGGAAATCGGCGAGAACACCAAGAACGATCCGGGCTTCCGCGTGCCGACCGTCGATTGGGAGCGCACGGGGCGCGATGTGCTGACGCTCGAGTGGATCGACGGCATCAAGATGTCGGATATCGACGGCCTGCGCGCTGCCGGTCACAATCTCGTCGGCCTTGCCGAAACGCTGATCCAGTCCTTCCTGCGCCATACATTGCGGGATGGTTTCTTTCATGCCGACATGCATCCCGGCAACATGTTCGTCGATGATCGCGGGCACATCGTTGCCGTGGATTTCGGCATTACCGGACGCCTCGGCAAGAAGGAACGGCGGTTTCTCGCCGAAATCCTCTACGGCTTCATCACGCGTGACTATGTCCGTGTCGCCGAGGTGCATTTCGAGGCTGGCTATGTGCCACATCACCACGACGTGGCGAGTTTTGCCCAGGCCATCCGCGCCATTGGCGAGCCCATCCATGGCCAGCCCGCCGAAACCATTTCCATGGCCAAGCTGCTGACCCTGCTGTTCGAGGTCACCGAGCTTTTCGACATGGAGACCCGGCCGGAACTGGTCATGCTGCAAAAGACCATGGTGGTGGTGGAAGGTGTCTCCCGCACGCTCGATCCGCATTTCAACATGTGGAAGGCATCCGAACCTGTTGTCGGTGACTGGATTCGCCGCAATCTCGGTCCGCAGGGAATTCTTGCCGATGCGCGTGAGGGCGTCGGCGCCCTGCTGCATCTCGCCCGTCAGGCGCCTGAGCTGGTGGCGCGTGCCGACCGCCTGTCGAAAGAGATGGACCGGATGGCGGAGCAGGGTTTCCGCTTCGATGACGAGACGGCAAAGGCTATCGGCAAGGCGGAGGCGCGGCACACCCGCTCCGGCCGCGTGGCGCTGTGGGTGATTGCAATCTGTCTGGTTATCATCACTTACGGCCTTCTTTTCTGAGCTAAACTGCGCTAGTGTGATTGCAATGATTGCATTTGATGCGATCAATCCATGGAGAGTGCAATCATATGGCCAGCATCACCATCCGCAATCTCGATGATGCGACCAAGGAAAAGCTGCGGCTGCGCGCCGCCGCCCACGGCCGGTCGATGGAGGAGGAGGTGCGCCTCCTGCTTGCGGCACTGGATGTGCATGCGGGCCCTTCCATCACCCAGGTCTCGGCACCTTCATCAGCGTTGGCTGCCGGACCGCTTGCGGGGCAGCATATTCTTCTCATCATCGGCGGCGGCATTGCCGCCTATAAATGCCTCGACCTGATCCGCCGCCTGCGCGAGCGCGGTGCGCATGTGCGCCCGGTGCTGACCAAGGCAGCGGAAGAATTTGTCACGCCCCTGTCCGTCGGTGCACTGGCCGCGGACAAGGTCTTTACCGACCTGTTCTCCCGCGAGGACGAGCACGATGTCGGGCATATCCGCCTGTCGCGCGAAGCGGATCTCATTGTCGTTGCCCCGGCAACGGCGGATCTCATGGCAAAAATGGCGGGCGGTCTGGCCAATGATCTGGCCTCGGCGGTGCTGCTGGCAACCGACAAGCCCGTCCTGATCGCCCCGGCCATGAATCCGAAAATGTGGAATCATCCCGCAACCCGGCGCAACCGAACGACCCTTGCCAATGACGGCATCCGCTTTGTCGGGCCGAACAGCGGCGAGATGGCCGAAAGCGGCGAGGCGGGCGCCGGGCGCATGGCCGAGCCGTTGGAGATCGTCGCCGCGATTGAAACACTGCTGGATATCAGGCCGAAACCGCTTGCCGGCAAGACCATTGTCATGACCTCCGGCCCGACGCATGAGCCCATCGATCCCGTGCGCTACATCGCCAATCGTTCTTCCGGCAAGCAGGGCCATGCCATCGCCGCTGCGCTGGCGCGGCTGGGGGCGACGGTGCATCTGGTCTCCGGGCCGGTCACGATTGCGGACCCCGAGGGCGTGTTCGTCACCCATGTGGAATCCGCGCGCGACATGCGCGATGCCGTGGAACGGTTGCTGCCCGCAGATGCGGCGGTCATGGTTGCGGCGGTCGCCGACTGGCGCACGGCAAACGAAGCGGGCGAAAAGATCAAGAAGCAGCCGGGCGCGGCGGCCCCAGCCCTGCAGATGGTGGAAAACCCCGATATTCTCGCCGGGGTCGGGAACAGCAGGCAACGCCCGCGCCTCGTGGTGGGCTTTGCTGCGGAGACTCAGGACCTGCTCGCCAATGCGCGGAAGAAGCTCGACAAGAAGGGTGCCGACTGGATCGTTGCCAATGATGTCAGCCACGCCACCGGGGTGATGGGCGGCGACCGCAATGCGGTGCGCATTGTCACGCGTTCCGGCGTCGAAGAATGGCCCGACATGAGCAAGGAAGAGGTAGCGGAACGGCTGGCCGCCCGGATCGCTGCCGCCTTGCAGACGATCGAGGTATGATGCCGGAACGCCAGAAAGGTAAGCATCTGCTTACTTTTCAAGTCATTTGACTTGATGAACAATAATCTCCAGAAAACGCAAATCATTGTTGAAGACGGAATCCCCATGACCGCCACCACGACGCCCATCGTTGAAACCGAACGCCTCATTCTGCGCGCACACAGGCTGGACGATTTTGAAGCGCTGCACAGCCTGTGGACGCAACCGGCGGTTTATGAATTCATTTCGGGCAAGCCGTCGACCCGCGAGGCCTCCTGGGGCCGGCTGCTCAAATATGCCGGTCTCTGGACCCTGAACGGTTATGGGTTCTGGGCGGTCGAAGACAAGGCTACGGGCCGCTATGTCGGCGATATCGGCTTTGCCAATTTCCTGCGTGATATCGAACCGCCCTTTGGCGACACGCCGGAGATGGGCTGGGTCCTCGCACCGGAAATCCACGGCAAGGGCTATGCCAGTGAAGCGCTTGCGGCGGCTGCGGCGTGGGGCGACGGTTTTTTCAAGCAGGACCGGGCCCTGTGCATCATTTCGCCGGAAAACACCGCTTCGCTCCGGGTAGCGGAAAAGACCGGCTTCGGCCGGATTGGCACGGCCGATTATACCGGCGAAACGGTCCTGCTGCTCGAGCGCAGGTTCAAGCGCTGACCGGGCAATAGTAGCCGGTCTGCGCTTACCACCCTTCACCCTTCTGCGATATGTGGTGGACGATCTGGCAGGGACTGGTAATCCAGAAATCCCGGTGACCCTCCGGCAGCGCCTCGATTGCGTCGCAGCGGACAACGCCGGCAGCGTTCAGGTGTACCGCAGCCGCACCGGCATCGTCGGCGGCAATTTCCAGCCACAGTTCCGCCTGGCTCATGCCGGGCATCCGGTCGATCCACAGCTGGTTCGAACCGAAATGGAACCCGACATGGGGAGGGTGGTTGTCGAGGGGTTTCAGGCCGATCACATCGCGGTAGAAGGCGACCGTTGCCTCATACTGGTGCGGCGGAACTTTCATGGCGATGTTGTGGTTGCCTTCATAGCGCGGTTTCATGCGTATCATCCTTCCGGTAATGTGGTGCGCCAGCATTGACGCAGCAAAAATGTCATGCGGGCAGCGCCCTGTCATATTCAGCCTCGAGGTGCTCCATCTTCGCCCAGAAATCGGCGGTTTCGGCCCCGTTCAGCACATTGATCAGCACGCTCAGATGCGTGTGCCAGCCGCTGGCGACGCTGACCATGGCGCCATGATCGGCGAGACGGCTGTGGGTGAGGGTCAGCAGAGTGTCGTCGCCGGCCGCCTGCAGCTCAAAACTCACCTCCGATGCCGTGCCATTGCCCTCTTCCCATGTGAAGGACAGGTATGTCGGCGGCTCGCAGCGTATGACCTTCCCGACATTGCGGTGGCCTTCATATTTCCGGTACTTTTCCGGGGTGGGCGCGGTGGACAGTTCGGAATGGCGGAAGGTCAGTTCCACCGGTCCGCCGGCATGGCCCGCCATCGGCCCCTTGGCGAGCCATTTGCCGCGCTTTTCCGCGTCGGTGAGATAGGCCCATACGCGCTCCACCGGACCGGGAAGCAGCCGTTCGATGCGAACGGTGCGTGGGGCTGTTGCAATGCCGAGCTGGTCGTTTCCCTGATGCAGGCTCATCATTCTACTCCTTGGTATCCTGTTTGGATTTGGGGGCCTTGCGGGCCCCGTGTTTCGCCGTGTCGGCAAGCGCACGGTCCTCCGCGCGCAGAATGTCTTCCAGATCGTCGAGCCGTTCCTGCCAGAACTGCTCGTAGTAGCGCAGCCATTCCTGCGCTTCGGCCAGCCGGGCCGCCTGCAGGGCGCAGACGTGGGTCCGGCCTTGCACGTGCCGCCGCACCAGCCCGGCCGCTTCGAGCACCTTGATGTGCTTGGATGCGCCGGCGAGCGACATGTTGAACGGCGTCGCCAGTTCGCTGACGGTGCGTTCGCTGGTCGACAGCCGGTGCAGCATGGCTCTCCGCGTCGGGTCGGAGAGGGCATGGAAAACGGCGTCGAGCGTGGGTGTGCTATATTCAACCATAAGGTTTAATATAGCCGCGCGATTTCAATTGTCAACCATTTGGTTGAATAAATGCGCGAGGCCGGTCAGGGTGACGAACGGCGGTCAGTCCGGTTGAAGGGTGAGCGGGCTCAGGCGGCCTTTTCGCGGACCTGATAATCCTTGATCGCGGCGAAGCGGATGGCCTTCCAGCGCTCTGCCTCATAGGACAGCGAGAAGGAATTCTGCGCCAGGAACACCGGATCATTGTCGAGATCGTGGGCGATATCGGCCCGGTGCGCGTTGACGAAGCGCTGCAGCTCCGCCGGGTCATCGGCCGAAATCCAGCGCGCAATGGTGAAGCGTGCGGGCTCGAAGCCGACGGGAAGCGTATATTCGACTTTCAGCCGTTCGGTCAGGACGTCGATCTGCAGGGCGCCGACCACGCCGACGATGGCGGGCGAACCGTCATCGGGCAGGAACAGCTGGACAACGCCTTCTTCCGCCATCTGCTGCAGCGCCTCGCGCAGTTTTTTCGCCTTCATCGCATCGTCGAGCCGCACGCGGCGCAGGATTTCAGGGGCAAAGTTCGGCACGCCGCGGAACAGGATGTCTTCGCCTTCCGTCAGCGTGTCGCCGATGCGCAAGGTGCCATGGTTGGGAATGCCCACCACATCGCCGGCCCAGGCCTCGTCGGCAATCTGGCGGCTGCGGGCGAAGAAGAACTGCGGTGCCGACAGGCTCATCGGCTTGCCGGTGCGTACCAGCTTGGCTTTCATGCCGCGCGACAGTTTGCCGGAGCACACGCGCAGGAAGGCGATGCGGTCGCGATGGTTCGGGTCCATGTTGGCCTGGATCTTGAAGACAAATCCGGTCATCTTGTCTTCGGTCGCTTCAACGCGGCGGATATCGGCATCCTGCGCGCGCGGGCTCGGTCCGAAATCGCAGAAGGCTTCGATCAGGTCGCGCACGCCGTAATTGCGCAGCGCCGAGCCGAAATAGACCGGCGTCATATGGCCTTCGCGGAATGACTGCAGATCGAAGGGATTGCAGGCATCGCGCGCCAGGGTCACCTCGTCGATCCACGCCTGGCGTTCGTTCTCGGGCAGCAGGCCGGAGGCACCGGCGGCTTCCGGTCCGTTGACCGGTGTCGGCTTTTCCTCTTCATCGCGGCGCCGCACGGTATTGTCTTGCAGGTTGTAGGTGCCGGCAAAGCTCTTGCCGCGGCCGATCGGCCAGGTGATCGGGGCGGTGTCGAGCGCCAGTTTCTGCTCGATTTCGTCGAGGATTTCGTAGGGGTCGCGGCTTTCCCGGTCCATCTTGTTGACGAAGGTGACGATCGGAATATCGCGCATGCGGCAGACTTCGAAGAGTTTCAGCGTCCGCGCCTCGATACCCTTGGCGGCGTCGATGACCATGACGGCGCTGTCGACGGCGGTGAGTGTGCGGTAGGTGTCGTCGGCGAAATCTTCGTGGCCGGGCGTATCCAGAAGGTTGAAGATGCAGTCCTTGTACTCGAAGGTCATCACCGAGGTGACGACCGAGATGCCGCGATCCCGTTCGATGTTCATCCAGTCGGAGCGGGTCTGGATACGGTCCTTCTTGGCCTTGACCTCGCCGGCAAGCTGGATCGCTCCGCCGAACAGCAGCAGCTTTTCGGTCAGCGTGGTTTTACCGGCGTCCGGGTGCGCGATGATCGCAAAGGTACGGCGTTTGGAAACGGGATGGTCGGCAGAAGACATGAAGCGGCTCAAATTTCGTAATCGTAGGGTTGCGCGCCTTCTATCAGCCGGAGGCCCTGCCGTCGACTGTCAATTCTAAGGCGTCTTATACGAAGGTTGTATCACGGCGTGATACATTTTGTTTGACCGGTGAATGCGTGGCGGTAGAATAGCTGCATTTGAGGCGATAATGATATGTTCATTCAAGGACAAATGGACGGAGGCGATTTTACACGGGGTAGCTCCGAGAGGGTTTCCGGAAATCGTGCTTCAACGCGCTCGTCGCAAGCTTACCATGATCCAGCATGCGACCTCACTTAAGGATCTCCTTGCGCCGCCCGCCAATCGCTTGGAAGCCCTTCAAGGGGATCGAAAGGGACAACATTCGATCCGTATCAATGACCAATGGCGGGTCTGTTTCATTTGGACAGAGGCGGGCGCCAAGCAGGTTGAAATTACGGATTATCACTAGGTCTAGACTCCGGAAGGAAAAAGCATGTTGAGCAAAAACGGTTTACCTCCCATCCATCCCGGTGAAATTATACGGGAGGAGTTTCTCGAACCCTTGAAGATGAGCGCCGGTGCCTTGGCGAAAGCGCTGCATGTTCCGCGGACGCGTATCGAACGTCTGGTTGCGGAGAAGACGGCGGTCACTCCCGATACGGCGCTGCGGCTGGGAAAATATTTCAACACGTCCGCAGAGTTTTGGCTGAACATGCAGATGTCCTACGATCTCAAGATCGAAACCCGCGACAAGCAAACTGAAATCGACAGGATCGTCGCGCTCAAGCGCAAAGCCGACAAAGCGGCGTAGTCAAAATTTTGAAATTTACACGTTCTCCAGCACGGGACCGGACTTTTCCTGTGCCATGAACGGCTCGATGGCGATGCGCTTGCTGTTCTTGACGGTCACGAAACTGTTCGGCGGCACCGGCATCCAGTTTTCCGCTTCTCCGTCCAGCGGTTCCGAGACGACGCACAGGCCCGAGCTGGGTGAGAGCGTCGCCGTATAGAGCGTCGGGGCAAAGCGGTCGGTGGCGTAGCGCACCGCGTAGAGCTGCGTCCCGTCGGAAAACGCTGCTGTCAGCCGGATGAAGGGCGGCACGCCGGCGCGCTCCGCCTCGGCGGTGATGACATTGACCGTCTCCACCAGCGATTGTGCCGGGTCCTTGTCGAGGCCGTGCTGCAGCATCAGCAAGAAAATCAGCTCCGAATCCGTCGATCCCAGTTTCTGCACATAGAGCGCATCGTCGAGCTTGGCTTCCAGCCCGCGCCGCAGCCGGTCGAAATGGCCGATCTGCCCATTGTGCATGAAACTCCATTGGCCCGAGACGAACGGATGGCAATTGGTCCGGCTGGTCGAGCCGCCGGTGGAGGCGCGCACATGGGCGAGAAACAGGTGCGACCGGATTTGCCGCGACAGGCTCTTCAGGTTCTGGTCGGACCAGGCAGGGAGAATATCGCGGTAAAGGCCGGGTTCCGGCCGCTCGCCATACCAGGCAACGCCGAAACCATCGCCATTGGTGCGGGTCTTGGCCTCGTGCGCATCATGGCTCTGGGCGATCAGCGAATGGCAGGGCGAAGCAATGACATCTTCGAGATAAAGCTGAGGTCCGAGATAGGCTGCCCATCGACACATGATTCACCCGATTCACTCTTGATCCGACTGACAATAGCGCGTCGCGCGGCGCTTGGGAATCGTCAGGTTCAGCCACTGCTAGATAGAGATTGTGTGTAAACAATGATCCGGACAAATCTTGTGAGTTGACCAATCCGGCGGACTGGTGAAAAAGGTGACCTCATGTCTCAATCATCCGATTCCGCACGTCACGTGCATCCCGCTCTCGGTCTTGTCCGGTTGCCGCATGGGCGGGACCTCGATTTGCCCGCCTATGAAACCCCCGGCTCGGCCGGAATGGACCTGCGCGCCGCAGTGCCCGAGGACCGTCCGCTGCTGCTTTTGCCCGGCCGCCGCGCCCTGGTGCCGACCGGTCTCGTCTTTGAAATCCCGCAAGGCTATGAAGCGCAGGTAAGGCCGCGCTCCGGCCTTGCCCTCAAGCATGGAATTACCTGCCTCAACACGCCGGGGACCATTGATTCCGACTACCGGGGTGAGGTAAAAGTAATCCTGATCAATCTTGGAGATGACGACTTCTACGTCGAGCGTGGCATGCGCATCGCGCAGGTCGTGCTGGCGCCGGTCGTGCAGCTCGAGGTTGAAGAACGGCAGCATGCCAGCGAAACGGCACGCGGTGCCGGAGGGTTCGGGTCAACGGGCACGTCGTAATCGCGGGAGGATAGCATGGACAAGGGCAAGGTTTTCCGTCAGCTGCATCAGGGACCGGAAATTCTGTTGATGCCCAATCCATGGGATCCCGGTACGACCCGGTTCCTCGCGTCGCTCGGCTTCAAGGCGCTGGCCACCAGCAGCGCCGGGTTTGCCTTTTCGCGCGCTCTGCCCGATGGCGGCGTCGCCTTCGATGTCATGATGCAGCATTGCCGCGATCTCGTGGCGGCAACGGATCTGCCCATTTCCGGCGATCTGGAAAAGGGCAAGGGTGACAGCGCCGACAGCGCCGGCGAGACCATCTTCGCCGCCGAAGCCGCCGGTCTTGCCGGCTGCTCCATCGAGGATTTTTCCGGCGATGCGGACAAGCCGATCTATGATTTCGACCATGCGGTCGAGCGTGTCTACGCGGCGGCGGAAGCTGCACGGGCGCTGAAGAGCGATTTCGTCTTCACGGCGCGTGCCGAGAATTTCCTGCATGGCCGTGCCGATCTCGATGACACGATCAAGCGGTTGCAGGCTTTTGAACGGGCCGGTGCCGATGTGCTTTTTGCGCCCGGCATTTCGGATCTCGAGAGCATCCGCACGATCTGTGCCTCCGTGTCGAAGCCGGTCAATGTCCTGGCGCCGGCGTCATTGAGCGTCAGCGAACTCAAATCGATCGGCGTGCGCCGCGTTTCGCTCGGGCCGCGGCTGACCACTGCCGCCTTCACCGCCATTCGCGATGCGGCCCGCGAAGTGCTCGACAAGGGCACGTTCGAATTCTCAAAAACCGGCGTGACGTTCGGGGAGCTGCAAAAGCTCTACGCGCAGGACGCAGACAAGGAAGATTAAGCATGACTCGCCCCGATCTGGTGATTTTCGACTGTGACGGGGTCCTGGTCGATACCGAAGCCCTTGCCAATCAGCATCTGATCAAGATGCTCAATGCCGCGGGCTATCCCATCACCTTCGATGAGGCGCGCAAGAACCTCTGCGGCATGCCGATGCGCGCGGTGAAGGAGAAGGTCGAGGCGCAAGGCTATTCTCTTGGCGACGATTTTGTCGAGCGCTGGTATCAGGCCATTCCCGTCATTTTCGAAAACGGCGTTGAAGCCATCCCGCACATCGAAACGGTCATCGATGCCGTGAAAGAAGCGCAACTGTCCTACTGCGTGGCCTCCTCCGCCAATGTGGAAAAAATGCACCTGACGCTGGGGAAAACCGGGCTGATCGGCCATTTCCACGATGTGCTGTACAGTGCATCCATGGTGGCGCGCGGCAAGCCGTTCCCCGATCTCTTCCTGCATGCGGCACGGCAGATGGGAGTCGAGCCGTCCCGCTCGGTGGTGATCGAGGACAGCGTGGCGGGAACAACGGCGGGAACGGCGGCCGGCATGCGGGTGTTTTCCTATTGCGGCGATGCGCATGCCGACCATGAAGGTCTCGTGGCGGCGGGTGGTATCCTGTTTGACGACATGCGCAAGCTGCCCGCGCTTCTGGGCATCGCCTGATGGCCGCGCCGCTCAGCGTCGTCGACATGCACACGGGCGGCGAGCCCCTGCGCATCATCACCGGCGGCTATCCCGTCCTGCCGAAGGGCACGATCCTGGAGAAGCGCGCCTATGTCCGGGACAATCTCGACCATCTCCGCAAAATCCTGATGTTCGAGCCGCGCGGCCATTTCGACATGTATGGCGCGCTGCTGGTCGAACCGAACCTGCCCGGCGCCGATCTTGCCGTGCTGTTCATGCACAATGAGGGCTATTCGACCATGTGCGGCCACGCCATTATCGCGCTAGGCCGCTATGCCATCGATTATGGCCTTGTAGAGAAGGTCGAGCCGGTTACGACCGTCCGCATCGAATGCCCCTGCGGCATGGTGGTCGCCTCCGTCGAGGTGAAGGACGGCAAGTCCGCCAGCGTCTCCTTCGAAAGCGTCCCGGCCTTTCTGTTTGCCGGGGACCGGACCATCCATCTGCCGCCCTATGGCGACGTGACGTTCGACGTGGCCTATGGCGGCGCCTATTACGCGCTCGCCCATTGCAGCCAGTTCGGCCTTGAATTCGGCCGCGATCCCGCGCGCAAATTCATCGAGGCGGCAACATTGCTCACCGAAGCGGTGAAGGACGCCGTGCCGCTGGCGCACCCGGATCACAGCGACCTTGCCTTTCTCTATGGTTCCATCCTCACCGACGGTCTCGACGGTTGGTCGGAAGCGCCGACAAGGAATGTCTGCATTTTCGCCGATGCCCAGCTCGACCGCTCGCCGACCGGTTCCGGCGTGACGGCGCGGCTGGCTGCCATGCACGCCAAGGGCCAGATTCATGCCACCGAAGCGCGGATTTTCGAAAGCATTGTCGGCTCGCGTTTTGCCGGGGCTGTCGCCTCGCTCACCAGGGCGGGAACCTTCGACGCCATCACGGCGCGTGTCTCCGGCCACGCCTATTACAGCGGCAAGGCGGAGTTCATCGTTGAAGACGATGATCCGCTGGGACGGGGATTTCTGGTACTCTAGGTCGCACAGCCTCAAAAAATGACGAATGCAGCAATCAACCAAACCCGATTGCCAGTGCGGAAAATCGGCGTATTCTCCCGCCGCACGGATTTCACGCAGAGATTGATCATGACACTTGCCGGTTTCATCGCCTATTCGGGCGCCCTTGCCATTGCCGCCGCCATTCCCGGGCCCGGACTCACCGCCCTCATCGCGCGGGCGCTCGGCTCCGGTTTCCGCTCGGCCCTGTTCATGTCGCTCGGCCTCGTCCTCGGCGATCTGACCTATCTGACAGCCGTGGTGCTCGGCCTTTCCATGGTGGCGCAGACGTTCGGAACACTGTTTCTGCTGATCAAATGGGCGGGTGTGGTCTATCTCGCCTATCTCGCCTGGAGTTTCTGGACCGCGGGAATTTCCGCCGAAAAGATTGAAGCCAGGCGCGGCAGCGGCGGGGCTCTCGCCAGCGTGCTTTCCGGGCTTGCGGTTACCCTCGGCAATCCGAAGACCATGATCTTCTATATCGCCCTGACGCCGACGCTGATCGATCTGCACGCGATCACCCCGACCGATTATGCCCTGCTCGCCTGCGTAACGGTTGTGACGCTGCTTGTCGTGCTGGTGCCCTATCTCGCGCTTGCATCCAAGGCACGCTGGTTCCTGCAATCGCCGCGCGCGCTGAAACGGCTGAACCGCACCGCCGCCGCATTCATGGCGGGCGCTGCACTCGCTATCGCCGGCCGGGCGCCCTGACCGTAGAATTTTATTCTAAGGCTGTAGGTATATTGGCATGAAATTCCCGTGATCGGGCTGTTTATGCATAGGCTCGACTATGAATTTTCAAGCTCGCGCCATAAGATGGCTGCCACAGCAATTGAGGGAGCATTTCCATGAGCACGAGTGATGCGCGCAAACCCGGCCGCGGCCGTATCTACAATTCCATTGTCGATACCATCGGCGATACGCCGATTATCCGTCTTGATAAGCTGGCAAAGGATCAGGGTGTCGAAGCCAATCTGTTGGCCAAGCTCGAATTCTTCAATCCGATTGCCAGTGTCAAGGATCGCATCGGCGTCGCGCTGATCGAATCGCTGGAAGCACAGGGCAAGGCAACGCCCGGCAAGACGACATTCGTCGAGCCGACCTCCGGCAATACCGGTATTGCGCTGGCGTTTGCCGCCGCCGCCAAGGGCTACCGTCTCATTCTCACCATGCCGGAAACCATGTCGGTCGAGCGCCGCAAGATGCTCAAGCTGCTCGGTGCCGAACTGGTTCTGACCGAGGGCGCCAAGGGTATGAAGGGCGCCATCGCCAAGGCCAATGAACTGGTGGAAACCACGCCCGATGCGGTCATTCCCGGCCAGTTCGACAATCCGGCCAACCCCGAGATTCACCGCAGGACCACCGCCGAGGAAATCTGGAACGATACGGACGGCAAGGTCGATATCTTTGTGTCGGGCATTGGCACCGGCGGCACCATCACCGGTGTCGGCCAGGTCCTGAAGCAGCGCAAGCCGGACGTGCGCATCGTTGCGGTCGAGCCGAAGGATTCGCCGGTTCTATCAGGCGGCAATCCCGGCCCGCACAAGATTCAGGGCATCGGTGCCGGTTTCGCGCCGCAGGTGCTCGACACGCACATCTACGACGAGGTCATTCAGGTCTCCAATGAGGATGCCTTCACCTATGCCCGCCTGGTGGCCAAGCTCGAAGGCGTGCCGGTCGGCATTTCCTCCGGCGCCGCGCTCACGGCGGCTATCGAGCTCGGCAAGCGTCCGGAAAACAAGGGCAAGAATATCGTCGTGATCATTCCGTCCTTTGCTGAACGGTATTTGTCGACTGCACTCTTCGACGGCCTCGACGCCTGATAGAACCGATACTTTTTTGCAACCAGCCCCGCCGCGCGCCAAATGCCTGGCGGGGCTGACTGTTTTGCGGCCGCGATAGTTCGGCCGTGATCGAAGCATCGGGTCATCCGGCTGCTCTAAAACAGGCCAATCCACACGAAGGAGCGGCCGTCATGAGCATCACCTGCATTATCAAATATGAAATCGACCCCTACCAGAAGGATGCGTTCGAGCACTATGCACGCACCTGGAACGAGGCGATCCCGCGCTGCGGCGCCGACCTGATCGGCTATTTCGCCCCGCATGAGGGGTCGGCCACATTGGCCTACGGGATTTACACCATCGAGGATCTGGCGGCCTATGAGGCGTACCGGGCAAAATTGATGGCCGATCCGCTGGGCCGCGCCAATTACGAATTTTCGCGCGAACGGAAATTCATCCGCCGCGAGGACCGCACGTTCCTGCGCCGGGTTACTGGAAACAATGGGGAATTGATCCGATGATTGCTGTGATTTTCGAAGTGGAACCGAGGGAAGGCCACGAGAAAGATTATTTCGAGCGGGCGGCGAATTTGCGCCCGCTTCTGGAAAAGATGGACGGCTTCATTTCCGTCGAACGGTTCCGCAGTCTTGCCAACGAGAACCGCTATCTCTCCCTGTCGTTCTGGCGCGACGAAGCCTCAGTTGCGGCTTGGCGCCAGACCGAGGAACATCGCGCTGCCCAGAGCGCTGGCCGCGCCGAAATCTTTGCCGATTACCGGCTGCGGATTGCGGCTGTTATGCGTGACTATGGCTTGCGAGCCCGTGATGAGGCTCCGTCTGACGCGCGCGTTTACCATCATGCCTGACCGTGGTTGCGCTGTGCACAGGCGGGGCCGGGGCCGCGCATGTAATGGCGTTCCGGCCGGTAGGACGGTGCAATGAATTCACGGACGACGCGAAGCGTATCGCGCAGTTGAACGAGCATGGTCATATCTTCATTTCCTGAATCTCGATCGCCCGAAAAAATCGGTTAGCGATCATTTAGCTAAAATTTAACCGATAAATATGAACGCTTGCTGAATACCGATGGTTAAGGCCCGGTGAATTCATGGAAAATTAGCTTTAACACTTGAGGCAGGCTGTAATTTCCCGGTTGAAAAGCCAAAAAGAAACCCGGTGTTAACCACCGGGTTTTGTCAATTCTGATTCGTTTGCAAGACCCGCCTGCATGCGCCGGTCGTCACGCATTGCCGATGAGAATGCCCGTGGCCAGGACGAGGCTGCCGCCCAGCACCACCTGTATCGCCGCCCGGAAGAACGGCGTTTCCATATATTTGTGCTGGATATAGGCAATCGCCCAAAGCTCGACGAAAACCACCAGTGCGGCGATCGTCGTGGCCGTCCAGAAATCCGGGATCAGGTAGGGCAGGGCATGGCCCAGGCCGCCGATCGCCGTCATCAGGCCGTTGGCGAGGCCGCGCTTCAGCGGCGATCCGCGCCCTGACAGCTTGCCGTCATCATGGGCGGCTTCGGTGAAGCCCATCGAGATGCCGGCACCGAGCGAGGCGGAGAGGCCGACCAGAAATGTCTGCCAGGTGTCCTGGGTTGCGAAGGCCGCCGCAAAAATCGGCGCAAGCGTCGAGACGGAGCCATCCATCAGCCCCGCCAGCCCCGGCTGGACATAGGTGAGCAGGAACTGCCGTTTTTCCGTCAGCTTCTCGTCCTGTTGCACCGCATCGGGCGTGTGCTGTTCGCCCAGCCGGTGCGCCAGCGATTCGTGGGTTTTCTCGGCAATGGCAAGATCCCCGAGCAGTTTGCGCGTCGAGGCGTCGCTGACCAGCTTCACCGCTTCCGTGTAGAAGCGGTAGGCCTGCTCCTCCATTTTCTCCGCCATCTCGCGCACCTTGTCGATGCCGAGCGGCCGCACCAGCCAGTCCGGCTTGCGCTCGAGATAGCCGCGCACATGTTCGCGCCGGATCAGCGGAATGCGGTCGCCGAAGCGCTCGCGGTGCATGTCGATGAGCGCCTGCCGGTGCAGGTTTTCCTCCTCCGCCATGTCCTCGAAGACTTTGGCGCTCTGCGGGAAATCGTCCCGCAGCCCGTCGGCATAGGCAAGGTAGATCCGCGCATCGTCTTCTTCCGATGAAATGGCGAGCGCGAGGAGCTGCTGTTCCGACAATTCGTTGAGTTCGTGGCGGCGGGGACCGAAGAAGCGGCTGAGCATGACACTGTCCTAATTTAGAATAATTCTAAACTATAGAAAGCAGGCGCGCTTTTCAAGAGGGTGCCCGGGACAATGATGACAATGATTTGGATGCCGAAACGCTGCGCCGGTGCTATGAATGGCCAGACCCGCCCATTCAGCAGCCGAGGACATGATGAACGCGTTCGCCATTGCCAATACCGATATCGTCGATGCCGCCATCCGGCTCAAGGGCCAGCTTGTCGCCACCCGGCTGATCGAGTCGGAAGCGCTCAATGCCAAATATGGCGCGCGCATCCTGTTCAAGCCGGAATGCCTGCAGCGAACCGGCTCGTTCAAGTTCCGCGGCGCCTACAACCGCATCAGCCAGATGACGGCGGACGAGCGCAAGCGCGGCATCGTCGCCTTTTCCTCCGGCAACCATGCGCAGGGCGTGGCAAGCTCCGCCCAGCTTTTCGGCATCAAGGCTGTCATCATCATGCCATCCGATGCACCGCAGTTGAAAATTGCCAATACGAGATCCTATGGCGCTGACGTCGTGCTCTATGACCGTTACAAGCAGAGCCGGGAGGAGATCGCGGCTGAGTATATCAACGGGCGCGGCATGATCCTGGTGCCGCCCTATGACGATCCCGCGATCATGGCCGGGCAAGGCACGATCGGCATCGAGCTGATCGACGAAGCGGAGGAACGCGGCATTGTCTTCGACGACCTGTTCGTGCCGAGCGGCGGCGGCGGGCTGATCAGCGGCATTTCCGTTGCCGTCAAGGCGCGTTCCCCGCACACCCGCATCTGGGGTGTCGAGCCCGATCATTTCGACGATCTGCGCCGGTCGCTCGCGGCCGGCAGGCAGGTTGCCAACGAGCCGGGCTACCGCTCGATCTGCGATGCGATCCTGACCCAGCAGCCGGGTGACCTGACCTTCCCGATCAACAAGCAGAACCTGGCGGGTGGCGTCGCGGTTTCCGATAAAGCGGTTGCTGCCGCCATGCGCGATGCGGCGACCTATCTCAAGGTGATTGTCGAGCCCGGCGGCTGCGTCGGCCTTGCCGGCGTGGCGGCGCGGGCGGACGAGCTGCAAGGCAAGACGGTTGCCGTGGTCCTGTCTGGCGGCAATGTGGACCTGGATATCTATGGCGGGCTGATCGCCGCGGCATAAGGGCAAAGGCCCGATTTGCATGGCAATTGTGCGTGGTTCGACAAGCTCACCATGAGGGATGTGGTTTGGCTGCAAGCCAATCGCCAGCGTTGCTAAATCTGGCTCCCTGCAATCCTCGCCCTCCCTCATGGTGAGCTTGTCGAACCACGCACGCGACAGCATGTCTACTTCTCACGCCGTCCGTTCGGGTGACATATGTCCGCAGCGAAAGGACGCCGTCATGGATCCGTTCATTCTGTCGAGAATACAATTCGCTGCGAATATCTCGTTCCATATCCTGTTCCCGACGATCACCATCGCGCTCGGCTGGGTGCTGCTGTATTTCAAGCTGCGCTATCGCCGGTCCAGCGACGAAGGCTGGATGAAGGCCTACCATTTCTGGGTCAAGGTTTTCGCCCTGTCCTTCGCTTTCGGCGTCGTGTCCGGCGTGACCATGAGCTTCCAGTTCGGCACCAACTGGCCGGGCTATATGGAGACGGTGGGTAATATCGCCGGCCCGCTGCTGGCCTATGAAATTCTCACCGCCTTCTTTCTCGAGGCGGCCTTTCTCGGCATCATGCTGTTCGGATTCCGCCGCGTGTCCAACCGTATCCACACGCTGGCCACCCTGCTTGTCGCCTTCGGCACGACGGTGTCGGCATTCTGGATCATTGCGCTGAATTCCTGGATGCAGACGCCCGATGGTTTCGAGATGCGCGGCGGCAAGGCCTTTGCCACCGATTGGGCCGCCATCATCTTCAACCCGTCCATGCCCTACCGGCTTGTGCACATGCTGCTCGCATCGGGGCTCACCGTATCCTTTCTGATCTCGGGCCTGTCCGCCCTGCGCTGGCTGCTGGGCGACCGCAGCGATGCCATGGGCAAAGCCCTGCGCACCGGCGTTTATCTCGCCGCGGTGCTCATCCCGGTGCAGATCGTCGCGGGCGAACAGCACGGGCTGAACACGCTGGCGCATCAGCCGCAGAAGATCGCGGCGATCGAAGCCAACTGGCAAACCCGCTCCCATGTGCCGTTGCTGTTGTTTGCTATCCCTGACGAGACGACACGCGAAAATCGTGTCGAGGTCGCGGTGCCGGATGGTGCCAGCCTGATCCTGCGGCACGACGCTGCGGGTGCCGTGCCCGGCCTCGACCAGTTCGCGGGTAATCACCCGCCGGTTCTGCCGCTGTTTTTCGCCTTCCGCATCATGGTTGGCACCGGCATCCTGATGCTGCTGGTATCGTGGACAGCCGCCTGGATGCTGTGGCGGCGCGGCACGCTCATGCGGCCGCTCGCGCTCGTGCTGGTGCCGATGGCGCTGTCCGGCTGGGTGGCAACGCTGGCCGGCTGGTACACGGCGGAGATCGGCCGCCAGCCCTGGCTGGTCAACGGCGTGCTCAAAGCGGCCGACGCGCTCGGGCCGGTGCCAGCCGGTACGGTCGCCGCGTCGCTTGCGGCCTATCTCATCGTCTATGCCGTGCTGCTGCTGGCCTATATCGGCGTGATCCTGCGGCTGGCGGTCAAGGCCGCCCGCGAGGGCGACCGGCAGCCGGAACCGGGCGTCGAGGACCAGCCGCTGGGCCAGCCGGTGCGGGGGAGTTGATGATGCATTCTTTCACACCTCACCCCCCTCTGGGCTGCCGCCCATCTCCCCCACAAGGGGGGAGATCACATCCACATCAACGCTTTTGCTTATTTTGCAATGTCTCAGAACTATTCGAAACAGCTGTGATAGCTGATCTCCCCCCTTGTGGGGGAGATGTCCGGCAGGACAGAGGGGGGTGTTCTGAAGCCATAGCCAAAATCAGACGCGGCATCATTCATGACCTTTGATCCCGCCATCATCCTTCCCTTGATTTTTGCCGGGCTGATGGGCCTGTCGATCCTGGTCTATGTCATCCTCGATGGTTTTGATCTCGGCGTCGGCATTCTTTTCGCCGCAACGGACGATGCGCAGCGCGACACCATGGTCGCGGCCATCGGCCCGTTCTGGGACGCCAATGAAACCTGGCTGGTCCTCGCCATCGGCCTGCTGCTGGTGGCCTTTCCCGCGGCGCATGGCATCGTGCTGCCGGCGCTGTATGTCCCCGTCACCGTCATGCTGATCAGCCTGATCCTGCGCGGTGTCGCCTTCGATTTTCGCGCCAAGGTTGACCTGCATGTGAAGCCGCGCTGGAATTTCGTCTTCGCCGCCGGCTCGATCACCGCTTCCCTGGCGCAGGGCTACATGCTCGGCGTCTATGTGCTGGGGCTTGACCAGTCAGCGGCCTGCATCCTGTTCGGCCTGCTGGTCGGTCTTTGCCTCACCGCGTCGTACGCCGCCATCGGCGCCGCGTGGATCATCCACAAGACCGAGGGCGCCTTGCAGCACAAGGCCGTCCTCCTGATGCGCCGGTCGCTGGTTTTCGCCGCGCTCGGCATGGTTGCGGTTTCGCTGGCGACGCCCTTGGCCAGCCCGCGCATTTTCGCCAAATGGTTCGTGCTGCCGGAGATGATCCTGCTCGCGCCGCTGCCGCTGGTCACTGCCGCGCTCTTTGCCGCACTCTGGGCCGTGCTTGCCAGGCTGCCAGCCGCCAATGACCGCTATTCGGCGCTGCCGTTCATGCTGATGGCGGGTATTTTCACCCTCGGCTTTGCCGGGCTCGCCTATTCCTTCTATCCCTATGTGGTGCCGGACCGGCTGACAATTTTCGCCGCTGCCAGCGCGCCGGAAAGCCTCGGCATCATCCTTGTCGGTGTCATCGTCGTGCTGCCCGCCATCGTCGGCTATTCCATCTTCGCCTACCGGGTGTTCGGCGGCAAGGCGCACGACCTGCGCTAGGACTGACGCGAAAAGGTCAGCCGGTCGCGCTCGCGCTGGCTTCCCGCCACGTAGAACTTGTCGAACCACGCCGTGCTTTCGCCCGATATGGCCTTGGGTTTCTTCAGGGTGATCTGTTTCGGCAGCGCGGCGATTTCCACCTGCATGCGGTTGCGGAAGTTCAGGTGGTCGAACATGCGCAGTGCCTCGATGGCAAAGGCCGTCGCCACCCGCTGATCCTCGATGATGACGAGATGATCGCCATTGCCGGTTTCCCCCGAAGGCGAGAAATTGCTCGATCCGGTGAACACCTTGGCCGTCGGCTTGTCGAAATCCACCACGGCGAACTTGTGGTGGATATTGATGCCGCTGCCGCCGGACCATTCGCTCTTGAACGGTTCCGGCGCGTTCTTGGCGAGATAGGCGAAATCGACAAGGCCGTTCTCGCCGCTCGGCTTCTGGATTTCCATGCCGCTCTTCTTGTCGACGACGCCATAGCTGAACAGCGGCTTTTTGATCAGACGGTCCAGCGCCTCGCGCACCGGGCCGGATTTGGTCTGGTTCATGAAGGCGAAGGAATAGAACACCGAGGATGTCGCCTGGTCGATGGCGCCGCCCACCGGCCGCAGCGACAGCTCCGATGTCTTGTGCGGCGAAAAACAGACATGCACCGCCGGGCGGCCCTCGCGTTTCACCGAATGCCAGACTTTCGAAAACGGGTCCTTGTGGAAATTGGCCATGTCGGTGAAGGCCAGCGTGAACATCTGCGCGAACAGCCCCGCCACTGCCTCGTCGTCGAAGATGAACAGGTTGTTGGCCTGGATGTAGAAGCCGCGGAACGAAAAGTTCATCGAGCCGCCCAGCACCCGCACCGGCGCGCCGTTGCGTTTGGCGATCAGCACCTTGTTGTGCTGCAGCCCGCGAAAATGCCCGCGTTTGACCCGGTCCGCCCCGGCGCTGGCAACAAGCCGCGCTGCCGCTTGGGTTTCCGCACTGTCCGGCGCGCCATGCCCGCTTTTTAGTCCGCCGGTCTTCTTGTCCGCCACGCCGGAATCGTCGATGATCACCCGCAGGCGGCTGCCGAGCTTTTCCAGCTGTGCCAGAAAGTCCGGCTCATTCAGGTCGTAGGCCAGCGCGTCGACCTCGATGGTCGGGTCCTTCACCGCCCAGTCGAGGAAGCCGAACAGCAGCCGGTGCGCCTCGAACCCCAGCCAGTCATAGATACCCGTCTTGGCGATTTCGGCTTTCTTGGCTGCGAAGGCGAGACCGTCATCCGCATTGGCGGGGATGATGTCATTGGTCAGGTGCAGCCGCTTCTTCTTGTCCTCGAAAGCCTGCGACGAGGCGAAGTTGCGGGTAAAACCGATATCGAGAAAGCCGTCATAGGTGACGCTGTCATAGCGGATCGGCAGCTCGATCATGGTGCCGCGCACCAGCTTGCCGTCCTGCGGCATGTGCATCTTGGTGATGCGGTAGGTGTAGATGCCGTCCTGCGGCTCATAGGGAAAATGCACCCAGCGGAACATCTGCAGCGGCGCTTCGGTGGTGGGGAACTTGACCCCGCCGGTCACCGCCTTCTTGGTGGGCTCGCCATAGTCGAAGGCGATGCGGTTGCGCAGATTGAGGAATGTGTCGCCCTTCGGCTCTTTGTATTCCACCGCGAAACCGACAAAATCATCCTCCGGCGCATCCACGTCGAAGCCCAGCAGGCACATATATTCGCCCCGCCAGAGCTTGACCCGGAAACCATCCGTCTCCTTGAAATTGAAGAATTCGTCCATCATCACATCCCCGGTGTGTGGCGCAGGGGCAAAATATAGCACAGACGATGCAATCTTGTGACGGTCCGGGCGGGCGGATTGCATTTCCCGCTTTGCGTTTTGCCTGTTCACTGCTAAATCGCGCGCATGAGCACTCCACTTGACCACATCCGTAATTTTTCCATCGTCGCCCATATCGACCATGGCAAATCCACCCTTGCCGACCGCCTGATCCAGCAGACAGGCGGGCTCGAGCTGCGCGACATGAAGGAACAGGTGCTCGACTCGATGGATATCGAGCGCGAGCGCGGCATCACCATCAAGGCGCAGACCGTCCGGCTGAACTACAAGGCCAACAACGGCGAGACCTATGTTCTCAACCTGATTGATACGCCCGGCCATGTCGACTTTGCCTATGAGGTGTCGCGGTCCCTGTCGGCCTGCGAAGGCTCGCTGCTCGTCGTCGACGCCTCGCAGGGTGTCGAGGCGCAGACCCTCGCCAATGTCTATCAGGCCATCGACAACAACCACGAGATCGTCGTGGTGCTGAACAAGGTCGATCTGCCGGCCGCCGAACCCGAGCGCATCCGCGAACAGGTCGAGGAAGTCATCGGCATCGATGCCAGCCAGGCCGTGCTGATTTCCGCCAAGACCGGCCTCGGCATTCCCGATGTTCTGGAAGCCATCGTCAACCAGCTGCCGCCGCCGCGCGAAGGCGACCGCACCAAGCCGCTGAAGGCCATGCTGGTCGACAGCTGGTACGACAGCTATCTCGGCGTTATCGTTCTCGTGCGCATCATCGACGGCGTTTTGAAAAAGGGCCAGACCATCCGCATGATGGGCACCGGCGCCAAATATCCGGTCGAGCGTACCGGCGTGTTCACGCCGAAGATGCTGGCCGTGGAAGAGCTTGGACCGGGTGAATTCGGCTTCATCACCGCCTCGATCAAGGAAGTCGCCGACACCCGCGTCGGCGATACCATCACCGAGGACAAGCGCCCGACCGATTCCATCCTGCCCGGTTTCAAGCCGGCGCAGCCGGTGGTCTTCTGCGGTCTCTTCCCGGTCGACGCCGCTGATTTCGAGGATCTGCGCGCCGCCATGGGCCGCCTGCGCCTCAACGACGCCTCGTTCTCCTTCGAAATGGAAAGCTCGGCGGCGCTGGGTTTCGGTTTCCGCTGCGGCTTCCTCGGGCTCCTGCATCTCGAAATCATCCAGGAACGGCTGGAGCGCGAGTTCAACCTCGATCTCATCGCCACCGCCCCGAGCGTTGTCTACAAGCTCAACATGACCGACGGCACGCAGAAGGAGTTGCACAACCCCGCTGACATGCCCGAGGTGATGAAGATCGCCACCATCGAGGAGCCGTGGATCCGCGCGACGATCCTCACCCCGGATGATTATCTCGGCTCCATCCTGAAACTCTGCCAGGACCGCCGCGGCATCCAGATCGATCTCAACTATGTCGGCAAGCGCGCCATGGTCACCTATGACCTGCCGCTCAACGAAGTCGTGTTCGATTTCTACGACCGGCTGAAGTCGATCAGCCAGGGCTATGCCTCCTTCGACTACCACCTCTCGGATTACCGCGAGGGCAATCTGGTCAAGATGTCGGTGCTGGTCAACGGCGAGCCGGTCGATGCGCTGTCGATGATGGTGCACCGCGCCGCCGCGGAAAAGCGCGGCCGCGACCTCTGCGAAAAGCTGAAGGACCTGATCCCCAAGCACATGTTCAAGATCCCGATCCAGGCGGCCATCGGCGGCACGGTGATCGCGCGTGAAACCATCTCGGCCCTGCGCAAGGATGTGACGGCAAAATGCTATGGCGGCGACGTCTCGCGCAAGCGCAAGCTTCTGGAAAAGCAGAAGGAAGGCAAGAAGCGCATGCGGCAGTTCGGCAAGGTCGAAATTCCGCAGGAAGCCTTCATCCAGGCGCTGAAGATGAGCGATAACTGAGGCTTGATGCAAGCCGGTTTTCCCCGCGCCCTGGCGCGGATGCTCGCCCTTTTTGGCATTCTGGCCTGTGCGGCCGCCTGCACCACGGTGCGGCCGCCCGTGCCACTGGCGCCTGTCCTGCAGGCGGACAGGCCGGAACCGCTGCCGCCGGAAATCAAGCCGCTGACGGTCGAACAGGCCGAACAGGTCGGGCGCTGACCGCCTGATTATGCGCGCGATTTGGCGGTGTTCAGCGCGACGGCGGCGCGGATGAGCGCCTTGAAGGCCTCCTCATCGATGATATCGCCCTCGTGCAGGTCTATGGCCCGCCGGGCATTGCCCTCAAGGCTGGAGTTGAACAGCTTTGCGGGGTCGGCGAGTGCCGCGCCCTTGAGAAAGGTCAGCTTCACCGCGCTCTTGTAGGTTTCGCCGGTACAGATGATGCCGGCATGCTCCCAGACCGGCACCCCGCGCCACTTCACGTCTTCCACCACCTCGGGATCAGCCTGCCGGATGAGCGCTCGCACATGCGCCAGCATCGGGCCGCGCCAGTCGCTGAGTGCGCTGATCCGCGCATCGATCAGCGCTGACGGGTTTTCGGTCTTGGTTGCTGCCGTCTTGTCCATCGTCTTGGCGTTTCCCTTTATGTCGACATACCACCCATGCGCATATTGCACTGCACAATCCGGGCGTGTGGATTTATCCTTGGGGTAACACTACATCGACACGGGTTACACACCAATGAGCTTCATCTTCGATTTCACCGCGCGCGGACGCCGCCGCAAGGACCAGGATTTCCGCAACGCCATGGCGCTCCTCAACGCCATGAGCCCGGCCGACCGCGCCGATATCGGCATCAAGCAGGCGGACTTCACCCGCATTGCCCGGGAAATGTCCCGCCGCTGAATTTGTTTTGCAGCGGTCGCAGTTGCAATAAGCGTGGTTCTTGGTGCGTGGTTCGACAAGCTCACCATGAGGGAAGTGGGTGGACTGCAAAGCTAATCTTAGACGCTGCAGAATATAGCTCCCTGCAATCCTCACCCTCCCTCATGGTGAGCTTGTCGAACCACGCACCGCCATTATGCAATGGCCTCAGCCACCGCCCGCATGGCGCTTACTCGCCAGTGCCTCGACCATGATCGCCACGGTTTCCAGATCATCCGGCGACAGCACCCCGATGGCCGCGCGGATGCGTTGCTGCGCAATCGGCTCGGCATCGGTCTCGTCTCCGAACGACAGCAATCTGTCCGGCGTCGTCTGCAGCACTTTTGCAATACGCACGACTGTCGCCAGATCAGGTTCACGCCTGCCGGTGACATAATTGCTGTACCGCTTCTCGCTTAAGCCAGCGCGCCGCGCCACATCCGCCTGATGAATGCCAAGCTCTTTGGTTCGCAGGCGCAGATTCGATGCAAATGATTCCATGAGAACAATTTGTTCTGGCAAAAACCACAGGTCGATCTACAATATGACGATTTAATATCGTCTATATGTGGACATTGCCATGTATTTTTCCAATTGTTTTGAATGGGTCATTTTCATCATCTGTCTTTTCCCGATCTGGGGCACGCTGCTTTTCCATGCGTGGGAAGCATCGATCAAGCCTTGGCTGGTTCCGAGGGATGAAATCACTGACATGGCCGACGCACTTGTCGCCCGGCATGGCGCGTTTGCCGGGTATCAGGCCTGGATCGAGGAGGACTATGCGTGGCGGCGCGGCGACATGGTGCGGCAGGGCGTCTGGCGCCGTGTGCGGCGGGAGTTGCGGCGGCGGGGATGAGTATTTCACCCCCCTCTGTCCTGCCGGACATCTCCCCCACAAGGGGGGAGATCAGCTGCCATCATTGTTTCAGCCAACCTTCAACATTGAAGATAATGTAAAGCCGTTGATGCCAATGTGATCTCCCCCCTTGTGGGGGAGATGGGCGGCAGCCCAGAGGGGGGTGAGGACACGATGCAATCTCGGTACAGCAGCATCACACCCGGGTGAACCGCATCATCCAGTTGGTTTCCCAGGTTTCGCCGCCATCGCGGGAAAATGCCTGTTCCCAGCATGGGGTGTGCTGGCAGGGTTCCCAGAGGAACCGCACGCGCACCGGCCGGCCATCGTCGGTGTCGTCGCCGTAGAACAGGCCTTCGTCCTGGTCGAACCGGCCGATAACAGGCGCAAACAGGCGGTTGCTCCGGCTGTCCGCCCAGTGCAGCGACCACGAGCCGTCGCGCGGGTTGAACAGGCGCAGCGTGATCCCGGCAAAGCCCTTGGCCGGAATGTCCATCTCTTCCAGATTCGCCGTGTCCTGCAGCAGTTTGCGCACGCGCGACGTGGCGGGAAATTCATCCCAGTCGTCGCAACCGGCAAACCGCTGTTTCAGCCGCAGATTGCGGATGGTCCAGTCGCCGATGAGAAAATCGAAATCCGCCGCGCTGCCGGTCGTCTGTTCCTTGCCGTCCATGATGCCCTCCCTCGCGCCTGTCTTCCGGGCGCGCGGTATAGCGCAGGGCTGCTGACAACCTTCTGTCAGGAGCAACCGTTGCCACGCCCGCTTTTGCGTCTGGCCGTTGAAAGAGGAGAATGACGGGCGGTCCTTGGGAACGCGGGTCTAGGGGTAGTCCGTATGCAATGCTTGCGATCCAAGGACCACCCGCCCCGGCGTTTTCAGGTTTTTGCCCAATGTACCACCACCGGGCCAAACCTCCCCGGCCGCACAGGTTTTCCTCCCTGTGAAGCCGAAGCGCCGATCCTTTCCCGACTTGCGAAAGTTTCCGGAAGCATTCCCGCCGGAAAGGACACGAGAAGGATAAGCGCGGATGGGAGAACGTGGATAAGTTTCACCCCAATTACTTTTCACCCCCCTCTGGGCTGCCGCCCATCTCCCCCACAAGGGGGGAGATCGCATCGGCATCGATCATCTTGCTCAGCTTTCACCTTTGAAGATTAGCTGAAACAGCTATGAAAACTGATCTCCCCCCTTGTGGGGGAGATGTCCGGCAGGACAGAGGGGGGTGAAAACCTATCCAGCAGCACCCCAACACAACAGCTTACATCCCGATGCGGAAATGCTAAGAAGCTCGGCATGACAACGAAACCGCGCATCACCATCCTTTACTGCACCCAATGCAGCTGGCTCCTCCGCTCCGCCTGGATGGCGCAGGAACTGCTGTCCACCTTTGGCGCCGATCTCGGCGAGGTGGCCCTGATCCCCGGCACCGGCGGCGTGTTCGAAATCCGCGTCGAGGGCGATCTGATCTGGGAGCGCAAGCGCGACGGCGGTTTCCCCGAAGCCAAGGTGCTCAAGCAGAAGGTGCGCGACATCGTCTGGCCCGAGCGCGATCTCGGCCATTCCGACGGGCACAAGACCGCTATCGCCGGCGAGGCGCTTAAGGACGGGGCAGACAATGGGGTCCCCGCCAGCAACGAGCGGAGCGAGGCGCTTAAGGGCGGGGCAGACAGTTGAGTAAGCCCGAGATTACCACATCAAGGCTGGACGATGCGGCGCGGGCCGGCTGGCTCTATTACGTCGCCGGCAACACGCAGGATGAGATCGCCGCCAAGCTCGGTATTTCGCGCCAGTCGGCGCAGCGCATGGTGTCGCTGGCCGTGTCGGAAGGGCTGGTCAAGGTGCGCCTCGATCATCCCATCGCCCATTGTCTTGACCTCGCGGCGCAGCTGAAAAAGCGCTTCGGTCTCAAGATGGTGGAAGTGGTGCCGACCGATCCGGGCTCGACCTCGACCACGCTCGGCGTGGCCGATGCGGCGGCGGATGAAATGACCCGCTGGCTGAAATCCGAGGCGCCGATCGTCCTCGGCATCGGCACGGGACGCACGCTGAAAGCCGCCATCGAACGGCTGTCACCCATTGAGTGTCCCCAACATAAGGTTGTATCGCTGACCGGCAATATTTCGCCGGACGGTTCAGCCGCGTATTACAACGTCATTTTCAATATCGCCGACAAGATCAAGGCGCGCTCCTTCCCGATGCCGCTGCCTGTTATCGCCTCCTCGCCGGAGGAGCGCGAGCTGCTGCACGCGCAGGCGATGATCCGCCCGGTGCTGGAATTGTCGGCGCAGGCCAATGTCGCCTTTCTCGGCATCGGCGACCTTGAGGATGATGCGCCGCTCTTCGTTGACGGCTTCATTTCGCGCGATGAACTCCTGGCTTTGCGCCGGGCGGGTGCGGTGTGCGAGATCGTCGGGCGGGCGTTCGACCGCAATGGCGTGCCCATCGAGGGCCTCACCAATGACCGCGTGGCCAGTGCGCATATTCCCTCGCGCGAGACGGCGACGGTGATCGCCATCGCCATGGGCGCCAAGAAGCTGCCCGGTATTGTCGCGGCGATTAAAGGCAGTCTTATCAATGGCTTGATCACGGACGAACAGACAGCCGAAGCACTCCTCCGTCCCGCCTGATTTCCACCGTTTTGCTGGAAGCGAAGGTTCGATGCTGCAGCGCAGCATCGATTGCCTCTTGACTTGTTTCGGGATTGTGTGAGTATTTGCCCATAAGACAAGCAATTGCTCATAACATTCACGGGAGGAATGAGATGTTAACGAGAACGCTTCTGCTCGGCGCTGCGTCAGTTCTGGCCATGGCGAGTTTCGCCAATGCCGAAACGCTGACCATTGCCACGGTCAACAATGGCGACATGGTTCGCATGCAGAAATTGACCGACGACTTCACCAAGAAAAATCCCGACATCAAGCTGGAGTGGGTCACGCTCGAAGAAAACGTGCTGCGCCAGCGTGTCACCACCGATATCGCCACCAAGGGCGGCCAGTACGACATCATGACCATCGGCACCTATGAAGTGCCGATCTGGGCCAAGCAGGGCTGGCTCTTGCCGCTCGACGGCCTTGCCAAGGATTACAGCAAGGACGACCTCCTGCCGGCGATCCGCGATGCGGTTTCGGTGGATGGCAAGCTCTATGCCTCGCCGTTCTACGGCGAAAGCGCTATGGTCATGTACCGCAAGGACCTGGCTGAAAAGGCCGGTGTGACCATTCCGGAAAAGCCGACCTGGGACCAGATCGCCGAAGCGGCGAAGAAGATGACCGACAAATCAACCGAGACCTACGGCATCTGCCTGCGCGGCAAGGCCGGCTGGGGCGAGAACATGGCGCTGCTGACCGCAACCGCCAATTCGTTCGGCGCGCGCTGGTTCGATGAAAAGTGGCATCCGCAGTTCGACCAGCCGGAATGGAAGCATGCGCTGAAGTTCTATGTCGACCTGATGAAGGAAGCCGGACCTCCCGGTGCATCCTCCAACGGCTTCAATGAAAACCTCGCGCTGTTCCAGACCGGCAAGTGCGGCATCTGGATCGATGCGACGGTGGCCGCGTCCTTCGTGACCAACCCGAAGGAATCCAAGGTTGCCGACAAGGTGGGCTATGCGCTCTTCCCGACCGGCGGCGTTGAAAACCACGGCAACTGGCTGTGGGCTTGGAACCTCGGCGTTCCCGCCGGCACCAAGAAGGCGGAAGCCGCGCAGAAGTTCATCTCCTGGGCGACCGACAAGGCCTATACGGAACTCGTTGCATCCAAGGAAGGCTGGGCCAACGTTCCTCCGGGCACGCGCACCTCGCTCTATGCCAATGCCGAGTACCAGAAGGCCGCGCCTTTCGCCAAGATCACGCTCGATGCGATGACCGCCGCGAACACCAGCAAGCCGACCATCAAGCCGGTGCCCTATACGGGCGGCCAGTTCGTCGCCATCCCTGAATTCCAGGGCATCGGCACCGCCGTGGGCCAGCAGTTCTCCGCTGCGCTCGCCGGTTCGATGAGTGTCGACCAGGCCCTGCAGGGTGCCCAGGCGCTGACCACCCGCGAGATGACAAAGGGCGGCTACATCAAGTAGAATCCTCCTGGCTCCGGACGGCTTCCGACGCGAATGTCGGATGCCGCCCGGGCCTCCTTTTGCATTATCGTTTTTGATAATTATCGTATCGGAACCTGACCATGGCTACGCTTCAGACACGTGCAACGGCCCGTATCATGATGTCGCCCGCCGTCATCCTGCTCTTCCTGTGGATGATCGTGCCGCTTGTCATGACGCTGTACTTCTCGTTCCTGCGCTACAACTTGCTGATGCCGGGGACCGAGGAATATATCGGCTTTCTCAACTACCAGTATTTTCTGACCGATCCCGCCTTCTTCACCGCGCTTGCCAATACGCTCATTCTGGTTGGCGGGACGCTGCTCATCACCGTCATCGGCGGCATTCTTCTGGCGCTGGTGCTGGATCAGCCGTTCTTCGGCCAGGGCATCGTGCGGCTTCTGGTCATCGCGCCGTTCTTCGTCATGCCGACGGTTTCGGCGCTGGTGTGGAAGAACATGCTGATGCATCCGGTCAACGGCCTGTTCGCCTGGATTGCCCGCCTGTTCGGCTTTCAGCCGATCGACTGGTTCGCGCAGATGCCGCTGTTTTCGATCATCCTCATCGTCGCCTGGCAATGGCTGCCCTTCGCCACGCTCATTCTCCTCACCGCCCTGCAATCGCTGGATGGCGAGCAGAAGGAAGCCGCCGAAATGGACGGCGCCGGGGCGATCTCGCGCTTCATCTATCTGGTGCTGCCGCATCTGTCGCGGGCGATCACCGTGGTCATCCTGATCCAGACGATCTTCCTGCTCAGCGTCTTCGCCGAGATTCTGGTGACGACCAATGGCGGACCGGGCATCCAGACGACCAACATCACCTATCTCATCTATATGCAGGCATTGCTGCAGTTCGACGTGGGTGGCGCATCCGCCGGCGGTATCGTCGCGGTGGTCCTTGCCAATATCGTCGCTTTCTTCCTCATTCGCCTCATCGGCAAAAATTTAGAGAGGTAGGATTATGGCCCGCGCAACCACGACACGCAGCAAAGTCATCTTCACCGTCATCGGCTGGACCATCGGTTTCCTGATCTTCTTTCCGATCCTGTGGACGTTCCTGACCAGTTTCAAATCGGAGGGAGCCGCGGTGGCAACGCCGCCGCAGTTCCTGTTCTTTGACTGGACGCTGGAAAACTACCGCGAGGTGCAGAGCCGTTCCGACTACTTCAAGCATTTCACCAATTCCGTGGTGATTTCGGTGGGGTCGACGCTGATCGGCCTGGCGCTGGCCATTCCCGCCGCCTGGGCCATGGCCTTCTCGCCGACCAAGCGCACCAAGGACATCCTGATGTGGATGCTGTCCACCAAGATGATGCCGGCGGTCGGCGTGCTGGTGCCGCTCTATCTGATCTTCCGCGACTGGGGCCTGCTCGATACGCGTCTTGGTCTTGTCGCCGTCCTGACCATGATCAACCTGCCGATCATCGTCTGGATGCTCTACACCTATTTCAAGGAAATCCCCGGCGAGATTCTCGAAGCGGCCCGCATGGATGGCGCGTCGCTGATGAAGGAGATCGTCTATGTGCTGACGCCCATGGCCGTCCCCGGCATCGCCTCGACCATGCTGCTCAACATCATCCTGGCATGGAACGAGGCTTTCTGGACACTGAACCTGACCGCCGCCAACGCCGCGCCGCTCACCGCCTTTATCGCATCCTACTCAAGTCCCGAGGGCTTGTTCTGGGCCAAACTCTCCGCCGCATCCACCATGGCCATTGCCCCCATCCTGATCATGGGCTGGTTCTCGCAGAAGCAGCTGGTGCGCGGCCTGACCTTCGGCGCAGTGAAATAGGTTTCAGTCTTTGGCGCAGCCAAAAGAGATGGGAAGAATATTATGGGAAGCATTACACTCGAAAAAGTATCCAAGTCATTTGGAACCACCTCGGTCATTCCGCACATCGATCTTGAAATCAACGATGGCGAGTTCGTCGTGTTTGTCGGCCCGTCCGGCTGCGGCAAGTCCACGCTGCTGCGCATGATCGCCGGTCTCGAGGACCTGAGCGGCGGGCGCATCATCATCGACGGCAAGGACATGTCGAGCGAGGCGCCGGCCAAGCGCGGCCTGTCCATGGTCTTCCAGTCCTATGCGCTCTACCCGCATATGACCGTCTACGGCAACATCGCCTTTCCCCTGAAAATGGACGGGCAGGAAAAATCCGTTATCGACAAGAAGGTCAAGGACGCCGCGCATATCCTCAACCTCACCAACTATCTCGACCGGCGTCCGGGCCAGCTCTCCGGCGGCCAGCGCCAGCGCGTTGCCATCGGCCGGGCGATTGTCCGCCAGCCGAAGGCGTTCCTCTTCGACGAACCGCTGTCCAACCTGGATGCGGCGCTGCGCGGCAATATGCGGCTGGAGATCAGCGACCTGCACCACCAGCTGAAGACGACGATGATCTACGTCACCCACGACCAGGTGGAGGCCATGACCATGGCTGACAAGATCGTCGTGCTGAATGCCGGGCGCATCGAACAGGTGGGCTCGCCCATGGAACTCTACCGCAGCCCCAAAAACGTGTTTGTCGCCGGGTTCATCGGCTCGCCGCGCATGAACCTCATCGAAGGTGCGGAAGCCGCCAAGCACAATGCAACGACCCTTGGCGTCCGCCCGGAACATATCCGCATCTCCGCAACGGAAGGTGCCTGGACGGGCAAGGTTGGCGTGACCGAACATCTCGGTTCCGACACCTTCATCCACACCCAGATCGACGGCATCGGTCAGGTGACCGTGCGCACCGACGGGGATTTTGACTCTCAACACGGCCAGCCGATTTTCCTCACGCCGGATCCGGCGCGGCTGCATCGATTTGGCGCGGACGGACAGGTGATTTGACATGAGCAGACTGGCAGGCAAGACGGCATTCATTACGGGATCGGCACGCGGCATCGGCCGGGCCTTTGCGGAGGCCTATCTCAAGGAAGGCGCCGCCCAAGTGGTGATTGCCGATATCGATCTGGCGCGCGCGCAGCAGACCGCGGCGGAACTCGGCAAGGGCGCGCACGCGGTCAAACTGGATGTGACGGACCAGGCTTCCATCAACGCCGCCGTCAAGGAAACCGTCGACCTGTTCGGCGGCATCGACATTCTCGTCAACAATGCGGCGCTGTTCGATATGTCGCCGACTGTCGAGATTACCCGCGCCAGCTATGAAAAACTGTTCGCCGTGAATTTCTCCGGCACGCTGTTTACGCTTCAGGCCGTGGCCAAGGCGATGATCGCGCGCGGCAAAGGCGGCAAGATCATCAACATGGCGAGCCAGGCCGGGCGCCGGGGTGAGGCGCTGGTCGCCATCTATTGCGCCACCAAGGCCGCCGTCATCAGCCTGACCCAGTCCACGGGACAGGACCTGATCAAGCACAGGATCAATGTCAATGCGATTGCACCGGGTGTTGTCGATGGCGAGCACTGGGCCGGGGTCGACGCGCTCTTTGCCAAGTATGAAAACCGGCCGCTCGGCGAGAAGAAGCGTCTGGTCGGCGAGGCGGTTCCCTATGGCCGCATGGGCACGGCGGAAGACCTGACCGGCATGGCGGTTTTCCTCGCCAGCAGCGACAGCGATTACGTGGTGGCGCAGACATACAATGTCGATGGCGGCAACTGGATGAGCTGAGCGAAAGCCCGGCTCCTGCTGCGCCCTGAAAACGGGCGCAGACGCAGCTTCATTTGAAAAAAGGGGTTAGGCCCGATGACTGTTAAACTTTCCAAAAGCGCGCTGTCGCAGCTTCCAGCCAACGTCGCTGTACCCGGCTACAGGCAGGCCGATCTGACGGCCGGCATCGTCCATTTCGGTATCGGCAATTTCCATCGCGCCCATCAGGCCGTCTATCTCGACGATCTTTTCAACGCCGGCAGCGACCATGACTGGGCGATCGTCGGCGCCGGGGTCCTGGCGTCGGACGAAACCATGCGGCAGAAACTGCGGGAACAGGACTGGCTGACCACGGTGGTCGAACAGGACAGCGGTCATCGCACCGCGCGCGTGACCGCATCGATGATCGACTACCTGAAACCGGGTGAGACGGAAAATACCATCGCGCGGCTGGCCGATCCGAAAATCCGCATCGTGTCGCTGACCATCACCGAAGGCGGTTATTTCATCGATCCGGCCTCCGGCGTCTTCAACCCGCAGCATCCGGCGATCGTGGCTGACGCCGCCAATATCGGTGATCCCAGGACGGTGTTCGGTCTCATCCTCGCCGGACTGATGCGCCGCCGCGCCGAGGGCACGGCGCCTTTCACGGTGATGTCCTGTGACAACATTCCCGGCAACGGGCATGTCACCAGCGATGCCGTCAGCGGTCTTGCGGCGCTTGTCGATGCGGATCTGGCCAAATGGGTGAAGGCCAATGTCGCCTTCCCCAACAGCATGGTCGACCGCATCACCCCGGCAACCTCCGACCGCGAGCGCGGCATGCTTGCCAGCGATTTCGGCGTCGAGGACAATTGGCCAGTGTTCTGCGAACCGTTCAAGCAGTGGGTGCTCGAGGACCATTTCCCGACCGGCCGCCCGGCACTGGAAAAGGTCGGCGTCACCTTCGTGAGGGATGTTGCGCCCTATGAGCTGATGAAAATCCGCATCCTCAATGGCGGCCACGCGACCATTGCCTATCCCGCAGCACTGATGGACATTCACTTCGTGCATGAAGCCATGGAGGAACCGCTGATCCGCGGCTTCCTCGGCAAGCTCGAACGGGAAGAGATCATTCCCGTTCTCCCGCCGGTGCCCGGCATCACCTTCGAGGAATATTACGACCTGATCGACCGGCGGTTCTCCAACCCGAAGATCGGCGATACGATCCAGCGCCTGTGCCAGGACGGGTCCAACCGCCAGCCCAAATTCATCCTGCCGACCACGGCGGACCGTCTGAAAGCGGGCAAGAGCATCACCGGCCTGTCGCTGGTTTCCGCGCTCTGGTGCCGGTTCTGCGAGGGAACGACCGATAGCGGTAAGCCGACGAATTATCTTGACGCCAACGCCGAGCGGTTGAAGGTGGAAGCGGTGAAGGCCAGAAGCGATCCCGGGGCATTTCTGGCGATGAGCGATATTTTCGGCGATGTCGGTACGTCGCCCATCTTCGCCCAATCGTTTTCGCGAATTTTGAAAACCCTTTGGGACAAGGGTGCGCGCGAGACATTGAAACTCTATCTCAACGATCAGCTGTGATGGTGCGAACTATGTTCATTTCACCCCCCTCTGGGCTGCCGCCCATCTCCCCCACAAGGGGGGAGATCAGCCTTCATCGATATTCCCACCAATCTTTGGCGTTAGAATTTGAGCGAAAGCATTCATGTCAAGGTGATCTCCCCCCTTGTGGGGGAGATGTCCGGCAGGACAGAGGGGGGTATCTACAGTATAAATATCCTTCACTTGTGGCTGGCCACGCGCAATGACAACTCCCGCTCTTGTCATTTTCGATTGCGATGGTGTCCTCGTCGACAGCGAGCCGATCTCCATTGCTGTCCTGCTCGACATGATTTCCCGGAGCGGCACGACGCTGTCCGAGGAAGAGGCCTACGAGATGTTTCTCGGGCGGAGCATGGCGACGATCAGCAAAATCCTGCATGAGGATTATGGTTTTGCCGCCAGCGCGGCCGACCTGGAGGATATGCGCGCCAATCTCTACGCACGGTTCCGCGCCGATCTGAAACCGATTCCCGGCATAGCCGAGACGCTCAATCGGCTCGATCTGCCACGCTGCGTTGCCTCGTCGAGCCAGCCTGACCGGATTCGCCTGTCGCTCAAACTGACGGGCCTGCTCGATCTGCTGGAGCCGAATATTTTCAGCGCCACCATGGTCAAGCACGGCAAGCCGGCGCCGGACCTGTTCCTGCATGCGGCGCAGGTCATGAACACGCCGCCGGAAGACTGCGTGGTCATCGAAGACAGTCCTGCGGGTATCGAAGCCGCCAAACGGGCGGGCATGCGGGTCTTCGCCTTCACCGGCGGCACCCATGCGCGCGGCGGCCGGCTGGAAGCAGCGCTTGCGTCTCTCGAGCCAGACCTTATATTCGGCGACATGCTGGAATTGCCCGGCCTGTTGTCATCACTGCAGGCCCGAACAGACGTTCATTAGAGCGTTCCGGTTCACGACAAGCCGGAAGGTTCGAATGCCAGATTTTGTATGTGCTGTGGATGTGGGAACGGGAAGCGCCCGGGCGGGCATTCTTGATATCAAGGGCAATCTTCTGGGGCGGGTGGAACACCCGATCCTGATGAATCGCCCGCTGCCTGACCATGCCGAGCATGATTCGGAAGACATCTGGAAGTCGGTCTGCATCGCGGTGCAGGGCGCGGTCGCGGCATCCAAGGTCGATCCGTCCGATATCACCGGCATCAGTTTCGACGCCACCTGCTCGCTGGTTGTGCGCGACAGGGATGGCAAGCCGCTGACTGTTTCGACAGGCGGAGACAACCGCTGGGACACGATCGTCTGGCTGGATCACCGGGCGCTCGACGAATCGGATGAATGCACGGCAACGGGCCACGACGTGCTCAAATATCTCGGCGGCGTCATGTCGCCGGAAATGCAGACGCCAAAGCTGATGTGGCTCAAGCGGCATCTGCCCAACTCCTGGGACAAAGCCGGATATTTTTTCGACCTTGCCGATTTCCTCAGCTGGAAGGCGTCGGGATCGCTCGCACGGTCGCAATGCACGATCACCTGCAAATGGACCTATCTGGCTCACAAGGAACCGGGCTGGCAGAGCGATTATCTCAAAGATGTCGGCATCGGCGACATGGTCGAGCGCGGCAGCCTGCCGGAGCGGGCAAGCCCGGTGGGGACCGATGTCGGGCCATTGACGCCGGAGGCTGCCAAGGCGCTGGGCCTTACCACGCGCTGCCATGTGGGCGCGGGGCTGATCGATGCCTATGCCGGGGCGCTCGGTGTGCTTGGTGGCTTCGCCGGCGATCTCTCGCAGATCGACCGGCATCTGGCCTTGATTGCCGGGACCTCCAGCTGTCTGATGGCGCTGTCGCAGGAGCCGATTTCGTTCAACGGCGTCTGGGGTCCCTATTACGGCGCGGCTCTGCCGGATTGCTGGCTGAGTGAGGGTGGGCAGTCGGTTTCGGGCGCGCTTCTCGATCACATCATCCGCTGGCACGGGGCTGCGGGCGAGCCCAACGCCGCCCTGCACAAGAAGATCACCGACCGCGTCATGGAACTGCGGGAAAAGGAGGGGCTCGATCTGGCCGGCCGCCTGCATGTCCTGCCGGATTTTCATGGCAACCGCTCGCCGCTGGCTGACCCGCATGCGGTGGGCGTCATCAGCGGCCTGACGCTGGACGCCTCCTTTGACAGCCTGTGCCGCCTCTACTGGCGCACCTCCGTCGGCATTGTCCTTGGCGTGCGGCATGTTCTCGATGCGCTTAACGAGCGCGGCTACGCCATCGACACCATGCATGTGACAGGCGGGCACACCAAAAACCCGCTGCTGATGGAACTCTATGCGGATGCCACGGGCTGTACGGTCATCACGTCGGCTGCTGAAGACGCCGTGCTGCTCGGCACAGCAATGGTCGCGGCAACGGCGGCCGGGCTTTACCCGGATCTGCCCGCCGCCTGCATGGCGATGAAACAGGGCGGGCGCCCGCGCCAGCCCGAACCGAAGGCGCGCCAGCGCTTTGACCGGGATTACCGCATTTTCCTCGAAATGCATGCCCAGCGCACAGTGCTGGATTCCATGCAGTAGGCCCCAGCTTCCGGTTCTAGTGCGCTTCGTCCCAATTGTGTGCGGCGCGCGCATCCACCTGCAACGGTACGGACAGGGAAATCGCCGGCATGGCGGCATTGACCATGATCTCGCGAATGATCGGAATGGTCGCGTCGACTTCGCCTTCGGCGGTTTCAAAGATCAGTTCGTCGTGCACCTGCAACAGCATGCGGGCCGAAAGCTTTGCCTCGTTGAGCGCCGGTTCCATGCGCACCATGGCGCGGCGGATGATGTCGGCGGCCGAACCCTGGATCGGCGCGTTGATCGAGGCACGCTCGTTGAAGGCGCGAACCTGCGGATTGGAGGAGCGGATTTCCGGATAATGCGCGCGGCGTCCGAAGATGGTTTCGACATAGCCGTTCTGCCGGGCAAAGGCCTTGGTCGCCTCCATATAGTCCTTGATGCCGGGGAAGCGCTCGAAATAGGTGCGGATATATTGCCCGGCTTCTTCGCGCGGAATCGACAGCTGGTTGGCAAGGCCAAAGGCAGAAATGCCATAGATGATGCCGAAGTTGATCGCCTTGGCGCGGCGGCGCACTTCCGAGGGCATGTCCTTGACCGGAACGCCGAACATTTCCGATGCGGTCATCGCATGAATGTCGATGCCATCGGCGAAGGCCTGGGTGAGCTGGGGAATCTCGGCGACATGCGCCAGGACCCGCAGCTCGATCTGGCTGTAGTCGGCGGAAATCAGCTTGTTGCCCGGCGCGGCGATGAAGGCCGTTCGGATCTTGCGGCCCTCGGCTGTGCGCACGGGAATGTTCTGCAGGTTCGGTTCCGACGAGGACAGCCGCCCCGTGGAGGTCGCGGCCATGGCGTAGGATGTATGCACCCGCTTGGTATCGGGATGGATATAGCCGGGCAGGGCGTCCGTATAGGTGGATTTGAGCTTGGTCAGCTGGCGCCAGTCGACGATCTTGCGCGGCAGTTCATGCCCTTCCGCCGCAAGGTCTTCCAGCACCTGTGCCGATGTCGACCACTGTCCGGTCTTGGTCTTCGAACCGCCGGGAAGGCTCATCTTGCCGAACAGGATGTCGCCCAGCTGTTTGGGTGAGCCGATGTTGAGCTTTTCCCCGGCAAGCTGGTAAATCTCGTGCTCGATGGCAGCCGCCGCCTGCGCCAGATCGCCGGAAAGCCGCGACAGGATTTGCCGGTCGACGGAAATGCCGCGCTCTTCCATCCGCGCCAGCACGGCAACGAGCGGGCGCTCCAGCCGTTCATAGACCGAGACAAGCCCATCCTCGACCAGACGCGGCTTGAGCAGGCGCCACAGGCGCAGGGTGACATCAGCATCTTCGGCGGCATAGGCGGTGGCGCGGTCGATATCGACCATATCAAATGTAACCGATGACTTACCGCTGCCGGCCACATCCTTGTAGGCGATGGGCGTGTGGCCCAGCCAGCGCTCGGACAGGGCGTCCATGCCATGGGTGCCTTCACCCGCATCGAGCACGTAGGAGATCAGCATCGTATCATCGAAGGGGTGCGGATCGATGCCGTAGCGGTGCATGACCAGCCAGTCATATTTCATGTTGTGCGCGATCTTGAGCACCGAACGGTCCTCGAGCAGCGGCTTCAATACGCGCAAGGCATCGTCGAGCGGAATCTGTCCTTCGACGGTGCCACCGCCGAGGAGATCACCATTGCCGGACTTGTGGTTGAGCGGGACATAGGCGGCGTGCCCCGGCCGGATGGCCAGGGAGAAACCCACCAGCTCGGTCTGCATCGGATCGAGCGAGGTGGTTTCCGTGTCGAACGCCACCAGTCCGGCTTCGGTCGCCTCATCGATCCAGAGTTGCAGCGTGGCAAGATCGCGGATGCAGATATAGGCTGTCGTGTCGATCTTCGAAGCCAGCGCTTCGTCGCCGCGCGCCTTGATCAGGTCGGCGGGCAGCATGACGCCGGTATCCGATTTGTCCTGTGGCTTCTCGGTCGTTGAAGCGGGAGCAGTTCCGTCAGGGATTTCAACGTCCGGTCCGTGTGCCTCGGCGACAGTGTCCACCGCGACCTCGGATGGTTCGATGGCGGCGGCATCGATGCCCGTCGCTTCGGCGGCACGCCGGGTGAGGGAGGTGAACTCCATGGCCTTGAGGAAGGCGACCAGCTTCGGTCCATCCTGCGGCTCAAGCCCGAAGTCATCAAGCCCGACATCGATGGGGGTATCGGTCTTCAGGGTGACAAGCTGGCGTGAGATAAGCGCCTGTTCGCTGAACGCAATGATGTTTTCGCGGCGCTTCTGCTGCTTGATTTCACCCGCACGGGCGAGCAGCGTATCGAGATCGCCGAATTCTTCCAGAAGCTGCGCAGCGGTCTTCGGCCCGATGCCGGGAATGCCGGGAACATTGTCGGTGGAATCGCCGGTCAATGCCTGCAGGTCGATCATCTTTTCCGGCGGCACGCCCCATTTCTCGACGACGTCGGGAATGCCGATCTGCTTGTCCTTCATGCTGTCATACATCGACACCAGCGGGGTGACGAGCTGCATCAGGTCCTTGTCGGAGGAGATGATGGTGACTTCCGCGCCGGCGGCTTCCGCCATCCGCGCATAGGTGGCGATGAGATCGTCCGCCTCGTAGCCTTCCTTTTCGATGCAGGGAAGGTTGAAGGCCTTGGTGGCCTGGCGGATCAGGCCGAACTGCGGAATGAGGTCCTCCGGCGGGGCCGAACGGTTTGCCTTGTATTCCGGATAGATTTCCTTGCGGAAGGTGTTCGACGAATAGTCGAAGATGACGGCGAAATGCGTCGGCGTCACCCGGACCGAGGTGTCCCTGGCTTCCCGCAGCAGCTTCCACAGCATGTTGCAGAAACCTGATACCGCGCCCACCGGCAGGCCATCCGATTTGCGGGTGAGGGGCGGCAGCGCATGATAGGCCCGGAAGATATAGCCGGAGCCGTCGACGAGAAAGAGATGATCACCTTTTTTCATGGTGCCTACGATTAAATGATCATCCCGCAAAAGGAAATGATCTGTCTTTCCCATGCACCGAAAGATCGCGGGATAGCCGACTCCTCCTGACAAAATCCGCCGGGCCGCCGCAGCTTATCGGGAGGGTTTGGCCTTCTGCGGATGGATGGTTTCGCCGCGCTCCAGCATGGCAACGAATTTTTCGATGCGCTGCAGGCGTGTCTCGGGTTTCTTGGCATCGTTGACACGGTAGATGATGGCGTAGCGGTTCGCGCTGCTCAATGTCCCGAACATCTGCTTCGCCTCGGCATTCGCGTCGAGGGCTGCCTGCAGATCGTCGGGTATCGTGGCCTTGCCTTGCGAAAGATACGCCTTGTCCCAGCGTCCATCGGCCTTGGCGCGTTCGATTTCCGCAAGGCCGAAGGGGGTGATGCGACCCTGTTCGATCAGCGCGCGTGCGCGCGTGCGATTGATGTCGGACCAGCGGCTTGCGGCCTTGCGCGGCGTGAAGCGGATGAGCCAGTGGTCTTCATCGAATGCATCGATCTGACCGTCGATCCAGCCGTGGCAGAGCGCGCCATCGATCGCATCCTGTTTGGACAGGCTTTTGATCCGCGCGGTCTTCTTGGAAAATTTGAGCCACGCGCCCGGCGATGCCGCATGGTTGGCTGCCAGCCACGCCTCCCAGTCTGCGCCTGCCGGAAAGAACAGAACCGGCAATTCTGTCGTTGCTTTCGTCATGGAACTCGCCTCCGCTCACGACAGCTTTATGCCGGATCAGACGGGCCTTGAACATATCACTTATGCATCACGCGTTTGTTACAAAGATGTAATGTTCCGTGCCCTTGAATTGCCATGGTTTGAGGCCCAAATCCTAGCTGTCGACGATAGATCGATGTCCGGGATTTAAGGCTCGTCCCCCGCCTGCCCCGGACTTGCGGTGACCTCATCCCCCCTCTCCGGGTCGCCGCATCTGAGTGTAGTGATCTGGTCGCCTGTGGTCCCCCCGCCACGGCGGCCATTTCTTTTCCGGCTCCACTTTTTTCTGCCGCTTCCCCGAAAATGGGCTAAGAAGAACTCCCTTCACGAATCCCGGTCCAACAAATTCAGGAATTACCATGTCAGCGCTTGAACCTGTCTTGAACGCCCTTGATGCCAATCTGGATAAAAGTCTGGAGCGGCTGTTCGAACTGTTGAAGATCAAGTCCATCTCCACCGATCCGGCATTCAAGGCCGAATGCCGCAAGGCTGCCGAGTGGCTGGTCGCCGATCTGAAGACCATCGGTTTCGACGCCAGCGTGCGCGACACGCCGGGGCATCCGATGGTTGTGGCGCATCATGAGGGGCCAAGTGCCGATGCCCCTCATGTCCTTTTCTATGGCCACTATGACGTGCAGCCGGTTGATCCGCTCGAACTGTGGGAAAACGATCCCTTTGCCCCTGCCATCAAGGATATGGGCGATGGCCGCAAGATTCTGACCGGCCGCGGCACGGCCGATGACAAGGGCCAGCTGATGACCTTCGTCGAAGCCTGCCGCGCCTACAAGGAGGTGCATGGCAAGCTGCCGGTCAAGATTTCCATCCTGTTTGAAGGAGAGGAAGAGTCGGGATCGCCGTCGCTGAAGCCTTTCCTCAATGCCTGCAAGGACGAGCTCAAGGCCGACTTCGCCCTCGTGTGCGATACCGGAATGTGGGACAGGCAGACCCCGGCGATTTCCGTCGGCCTGCGCGGGCTGGTCGGCGAGGAAATCGTCGTCAAGGCAGCCGATCGCGACCTGCATTCCGGTTCCTTCGGCGGTGCGGCGGCAAACCCGATTCACATTCTCACGAAGATTCTCGCCGACCTGCACGACGAAACCGGTGCCGTGACCATTCCCGGCTTCTATGACGGTGTCGAGGAAACCCCGACGCAGATCCTGCAGACCTGGAACGGACTCGGCTGCACGCCGGAAAACTTCCTCGGCCCCATCGGCCTTTCCATTCCTTCGGGTGAAAAAGGCCGTTCCATCCTGGAACTGGTCTGGGCGCGCCCGACCGCCGAGATCAACGGCGTGATCGGCGGTTATACCGGACAGGGCTTCAAGACTGTCATTGCCGCGCAGGCATCGGCGAAAGTGTCGTTCCGCCTCGTGCACAAGCAGAACCCCGCCAAGATCCGCGAAGCCTTCCGCGCCTTTGTACGCGAGCGCGTCCCTGCCGACTGCTCTGTGGAGTTCCATGAGCATGGCGGCTCGCCCGCCATCCAGCTGTCCTATGACTCGCCGCTGCTGGCCAAGGCCAAGACTGCCTTGAGCGACGAATGGCCGAAGCCCGCCGTGCTGATCGCCATGGGTGGATCGATCCCGATTGTCGGCGATTTCCAGAACATGCTGGGCATGGAATCGCTGCTCGTCGGCTTCGGGCTTGAGGACGACCGCATCCATTCCCCCAACGAAAAATACGAGCTGAATTCCTTCCACAAGGGCCAGCGTTCCTGGGCACGCATTCTTGACGTGCTGACGAAATAAACCGGAGAGATTTGATGACCATCCGCTTTCACCGCAATGATCTGCCCGACCTTGCAAACTATCAGGTCAATGCCGTTGCCATTGATACGGAGACGCTGGGGCTGAACCCCCATCGCGACCGGCTGTGTGTTGTGCAGATTTCACCCGGTGACGGCTCGGCTGATGTCATCCAGATCGACAAGGGGCAGACATCCGCCCCCAATCTGGTGAAACTTCTTGGTGATGCCGCCATCACCAAGATTTTCCATTTCGGCCGGTTTGATCTTGCCGTGCTCTATCACGCCTTCGGTGTGATGCCGCAGCCGGTCTTCTGCACCAAGATCGCCTCGCGCCTGACCCGCACCTACACGGACCGGCATGGCCTGAAGGAGATTTGCAGCGAATTGCTGGATATCAACCTGTCCAAGCAGCAGCAGTCATCGGACTGGGCGGCGCCGGAACTGTCGCAGGCTCAGCTGGAATATGCGGCATCCGACGTTCTCTACCTGCACCGGCTGAGCGCCATCCTGATCGAGCGCCTGAAGCGTGACGGACGGGCGGAAGAGGCGGCTGCCTGCTTCCAGTTCCTGCCGACGCGGTCCAAGCTCGATCTGATGGGCTGGGACGAACAGGATATTTTCGCCCACAGTTAAACGGAAAACGGCTCCTGCTATTCCGCAGAAGCAAGCGCGCCCCTGCCTTGCGGTGTGGGCGCGCGGTCGATATGCGCCCATTGCGGCCGTTTGAACAGGAACCGGCCATAGCCGGTCCATTGCACCAGCCCATAAAGGATCACCGGCCCCAGGACGCCGCTGACGACGGTCAGGAGCGAAATCGTGCCGATATCCGTGATGACGCCGGATTTGAGCAGGATGGTTCGCGCCACCGCCATGGGCAGGAAGAAGGCGAGGTAGACAACAATGGAATGGGCGCCGAGCCAACGCAAAGCACGCACAAGCCATTGTGCAGCGGGTGCCGAGCCCAGTCGCGCCATCAATGCCGAGACCGAAACAATGGCCAATGCCCCGGCAAAACCGGCAAGCAGCGAGATGATGGGTACATTGCTCCAGCCGCCGAGCCCGCCGGATGTATAGGCCTCCAGCGGTATCCAGGCGGCAAAGGGTTGCGATGCCGGGTGAAACACCAGCCAGCCATTGGCGAGCGCCCATACACCGAGGATGGCAAGGGCGGTGAGCGGCCGTTGCCGCAGCCATTGCGCCAGGTCGAAAATGATGGGTGCAAAGGCATAGCCGGCAAAGAAGAAGACATAGCGGCTGCAGAATTCGTCTAGGACCAGCCATCCCGTATGGATGGGGACGGTTTCAAGCGCGGCGGCAATGGCGAGGATGATCCAGACATTGACGGATCTGACGAGGCGCGTGACGACAAAGAACACCGGCAGCAGATAGATGAACCACAGGGTTCCGAACGGCTGGATGAGGGCAAGGAGATAGGCGCCGACAGCGCCGCCGGGGCCGCTCTCGGCAATAATGCCAGGTGCCTTGAACAGGAACTGGATCGTCAGCCACAGCAGGTAGAAATAGGCGAAATGGATGATCTTGCGGTCGGCATAGCGCAGCCATGGGCGGTCGATCACCAGTCCGAGAAACAGGCCCGAGATCAGGAAGAAGTCCGGCATGCGGAATGGCTGGGCAAACGACACGACCGGATGCATCCAGCCGCGGGCGCCGGCATCGTCCTCGACGCCAAGCACCGAGTGCATCATGACGACAAAGATGATGCAGATACCCTTGGCGATGTCGACCCAATCGACACGTGTTTTTTCGCCCGTGCTCATCGTTGCTTTGTTCCCCCGCGTTTTACTCTCTTTGATACGCGATATTTCAAAACGGGAAGTAAAATTCAGGTGATGCGCGCAGAAATGACTGTCGGATCACGTCTTCGAAGGGCCGATTGCCCCGGAAAGACCCGGTTGCTGCATCCGGATACAAAAATGCCGGGCAGAAGCCCGGCGAATTGTGAACGCAAATGCGTCCAGAGGGGAACACGCAACGAGCGAAAAATGGGAGGAGAACCGCTCGTTACGCACCACCAAAATATGCCTGCCGCGTTTAATTTTCAAGGGCGCAAGAATAATAATCTTTTCGCGCGCCAAGATTTGACAGAAAACGACAGCGGCGCTGCGGCGGCCTGAACGCGGTTTCAGTTGACGGCGGCAGCCGCCGGGGCGGGCGCGCCGGTCGCGTCGAGAGGCTCCTTGCACGTCCCGTGACCGCGCAGCTGGCAGCCGCCGAGGCGATACTGTGCTTCGGATTCGGGCGAGGGATTCAGTCTGGCAATGGCACCGCCACCGCAACCGCCGAGGATGATCGCAGCGCAGGCAAGGACCACAAATCGCATTTTCCACTCCATTCCTAATGAGCGGGAAGCTAACGGTCCGGCGCGGATTTCTCAAGCGCGAACCGAACCGCTCGCTTTCACACATGCTCAGTTTGATGCCATCGGCCAAATTTAACCGCACCTTAAATCGCCGCATTTACCCTGCAACGCGTCGCGAAGGATTTTGCGGCACCGATTGGGGCGGGTATTTCAGTCAATGGCACCACGTGACAAGGGCAGGCAGCGCATCGAGCCGGGGTTCAGTTCGGACCGCCGTTCCGATGACGACGACATGCGCGCCGACCCGGAGGACAGACCCGTGCGAAGCCAGAAGCGCCGGACCTCATCGCGCAAACCCGCCAAGTCAAGGCGCGGCCGCTCCAGCCGCCGGCAGGGTGGCGGTTTCCTGGGTCTCATCCGCCGCACCATCTACTGGTCGTTTGTTCTGTGCATCTGGGGTGGTATCGCCGTCGCGGGCACGGTGATCTATTTCGCCGCCAAGATGCCGCAGACCACCACCTGGACGATCCCCGACCGCCCGCCCAACGTCAAGATTGTTTCGGTCGAAGGCGACCTCATCGCCAATCGCGGCGCCACCGGCGGCGAGGCGATCGGCCTGCACCAGATGTCGCCCTACCTGCCGCAGGCGGTGGTGGCGATCGAAGACCGCCGCTTCTATTCGCATTTTGGTGTCGATCCCGTCGGCTTCGTCCGCGCCATGGCGACCAATGTGATCTCGGGGCGCCTGGTGCAGGGCGGTTCGACCATCACGCAGCAGCTGGCGAAGAACCTGTTTCTGACGCCGGACCGCACGCTGGAGCGCAAGGTCCAGGAAGTCCTGCTCGCCCTCTGGCTGGAGCACAAATACTCCAAGGACCAGATTCTGGAGATGTATCTGAACCGGGTTTATCTCGGTTCGGGTTCCTATGGCGTGGCCGCGGCCTCGCGGCGCTACTTCAACAAATCCGCGCACGACGTCAATCTGTCGGAAGCGGCTGTCATTGCCGGCCTGCTCAAGGCGCCTTCGCGCCTGTCGCCGGCGCGCGATCCGAAAGCCGCCGTCGAGCGTTCCCAGCTGGTGCTGGCGGCCATGCGCGACCAGGGCATGATCGGTGACAAGGAGCTGACCGTTGCCATGAAGCAGCCGGCGACCCGCGCGGCCGCCTATTGGAGCGGCTCCGAGCATTATGTCGCCGACCGGGTGATGGAGGAGTTGCCCGAGCTTATCGGTGATGTCCGTGCGGATGTGGTTGTCGACACTACCGTCGATCTCGGCCTGCAGAAGCTGGGAGAAGCCTCGATCCGCGATCTGATCCAGAAGAACGGCGACCGGCTCAATGTTTCGCAGGGCGCGCTGGTCTCCATCGATGGCACCGGTGCGGTGCGGGCGCTGGTGGGCGGCTATGACTATGCCAACAGCCAGTTCGACCGCGCCAGCGAAGCCAAGCGCCAGCCCGGCTCCACCTTCAAGCCTTTCGTGTATCTCTCCGCATTGGAGCAGGGGCGCACGCCGGAATCGGTGCGCAACGATGCGCCCATCCGGATCGGCAACTGGACGCCCGGCAACTACAACGGCAAATATTTCGGCAAGGTGACGCTGGCGGAGGCGCTGGCCCGGTCGCTCAATTCGGTATCCGCCCAATTGGTCATGGAAGTCGGCCCCAGCACCGTTGTCGATACGGCGCATCGCCTGGGGATCGTTTCGAACCTCAACGCCAATGCCTCGCTGGCGCTTGGGACCTCGGAAGTCACGCTGCTCGAACTCACCGATTCCTTCGTGCCCTTTGCCAATGACGGCTACAAGGCGCCGGTCCATCTGGTTCGCCGCGTCACCACGCATGAAGGCAAGGTGCTGTATGAATTCAAGAATCCCAAGCAGGAGCGGGTGATCAGCGAGCGCAATGTCGGCATGATGAATGCCATGCTGCGCCAGACCGTCGAAAGCGGCACGGCGACGAAAGCCAAATTCGGCTGGCCCGCTGCGGGCAAGACCGGCACCAGCCAGAATTTCCGCGATGCCTGGTTCATCGGCTACACCTCGAACCTGACCACGGGCGTGTGGTTCGGCAATGATGACGGCAAGCCGACCAAGAAGGTCACCGGCGGCGCACTGCCCGCGCTGGCCTGGAAGGAATTCATGGTCGCCGCGCACAAGGGCGTGCCCGTGGCGGAGCTTCCCGGCAATTACCGCGTCAATGAAACCGTCATCGACGGCAACGATGCCTTGCCCGGCGCGGATGTTCCGGCGGCCGAAGGTGTGCCATCGGCCCAGCTCAATCCGGGCGGGCCGGTTCCGCCGGTCGGGCTGGACGATCAAACCGGATCGACCCATCCGACGCCGCCGGCCGGCGTGGGCGGCAATGGCCAGAAGCCGCGCAAGACCACGCTCTTCGACCTGATCATGGGCAACTGACCGGCAAACGGTCCGGTCCGTGCTTCCCTTCGCTCCCATACAGCTTCTGACCCCCCCCCTGTCGCGGCGATTCCAAATGTCGCTTGACAAGTCGCGACTCTTGTCCTCGTATTATGAAAATCCATTATTAGATATTCTATTCCATAGTAATGGATTAAAACATAATATTCGCTTGACGGATAGGGGAACGAAAAATGTCTAAAGTATTCTACGCGACGGTCGCTGTGGCCGCGCTGCTCGCATTGCCGTTCAATCAGGCTTTCGCGCAGGGCAACAAGAGCAAGCTCGATGAGGTGCTGGCCCGCGGCCATCTGGTTGTCGGCACCGGCAGCACCAATGCGCCATGGCACTTCAAGGGTGCTGACGACACGCTGCAGGGCTTCGATATCGACATGGGTCATATCATCGCCAAGGCGCTGTTCAGCGACCCCAGCAAGGTCGAGTTCGTCAACCAGTCTTCCGATGCCCGCATTCCCAACATCACCACGAACAAGGTGGATATCACCTGCCAGTTCATGACGGTCACTGGGGAGAGGGCACAGCAGATCGCCTTCACCATACCGTACTATCGGGAAGGTGTCGGGCTGATGCTGAAGGCCGACAGCAAATATGCCGACTACGCCGCGCTCAAGGCGGCGGGTTCTGCGGTGACAATCTCGGTGCTGCAGAATGTCTATGCCGAATCGATGGTGCATGCGGCCCTGCCGGAGGCCAAGGTCGACCAGTATGAATCGGTCGATCTGATCTACCAGGCGCTGGAATCCGGCCGTGCCGATGCGGTCGCCACGGATCAGTCATCGCTTGCCTGGTACATGACCCAGAACAAGGATCGCTACAAGGATGCCGGCTACGGCTGGAATCCGCAGACCTATGCCTGCGGTGTCAAGCGCGGCGATCAGGATTGGCTGAACTTCGTCAACACGGCGCTGCATGAGGCGATGACCGGTGTCGAGTTCGATACCTATGCGAAATCGTTCAAGACCTGGTTCGGCAAGGACCTGACGCCGCCGCAGATCGGCTTCCCCGTCGAATACAAGTAGTCAACCGGCGGCTCCAGGGTTGTCTGGAGCCGTTTCTCCTTGTCTTGCGATAACGGGGACATTGTTCATGGGCTATACGCTGAATTTTGCTGCCGTCTGGCGCAGCTTCGATGACCTGCTGTTGGGGCTGGCGCTCAGCCTTGCGCTTGCCTTCGGCTCCATCCTCATCGGCGCCGTCATCGGGCTGTGCACGGCTTTTGGTCTGATATCCAAAAACGGCCTGATAAAGCGTCCGGCCGGGGTCTACGTCTCCATCATCCGCAACACGCCGATCCTCGTGCTCGTGCTGTTCACCTATTTCGCGCTGCCCCAGTGGGGTTTGCGCCTGGGCAAGATCGAAAGCTTCGTCTTCACGCTCGCCCTCTATTCCGGTGCCTATCTGGCGGAGGTGTTCCGCGCCGGACTGCTGTCGATCCCCGCCGGCCTGCGCGAGGCCGGCCTCGCCATCGGCCTGACGGAAATGCAGATACGCACGTCGATCATCGCGCCGCTGATGTTTCGCAATATCCTGCCGTCGCTCGGCAGCACGATCATCTCGCTGTTCAAGGACACGTCGCTGGCCGCGGCCATCGCCGTGCCGGAACTGACGTTCGAAACGCGCAAGATCAATGTTGAAACCTTTCGCGTCATCGAGACATGGATGGTGGCAAGCTGCCTCTACGTCTTTACCTGTTCGATCCTGGCTGCGCTGATGCGCATTGTCGAACGCCGTCTGGCCTTGCCGAGGTGATGTGATGGATATTGTTCATTTCGCGGATGTTCTCTGGCTGGCGCGCTGGCCGATCCTCAAGGGTATCGGCGTCACCCTGTCGATTTCGCTGCTGGCGATCTGCTGCGGCACGCTGCTCGGGGTTGGTGTTGGTCTGGCGCTGACCTATGCCAGGGCACCGCTGCGCTGGATCGTGCGCGGCTATACGGATTTCATCCGCGGCACACCGGTTCTTGTGCTGGTTCTCGCCAGCTATTACGTGCTCGGCACCATCGGCCTTGACCTCGGGCCGTTCCAGGCGGGCATTCTGGCGCTCGCCGTCTTCTGCAGTTCGCATGTGGGGGAAATCGTCCGGGGGGCGCTGCAATCCATACCAAAGGGGCAGACGGAAGCCGCCAAGGCGATCGGCCTGACCTTTCCGCAGACCTTCGCCTATGTGCTCGGTCCGCAGGCGCTGCGCCAGGTGCTGCCGGCCTGGGTCAACACGTCAGCCGAAATGGTCAAGGCATCGACGTTACTGTCGATTATCGGCGTGGCCGAGCTGCTGCTGCGCACGCAGGAACTGATTTCCAGAACCTTCATGAGCCTCGAATTCTATTTCTTCGCCGGCTTCCTGTATTTCGTCATCAACTATGCCATCGAACGTTTCGGCCGCTACGTCGAACGCAAGATGGCGGTTCCATCCTAAGGGGATTCCGGGATGCCAGACAATCTTCTTGAAATCCGCAACCTGCACAAGAGCTATGGCGAGGTGGAAGTCCTCAAAGGCGTCGACTGCAGCATGAAGCAGGGCGATGTCGTCAGCATCATCGGGTCGAGCGGCTCCGGCAAGACCACCATGCTGCGCTGCATCAACATGCTGGAAGAATTCCAGGGCGGGTCGATCAGCATAGACGGTCAGGAGATTGGTTATGAGATGGTCGGCGGCCAGCGCCGGCGCAAGAAGGAGAAGGAAATCGCCCGCCAGCGTGCCCTGACCGGCATGGCTTTCCAGCAGTTCAACCTGTTCCCGCATATGAGTGCCGTTCACAATGTCATGCTTGGCCTGGTCAAGGTGAAGAAGCTGGACAGGGACGAGGCGCGCACCATTGCGCTGAAATGGCTGGATCGTGTCGGCCTGCTCGCCCGTGCCGATCATTTTCCCGGGCAATTGTCCGGCGGCCAGCAGCAGCGTGTCGCCATCGCCCGCGCCATTGCCATGAATCCCCGGCTGATGCTGTTCGACGAAGTCACCTCGGCGCTCGATCCGGAACTGGTGAACGAGGTGCTGCAGGTGATCAAGACATTGGCGCAGGACGGCATGAGCATGCTGCTTGTCACCCACGAGATGCGCTTTGCCTACGAGGTCTCCAACCGGGTGATCTTCATGAACCAGGGGCTTATCGGCGAGGAAGGCAACCCGCGCGACATGTTCCACAAACCGCAGAGCGAGCGTCTGGCCGAGTTTTTGAAGACGTCGAGTTTTTCCTGAATTTCGCGATGTTTGTTCGCAGGCACACGTCAAAATACCGGCGTGCACAGTTCCCTTTGGACGGCGCTTGCTCTATGGCTCATGCAAACGGAGTTTTCCCATGAGCAGCGATGAAGCACGCAAAGTCCTCGTCTTGACTGGCGCAAGCCGTGGCATCGGCCACGCCACGGTCAAGCGGTTTTCCCGCGCCGGCTGGCGCGTCATCACCTGCTCGCGGCAGGATTTTTCCGATGATTGTCCCTGGCCTGCCGGTCCCGACGATCATATCAAGGTGGATCTCGCCGATCCCGCCGATGTGGATCATGCCGTCCTGGAAATTCGCCAGAGACTGGAGATCGAAGGCGGCAAGCTGCATGCCCTGATCAACAATGCCGGTATCTCGCCCAAGAATCCGGGCGGTGACCGGCTGGATTCGATCGAAACACCCATGCACACATGGTCGACCGTGTTTCAGGTGAATTTCTTCGCACCCATCATGCTGGCGCGCGGCCTGTTCAAGGAGCTGGAAGCGGGCAAGGGTTCGATTGTCAACGTCACCTCCATCGCCGGAAGCCGTGTGCATCCCTTTGCCGGAACGGCCTATGCGACATCGAAGGCTGCACTGGCATCCCTGACCCGGGAAATGGCCTCGGATTTCGGCCCGCACGGCATTCGCGTCAATGCGATCGCGCCGGGCGAGATCGACACGGCAATCCTGTCGCCGGGCACCGACAAGCTGGTGGAACAGCTGCCGCTGCGCCGTCTCGGCAAGACCGCTGAGGTTGCCGAGACGATCTATTTCCTGTGCTCCGAGGCATCGTCCTATGTGACCGGCTCGGAAATCCACATCAATGGCGGCCAGCACGTCTGATGCTTGAAGGGGGAATGGCTGTGAACACCCCCCTCTGTCCTGCCGGACATCTCCCCCACAAGGGGGGAGATCACATCGACATCGACATTTTTACTTGTTTTGCGAGGTCTCAGAACTGGTCGAAATCGTAATGCAGGCTGATCTCCCCCCTTGTGGGGGAGATGGGCGGCAGCCCAGAGGGGGGTAAAAACACTCCCTCAAACGTAGCGGTTGACCACGTTCTCCAGATATTCCTGGCGGCCGGAGCGCGGCTGCGGCTGGATCTTCTTGTCCTCGACATGCTTGGCGATATCCTCGAGCGACAGCTTGCCCGACAGCATGGCCTGTGCGTCAGGCTTGGCCCAGCCCGCATAGCGCTCCTCGACAAAACCGGTGAGGGCCTTGTCCTCGACCATCTTCGCCGCTGCCTTGAGGCCGCGGGCGCAGGTATCCATGCCGCCGATATGGGCGATCAGCAGGTCCTGCGGATCGAGCGACTGGCGGCGCAGTTTCGAGTCGAAATTGGTGCCGCCCGTGGTGAAACCGCCGGCTTTGAGGATTTCATAATAGGCCAGCGCCACCTCGGGCACATTGTTGGGGAACTGATCCGTATCCCAGCCGGACTGGTAATCATTGCGGTTCATGTCGATGGAACCGAAAATGCCGAGTGCTGCAGCGGTTGCCAGTTCATGTTCAAACGAATGACCGGCAAGGATGGCGTGGCCCTGTTCGAGATTGACCTTGACCTCGTTCTCCAGGCCAAAGCGCTTGAGGAAGCCATAGACTGTCGCCGCATCGTAGTCGTACTGGTGCTTGGTCGGCTCCTGCGGCTTCGGCTCGATGAGGATCGCGCCCTTGAAGCCGATCTTGTGCTTGTAGTCGACGACGAGGCTGAGGAACCGGCCCATCTGGTCGAGTTCGCGCTTCATGTCGGTGTTGAGCAGGGTCTCGTAGCCTTCGCGGCCGCCCCAGAGCACGTAGTTCTCGCCCTTCAGTTTCTGCGTGACATCGATACAGGTTTTCACCGTCGCAGCCGCATAGGCGAAGACATCGGGATCGGGATTGGTGGCTGCACCGGCCATGTAGCGCCGGTTGGAGAACAGATTGGCGGTGCCCCAGAGCAGCTTGGTGCCAGTCTTTTCCATCTTGCCCGCGAAATAGTCTGCAATCTCGTAGAGGCGCTTGTTGCTTTCGGCGAGAGTCTCGCCTTCCGGACGGACGTCGGCGTCGTGGAAGCAGAAATACGGTGCGCCCAGCAGCGAGAACATCTCGAAAGCCACGTCGGCTTTCAGCTTCGCGCCCTGCATCGTGTCATTGAACCACGGGCGTTCGAAGGTCTGGCCGCCGAAGGGATCGCCGCCCGGCCAGGTGAAGGAATGCCAGTAGGCGACCGCAAAGCGCAGGTGGTCTTCCATGCGTTTGCCATTGATCAGCTCTTCGGGATTGTAAAAACGATAGGCAAGCGGATTGGTGCTGTCCGGCCCCTCATATCTGACTGGTTTGATGTCACCAAAAAATCCGCTGCTCATGATTGAACTCCCTTTAATGCTGGATAGAGGTTGTGGTAGCGCCGGTAGGCGATGTCGAAATCGGCGGTGAGACCCTTGTCGGGCTCGATGGTCTTTTCCGTTGCGGGCTGCGTGCAGATGGCACGGGGATCGGCCTTTTCCGCTGCGATGAGGCCAAGCCTTGCGGCACCAAAGGCTGCGCCGAAATCCCCGTCGGCAGGCACGTCGACGGGAATGTCGAGCGCCGTGGCAATGGTTTTCAGCCAGTAGGCGGAACGCGAGCCGCCGCCGACGGCGGTCACCCGGTCAAGCCTGGTGCCCGCACTGGCAAGCGCATGCAGGCAATCGCGGAAGGCAAAGGCGACGCCCTCAAGCACTGCCTGTGTCAGGCTCGCCCGGTCGCTGGCATGTTCCAGTCCCTGGAACGAGCCGCGGATGGCGGAATCGTTGAGCGGCGTGCGTTCCCCGGAGAGATAAGGCAGGAAGGTCACGCCGGAAGGGGCTCGTAAATTGTCACCCAATTCGTCGGTCAGTTCCGCCGGCTTGCGCGCGGTGATGCCGGCATACCAGTTGAGCGCATCGGTGGCGGAGAGGATCACACCCATCTGGTGCCACGTGTCAGGGAGGGCATGGCAGAAGGTGTGAACGGCACTCGCCGGGTTGGGCAGATAGGCATTGTTGGCGGCAAACAGCACGCCGGATGTGCCGAGCGAGACGAAGGCATGGCCTTCCGCCACGGTGCCCATGCCGCAGGCGGAAGCGGCATTGTCCCCGGCGCCGCCGGCAACAACCACCCCGCTGCCCATGCCCCAACGCGTGGCCAGATCGGTCTTGAGCGTGCCGGAAACGTCGGTTCCCTCGACGAGGGATGGCATGTGGCTCCCGTCGAGTCCGGATGCGCCGAGCAGCTCGTCCGACCAGGCGCGCTTGCCGACATCGAGCCAGGATGTTCCCGCCGCATCGGACATTTCGGAGACGTGTTCGCCGGTCAGCCAGAGCCGCAGATAATCCTTCGGCAGCAGCACCCGCCGCAGTTTTGCGAAAATCTCCGGCTCGTTGTTCTTCACCCACATCACTTTCGGCGCGGTAAAGCCGGGAAAAACAATGTTGCCGCTGAGCGCGCGAAAGATCGGGTTGCCGTCGAGTTCGGCTGCTTCCGCATGGCTGCGCGTGTCGTTCCACAGCATGCAGGGCCGGAGCACGCTGTCATTGCCGTCAAGCAGCGTTGCGCCGTGCATCTGGCCGGACAGGCCGATGCCTTTCACAGCAGCCAATTCTTTGGGATGACTGGCCTTCAGTGCGGCAATGGCATCTTCGGTCGCGCGTATCCAGTGCGCGGGGTCCTGCTCGGACCAACCGGAATGCGGCCGTGAAACATCCAGTGTTCCTGTGCCGGAGCCAATGACGGATTGCTTGTCGTCAATCAACAGCGCCTTGACGCCGGATGTGCCTAAATCGAGACCGAGATACATGGAGGATCCTTTGAAATGTGGAGGCTAGATCGCCCGCCGCAGCGGTGCTTCACGCAGATCGCCGGGGGCGAAAAGCTGGGTATCGAGATGCAGCAGGGACGTCATCATGCAACCCTGCAGGATGAGCGGATGCTCGTCGGGATAGCAGCGGATGGTCAGGTCAGGCTTGCCGCCCCAGCCGGTCGTGCCGGATACGATTTCCCGCAGGTCCGCCTCGATGAGGTCGAAGACACCGGCGCCGGGCCCGACAAGTGCGATGGGCACGGGATCGATCAGCGAGAAAAGACTGCGCAGGCCGGAGCCGATGGCCTGTCCCGCCTTGCGGAATGCCGCCCGCTCCGCACCGTCACGGCTGCGGGCGCGGTCGGCCACGGCGTTGAAGGAAGCGGCATCGACATCCTGGGCCGGCTGTGCCTGTTCGTCCTCGCCCGCTGTCCGGCGCAGGATGGCATAATCACTGGCATAGGCCTCGATGCAGCCGTGGCGGCCGCAGCGGCAGAGCGCGCCATTGGGGACATGCAGCATATGGCCGAATTCGGCACCCGAAGACTGGACGCCGAGAAACGGCTTGCCCTTGAGATAAAGGCCCATGCCGATGCCGTGCGACAGGAGGATGGCGGCAAAGTCTTCGGTGTAATGTTCCGGATCGGTCCAGCGCAGCGCCTCGGCAATCATGCTGCAATCATTGGCAACGGCAACGCTGACGCCGTAGCGCGCGGAAAGGATTTCGCCGAAGGCCACATTGATGTCGGGCGTGATCGGCGACCAGAGCATGGTCGCGCTGGCGGCATCGGTGACGCCCTGCACGCCCATGGAGATATGCATGAGCCTGCCCGCGCTGCCCGGCATGGCGGCGAGCAGGCCGTCAAGCATTTCGCAGATCGCCCGGGTCAGGTCGCCGGCGCTCGCATCGAGCGTCGGGATACGGCGGATCTCCTGCGCGATCACCTGTCCCTTGTAGTCGAACAGCACGGTGTGGGCGAGGTTGAGCGCCAGTTCAACTGTGGCGATCGTCGCGATTTCCGGGTTGAGCGTCAGTGCCACCTGCGGGCGGCCGCGGCGGTTGGCCGTGACATCGCCGTCGCGGCTTTCATTGACAATGCCTTCGGCGATGAGGGCCGTGGTGATGGCTGAAACCGTCGATGCGCTGAGGCCGGTCTGGGCCACGATATCGGTGCGCGAGAGGAGATCATGGCCGCGCAGTGCGGCCAGGACGAGCCTGCGATTCTGACGCCGGACATCGTCCGGCCGGGCTATCTCATCTACCAACGAACGATCTCCTCCCGAAATCTTTTTTTGATGCGATGCAAAAATATTGTTGCAACGCAATAACTTAGCAGATCAGATTCTATGTTGACATGGAAATGAAATTAAGTCACTATTTTTTTCGAGCCTCGAAATAAAGAGGTTTGGGTGACTGGCCGGAGGTGAAGGGCCTGACATCCGACGGGATCAACGTGCCATGTGCACTGGGAGGATTATCATGAAAAAATACGCAACCGCTCTGGCGGGTGTTGCTCTTGCCGTTTCTTTGGCCGGCCCTGCGCTGGCGAAAGACAAGATCATTGGCGTGTCCTGGTCCAACTTTCAGGAAGAGCGCTGGAAGACAGATGAAGCTGCCATCAAGAAAGCGCTTGAAGCCAATGGCGACAAGTATATTTCGGCCGATGCCCAGTCTTCCGCTTCCAAGCAGCTCACCGACGTTGAAAGCCTGATCGCCCAGGGCGCCAATGCCCTGATCATTCTTGCGCAGGATTCGAGCGCAATCGGACCAGCTGTTGAAAAGGCGGTCGCTGAAGGTATTCCGGTCGTCGGCTATGATCGCCTGATCGAAAACAAGGATGCGTTCTACATCACCTTCGACAACAAGGAAGTTGGCCGCATGCAGGCACGCGGTGTCCTGGCTGTGAAGCCGGAAGGCAATTACGCCTTCATCAAGGGCAGCTCGGCCGATCCGAACGCCGATTTCCTCTTCTCCGGCGCGCAGGAAGTTTTGAAGGACGCCATCGCGTCCGGCAAGATCAAGAATGTCGGCGAAGCCTATACGGACGGCTGGCTGCCGGCCAATGCCCAGAAGAACATGGAACAGTTCCTGACCAAGAACGACAACAAGATCGACGCTGTCGTTGCGGCCAATGACGGCACTGCCGGCGGCGCCATCGCTGCCCTGCAGGCCCAGGGGCTTGCCGGTACGGTGCCCGTGTCCGGCCAGGATGCGGATTTCGCCGCCCTGAACCGCATTGCGCTCGGCACCCAGACCGTTTCGGTCTGGAAAGACTCGCGTGAGCTGGGCAAGGAAGCAGCCGGTATTGCTGCGGCACTCGCCGACGGCAAGAAGATGACTGATATTCCCAAGGTCCAGAAATTTGCCGGCGGTGCCAACAAGGTCGAGGTCAATGCCGTGTTCCTGACACCCGTTCCGATCACCAAGGACAACCTCAACGTCATTATCGACGCGGGTTGGGTGAAGAAGGACGTTGTCTGCCAGGGCGTCAAGGCCGGTTCGGTCGCAGCCTGCAAGTAAGTCCTGAATAATCTGCTAATATTGAGCGCCGCTGGTCCACTGGATCGGCGGCGTTTTAAAAAGAACCTGAAACTGGGGAGAGACAAATGAGTGATCCGGCAGTCAGTATTGACCGGGCCCGCGCCTCCGAACTTGGCCTTACCGCCCGCTTCTTCAAAGCCACCGAGCTTGATACCCGGCTTCTGGGTATGATCGGTGCGCTGGTTGTCATCTGGATTGCATTCCAGGTTCTCTCCGGCGGCCAGTTCCTCACACCGCGCAACCTGTGGAATCTTTCCGTGCAGACGTCATCCGTTGCCGTGATGGCGACCGGCATGGTGCTGATCATCGTGACGCGCAATATTGACCTGTCGGTCGGCTCGCTGCTGGGTTTCATCGGCATGATCATGGGCGTCATGCAGACGGAAATGCTGCCGAAACTCATCGGCTTCGAACATCCCGCCACCTGGATCATCACGCTTGGCATTGGCATTGTCGCCGGTGCCGTCATCGGCGGCTTTCAGGGCTTCATCATCGCCTTCCTCGGGGTTCCTGCTTTCATCGTGACGCTCGGCGGCCTGCTCGTCTGGCGCGGCGCCGCCTGGTGGGTCACGTCGGGCCGTACGGTCGCACCGATGGACTCGACCTTCCGCCTGATGGGCGGTGGCCCGGAAGGCTCCATCGGCTCCATGTGGAGCTGGATTCTCGGCATCGCCGCCTGCGTCGCCATCGTGATCATGGTGGCCAACAGCCGCCGCCAGCGCCAGCGTTTCAATTTTCCGCGCCGTCCCGTCTGGGCCGAAGTGTTCATGGCCGCCATCAGTTGCGTCCTGGTGCTCGGGGCCGTCTCGATTGCCAATGCCTATTACTGGCCCATCGGCATCGTGCGCAAATATGCCGATGCCAACAACATCACCATTCCCGACGGTGGCCTGTTCATCTCGCATGGTATCGCCATACCGGTGCTGATTGCCGTGGCAACCGGTATCATCATGACATTCGTGACCACGCGCACGCGCTTCGGCCGCTATGTCTTCGCCATGGGAGGCAATCCCGAAGCTGCCGATCTCGCCGGTATCAACACGCGCTGGGTCACCATGAAGATCTTCATCATCATGGGCATTCTCTGCTCCATCGCCGGTGCGATCTCGACCGCCCGCCTCAATGCGGCAACCAATGCCCAAGGCACGCTGGACGAGCTTCTGACCATTGCCGCCGCCGTGATTGGCGGAACGTCGCTGGCTGGCGGCGTCGGCACCATCGCCGGTGCGATGATCGGCGCGCTGCTCATGCAGTCGCTGAGCTCGGGCATGGTGCTTCTCGGCCTCGATACGCCGCTGCAGAACATTGTTGTCGGTATCGTCCTGGTGATCGCCGTCTGGCTCGACACCATCTATCGCCGCCGTACCGCGTGAGGGAGGAAAGATCATGAGCACTGCACAGACACCTCTCATCGACATGGACAATATCTCGATCGCATTCGGCGGTATCCGCGCGGTCGACGGTGCGTCCGTCAATCTCTATCCGGGCGAAGTGGTGGCCCTGCTCGGCCACAACGGCGCCGGCAAATCGACGCTGATCAAGATCCTGTCCGGTGCCTACAAGCGCGACAGCGGCACGATCAAGGTCAATGGCGAGGAAGCCTCGATCGGCAATCCGCGCGATGCGAAGGCCTATGGCATCGAGACGATCTATCAGACGCTGGCCCTGGCCGACAATGTCGACACTGCCGCCAATCTCTATCTCGGGCGTGAACTGATGACGCCGTGGGGCACGCTTGATGACGTGGCCATGGAGCACAGCGCGCGCGAAGTGATGGGACGGCTCAATCCGCGCTTCCAGCGCTTCAAGGATCCGGTCAAAGCCCTGTCCGGCGGGCAGCGGCAGTCCGTCGCCATTGCCCGGGCGATCCTGTTTAATGCCCGCATTCTGATCATGGACGAGCCGACAGCCGCGCTCGGACCACAGGAAACCGCGCAGGTGGGCGAGCTGATCAAGCAGCTGAAGAGCGAAGGCATCGGCATCTTCCTGATCAGCCACGACATCCACGATGTCTTTCATCTCGCGGACCGGGTGGCCGTCATGAAAAACGGCCAGGTGGTCGGCACCGCCAAGGTGGGGGATGTCACCGAGGACGAGGTGCTCGGCATGATCATCCTCGGCAAATGCCCGCCCGGTGCGATACCCGGACCCGGCGCCGTGAACTGACAGTTTGTTTGCAAGCGCTTTCGCAACAGCCCCGCCTTGCGGGGCTGTTTGCGTCTGAAGGCGCTTATACTATTGCTGTATCGGCAATCCGCGCGAAGTCTGGCATACTGCCCAGATAATGTTGAATTGAAGAGCCAATGATTAGCCGTGTGTTTCGCAACATTTTCTATGATCTGCTCGCTTGTTCTAAAATTTTTGCGAAGCGGCGTAGGAAATCCTTGGAAGATAAGGCGCTATACATTTACGATGAGCATCCCTCAAGAACGCTGACTGAGCAGGGGAACATTGCTGCGTCAATTCATGAGCATTTTGCAGTGCTAGGCGGTGTGGATTTACCGGACGTTCCGCGCGAACCTGTGCGCAATTCCGTTATCTCCATCTGATGAGCTACTGCCAACAAAAAGGCCGCATCAAGCGGCCTTTTCAATCTCACCATCTGGAAGCGCGTTAGATCGCTTCGACCTGCTGAACTTCCGGCACGAAATGCTTCAGGAGGTTCTGGATGCCATGCTTCAACGTTGCTGTAGAAGACGGGCAGCCGGAGCAGGCGCCCTTCATGTGCAGGTAAACCGTGCCGTTCTCGAAACCGCGGAAGGTGATATCGCCGCCATCCTGCGCCACGGCAGGGCGCACACGGGTCTCCAGCAGTTCCTTGATCGTGTCGACGATCTCGGTGTCGGCCGTGTCGAAAAACTCGCCGTCGCCTTCCAGCTGGGCTGTGGCTGCGACCGATGTGGCGCTCGCCATGACAGGAGCGCCGGACATGAAGTGTTCCATGATCGCGCCGAGGATGGCCGGCTTCAGATGCTGCCATTCCGGACCTTCGGCCTTGGTTACGGTGACGAAATCATAGCCGAAGAACACGCCGGTCACGCCGGGAACGGCAAAAATCTTGGCGGCGAGCAGCGAGGCTTCCGAAGCGGTTGCCGCATCGCGGAAATCCGCCGTGCCTTCCTCAAGCACAACCTTGCCAGGCAGGAATTTCAAGGTCGCCGGGTTGGGCGTTGCTTCGGTCTGGATGAACATGGCGGATATCTCGCGTGTCTAGTTTAGAACGGTTCAAAGGCATATAGGCCTTTCGGCCAGTCTCTTCAAGGCAAGAGTGTATCACGGTTTCAAGATGCAATCATGTGATTGCGTCAATATCCTCGTTCGAGAGATTATAGGGCACGACGGTGACGGGAATCGAGAAGGATTCGCGCCCGGCCAGGGTCTGGACCAGCGGTCCTGGTCCCTCCTTGCCGGAACCTGCCGCCAGAACCAGAATGGCGATATCCTGGTCTTCCTCGATGAGCTTCTGGATCTGTTCGGCGGTTATGCCTTCGCGCACCACAAGCTCGGATTCGATATTGATGGTTTCCCGCACCGAAGCGGCAAACTTGCTCAGCGTCGAATGTGCCCGTTCCTCGGCTTCCGCCCGCATGATCTGCTCGACCCCCAGAAACTGCTGGAAGTCGGCGGAGTCGATGACAAACAGCAGGACCAGCACGCCATTCGTGGTCTTGGCGCGGCGCGAGGCATAGGCAACCGCCCGCTCACATTCCGGCGTTTCGTCGATCACCGCCAGGAACTTGCGGCGGTGCCCTGCTTCACGGCTGAGACGTCTTGATACCATCTGTTCAACCTGCCCTGACTGTTGAGCCTAATCCTGAAGGAACCCGACAATATCACGCACATTGCGCATCGTCTTCTCCGCCAATATAGCTGCACGCTCGCCGCCATTTTTCAGCACGGAATCGATATAGGCGGTATCGGCGGAAAGGCGGCGCATCTCGCTGGCAATCGGCGCAAGCTTCGCCACCGCCAGATCAGCCAGCGCCGGCTTGAACACGGAGAACTGCTGGCCGCCGAAATCGCGGATGACGCCTGCCTTGTCCGTATCGGTCAGGGCGGCATAGATGCCGACGAGATTGTCGGCTTCCGGGCGATCGTTCAGGCCCTCGATATCCGATGGCAAGGGCTCGGAATCCGTCTTCGCCTTGCGGATCTTCTTCGAAATCGTGTCCTCGTCATCGGTCAGGTTGATGCGCGACAGGTCTGATGGATCGGATTTCGACATCTTCTTCGTGCCGTCGCGCAGGCTCATCACCCGCGCAGCCGGACCGCCGATGACCGGTTCGGTCAGCGGGAAAAAGCTCTGGATCGTTTCATCGCCGGACTGGGTCTCGATGCCGAGGCCGAGTTCCGCAATGCGATCAGAGAAGTCCGTGTTGAATTTCTGGGCGATGTCGCGCGTCAGCTCCAGATGCTGCTTCTGGTCTTCGCCGACCGGCACATGGGTGGCGCGGTAGACAAGGATATCGGCAGCCATCAGGTTGGGGTAGGCGAAGAGGCCGACCGAGGCGTTCTCGCGGTCCTTGCCTGCCTTGTCCTTGAACTGGGTCATGCGGTTCAGCCAGCCCATACGCGCGATGCAATTGAACACCCAGGCAAGCTCTGCATGCTGGCGCACGCGGCTCTGGTTGAAGACAATATGCTTCTCGGCATCAATGCCGGCGGCGAGGAACGCGGCGGTTACTTCGCGCGTGTTGCGCTGCAGCTCGACCGGACCGCCCCAGACGGAAACCGCCTGCGTGATGGCGTGCTGGTCGACCACGCAGTAGATGCAGTTGTTGTTTTCCTGCAAGGCAACCCAACGCCGCACCGCTCCCAGATAGTTGCCGAGATGCAGATTACCGGTTGGCTGGACACCGGAGAAGACGAGCGGCTCAAACGTGCTCATGAACAGTCCTTGATCATTCGGGGACCGGGCCGTTCCGGCCCGGTGGCAATGGAGAGGAGGTTTTGGCAGAGCAAGGCGCTCTATTCAAGCCCTATCGGGCCGGCGAAGGCTATTTGAGCGTCAGGAGACGCTCATGCCGCAGGGCCCTCCGGCGGCACAACCGGTGCTTTGGCGCCGCGTTTCACATTGCGGCGGATCATGCTGAAACTGGCGCCGCCGGTTGCGAAGGCCAGGATGAAATAGACAACCATCGACAGCATGATCAGGCCGAAGACCACGGGCGCCTGGATATGCACCGGCGTATGGGAGGCAAGATAGGGCTTGGCCCAATGGATGGCGTAATACAGGGCAACAGCCATGGCCGCAGCGGAAAAGATCAGGCGTGGAATGCGGGTGAGCAGCGGGATGTCGCGGCCCCAATGCCCGCGCCACACCAGCGTTGCGAAGAGGAGAATGGCATTGACCCACCCGGCCGTCACTTCGGCCGTGGCAATGCCGGTTTCGGCCATCAGCGGAAACAGCGTCAGCGCCATGCTGACATTGATAACAACGGAAACCGCTGCATAGATCATCGGTGTCTTGGTGTCTTCGCGGGCGAAGAAGCCGGGAATGAAAGCCTTGATCAGCACGAAGGCGGGCAGGCCAAGGCCGTAGACCGCGAGAATATTGGACACGCGCCGCGTCGATTCGGCGGTGAATTCACCGCGCTCGAGCAGCAGGCGGATGATCGGCTCGGACATGACGAGCAGCGCCGCCGCTGCCGGCAGCGTCAGAAACAGGATGAACTCGACCGACCGGTTCTGCAGACTGCCGGCTTCCCTGTGGTTGCCGGAGCGCAATGCACGGGCAAGCTCGGGCAGCAGCACCGTTGCAACGGCAATACCCACCACGCCGAGGGGCAGCTGATAGACGCGGTCGGCATTGGCGAGCGACGTCACCGCGCCCTCCTTGCCGGAAGCGATGTTCGTGTTCACCAGAAGGTTGATCTGGGTGATGCCGCCGGTGATGGCGGCGGGCAGGGCCAGCACCAAGAGGCGCCGCACATTCGGCGTGAAGTGCGGCAGCCGGAAGCCGATGGAAATGCCGGCATTGCGCACGGCAAACCAGACGATGGCCAGTTGCACCAGCCCCGCCGCCATGACGCCCCAGGAGAGGCCGTAACCGATCGTGATGCCGTCGTGGCCCTTGTACCAGGCATAGGCGAGCACGCCGATCAGGATCACGTTGAGGAAAACCGGAGCGACGGCGGCAGCAAAATAGCGGTGCAGCGAGTTCAGCATGCCGCTCATCATCGCCGCCAGCGACATGCAGGCCAGATAAGGAAACATGATGATCGCCATCGACACCGTATTGCCGAACTTGGTCGGATCGTCGAGGAAGCCAGGCGCGATCACCGTGCGCACGATCAGCGGCATCGACAGTTCCATCAGAATGGTCAGCGCCATCAGGACGGTGAACAGGACGCCGAACACCTCCTCGGAGAAGCGCTTTGCCCCATCCATGCCGTTCGCCTCGATCTCCTTGGCAAACAGCGGGACGAAGGCCGCGTTGAACGCGCCTTCGGCAAACAGGCGGCGGAAGGTGTTGGGGAAACGGAAGGCGGCATTGAAGGCATCGGCGACGGGGCCGGTACCAAGCGCCGCTGCCATCAGCATTTCACGCGTCAGCCCGAAGACACGGCTCATCAGGGTGCCGGAGGCCACCGTCGCGAATTTTTTGACCAGACTCATATCTGTTCCAGATTCCGAATAAACATGGGTGCTGAACCTATTCTGCAGACATCAGGATGTTGTGCCGCTGCGGCTGGGCCGTGGTGATATCGCCTTCGCCGAACAGGGCGAGCAGCTTCTTGCGGATGCGGTTCTGCCGCGCCCCGTTGGTGACCTGGTGGCCGACAAGATCGGTGACGTAGAACACGTCGATGACCTTTTCGCCGAACGTCGTCACATGCGCCGAGGCGATGTCGAGCGACAGGTCGGAAATGGCGCCGGTGATCTCGGAGAGCAGGCCCGGACGGTCCAGCCCCTCGACCTCGATGACGGTGAACTTGTTCGACAGCGTGTTGTTGATTTCGACGCGCGGCGTAATGCGGAACGCCTTGACCGCGCGTTTCGGCTTGGTGCGCGATGCCAGCATTTCCGGCAGGTAGGATTTGCCGGACAGCACATCCTCGATCAGGCGCCCCACCCGCATGGCGCGGCGGCGTTCGTCGTCATCGGTCGGGAATTCGCGGCTGATCAGGATCGTATCGAGCGCACGGCCGTCGCTCGTGGTGAAGATCTGCGCGTCAACAATGTTGGCGCCGGCGGCAGCGCAGGCGCCGGCGATGATCGACAGAAGGCGCGGATGGTCGGGCGAAAGCACGGTGATTTCGGTAACGCCCTCGAAGTCATGGGTTTTGACCATGGTTGCCAGCGTCTTTTCCGAACTGTCGGATTCGCGCACGAAAGTGGCATGGCGGATCTGGTCGTCGAGGCTGACCGTCAGCAGGTAGTTCTGATAGTGCAGGGCAAGATAGGACTGGCGCTCGAGCTGCGGCCAGGATGACAGGGCATGTTCGAGCTGCGCGCGGGCGTGGTCGGTGCGTTCCTTGCGCGACACTTCCGAGAAACCGCCGGTCAGCATCAGTTCGGTTTCGTAGAACAGGGTGCGCAGCAACTGGCCCTTCCAGCCGTTCCACACGCCCGGTCCGACCGCCTTGATATCGCACACGGTGAGGATCAGCAGCAGTTTCATCCGGTCGAGCGTCTGGACGATTTCAGCGAAGTCCTCGATGGTCTTGCGGTCATTGAGATCGCGCGACTGGGCGACCATGCTCATGGTCAGGTGCTGCTCGACCAGCCACGACACGGTTTCCGTATCGGACTTGGACAGGCCCAGACGCGGGCAGACGCGCTTGGCGATGCGCGCACCGGCAAGTGAGTGGTCCTCCGGCCGGCCCTTGGCGATATCATGCAGCAAAAGGGCGACGTAGAGGAGTTTGCGGTCCTTTTTCAGGGCTGGCATGATCTGGTTGGCCAGCGGATGCTCATTGCTGAGGTCGCCGTGATCGATCTCGGACAGTACGGCGATGCAGCGCAAGAGATGCTCGTCGACCGTGTAGTGATGATACATGTTGAACTGCATCATCGCGACGACCTTGCCGAAATCCGGGATGAACCTGCCCAGCACGCCGGATTCGTTCATGCGCCGCAGGATGAGTTCGGGATTGCGTTCGGAGGTCAGGATTTCAAGGAACAGGCGGTTGGCTTCGGGATTTTCGCGCAAATCCGCCTTGATCAGCGACAGGGAACGGGTCACCAGCTGCATCGCATCCGGGTGGAGTTCGAGCCCATGCTGATCGGCCAGGTGGAACAGGCGGATGAGGTTGACCGGATCCTTCTGGAAAACGCCGTCATTGGCGATGGTGATGCGGTGGTTGTCGACGACGAAATCCGACGTTCCCGGCAGTTTGCGCTTGCGGCGCGAGAAGGTCAGGAAAATCCGGTTGAAACCGGGAACATGTTTTGCCTGTTCTTCTTCCAGCGCGGCGCAGATGATGCGCGTCAGGTCGCCCACTTCCTTGGCGACGAGGAAGTAGTGCTTCATGAAGCGCTCGACATCGCGCTGACCGGGATGTGCCGTATAGCCGAGCCGCTGGGCAATCTCGCTCTGGATATCGAAGGACAGCCGTTCCTCCGCCTTGCCGGTATAGAAATGCATATGGCAGCGCACGGCCCATAAAAGGTCTTCGGCCTTGCGGAAAATATTGTGCTCGGCGCGCGACAACACCCCAAGCTTGACCAGTTCGTCACTGGTCTTGACGTGGTAGTAATATTTGGCGATCCAGAACAGCGTGTGCAGATCGCGCTGGCCGCCTTTGCCTTCCTTGACGTTCGGTTCGACGAGATAGCGGGTCGCACCGGCCTTGCGGTGCCGTTCGTTGCGCTCGGTCAGCTTCGCCTCGATGAAGGCCGGTCCAGTCCCCTTGACGACTTCCGTATCGAAGCGGCGCACCAATGTGGTGAAAAGCTCGTCATTGCCGCAGACGTAGCGGGCTTCGAGAATACTGGTGCGGATGGTCATGTCGGCGAGCGACTGGCGGATGGATTCGTCGACATTGCGCGTGGCGTGGCCGACCTTCAGGCCCATGTCCCAGAGCATGTAGAGGATGTACTCGACCACCTGCTCGCCCCACGGGGTCTGCTTGTAGGGCAGCAGGAACAGAAGGTCGATATCCGAACCGGGCGCCAGCCCGCCGCGGCCATAGCCGCCAACCGCCACCACCGTCATCCGTTCTGCCGTGGACGGATTGACCGAATGATAGACATGGGTGATCGCAAAATCGTAGAGCGCCGAAATGATCTGGTCCATCAGATAGGACAGCCGCACGGAGCAGCGTGTGCCGCCGCCGTCCTTTTTCAACATCTCCTCGGCGGCCTTGCGACCCGAAACGAGTGTCTCTTTCAGGAGCTGCAGCACGTCATTGCGATTGACGGAAGCGGCGCCTTGTTTTTTTGCCGCCTTGACCAGATCTTCAAACTGACGATGAAGTTTGGCCGGACTGACGATCTGTTCCAGTTTCAGGTCTGCGCTCATGAACACGACTTTATGAATGATGGCCGCACGCTATAGCGCGTATTTGCCATAAACGAAATGCTTACCTTTGAAGACACTGTGTCCGCCAGGGGCAAGCGTGCCCCCAATGCGTTCACGATGTCGGGTTTGTGGCGAGGCCTTTCAACCGGTAGAGCGCGTCAAGCGCCTCGCGCGGTGTCATTTCATCGGGATTGACCGTCGAAAGGGCTGCCAGCAGTGCGCTATCCTTGCCTTTCACGGGTGCTTTCACCTCGCGTTTGACCTCGACCGAGAACAGCGGCAGGTCATCGATCAGCTTGTCAGCCTTACCCGAGGTTTCACCGGCTTCCAGCTGATGCAGAACGTCGCGGGCGCGGTTGACCACGGCTTCCGGCAATCCGGCCAGCCGCGCCACCTGCACGCCATAGGAGCGGTCTGCGGCGCCCTTGGCCACCTCATGCAGGAAGACGACGTCGCCGTCCCACTCCTTCACCCGCATGGTGACATTGCTCAGGCGCGTCAGCTTTTCCGACAGCGAGGTCATTTCATGGAAATGCGTGGCGAAAATCGCCCGGCACTGGTTCTTCTCGTGCAGATATTCCACTGCCGCCCAGGCGATCGACAGGCCGTCGAAGGTCGCGGTGCCGCGGCCGATTTCGTCGAGAATGACCAGGGAATGGTCGCTGGCCTGATTGAGGATGGCGGCTGTTTCCACCATCTCCACCATGAAGGTCGACCGGCCGCGCGCCAGATCGTCCGATGCGCCGACGCGCGAGAACAGCCGGTCGACAATGCCGATATGCGCCGAACCGGCCGGGACGAACGATCCCATCTGCGCAAGAATAGCAATCAACGCGTTCTGGCGCAGGAATGTCGATTTACCGCCCATGTTCGGTCCGGTCAGAAGCCAGATCGCGCCTTTGGCCGCACCCTCGGGCGAGAGATTGCAGTCATTGGCCACGAACGGATTGGCCGCCTGCCGGCGCAGGGACTGTTCCACGACGGGGTGACGCCCGGCGACGATCTCGAAAGCGAGGGTGTCATCGACCAGCGGGCGGCAATAGCCCTGCTCTTCGGCAAGGGCAGCGAGCGATGCCGAGACGTCGAGGGTTGCCAGCGCTGCAGCGCCGGCGCGGATTGCGTCGGCATTGGCAACCGTTTCCCCGGTCAGCACGTCGAAAATGCCCAGTTCAATCGACAAAGCCCGTTCGGCGGCATTGGCGATTTTGGTTTCGAGTTCGGCGAGCTCCGTTGTCGTGAACCGCATCGCATTGGCGATGGTCTGACGATGGATGAATTTGCCCTTGGCCTCGTCCGTGTCGGTCATCACGGATGCATTGTTCGCCGTGACCTCGATGAAATAGCCGAGCACATTGTTGTGCTTGATCTTGAGCGAGCGGATGCCGGTCAGATCCATGTAATCGGCCTGGAGACCGGCAATGATGCGGCGGGAGTGGTCGCGCAAGGCGCGCATCTCATCAAGTTCCGCATTGTATCCAGGTCGGACGAAACCGCCGTCGCGCTTCAGCAGAGGCAGTTCGTCGTCCAGCGCCCGGTCAAGGTGAGCGGCATAGTCGTGGGGCAGGCCGCCAAGGCAATCCCGAACGGCGGAGAGTTCAGCGAGAAGCACTTCCCTGCCCAGGAAAGAAGCGATTTGGGCGGCAGCCTCGAGTCCGCGCGCGAGTGCGCCAAGATCGCGCGGACCGCCGCGCCCGACGGCAAGGCGCGACAGGGCGCGGGGCATGTCCGGTACGCCCTTCAAAGCTTCGCGGGTCAGATCGGCGAGGGATTGTCCGGCGAGAAAGCAGGAGACGGAATCGAGCCGCTCCGCAATGGCGGCGGAATTTGTCAGCGGCGAGGTCAGTCGCTCGGCCAACAGCCGGGCGCCGCCGCCGGTAACCGTGCGGTCAATGGATTTGAGCAGGCTGCCGTCGCGATTGCCCGACAAGGTGCGCAGCATTTCCAGATTGGCTCGGGTGGCCGGGTCGATGAAAAGCGTGGAGCCTTCCGATTCCCGCTCCGGCCGCATCAGCGGCGGTCGTTCCGAAATCTGCGTCTTTTCCACATAGGCGATGGCGCCCGATATGGCTGACAGTTCGGCGCGCGAAAAATGTCCGAAGCCGTCGAGCGTGGCCACGTCGAAATAGCGCTGTATGCGGTTTTCCGCCGTGGCGCTGTCGAAAAGGCTTGGCGGCTGCGGGCTGACCGAGCGCCCGACGACATCGAATGTCGGGCGCAGGTCCGGATCGTGAAACACCGGATCGGCAACGATCAGTTCGCGCGGATCGACGCGCAGAATATCGGCAAGCAGCCGCGACGGATCGGTTTCGCTGACCCGGAACGTGCCGGTGGAAATATCGATCCAGGCGAGGGCAAACTGGCCCTGCGCTGCGCCTTTCACCCGGCCCAGCGTCATGAGATAGTTGGCTTCGGAGGGATCGAGCAGCTTTTCCTCTGTGAGCGTGCCGGGGGTGACCAGCCGCACGACATCGCGCTTCACCACGGATTTCGATCCGCGCTTGCGCGCTTCAGCCGGGTCTTCCACCTGTTCGCACACCGCAACCCGGAAGCCGCGCATGATGAGCTTCTGCAGATAGTCGTCCGCCGCATGCACCGGTACGCCGCACATCGGGATATCCTCGCCCAGATGCTTGCCGCGCTTGGTCAGCGTGATCCCGAGCGCGCGGGACGCGGCTATGGCATCGTCGAAGAACAGCTCGTAGAAATCGCCCATCCGGTAAAACAGCAGGCTGTCCGGATTGGTCGCTTTGATCTCGATATACTGCTCCATCATCGGCGTTGGGCGCGCCGAGCTGTCAGCCTCATAGGATGGTGTTTCCGCAGTGAATGGCATGTCGGCCAAGACGTTCTCCTGATTTTGACCGATTCCGATCAGAAGACCAATCTATGCGCTATCGGGAACTTTACACACCGTGCAGGCGCATCATCGGCGGTTTTCTCCACAGATGATGTTCGTCCTGCAGGAGGCGAAAGTGGAATTTCAGTCGAAACGCTTGGCGTTCGAGATGTAATGGCTGACGTAGCGGGTGGAAATGCGGCTGACCGGCAGAATGATCAGTACATCGGTCGTGCCGAAATCATGATCCACCACCGCACCGTCACCGATCATGGCACCAAGGCGCAGATAGCCCTTGATCAATGGCGGCATGGCGAACAGGGCAACCTTCGGATTGACCGCTTCGCTGGGAACGAGGTCCATCGGCTGATACAGCGACGGCAGGGCCTGGACATCCCAGTCCGGCGTTGCGCGGCAGTTGTGATGCAGGAACGACAGCGGCAGAGCATGCGCCGCCGGCACCGTTCCCTGGAAGGATGCGCAGCCGAACATCACGTCGATGGAGTGATACCGGCAATAGCTCCAGATGCCCTGCCACAGCAGTTCGACCGTGCGCTTTGAGCGGTATTCCGGCAAAACACAGGACCGGCCGAGCTCAAGGAAATGCATCTGCGGCTTGGCAGCGACCAGACTGTCGATCGTATATTCGCTAGCCGAGTAAAAACCGCCTGTTTTGTGGGCAACTTCCGAGCGCATCAGCCGGTAGGTGCCGACGATCTGCTTGTGCTTGGGGCCAATGATCGAGGTATCATAAACCAGGAGGTGATCGCATACGGGATCGAAACGGTCTGCGTCGCGTTGTTCCAGGGTCGCCGAGCCCTTGGCGCCGAGTTCATCGAAAAATACCTTGAAACGCAGCTGCTGGGCAGAGACGATTTCGGCTTCGGTTTGCGCAAGGCAAACTTCCATCGTCCCAATGCGTCCAAGCACCGCGACAAGGTGTGGCGCCGTAAACGGCGAGGGTGTTGAATCAACCTGCGACATCGTGTGCTGATCTTTAAAGATAGACGCAGGTTCAAGCAAGGCGAAGCTCATAACGATTCGCTCTCATCATGGTTGATCGGCAATCACTAGATGCTTGAATACAACAATTGGATGACGGGCACATGACGCGGGAGACACCGCAGATGCTGGGTTTTCCTCAGTTTCCCCCAGCTTGCCCCTTTGGTGTCTTGCGCTCGCGCAGCCAGACAAAAATTTCTTCAAGCACGACCAGTGCGGCGCCGACGGAAATGTAGGCATCGGCCAGATTGAAGACGGCAAATGACCATGACGGCAGATGGAAAAGAATATAATCAACGACATAGCCAAGCAGGCTGCGGTCGATCAGATTGCCGATGGCACCACCGATGATCAGCGCAAAGCCGATGCGCGAGATCCAGCGTGCCGGTACGGTGCTCCACCAGAGATAGCTGACAAAGGCGATGACGACGACGGTCAAGCCGATCAGGGCAAGGTCGTGCATGCCGCTGAGCATCGAAAATGCAATGCCATTATTGTGAACACGAAAAAGCGCCAGAAATGGCAGCAGATCGATCTGCTGCTGATAGTCCATGCCGGTCTCGACGAGATATTTGACGATCTGGTCGCTCGCCACGGCAAGCACCACAATCGCCAGCAGGCCGAAGAAGGATTTGCTTTTCATGGGGGTTATTTATCCTGTTTGCCGCCATCGAGTGTCAACGCCTCGCGGCGGATCTCGAACAGCATGACGCCGGTGGCAATGGCGAGATTGAGCGAATCCGCCCGGCCTTCCTGGGGAATGCGGGCCAGCTTGTCACAGGTTGAGGCCAGCGTGTCGGGGAGGCCCTGCTGCTCATTGCCCATCAGCAGAATGACCGGCTTGCCCTTGTAGGGAATCGTCCGGTAGTCGACGGCGCCCTTGAGGTGCGTGCCGACGATCAGTCCCGAAAATCCCTTTCGCCAGGAAAGGAATTCCGTTTCGTTCGTGCGTATCAGCGGGACGGCAAAGACCGAACCCATTGTAGCGCGCACGGTTTCGAGCGAAAACGGATCCGTGGTGTCGCCGATCAGGATGATACCCTTGGCGCCTGCCGCATCGGCTGTCCGGATGATGGTGCCGAGATTGCCCGGATCGCGCACCCGGTCGAGCGCGACGTAAACATCGTTGCCCTGCGGTCGGGTGGCTGACAGGGGCTGCAGCTGCTGCTCGAACACGCCGACGACCATTTGCGGATTGTCGCGCCGGGTGATGGCGGAAATCACCTTCTCGTTGACCTCGAGCACGTCACCGCCCTTGGCAATCGTGCGGGCTGCGACCTGCTCGACAAGGGAATTGCCCTTGCCGGCCTTGGAATAGACAAGCGTCTTGATGGTCCAGCCGAGATCGAGCGCGTCGATGACGAGTTTCAGGCCTTCGGCCAGAAACACACCCTGCTGGTCGCGGAACTTCTTCAGCGCCAAGGATCGCAGATCCTTGACGATCGGGTTGGTCAGGCTGGTGACTTCCTTGACCTTGCCGGGCCGCGCGATGGAGCTGCCGTGCTGGCGGTCGTCATGTCTGGTCATTTGGCACCCCAGCGGCTGAACAGGGACGTGGAAAGGGCGCGCCCGGAAGACCGTTCGCGCAGGATCAGTTCGCCGGACTGCACTTCGCCGCCAAGACCGGTAAAGGCATCGCGCATCAGCTCGTGAATGGCAAAGAACGATGCGCGGATGGAATAGGCGGTCAACACCACACCGAGCGGATTGGGCGTCAGGATCGACCGGCATAAATCGACCATATCGGGCAGATTGTCGAAGAGCTGCCAGACCTCGCCGTTCGGGCCGCGGCCATAGGCGGGCGGATCGAGCAGGATGATGTCATAACCGCTGCCGCGCCGCTCTTCGCGGGCGACGAACTTCATAGCATCCTCGCAAATCCAGCGGATGGGCTTGCCGGAAAGTCCGGCCATTTCCTGGTTTTCGCGGGCCCAGACGATTGCCTTCTTGGACGCATCGACATGGGTCACCTCCGCGCCCGCACGGGCGGCAACGAGCGAGGCGACGCCGGTATAGCCGAAAAGATTGAGCACCTTCACCGGGCGCTTTGCACCGCGAATGAGGCTGTCCATATGCGACCAGTGCGTTCCCTGTTCGGGAAACACGCCCACATGCCGGAAGGAGGTGAAGCGGCCGAAGAAGGGAATGCCCTCATAGGCAAGCGGCCAGGTTTCGCCGAGCGGCACCTTGGGGAAATGCCAGCGTCCGACGCCTTCCTCATCCGTATTGCCGGTAAAGATCGCGTCAGCCTTGTCCCACTCGGCCTTGTTCCAGGCCGGGAGCCAGATGGCCTGGCCTTCGGGGCGGATGATCCGGTAGGGACCATATTGTTCGAGCTTGAGGCCGTTGCCGCTGTCGAGCAGGGCGTAATCATCGGAGGGCAGCGTTTCGAGGATCAGGCCGGTCTTTTCTGTCGGGCGCGGACCGGTATGGCGGGTCAGGACCCGCTTGGGCAGCGGTTCGGAACGGGGCGCTGCCTTGACGCGCGCATCATTGTCCGCCGGGGCAGAGGTTTTGGCAAATTGCGGGCGGGGTTTTGTCGCCTGCTGCCTGTGCGGCGCAGCTTTCGGTCCCGCGCCTTTCGGGCCGGTGCCCTTGGCCTTCCTGATTTTTCCGCCAGACGATTTCAAACCGTTATGCCCTCATATGCCCTTGGCCATCGTTCAATGGTGGTTTCCTATGCCAAGATGAGGAAAGGCGAAAGCAAAAACACTCAGGCAGAGGCTGCAATCGCCTTTTCATAGACCAGAATACCGGCGGCAAGGTCTTCCAGCGCAGCGCCGACCGACTTGAACAGGGTGATTTCATCGGGCGACTGACGCCCTTTCACCGTTCCGCGGGTGAGATCGAACAGATCGCCGATCACATGGCTGTCGCCGATGACGCCCGCCTTGATCGGCTGGACGAGGTCGCCGCCTTCCTTCAGCGCGCCTTCCCTCGTGTCGACAAACACCCGCGCGCGCTTGACGCACTCATCGTCGCTTTCCCGCATGGCGGGGGTAAAGGCTCCGATAAGATCGACATGCGCGCCCTTCTTCAGATGCCTGCCGAGAATGAGCGGTTCGGTCGACAGCGTGCCAGCGGCGATAATATCGGCATCGGCGATGGCCGCATCCTTGTCGGTGACCGCCTTGGCGTTGAACCCGTCAGCGACGAGATCCGCCGCCACTTTGCGCGCATTGTCGATGCTGCGGTTCCAGATGGAAATCTCGCGGATCGGTCTGACAGAGCTGTGCGCGCGGGCAAGAAAGCCCGAGAGCGCGCCGGCGCCAAGGATAACCAGTTTGGATGCATCTTCGCGGGCGAGATAGCGGGCGGCAAGGGCGGAAGCGCCTGCGGTGCGCCATATGGTCAAACGCTGGCCATCGATCAGGGCCTTGGGTTCCCCGGTCTTGCCGTCGAGCAGCAGATAGACGCCCATGACGGCCGGTTTGGCAATGGCCCCATTGTCAGGCGATACCGTGACGATCTTGACGCCCATATAGCCCTTCGACGAATCGCCGAGCGCATCGAAGTCCGACCAGGCCGGCATCAGCAGAAGCGTCGATGCGGCGCCATCGGGGCGATCAACCGTGTGATGGTGGCGCACGGGCTGGATAACGCCCTGACGGAACGCCGTTTCAATGGCGTTGATCATGTCCGGCCAGTTCAACAGCCCGTCGACGTCAGCCGGAGAGACCAGTTTCATTGCAAATCCTTGAAAATATGCTGCTTAGTGCAGAGAGGGAAGGTTGGGCGTGGACTGCGTGGCCGCCGATTTCCGCGCTTCCATGCGCAGGAGTTCGGTCTCCTGCTTGCGCTGGCGCGCCAGTTTGCGGTGCCGGCCCTGGTTGATCCAGGTGGCGAAACTGCCAAGGATCAGCCCGACGAAGAGAGCGAGAAACAGCCAGACGAAGAGGGGTGCGGCATAGGACAGGCCGGGATTGCCCGGATTGAACGGATCGATCGTAAAGGTCACCAGCCCGCGATTGGCCACCGACAGTGCAATCAGGATCACTGCCAGCGGCACGAGAATGAGGACGACAACGACGCGATTGATCATATCTCTCTCCAGGGTAACAGCACTTCACGTATCATCAGGCTATGAAGCTGCCCCAGCTTGTTGCTGCATTCAGTCGGCGTTCAGCCGGTCGCGCAGCTCTTTGCCGGTCTTGAAGAATGGCACCCACTTTTCCTCGACCTCGACGCTGTCGCCGGTGCGGGGATTGCGACCGCTGCGGGCGGGGCGGTTTTTCACCGAGAATGCACCGAAGCCACGAAGCTCGACCCGATTCCCTTCCGCAAGAGCGTCGGTGATCTCGTCGAAAATGGCGCCGACGATATTCTCGACATCGCGTTGAAACAGGTGCGGATTGCGGTTGGCAATGATCTGGACGAGCTCTGATTTGATCACGGCATAATCCCCTTCTGGTTCAAGTTCAAATGACACGGCCATTATGACTATGTCACTGATCCTGTAAGCTTAAATATTCTATTGCGCCCCTACGGGCCTGCCGTCAACGTGCCAAACAGAAACGAGCCCGTCAAGGAAGATGCGATCTCCGGTCAAATCGCGCAGCAACCCGGTGCTTTCCTGCGGAATACCGAGATATTGTGCCAGCATTTTCAGCGCGGATTGGGATAGAAACGAGCTGAAGGTTGTCTTTTGTGCGGGTTTCCATTCGATGACGGGCAATTTCTCGTCAACGCCCTTGGTTTTCAGCCAGGCAATCGACTTGTCTTCCCCGCCAAGTTCGTCGATGAGTTTGTTGGCCAGCGCCTGTCTGCCGGTGAAGACCGATCCGTCTGCCAGCGCAAGCGTCTGTTCGCGGGTAAAATTGCGCCGTTCCTGAACGATTCCGACGAACCAGTCATAGGAATCCATGATCATGCGATGGATCATGGCCTTGGCTTCGTCGCTGGCGGGGTTGAAAAAGTTCGGTTCGGCTTTCAGCGGACTGGATTTGATTGTCTCCACCTTGACGCCGACCTTCGTCAGCAGTTCGGAAATATCGGGATACTGGAACAGCACGCCGATCGATCCGACGATGGAGGACTGGCGTGCGACAATATGATCCGAACCGCTGGCAATCATGTAGCCTGCCGAGGCCGCCAATGTTCCGACCTGCGCAACAACGGGCTTTTTCGCGGCAATCTTGCGCACGGCTTCATAGATGGCTTCGCCGCCCGCCGTGGTGCCGCCCGGTGAATCCACCGAAAGAATGACGCCCTTCACAGCGGTGGAATCGGCGACTTCGCCCAGACGCTTGATGAGCTCGTCATTCTCGAAAATCGTGCCTTCAACACGGATTTTGGCGATATGCGCTGCGGTTTTGCCGGAAAGACGGTCGGAACCGGAGAGAAATCCGTAAAGCCCGATCAGGGCGAGCGCGACAACCAGAAGGGAAAGCACACGCCAGAATGTCAGCTTGCGCCGGAGACGGCGCCTGTCGATGATTGCGTCAGCTGTGTTTGCCATCGTATCGTCCGTTTCCTGTGCAATTCAGTGCAAGCATTCTTCTGCGGCAACATTCCGAGGAAGTCCAGACCCCCGGGGTTCAGCACATTGCCCCATATAGGCAATTGGCGCTGCACCTTGTATATGAACGGATGACGGCATATTTGTTCGATCAAATGCAACGTGTCCCATAGACCCTGGTTCATTTCATCGAAAAATAACCATATTGGCGTTCAACTAACAGGGCGCCAACACATCGCAATCGGTAGTATAGCCAATACATGTCCATTGAACTGAAACATACGCATCCAAACGGCGATGCAACAGCGGCTGCTGCGCAGCATGCGGAAGTTGCGCGGCAATTTTCTGCCACCGAGAAGGATTCGCACGTTTTTCGCGCTGCGGAACGCCATTCGCGGCGCGTGCGCTTCATGAAATTTGCCTTGCCTGCCGTCGCCGTGATCGGCGCTGCGGTTTTCTCCTGGTTCACATTTTTCTCCACGACCAACATCCCGAGCAATATCACTTTGGACAGTGCGGGCATTCAGGATGGCAAGCTGGTCATGACCAATCCCAAGCTGGATGGCTTTACCAAGGACAAGCTCCCCTACAAGATGAGTGCGGAACGGGCGCTGCAGGATGTCGGCAACAGCTCGCTGATCACGCTTGAGAATATCAGCGCGGAAATTCCGGTTGGCCAGGATCTGCGGGCGCAGGTCAACGCCAAGGGCGGCCTTTACGACAATGCCAACCGCCAGTTGAAGCTTGACAACAACATAACGCTGACAACCTCGGACGGCATGAAAGCACAGTTGAAATCCGCCGATATCAATATACAAGAAAACTCGATGTCGACCGATCAGCCTGTCAAGATCGAAAATAGCAGTGCCAGTATCGTCGCAGACAGTATGAAAATTACTCAGAGTGGCAAAGTAATGGTCTTTGAAAAGGGGGTCAGGCTTGTCATTCAGCCCGCAAAGCTGCATGAAGGTCGCAACGAAGCCAAATCACCGCAGTGATTGCCGGCCAGGTGGGGATATCCCGGATTTAGGAGATTGAGACAATGTCGCGCGGGACAAGACTGATCAGCATTTCGACTGTTGCATTGGGCATTTGGGCATCCTCCATGATTGGTCCTGTTGCAGCGCAGGATGCGAGCAAGGCCGGCGGCCTGAACAACGGCATGAAGCTTTCGAGTGATCAGCCCATTCAGATCGATTCCGATCGCCTCGACGTGCATAATGATGTGGGTACTGCCACCTTTACCGGCAATGTAACGGTCACCCAGGGAACGACGCTGATGAAGGCGGGTTCCATGATCGTTTATTACGTCAAGAAGCCGGAAAAGACCGACGCGGAAAAAGCCGCCGACAAGGCAGCCGCCAAAACAGAGACCAAGGCAGCCGCGCCTGCGGGCGCAGGCGCCCAGGACATCGACCACATCGAGGTCAACGACAAGGTCTACGTGAAGTCCGAAGATCAGGTTGCCACGGGCGACCATGGCACGTTCGACATGAAGACGCAGGTTCTGGTTCTGACCGGCAGCAAGGTCGTTCTCTCGCAGGGCGATAATGTTGGCGTCGGTTGCAAGCTGACCGTGCAGATGAAGAGCGGTCAGGCCCAGCTGGAAAGCTGCAAGAACGGACAGACAGGCCGCGTTTCTATCGTCGTTGCGCCGAAGAGCGCTCCGAAGAACTAGGCCGGCGGTATAAGTGTCCCTGTTTTCCCGTCAATCCGCAAAGACCCCCACATCGCCAGACGCGCGCATTTCCCAGGAGATGCGTGCCGCCGATCCGTCGGCGACGGACCGGATGAAGGGTACGCTTGTCGCCCGCGGCATCACCAAGAGCTATAATGGCCGTCAGGTGGTCAATGGTGTTTCCTTCGGTGTGCGCGCCGGCGAAGCGGTCGGTATTCTCGGTCCGAATGGCGCCGGGAAGACCACCTGTTTCTATATGGTCACCGGCCTGGTGCCGGTCGACAAGGGCAATATCGAAATCGATGGCTTCGATGTGACGACGATGCCGATGTATCGCCGCTCGCGCCTCGGCATCGGCTATCTGCCGCAGGAAGCCTCGATTTTCCGCGGCCTGTCCGTGGAAAACAACATCAAGGCCGTGCTCGAAGTGGTCGAGAAGGACCGCACCGCACGGGCGCAGGAACTGGATTCCCTCCTGGAAGAGTTTCATATCGCCCATCTGCGCAAGGCACCGGCGCTTTCCCTCTCCGGCGGTGAACGCCGCCGGCTCGAGATTGCCCGCGCTCTGGCCTCGCGGCCCAATTTCATGCTGCTCGACGAGCCGTTCGCCGGCGTTGATCCCATTGCGGTCTCCGATATCCAGCAACTCGTCCGCCATTTGACCAGCCGCGGCATCGGCGTCCTCATCACGGACCACAATGTGCGCGAAACGCTGAAGCTGATTGACCGCGCTTACATCATTCATGCGGGGCAGGTTCTGACCCACGGCCGTCCGGACGAGATTATTGCGAATCCGGATGTCCGGCGTCTTTATCTCGGTGATCAGTTCAAGCTCTGATTTTATCAATTTCTGGCAGGTTTTTGCCAGAAATTACCCGCCCTTGCGTGAATCCAGATGAATCTTTCCGAAAAGAGTCGTTTTTTGCCTTGCTGGAATTGACAAGCAAGGATTGGGCCATTTCTGTACATTGAGAAGAATTTCGTACAGGAGTACCCGCGTTCACCATGGCCCTGTCGCCAAAACTCGATCTGAGACAAACCCAGTCTCTGGTGATGACGCCGCTGCTCATGCAGTCGATTCGGCTGCTGCAATTGTCCCATGTCGAACTCGAGCAATTCATCGAGCAGGAGATCGAAAAGAATCCGCTGCTGGAGCGCGATGAAACGGCAAACGAACATTTTTCCTTCGAAAGCCGGGATACATCCGATGATCGCGGGCCGGGAGAAGCCGGCGACTATTCGCGCGGTGTCAATCATGGTGACGCCGACGAAAGCCGCGACGGGGGCAGCGCGAGTGAGCAGAACGACCATTGGCTTGTCAGCGGCGAGTCGACCAGTTCAGGCTCCATGTCCGAGACGTTCGACAGTTCTCTCGAGAATATCTTTCCGGATGATCCTGGAACCCACGACTTCATCGCTGGCGATCTGGCCTCGCAATGGAAATCGTCATCGGGTGACGGATATGTGTCGACGGGCGGCGAGGGGTTCAATCTCGAACAGGTGACCGCGTCGCCGTTGACGCTGCGCGATCACGTCGGCGAGCAGATCATTTTTGCCTTTGAGGATGCGGTGGACCGCCTGATTGCAGCGGAACTCGCCGATTACCTCGATGAAATGGGTTATCTGCGCGTCGATGTCGAGGAGATTGCCGAACGGCTGGGCACCGATGCGGCCCATATCGACAGATTGATCGCGGTTTTGCAGACATTCGAACCGGCGGGGCTGTTTGCCCGTGATCTGGCTGAATGTCTGGCTCTGCAGCTGCGTGCAAAAAACCGGCTCGATCCGGCGATGACGATGCTTCTGCAAAATCTGGAACTCCTGGCGAAACGGGATTTTCAAAGCCTGAGAAAGCTGTGCAGGGTCGCCGATGCCGATCTCCTCGATATGCTGCAGGAGATACGCCTGCTCGATCCAAAGCCGGGAACGGCCTTCTCCTCGGGTGTGGCCGACAGCATCATCCCGGATGTGCATGTCGACATGGCGCCGGACGGGACATGGAATATCGAGCTCAATCCGGATGCTCTGCCGCGGGTCCTCGTCAACAACACCTATTATGCGACCATTGCAAAGGTAACGGCTTCCCCGGCTGAAAAGGGGTTTCTCAGCGAATGCCTGCAAAATGCCAATTGGCTGACGCGCAGCCTGGATCAGCGCGCCCAGACCATTTTGAAGGTGGCGACGGAAATCGTACGCCTGCAGGCGGAGTTCCTGCAATTCGGCGTCGCCTACCTGAAGCCGCTCAATTTGAGAAATGTGGCTGACGCCATCGGTATGCACGAGTCGACCGTGAGCCGCGTCACCGCCAACAAATACATGCTGACGAAGCGCGGCGTCTTCGAGTTGCGCTATTTTTTCAATGCGGGGATTTCGGCCACCGAAGGCGGCGAGCAGCATTCCTCCCAGTCCGTGCGGCATCAGATCAAGCTGCTGATCGACAGTGAAAAGCCGGATGATATTTTATCGGACGACACGATCGTGGATCTTTTGAAGGGCCAGGGCGTTGAGATTGCACGGCGTACGGTTGCCAAGTACCGCGAGGCGATGAACATCGCATCCTCGGTGCAAAGGCGCCGGGAGAAAAAAGCGGAGGCTTCTGTGCGCAAGGGTGACGGAAACTCTGGATTCATCCGCCGCACAGGTGTAGAATCGAGGCGAGCGGGTAAATGAACCGAGCCATAGAAGCTTGGTCAAGGGAGAGTGAAGCGCCGGTAATTTGCATCGATTGAAGCGAAAGCGCGCCTTTTGGAGATGAAGAATCAGAAAGTGAAATGTGATGGATCACTCGCATGGAATGTGCGGGATGTCTTTGCTCGTCTCTCAACAACAGTGTAGATTGGCTCGGGCAATGAAAAGTCACAATGAAGGTGAGGTATCATGAGTCTGCGTGTATCTGGGAAACATATGGACATTGGTGACGCTTTCCGCATTCGCATTGACGAACGGATCGGTGAGATGGTGACCAAATATTTCGATGGCGGATATACAGGCCACGTCACAGTGGAGAAACAGGGGTCGCGCTTCATCGCCGATTGCCTGATCCGTCTCGATACCGGCACGGTGCTGCAGGCAGCGGGCGAGGCACAGGATCCTCAGCTTGCTTTTGATGCAGCCGGAGAACGCGTGGACAAACGCCTTCGCCGTTACAAGCGGCGTCTGAAATCGCATCAGGCGCCCGGCTCGAACGGTGTTTTCGACGATATTTCCTACCGGGTCGTCGCCCCCGTACCGGATGAAGATGAGGATATTCCGGAGGATTACGCGCCGACAATCGTGGCTGAGACATCGATGGCGCTCAGGAGCATGAGTGTCGCATCCGCCGTGGTCGAGCTCGATCTGAAAGATAGCCCAGTGGTTGTCTTCCGCAACTCTGGCAGTACGCAGGTGAATATCGTATACCGCCGCGCTGACGGTAACATCGGCTGGATCGATCCATCGGCCGTGGCCGGTCAGAACGGCGCCGGGTCTTAGGCGAAATTTGAACTACCGTCCGCGCCCAAAGCGCGGACGGTAACAGGAAGGAAGAGAATAATGGATCTGGGTGACCTCATTCAGCCCGACGCTGTCCTGCCCGCATTGAAAGTCAATTCCAAAAAGCAGCTTTTGCAGATCATGTCGGAGAAGGCTGCCGCCTTGACCGGTTTGACGGAGCGGGAAGTGTTTGACACCGTCCTGCAGCGCGAGCGTCTTGGCTCGACTGGCGTTGGCAATGGCATTGCCATCCCGCATGGCAAGATCAACAGCGTCAAACGCATCACCGGGGTCTTCGCACAGCTCGAAACCCCCGTGGATTTCGAAGCGCTGGACGATCAGCCCGTCGATATTGTTTTTCTTCTGCTGGCGCCGGAGAATGCCGGTGCCGATCATCTGAAGGCCTTGTCGCGGATTGCCCGCATGCTGCGCGATCCCGAGCGGATTGCCAAATTGCGCAACGCCCATGATGCGACCCTTATCTATGAATTGCTGACGGCGCAGCCTGCCTCCAACGCCGCCTGATTCTTTTGCATCCTTTGACGAAAAGCCGCCTCCGGGCGGCTTTTTGTTGGGGTGGGATGAGGGTTAGGGCATGTTCTGCACGACTCTCGTGCGTGGTTCGACAAGCTCACCATGAGGAAGCATGGGGGATTGCAAAGAAGTATATTCTGCAATACTGGCGATTGGCTTGCAGCCAGCACCTTCCCTCATGGTGAGCTTGTCGAACCACGCACCATGAAGACGCAACGCTGACGGACAGCACCCGCTTCAGACTGCTATGCTCCTGCGCCAGGGAATTTGCCACCCGAGCCGCACGCCCAGCGTGCCGCAGGCAATCAGCAGCATGCCGGCGGCCTGCGCCATTCCCAGCGGGTGTCCGTAAATTGCCCAGTCCACGATGATGGCGACGATCGGATAGATGAAGGTCAGGACGCCGATGACCGGCGTCGACAGGCGCGGATAGGCCGAATAGATCAGGATATAGGCAATGCCCGTATGGAGGATGCCGATACTGGCCAGCCAGCCCCAGGATGCCAGCGGCACGGGCTCCGCCCAACTGGCAAAAGGCGCGAGCATGACGATGCCGACGATGGTCTGGCACAGCACCGTGATTTCCGGCCGTTGCTCGCCGAGGCCCTTGGCGAGAATGGTTGCAGCGGCATAAAGCATCGCAGCACCAAGCGACATGACGATCCCAAGAATCCATAGCGTGCTGACCGGTGCCGTCGCGCCGACAAGGCCGCTCGCCAGGACGACGCCGATAAAGGCACCGAGCATCCAGATGATCTGATCGACGGTGATGCGTTCCTTCAAAAGGGTTGCGCCGATGAGAACGACGAAGAACGGCTGGATGTGATAGATGATCGTGGTGGTTGCAATCGATGTCATGCGGAACCCGGCAAAAAACGATACCCAGCTGAGCACCATGCAAATGCCGCCGAGCGCTGCCCGGCCCAGCCGCGGCCAAGAGAGGGTCCGGTCGGGAAGGTAGCCGCGCAGGAAACACCAGGCTGCGAGGAAGACCATGCCGAAAACACAGCGCCAGAAGACGATGGTGACCGGATCGAGCCGTGTTTCCGTTGCAAAGGCACCGACCGTCCCGATGATGGCCATGGCGACGGCCAGCCGTGCTGCAGGAAAACGATCGGATATCGGGTCAGGCATATGGGTCATTCCCGTGGCAAAGGATGCCCAGTTAGCGCCCTTGGCTGCCGCCAAACAAACGAATAGATTTGGAGTGAACTATTCGCTATATTGATGGCATTATGGCTGCACCCCTCGACCTCGATCTCCTGCGGACCTTTGTGACTGTCATCGAAACCGGCAGCCTGTCGGCGGCTGCCCCGCGTGTCGGCCGCAGCCAGTCGGCGGTCAGCATGCAGATGCAGCGGCTGGAACAGGCGGTGGGCAAACAGCTGCTTATTCGCAACCCCCGGTCCGTCGAGCCGAATCTGGCCGGCGAGAGTTTTCTCAATTATGCGCGGCGGTTGCTGCGATTGTCCGACGAGGCGTGGGCCAATGTCACCCGCCCCGAGGAAACCGGCAGCGTGCGGCTTGGCGTGCCCGATGACTATGCGGCATTCCTGCTGCCGCCCGTTCTGTCGCGGTTTGCCGAGGAGCATCCGCTGGTCACCGTCGAACTGGTCTGCGAGCAATCCACCTCGCTGGTCAAGGCGATCGATGAGGACCGGGTCAATCTGGCGATTGTCACCCGCGGAGCCACCCAGCCGCTGGAGGTGATCCGCCGCGAGCGCTTGATCTGGGTGGCATCGCCGACCCATGTTGCCTGGGAAAATGACCCGCTGCCCATCGCCCTGTTTGAACCCGGCTGCGCCGCGCGCATGAACGTGCTGGATGCGCTGGGCGATGCGGATCGCAGCTATCGCTGCACCTATTCCAGCGCCAGCCTGCTCGGACTGATCGCCGTGGTGCAGGCCGGGCTGGCGGTGGCTGCGCTTGCCGCGTGCAGCGTGCCGTCGACCCTGCGCGTTATCGGCGAGAATGAAGGCCTGCCGCCGCTGCGTGATCTGGAAATCGGCATCATGCGCAGCCCGGTGTCATCCAGTCCGGCCATTGACCGGCTGAATGATTTTCTGCGCCGCGAATTGGCGCAGATTGCGTAAGGTCTGTCAGATCCACACGTCGTTCTGTGCTGTCCGCTCACCGCCCTCGCGGCCGGTATTGAGAACACCTCGGGGTTCGATCAGCATCAGACGGACTTCCCTTTCGGCATAGGGCTTGTGCTCGACCCCTTTGGGGACGACATACATTTCACCCGGCCTGATCGTCACGAAACCGTCGCGGAAATCGATGCGCAGTTCCCCGTCCAGGACAATGAACGCTTCATCGGTTTCCGGATGATCGTGCCAGATGAAATCACCCTCGATGCGGACGATCTTGAATTGATAATCGTTGAGTTCCGCCACCACTTTGGGTGACCATTGTTCGGAAAACAGCGTGAATTTTTCCGAGAAATTGATGGCCGGATAGGATTTTGGCTGGACTGTTTGCATGCATAACTCCCTCGGGCAAATGCCAGCGGAAGTTATGCTTCACGCGAAAGCAAACGTCTTGGACGTTTGTGCGTGCGCTATTCCGGACGCCTGGATTTCCGCCCGTAGAGTTCCAGCCGGTGATGGATGATGTCATAGCCGAGCGCGCGGGCGATCTCTTCCTGCAGTTTCTCGATCTTGTCCGACTGGAATTCGATCACGTCACCCGTATCGACATCGATCAGGTGGTCGTGATGCTCGCCATGGGCCTGTTCGAAGCGTGACGGGCCGCCATTGAAGGCGTGGCGATGAATGGCGCCCATTTCTTCCAGGAGGTTCATGGTCCGGTACACGGTCGAAAGTGAAATGCTGTCATCGATCTCGATGGCGCGATGGAAAATCTTCATCGCATCCGGGTGGTCTTCGGTGGAGGTCAGAATATCGAGAATGATTCGGCGCGGGCGGGTGATGCGAACGCCTGCCTTGCGCAGCTCCTTCTCGTAATCCGGCTTCTGATTGATAGCATGTTTCATGCGCGGGATTATGCGCCAGAACGCGCTCAGTTGCAAAGATTCTCAACTGGCCTCGGGAAATACGCACGTTGGTACACAGAATTTCGGCGTCTGACCTCCAGCATACGGCGGGAAACGGGAATGGAATTCTTTTTGCAAATCATTCGCATTTGCATTGACGCATCTCCCGCAAGCCGTTATGGAGTAACAATGGTGACGAAAAAGCTCACCATTTTCCCGGTTTGCTGGAGGCGAGATGAGATTTTCCCGACTGTTGATTGCTGTTTTTGCTCTTTTGACGATTCTTGGCCCGGCATCCGCCACCGAAGGCAAGAAGTTCAAGGTGGTCACCACCTTTACGATCATCGCCGACATGGCCCGCAATGTTGCGGGGGACGCGGCCGACGTGGATTCGATCACGAAACCCAACGCTGAAATTCATGACTACCAGCCGACACCCGGTGATATCCTGAAGGCGCAGGATGCCAATCTCGTCCTGTGGAACGGCCTTGGTCTGGAACGCTGGTTCGAAAAATTCTTCGGCAACGTCAAGAATGTTCCGAGCGTCGTTGTCAGCGAAGGCGTAGAGCCGATGGGCATTTCGGAGGGCCCCTATGAGGGCAAGCCGAACCCGCATGCCTGGATGTCGCCCAATGCCGCGCTGGTTTATGTGGAAAATATCCGCAAGGCACTCGGCAAGTACGACCCGGCCAATGCCGCCGTCTATGACCGCAATGCCGCGGCCTATTCGGAAAAGATCCGCGCAACCGTCGCGCCCATCCGCGACAGTCTCGTTGCTGTTCCCGCCGAGCGCCGCTGGCTGGTGACGAGTGAAGGCGCCTTCAGCTATCTCGCACGCGATTTCGACATGAAGGAGCTTTATCTCTGGCCGATCAATGCCGATCAGCAGGGCACACCCCAGCAGGTGCGCAAGGTGATCGACAAGGTTCGCGCCGAGAAAATCCCGGTGGTTTTCAGTGAAAGCACGATTTCCGCTTCGCCCGCCAAGCAGGTCGCCCGCGAGACCGGGGCCAAATATGGCGGTGTTCTCTATGTCGATTCACTCAGCGATCCCGATGGTCCGGTGCCCACCTATCTCGACCTTCTGCGCGTCACGGCACAAACCGTTGCCAAAGGCTTTACCCAGTGAGCGCGTCCTCCCAAGCGCTCGCCGGCCCCTCCGCTGCAAAGCGGGGGGCTGGTCTTTCCGTGCATGACGTGACCGTGACCTATCGCAATGGCCACACGGCTTTGCGCAATGCCAGCTTCGATATCCCGCGCGGTTCGATCACAGCATTGGTCGGCGTCAATGGCAGCGGCAAGTCCACCCTGTTCAAGGCCATCATGGGCTTCGTGCCCCTCGCCAGGGGATCGGTCTCGATCCTGGGTGAACAGGCGGGACGGGCGCTCAAACGCAATGTGGTGGCCTATGTGCCGCAGAGCGAGGATGTCGACTGGAATTTTCCGGTTCTGGTCGAAGATGTCGTGATGATGGGACGATATGGCCATATGAATTTTCTGCGCATGCCGAAAAAGCGTGACCAGCACATGGTGACTGCCGCGCTGGAGCGGGTCGGCATGGCGGATTTCCGCAAGCGCCAGATCGGCGAGCTCTCGGGCGGTCAGAAGAAGCGCGTCTTTCTCGCCCGCGCGCTGGCGCAGGAAGGCGATATCATTCTTCTGGACGAGCCCTTTACCGGCGTCGACGTGCGGACAGAAGAGGCCATCATCGGCCTTTTGCGATCTCTGCGCGATGACGGCAAGGTCATGCTGGTCTCCACCCACAATCTCGGCAGCGTGCCCGAATTCTGTGACCGGGCCGTGCTGGTCAACCGCACCGTCCTGGCCTCCGGACCGACCGCAGAGGTGTTCACGCAGGCCAATCTGGAAATGACCTTCGGCGGCGTGCTGCGCCACTTCATCCTCGGTGGCGTCGATCTGCATGCCGATGCGGATCCGCGCAGTGTGACGGTGCTCAGCGACGATGAACGCCCCTTCGTGATCTACGGCGAACCCAAGGGGAAAGGTAAGCCGCAATCATGATGCAGCTGCTTCTCGAACCCTTTTCCTACAACTATATGATCAATGCCATGTGGGTCAGTGCGCTGGTTGGTGGTGTCTGCGCATTCCTTTCCGCCTACCTCATGCTGAAGGGATGGTCGCTGATCGGCGATGCGCTCTCCCATTCCATCGTGCCCGGCGTCGCCGGGGCCTACATGCTCGGCTTGCCGTTTTCAATCGGCGCGTTCTTTTCCGGCGGTCTCGCCGCAGTCGCCATGCTGTTTCTCAACCAGCGGACAAAGCTGAAGGAGGACGCCATCATCGGCCTGATCTTCACGTCCTTCTTCGGGCTCGGCCTGTTCATGATGTCGCTGTCACCCGCCTCGGTGAATATCCAGACCATCGTGCTCGGCAATATCCTGGCGATCACGCCGGAGGATACGCTGCAACTGGTCATCATCTGTGGGGTGTCGCTGGCCGTTCTCTTGGTCAAATGGAAGGACCTGATGGTAACATTCTTTGACGAAAATCATGCCCGTTCCATCGGCCTCCACCCGCCGCTCCTCAAAATCCTGTTCTTCACGCTGCTCAGCGCGTCGACGGTGGCCGCCATGCAGACCGTGGGGGCGTTTCTGGTGGTGGCGATGGTCGTCACCCCCGGCGCAACCGCCTATCTCCTGCATGACCGTTTCCCGCGCCTGATCCAGACGAGCGTGCTGATCGGGGCCTTGACCAGTTTTATCGGCGCCTATCTCAGCTATTTCCTCGATGGTGCCACCGGCGGCATCATTGTCGTGCTGCAGACACTCGTCTTTCTCACCGCTTTTGTTTTCGCACCCAAGCATGGAACGCTGGCCGCGCGCCGCCGCGCCCGCCTGGCATTGGAGGAGGGGGCATGAGCGACCTGATCCAGCTTTTGTTGCAGCCGTTCAGCTTCGGCTTCATGCAGCAGGCCTTTGTCATCACGCTTCTCGTGGCAATCCCCATGGGCCTGCTCTCTCCCTTTCTCGTCCTGAAGGGCTGGTCGCTGATGGGGGATGCGATCTCGCATGCGGTGCTGCCCGGCGTGGTGCTCGCCTATATCGCGGGTATCCCGCTAGCAATCGGGGCCTTTGCGGCAGGCATGATCTGCGCCCTTGCCACCGGCTTCCTCAAGCAGAACAGCCGGGTGAAGGAAGACACCGTTATGGGCGTGGTCTTCTCCGGCATGTTCGGCCTTGGCATCGTCCTCTACACCAAGATCCAGTCTGACGTGCATCTCGACCACATCCTGTTCGGAGACATGCTCGGCGTGGCATGGCGCGATATTGCCGAAACTGGCGCGATTGCAGCCGTGACCCTGTTGGCCCTCGGCATCTGGAGGCGTGATTTGCTGTTGCATGCCTTTGACCCGCAGCACGCGCAGGCCATCGGTCTGCCGGTCAAATTCCTGCACTATGGCCTGCTCTGCATCCTGTCGCTGACCATCGTCGGCGCGCTCAAGGCTGTTGGCATCATCCTTGCCGTCGCCATGCTGATTGCGCCGGGCTCCATTGCCTTCCTCTTGACCAAACGGTTCGAACGCATGTTGCTGGTCTCGGCAGCTGTCGCGGTTTCAACGTCGCTCACCGGCATCTATCTGAGTTTCTTTCTCGACAGCGCCCCGGCGCCGACCATCGTACTTTTGCTGACGGTAAGCTTCATTCTGGCCTTTGTCTTCTCCAGAAAAGGAACCGCCGCCAGCGCGGAAGCACAGGCGGCGGAATAGGGTCGTCAACTCAGTCAGCGGCCACCAGGCCGCTGGCTATTCTCCCGGCACGACTTCCACGAGTACCGTGTGCTCGCCCGATGTCTCCAGCGGAATGCCCGCATCGGCTTTGGCCAGCTTCTTGCCGTCCACAGTGATCTTCCTGCCGCCCTTGGCGGCCGGTTTCACCTCGACGGTATAGCGCGCCTTGCCGTTGCGCAGCACGAAGCTGAAGCCGTCGGTCCATGCCGTCGGCAGGGCCGGATCGACGAACAGCCGGTCATTCCTGCGGCTGATGCCGAGAATGCCTTCCGTTGCCACGCGGTAGAGCCAGCCGGCAGAACCCGTGTACCAGGTCCAGCCGCCGCGCCCGCGCATCGGATCAACCGAATAAACATCAGCAGCGACGACATAGGGCTCGACCCGGTAGGACTCGGCCTTGTCGGCATCCAGCGAATGGTTCACCGGATTGAGCTTGCTGAACCAGCGATAGGCTTCGTCGGCATTTCCAAGCTTGGCCATGGCCAAGACTGCCCAGGTTGCCGCATGGGTATACTGCCCGCCATTCTCACGCACACCCGGCGGATAGCCCTTGATATAACCGGGCTCATGCCGCGTTTTGTTGAACGGCGGTGTGAACAGTTTGATGATATCAACCTCGTCATCGACCAGATGCGTCGCAACGGACTGCATGGCCTGCTTGGCGCGATCGGGATCACCATAGCCGGAGAGAACGCTCCAGGACTGGGCAATGGAGTCGATCCGGCACTCGTCGCTGGTCTTGGAACCCAGCGGCGAACCGTCGTCGAAATAGCCGCGGCGATACCATTCGCCGTCCCAGCCATCCTTTTCCAGCGCCGCCTTGAGGCTTTCGATATGGGCTTCCCACCGCTTGATGCGGTCGGCATCCTTGCGCTGGCGGGCAAGCGGCAGGATATCGCGCAGGGTGCTGATCAGGAACCAGCCCAGCCAGATGCTCTCGCCCTTGCCCTCTTCGCCGACCCGGTTCATGCCGTCGTTCCAGTCGCCGGTGAGCATGAGCGGCAGCCCATGCGCGCCGGTGCGGGCGATTGCCAGATCGAGCGCGCGCGCCGCGTGTTCGTAGACCGTGACTTTATCCGCCGCGATTGTCGGCTGATAGAAGGCATCATGCTCGCCGTTTTCGAGAGCCTTGCCTTCGATGAAGGCGATCTGTTCGTCGAGGATGCTCATATCGCCGGTCACCGAGGTGTAGTGGGCAATGGCATAACCGAGCCACACCACGTCATCGGAAATCATCGTCCGCACACCGGCACCGGATGTCGGCAACCACCAGTGCTGGACATCGCCCTCCTTGAACTGGCGGGCGGCGACATTGAGGATCTGGTGCCGCGCCAGTGACGGGTCTAGCACCAGCATGGACAACGTGTCCTGCAGCTGGTCGCGGAAGCCAAAGGCGCCGCTGGCCTGATAGAAGGCCGTGCGCGCCCAGATACGGCAGGCAAGGCTCTGATAGGGCAGCCAGCGGTTGACCATCACATCGAATGCATCATCAGGCGTATCCACCTGCAGGCCATCGAGGAAGCCGGTCCAGATCGCCTTGGAGGCCGCAAGCGTCTTTTCAAACGGACGCTTCAACTGTTCTGCGAGAACACGCCGTGCCTCGTTGGCACCGGCAGTGTCGCCGATGTAGAACAGGATTTCCCTGGTTTCACCCGCCGCGATCTCCACATCGACGGCAAGCGCCGCGCAGGGATCGCCCCCCGCCTCAACGACGTTGGACAGGGTTTTTGCCTGCAGGACGGCAGCCGGCTGGTCCACCGAGCCCAGAGGGCCGAAGAACTCGGTGCGGTCCGATGTCACCGATTGCGGTTTCACGTTTGCGGCGAAGAATGCCACGTGATCCTTGCGGTCGGTGCCGTAGGGATTGCGGGCAAAGAGTGCACCGCTTTCCGTATCATGCGACGGCACGATGAACGGAGCCGTCTTGGCGCGGGAATTGCCGAGCATCCATTCGACAAAGCCATAGACACGCAACTGCTTGGCTGTCCCGCCATGGTTGGTGATCTTGAGGCTGGACACGCGCACCGGCATGTCCGTATCGATGGTATGGGTCAGTTCAAGGCCGACATTGCCGTGGCGTGACAGGAATGTCGAATAGCCCTGGCCGTGGCGGGTTTCATACTGAACCGATGGATCGCGCAGTACCGAGGCGGTCGGCGAGAACGCGGTTCCCTTGTCCAGATCAACGACGTAGAGCGCTTCGCCGGACCGGTTGATCACGGGATCGTTCGACCATTGGGTCAGCTGATAGTCGCGGCTGTTGCTCGACCAGGTGAAACCTGCACCTTCCGCCGACACGTGGAAGCCGAAGCCCGCATTGGAGATCACATTGATCCATGGCTGCGGCGTGGTGGTCCGGTCGGCAAGACGGACGACATACTCACCGGTCTTCATGTCAAAGCCGCCAAAGCCGTTCCAGAAGGCCAGTTCATTGCCGTCTGTTTTCTGACGACGCTTGCCCACCAGCTGCGTCGGTGCCGGCGCGATGCTGCGCATCTCGTCAAGGCCGGTATCGCCGGTCGCCAGAGCCTTGCCGGCCGGTATGGCGGCAACCGGCTGCAGGTCGGCGGACAGTTCCTCCGTGCGCTTCAGCTGTTCAACCAGCGTGCCGTTCTGCGCGTGCATGACAATGCGGGCAGAGGCGAGCAGCGTGTTGTAGCTCGCATCGCTCATCTGGTCCTTGCGCACGGTGAAGATGTGGACGCGCGGGCCATACTGGCCGCCGCGGTTGCGGCTGTTCTCGCAGATCGCTTCGAGCCCGCGCTGGAAATCCTGGGCGTAGGAGAAGGAGCGTTCGTTGATGACGACGACGTCAACCACAAGCCCCTTTGCCCGCCAGTATTCCTGCGCCTTCAGGACGTTCTTCAGCGTGTCCATGTCGGCTTCGTCATCGATGCGCAGGGCAAGGATGGGGAAGTCGCCGGAGATCGACATCGGCCAGAGGTCGGACTGGCTGCCAAGGCCGGAAGCGATGCTTTCGGCGGGCATGCGCAGGGCCTTGTCCGGATAGATCAGGCTGGTGGCGACGCGCTGGAAATCGGCCGCTTCGTCCGGATTGATCTCGATATGGTGCAGCCGCACCTGCGAACTTGTCCAGGACAGCGAGAATTCGCGGGCAAAGCAGTCGGGATGGCGGAAGCGGGAAACGACCTCCTCCAGCTCGTGCCGGTCCGGGCCGACAAGGGTCCAGAAAACCAGCGTGACGCGCTTGTGCGCGGGAACGCGGACGCGGCAGCGCAGCGACGCGATGGGGTCCAGCACAAAGCCCTGGCTGCCGTTGAGGGTTACACCCTCGTCGAAGGCAACCGGGTTGCGCAGGTTGCGGCCACGGCCGATGAAGGCCCGGCGGTCGGTTTCCGCCTGGATTTCACGCATGGCGCCCGATCCGTCCGTGACCACGTGCGCCACGTGAATATCGGGTTCGTTGCTGCCGCGCTTGCGGCGGGTGGCGTAAATCGTGTCGCCGCGCGGAACGATCTCGGTTTCCACGAACATCTTGGCGAATGCCGGATGCGCCGTGTCCGTATCGTCTGCGGTGAGCACCAGTTCGGCATAGGACGTCACTTCAATGATCCGGTCTTTCGTACCGGTATTGGTGATGATGATGCGGCGGCCTTCGCCGTCGGAATCCGAAGCGACGATGGTTTCCACCGTCGACTGGATCGTACCGTTTTCCTTGACGAATTCGGCCTTGTAGTCGGCGAAGATGGTAGTGCTCTTTTCGCCGGCTGCCCGAACGGGATCGCCGGTTGCCGACCACCATTCACCGCTGTCGAGATCGCGCAGGAACAGGAATGTTCCATAGCCGCTTTCCAGCGGATCCGGCTGGAAGCGGGTGATCGCCAGGCCATTCCAGCGGCTGTAGCCGCCGCCATTGGCGGTGACCATGACGGAATAGTGGCCGTTCGACATGATCTGCGTGGCGCGCGGAGCGGAAAGCGGGTTCTTGATGAAGCGGATGGAGGCCGTTTCTTCGCCGCTTTCCACGGCCTTGCGCATCGGATTGTCGGCCTTGGCCTGCAGGACAGGGATTTCGCGCGGTGCCTTTTCCTGCAGCAGCAGTTCGGCGGCTTCGATGACGGGATCCGAGTGGAAACGGTCGCGCATGCGGCCTTCGAACACGACATTGTTGACGGCAACGATCGACATGCCGTGATGGTGCGCCATGTAGTTGCGCACGATGGCATATTCCTCGTCTTCGCGCACGCGGGAGCGGGTGAAGTCGACGGCATCATAGAAACCGTACTGACCGAGCGCACCCATCGCGCGCAGGCGTTTCAGGTTGGCCACGGCTTCCGCCGGGCGATACTGGCTCGCCATGATGCTGGCATAGGGCGCAACCACATAGTTCTTGGACAGGCCGCGTTTCAGTCCCAGCGTCGGGACGCCGAAATTGGTGTACTGGTAGTTCATCTCCGGATCGCGCGCATTGTAGGCGGCTTCGGAAATGCCCCACGGCAGGCCCTTGGAATCGCCATATTCGATCTGGCGCTGGACGATCAGCTTGTTGGTCTGATCCAGCATCGAGCCCAGCGGTTCGATCATGACCAGGGGCGGCATGAGATATTCGAACATGGAGCCCGACCAGGAGATCAGCGCACCACGCCAGCCAACCGGCACCAGGAGACGACCGAGGCGGAACCAGTGATCGACCGGGATGTCGCCCTTGGCGATGGCAAACAGGCTGGCGAGACGCGCTTCCGAAGCGAGAAGATCGTAACAGCTCGCGTCCAGCTCGTTGGTATCGACGCGGAAACCGATCGACAGCAGGCGCCGTTCCTTGCGCTCAAGGAAGGTGAAGTCGGTGTCGAAGGCCAGCTGGCGGGCGCGGGTGGCCAGCGAAACCAGCCGTTCGCGCAGGCTGTCGGTTCCCTCGTGGGTGCCGATGGCGTCGTCCGTATGGGCCTGACAGGTCTTGACCAGAATCAGCGCCCAACCGTTTGCGGTGGTGCTGAGCGGGCTTTCGAGTTCGCCGTGCAGTTCTTCCGTCAGACGCTGGATGTCACCGGCAAACAGCGAAAGGTTGATGGTGCGCAGCGATGCCGTTTCCGGCTCTTCCTTGATGGTCGTGATGGCGCGGCGGAAATTGGCCACCCGCTCATCCAGGCGGCGACGCAGGGGCCGCAGGACACGGCGTTCATCCGGAATGTCGTTGATGGCTTCCTCAAGGATATCGCTGACATCGAGAATGCCGTCGAGATCGCTTTGCAGATAGACGGACGGAGCCTCCGCCCATTTTTCCAGCGCGGAAGACAGTGCCACGAGATGGCCGGCAAGATTGCCGCTGTCCACCGACGAGACGTAAAGCGGTAGAAGCGGCCGCAGCGTGGTTGTTTCGTACCAGTTGTAGAGATGGCCGCGATACTTCTCCATCTTTTCCAGCGTGGAGAGCGTGTCGTCGATACGGGTCAGCGTCTCGTTGAAGCCGATCCAGCCGAAATCCCGGGCCGCCACGGTCGACAGCAGGTACATGCCGATATTGGTCGGCGATGTACGCGTGGCGATAACCGGATGCGGGTCCTCCTGGAAATTATCCGGCGGAATGAAATTCTGTTCCTTGGTGACGAACGTATCGTAGTAGTGCCAGGTGCGGCGGGCGAAGCGGCGCAATTCGCTCTTGTCGGAAGAGCGGACATTCAGATCATCGAGCGGCTTGGCCGAACGGCTGACCAGCCAGGCAATGATCGGCGAGAAGAACCAGATCACGGCAAACGGCACGGCCAGATACCAGGCACGGCTGTGGGTAGCCAGCGGCAGCGCGATGGCGACGGCAGCCACGATGATCGCGGGCCACATCAGGCGGGTATAATACTGCAGCGTGTCAGGGGCGCTGGCTTTCGCCTGTGCCGCCGCACGCCATTCCAGCAGGTTCTTGCGCGATATGAAGACGCGGTAGAGCGTGCGTGCGATGGCATCGGCCATCAGGCAGGCCATGTTGGCAATGAAGGTGATGCGCAGGGCGATATCGGCGGCGCCGGAGAAAATGTCGGTGAGGATCGCCTGGAAATGGCCCTTCAGCGACAGGTTCATGTTTGTCGGAACAAGATTGGTGAACAGGATCATCGTCGGGACGATGAACATGCTGAAGATCATGAAGAACTGCCACAGGGCAGCGACGCCGGGCGGCAGCAATGTCCAGCCGGCGATGGAGGCGATGATCCAGAAGACCGGCGTCAGCGAGCGGCGCAGATTGTCGGTCATCTTCCAGCGTGTGACGGCGGTCACACCCGGCTTTGTGCTGAACAGATAGGGCAGGAGCTGCCAGTCGCCGCGCGTCCAGCGATGGTGGCGCGAGATGTCGACGTTATAGCCCGTCGGATAGTCTTCAACCACTTCGACGTCACTGACGAGCGCCGCGCGGGCATAGCCGCCTTCCAGAAGATCATGGCTGAGAACGGTGTTCTCGTCGATCTTGCCGTCGAGCGCCAATTCGAAGAAATCGACATCATAGAGGCCCTTGCCGGTGAATGTCCCTTCACCCAGCACGTCCTGATAAACGTCCGAGACGGCAAAGACGTAGGGGTCGATACCGCGGTTGACCGAGAAGACGCGCTGCAGGAACGAGGCATCGTCACCGGTGGTGAGCGAGGGGGTGACACGCGGCTGCAGGATCGCATAGCCGCTGGTCACGCGGCCGGATTTTTCCTTGTAGATCGGTCGGTTGAGCGGATGGCTCAGCTTGCCTGCCAGACGGTTCACCGAATCCGGCGTGAGGCGCGTATCGGAGTCGAGCGTCATCACGAATTTGATGTCGCCGGGCACTTCCTCATTGCTGGGGAAATAGGTTGTATCCTTGTCGCCGCGCAGCAGGAGGTTCAGCTCATGCAGCTTGCCGCGCTTGCGCTCCCAGCCCATCCAGCGGCCTTCCTGCGCATTGTACAGGCGCTTGCGGTGCAGGAGGAAGAAACGCGGGTTGCCGCCCTGCGTATAGTGCAGGTTGAGCGCAGTGACCTTTTCCCGGGCATAGTCGAGAATGTCGAGATCGTTCTCGTTCTGCTCGACCTTGCTGTCCGCCCAGTCGGTGAGCAGCGCGAAATAGATTTCGCCGCGCGGATTGGTCAGATAATGCACTTCGAGGTTGCGGATATGCTCATCGACGGAATCGCGCGAGGTGATCAGCGTCGGCACTGCGACGAGGGTCTTCGCCTCGGGGGGCAGGCCATTCTTGTATTCAAAACCGATCAGCCGTGTCGGCGGCATGAACATCGGAATGATCCAGTTGACGAAACCATTGGCGGTTTCCATCGTCGGGAACACCGCCAGGACCGTCAGCAGCAGGACCGTATCGCTCGGCAGGCCGTAACGGCGCAGCCAGTAATGGATCAGGAACAGAATGCCGATGGAAATGACCGAAGCCGGAATCCACAGGCCGGCGAGCCCGAGTGTCTTGTAGAACCGGACCCAGCGCTGCAGCACGGTTGGGGTCGAGCCGCAGGTTTCTTCCAGCTCCGAGCGGCCGTCGCCGGCGAGATAATAGCCGACGTCGCGCTTGCGCTGCACGGTGACGCTCTTCTCGTCCCCCTTGGTTTCGGCGCTGTGATGGGCGAGGTCAAGGGCGGCCTGGGTGATGTCCTGCTCGCTCTTGCCCGAGCGGCGCGCGATCTTTTCAATCGCCACGCGATAGGCATTACGGGAATGGAAATCGAGCGCATCAAAGTTGGAATGTTCGCGCAGCACCGCATCGACGCCGCTGACCGTCTCGAACCAGGTGATCCAGTCGACGTCGTCGATAGCCTTCAGGCTGCGGATGAGATTGCCCATGGTCACGCCGCCGGTGGACTGGCGCGTATGTTCCTGGATAATAGCGTCTTCGGCGTCGCTGCCGTTCTTTTCCAGCTCTTCCTCAAGCCAGGCGACAGCCGCACCGGAGTGCATGGCGCCGCCGCGCAGGCGGTAAAGCAGATGCGTGGCGAAGGTGCTGTCACGCGCGGCAGTGGTGTACTGGGCCAGAAGCTGCGGCAGGGTATCCTTGTCGGCGTTCAGCGTGATCTCGTCGGCAACGCTGTTGGCATAGGCGCGCATGCGCCGCGCCCGTTCGACGCGCAACGACAGCCGGCGGGCGTTTTCGATGAGAATGAAGCGCACGGCCGAGGGCAGGGCCCAGAGTTCGCCGATATGCAGGGGCGCAACCGTCTGGAATCCTTCGACCACCGCCGTCAGGCTGTTGAGCGAGAACTGGCTGTCCGTATGGGCCGCATAGAGCCAGGCCAGCGCCATGACGCGCGGGATTTCCGGCTTGCCGGCCAGTGGGGGCAGCTGGCGGAAGAACTTCTTCGGAAGATCGCGCTCCACCTGCTGGATGTTCTGGTCGACGAGGTAGTAATTGTCGAGGAGCCACTGGGCCGCCGGAGTAATCGTCTCGCCCTTGCGTGCAGCCGCGTCGGAGGAACGATAGGAATGGAGGATGAGCCGGGCATTTTCCACCGTGCGCTGTTCGAACACCATCGGTTCGTAGTCGGGCAGGCGGATATCTTCCCCGCGCGCCACGCGCGCGCCCAGGTCCCGAAGGTCGTCAATGGATTTGTAATGGGCTCTGATTGGATTGGGTTGGACCGAAAAAATCTGACCAACGGCATTCTTCTGTGGTGTGAAAGATTTAAAAAAAGACAGTAGGGCCATTTGCCTTCGTTTCGGTTGTGAAGAAAAAATCTTCAGGGCTGCAACACAGACGATAATAACGGGTCGACGGACCCATGGAGAAGTTTACGATCTAATCGGGTACGATCAACTAAGCTACCATCACTTTCATCCTTGCCGATCAGTTTTGATGAAAATGAGTCAGATTGCCATTTGTTTATCTTAAGCAATTCGTAGCGGGCTGCACAGGGGCACAGCGCGCAAACTCCTTTGCAGCCGTTTGCGAACGGCGATGGGCTTTGTGAACAGACTGTTTCTGTTTTGATGAACAAGCCCATGACGGCCGGGCAGCAAAAAGCCGGAGCTCATGGAACTCCAGCTTCGGGGGCAAAGGCCGAAAGGGTCAGGCCTGCGGAAAGACCCGCCAATGCTTCGGCCGAAAGGCGATGCGGCTCTTTTCCCGGGCCGGATGATCGGCCGGAATTTCAATCTCGACGCGTTCCGCCGCGCCGCCGATTTCGAGTTCCACGCGCCTTGTCGCACCGACACGGCGGCTGGCAATGACGGTTCCGGCAATGCAGCCGCCGCAGCCGTCGATCAGCTCGACATCGTGCGGACGGAAATAAAGCGTCGCGTTGCCGTCGGGCGCATCGCTTTTCAGGCCGAGTGTGCGGTCCGCAAGCCATACCTCGCCATTGTCGATGCGCACGGTCAGCGAACTTGATTCGCCGATGAAGCCATAGACAAACGGCGAGTTGGGCGTGTCATAAACCTGATCCGGCGTTCCGATCTGCTCGATCTTGCCCTGGCTCATCACCACCACGCGGTCGGCGAGCTCCAGGGCTTCGTCCTGGTCATGCGTCACGAAAACCGTCGTGTGCATGGTCTTGTCGTGAATTTCCCGCAGCCAGCGGCGCAGTTCCTTGCGCACTTTCGCATCCAGTGCGCCGAACGGTTCGTCGAGCAGCAACACACGCGGTTCGATGGCCATGGCGCGGGCAAGGGCAACGCGCTGGCGCTGGCCGCCGGAAAGCTGGGCCGGATAGCGCTTTTCCAGGCCGCCGAGCTGGACGAAATCGAGCAGCTCGGACGAACGGCGGCGGATTTCCTCATTGCTCGGCCGGCTGGCGGAGGGGCGAACCTTGAGCCCGAAGCCGACATTGTCGATCACGGTCATATGGCGGAACAGGGCGTAGTGCTGGAACACGAAGCCGACATTGCGCTCCTGTACGGATTTGAGCGATGCATCCTCGTCGCCGAAAAACACCTTGCCTTCGGTCGGGGTTTCCAGCCCCGCGATCAGGCGCAGAAGCGTCGTCTTGCCGGAACCGGAGGGGCCGAGCAGTGCAATCAGTTCACCCGAATTGATATCGAGCGATACGTCGTGCAACGCCGGGAAGCGATCGAATTCCTTGCGTACACCACTTACGCGAACGTCCATGTTTGTTCCTCTCAGTGTCCGCCATTGGCTGCCAGTTCCGCACCGTATCTCAACTCCAGCAGGGTCTTGAGAACGAGCGTCACCAGCGCCAGAAGCGCCAGAAGCGAAGCCACCGCAAAAGCAGCGACCGTATTGAATTCATTATAGAGAATTTCGACCTGCAGCGGCATCGTGTTGGTCAGGCCGCGAATATGACCTGAAACGACGGATACCGCGCCAAACTCCCCCATGGCCCGGGCGTTGCACAAAAGCACGCCGTAGAGCAAGCCCCATTTGATGTTGGGGAGGGTGACATGCCAGAAGGTCTGCCAGCCGTTTGCCCCGAGGGAAAGCGCCGCTTCCTCGTCGGTCGTGCCCTGCTCCTGCATCAACGGGATGAGTTCGCGCGCCACGAAGGGAAATGTCACGAACACCGTTGCGAGCACGATACCGGGAACGGCGAACAGGATCTCGATTCCCTGCGATTTGAGCCAGGGGCCGAGTGCACTGTGCGTGCTGAACAAAAGCACGTAGACGAGACCCGATATCACAGGGGAAACCGAGAACGGCAGGTCGATCAGCGTCGTCAGGAACGCCTTTCCCTTGAACTCGAACTTGGCAATGGTCCAGGCCGCCACCACCCCGAAGACGAGATTGAGCGGAACGGCAATGGCCGCAACCAGAAGGGTCAGGCGGATCGCGGCGAGCGCATCATGGTCGGCGAAGGCTGCGAAATAGGCGGCGGGGCCCTTGCGGAAGGCCTCGAAGAAAACCGCGATCAGGGGCAGAAGCAGGAACAGCCCGAGAAAGACCAGCGCCACGCCGACGAGGATGAAGCGCGCCGTGCGGCTCTCGGTGGTTGCCGGATGCCAGACATTGGATGCGGCTTCCGGCGGTTGCGGCAACTCATGTCGCATAGCCATACCTCCTGCGGCTCCAGGCCTGGATCAGATTGATGACGAAGAGCATCGTGAACGAAATCAGAAGCATGATGGCGGCGATGGCCGTTGCGCCGGTATAATCGAACTCTTCGAGGCGGATGACGATCAGCAGCGGTGCGATTTCCGAGATATAGGGAAGGTTCCCGGCAATGAAGATCACCGAACCATATTCGCCGACCGCGCGGGCGAAGGCGAGGGCAAAGCCAGTGAGGATTGCCGGAGTAAGGCCGGGCAGCAGAACGCGCGAGATGGTCTGGAAGCGGGTCGCGCCGAGGGTGGCCGCCGCTTCCTCCACCTCCTTGCGGATTTCTTCCATGACCGGCTGCACCGTGCGCACGACAAAGGGCAATCCAATGAAGATCAGCGCGATGGTGATACCAACAGGCGTGAAGGCGACCTTGATGCCCAGCGGATCGAGCCAGCGGCCGATCCAGCCGTTCTTTGAATAGAGGGCTGTCAGCGCGATGCCGGCAACGGCGGTGGGCAGGGCGAAGGGCAGATCGACGATGGCATCGATGATCCGGCGGCCGGGAAAGCGGTAGCGCACCAGAACCCAAGCCACGATAACGCCGAACACCACATTGATCAGAGCGGCGATCAGCGATGTGCCGAAGCTGATTTTCAAGGCGTTCAGCGTGCGCGCGTCGGTCGCGACGTGCCACATGCCGCCCCAGCCCAGCGAGGCGGAGCGCCAGACCAGTCCAGCCAGCGGGATGAGGACGATGAGGGTCAGGTAGGCAAGAGTGAAGCCGAGCGTCATTCCGAACCCTGGAATAACACTCGGCCTCTTAAACCGCCAACCTGCCTTGGCAAGGTTGGAGATCATGCTGTTACTTTTTCGGCTTGTAAATCTGGTCAAACGTTCCGCCATCTCCGAAGTGATAGGGCTGTGCTTTTGCCCACCCGCCGAAGATTGGATCATCGATTGTCACCAGTTTCAACTCCGGCAGTTTTTTCAGGAGATCCGCCGATACCAGCTTGGGCTCGGAAGGGCGGTAAAAGTGCTTCGCTGCAATGGTCTGGCCTTCTGCCGAGTAGAGATACTGGAGATAGGCTTCAGCCACCTTGCGCGTGCCCTTGGCATCGACATTGCCGTCGACAACGGCAACGGGCGGCTCGGCAAGGATGGATTGCGGCGGCACGACAATGTCGAATTTGTCGGCGCCGAATTCATTGGAGGCAAGATAGGCTTCGTTTTCCCAGGCAAGCAGCACGTCGCCAAGTTCACGCTGGGCAAAGGTCGTGGTCGATCCGCGTGCGCCCGAGTCAAGCACCGGGACATGCTGGAACAGATTGCCGATATAGTCCTTGATCTTGGCTTCGTCGCCACCGTATTGGCCATTGGCCCAGGCCCAGGCCGCAAGATAATTCCAGCGTGCCCCGCCCGATGTCTTGGGGTTCGGCGTGATGACTTCGATCCCATCCTTGATGAGATCGCCCCAGTCCTTGATGCCCTTCGGATTGCCCTTGCGCACCAGGAAGACGATGGTTGACGTATATGGTGCAGAATTGTGCGGATATTTGGTACGCCAGTCGGGATTGATCTTTTTGGTTGCCTTGGCGATGGCGGAGATGTCGCTTTCAAGCGCCAGCGTCACCACATCGGCATCGAGCCCGTCGATCACCGAACGGGCCTGCGCGCCGGACCCGCCATGCGATGTCTGGATGGTCAGCGTTTCCCCGGTATCCGCCTTCCATTTCGCCGCAAAAGCCGCGTTGTAATCCTTGTAGAGTTCGCGGGTCGGGTCATACGAGACGTTCAGCAGCGTCGTATCCGCATGGGCGGCAGACAGCGATTGAAAGGAAACTGTTGCGGCGAATAAAGCAGCCGCAAGCGATAGGGATATACGGGAATGTTTCATGCCTGCCTCCGTGTAGTGTGACCTAAAGCGTAGCAGAGCGTCCCGCAGAGCGGGCGTTGGAAAGAATTCCTTTTATATCGATAAATTAGAAAATTCTACCTGAATACCATAGTCTACAGAAATGGTAGTCTATTCCGGATCGGTGGTGGAATTTGACCGCAGCAGGATTCTTTCCCTGCGGCAAGGAAGTGGTACCGGCCCGCGGCCGGTACTGGGCTGGAGGCCCTTATTTGCGTATCAGCAGGTCAACCGGCGTGATCTCTGCGACTTCGGTGTATGTGCTGGTCACTGTCCTGGCTTCGATCGAGGCGCGCACTGTGAGTGGCGTGACAAAGATCGCCAGTGTCAGCAATGCGGTGGCGGCGATTGAAAGGCGTCGTTCCATGCGTGCGTTGATGATCATTGGTTTTCCCCTTCGTCCTAGTGGTATTTTGCCCGCAGCGGGCGGGAAATGATGTCGTCGATGGCAAATTTAGGGATCGGCAAAAGCACCTGATCCAGCTCGGCCAAGGTTTCGGCAAAACCGATGGCTGCATTCTCAACCTCTTCCTGGCGGGAGGGGCATGCCATGGCATTGAGGCAGGTTCGTGCCGCAAGCATGTCGCAATTTTGAAGTCCGGCGATCAGCCCCAAAGTCAGGCATTCTTCCTTGCACACGTGATGCGAGCCGAATGGAAACGTCTTCAGCGGGCACAGGGCGCAGTGGCGCAACGTGCGGATGAAGAACGAGAGTTCCGACAGGGCGCGGTTGCCTTCACGGCTGCCTAGAATTTCGCTGTACAGGCCAAACGCCATTTCCCAGGCGATCACCGAACCGGTTTCAAAACCGGCAGTCCACCGGCGATAGCCTTCCAGCACGAGTTTTTCCGGAGCCCGGTCGAAGTAGCAGCCTGTCCCTTGCCCTGCTTCAGATGCGCGTGGATACATGCCCACTCCCATCCTGTTCATTGTTGCGGCATGGGCGGGCAACGGGCTGCGTCAGCCGGTTCAGGCCGGGTGCGGGACGTGGAAGCTGCGCATGCAGCATGAAAACCACGCGCAGGCGTGGCAGAAAAAGACCTATCATAGGGTCCTCCAATCGAACGGGTTCAAGGCCCAGACATCAAAGGTATGCACTCGTGTGCTTGTGCATAAAGGCAATGACTTATTCCAAAGTCAAATGATAATTTTCGAAAAGCATGAAAAATATCAATAACTTAGAATGATTCTAGGAAATTATGAGTTTTTTAGTAGACAATTGTTCTGGCAAGCTGACAAATCATCGCACCCCGACGGCGCGCGACAGTCCATTCCTTGCGTCATCCAGCCGAATGTCTTCTAGAGCTGCGTGACCATGCGGTGCGAGGCGGGGTGGATCATCCGCACGAATGTGATCGGCTTCTGCGGCACGAAGGTGACGCGTTCCACAATGAACACGGCGTCCTTTTCGCTGACACCGAGAATATCAGCCTCCTGCGCGCTCGCCACGCCGGCGTGAAAGACGATCTCGGCCTGCGAGAACGGTGAGTGGGTCACCAGCCATTCGTTCGGGCTGATGGTCTCGAATGTCTCGCCGCGGATGGAAGGCACCGCATCAAGATTGATCCAGCGATCCTCATATTGATACGGCTTGCCGTCGGAGAGGTGCAGGCAGCGCACGTGCAGCATGTCTTTGGCCTTGGCGAGGCCCATGCGGCGGGCAACATCTCCCGGTGCTTTCTCCACCTGGTTGGAAAGCAGCCTGAACTGGTAGGCGCCGCCCTTTGTCTCGATTTCCTGCCGGACGATGGGAATGACAAAGCGCGCTTCCCGCATCGGGTGCAGGGCTACCCGGGTTCCGGCCTTGCGCTTGCGCACGAGGACGCCGCCCCGCGCCAGTTCCTGCAGGGCGCGGTTGACCGTGGCGCGTGCGCAGCCGAATTCAATGGACAGCACTTCCTCTCCGGGGATCAGTGCGCCGGGTGCCCAGACCCGCTCGGCGATGCGCCGGGCCATTTCCGCTTTGATGGCATGGAAGGATTTTCGCGCTGTTGCCGTCACACCCGCTCCAGAACCGACGCAAGCCGCGTCTTGTAGGTTGCAAAGATTTGTTCCCGCGCGTGGTGACGTCCCTCATGCACCACATGACGGCCCGCCGACCACACATCGGTCACCGCGTGTCTGTCGCCTGCAAAAATCCAGCCGTCAAGCAACCGGTCACCCCGGAGGCCGAGGATCGCGGGATTATCGGCATCGAGTGCAACCATGTCGGCCCATTGTCCAACGGCAAGACGGCCGCCATTGCGGCCCAAGGCCTGCATTCCGCCCGCAAGCGCGGTGTCATAGAGCGTACGGCCGTTGGATTTGCCATCGACGGAAAGCGTGACCCGTGAGACATCGCGCAAACGCTGGCTGTATTCGAGCTGCCGCAGTTCCTCCGATGGTGAAATGCGGATGTTGGAATCCGATCCCGTACCGAACCGCCCGCCAGCACCCAGATAGCGCACGCCATCAAAAATGCCATCGCCGAGACTTGCCTCGGTCAGCGGGCAGAGGCCGACCACCGCGCCGCTGGCAGCAACACGCAACGTTTCTTCCGGTGTCATGTGCGTCGAATGAATGAGGCACCAGCGCTCATTGACGGGCAGATGGTCCAGCAGCCAGCTCATGGAGCGCTGGCCATAGACTGCCTGGACTTCTGCCAGTTCCGGCAGCTGTTCGGCGATGTGGATGTGGAAGGGCATGGCGGCAAACCGGCGCTCCAGCTCCAGAAGGTCGCGTTCGCTGACGGCGCGGATCGAATGCGGTGCGACGCCGAAACCCGCATCGGGACCTGTTTGCCGCGCGGCCTTTTCCGCGGCCTCCGCCAGTTTGGAAAAGCGCTCGAGGTCGTTACCGAAACGCAATTGCCCGCCTGCAAGCGCGCGCCCGTCGACGCCGCCCTGCGCATAGGCAACCGGCAGCAGCGTCAGGCCGATACCGCTCGCGCTGGCGGCAGCGGCGATGCGCTCCGATAATTCGCCGAGGCTGGCATAGGGGGGGCCGCCCGGCTGGTGATGGACGTAGTGAAATTCGGCCACGCTGGAATAGCCGGATTCGAGCATTTCGACGAATGCGAAGGCCGCAATGGCTTCGATATCGTCGGGATCGAGAATATCGAGAAAGCGGTACATGATCTCGCGCCACGTCCAGAAACTGTCGCGGCCTGCCGGGCTGCGCGCTTCGGAAAGGCCGGCCATGGCCCGCTGGAATGTGTGGCTGTGCAGATTGGCCTGCGCCGGGAGGAGAACAGCGGTACGATGACTGTCAACGGGCGCAGTGCTGTTTGCGTCCACCGACACGATCTGCCCGCTCGCGCCGATCTGCACGAGGACGTCGCGTTCCCAGCCTTTTTCCGTGAGGGCCGTGCTCGCAAAAACAGATTTTTTGGCTTCGCTCATTTCTTCTCTCATCCCCGGATTGACATAATATGTATATACATAATAACGTCATGAGCAAGCACTAATGGGGATGGTATCAAGGTCGATGAGGAAAATTCTGTCCGGATTGAGGATCGCGACGCTGGAGAATACCGGTGCGTCCTATGGTCTGATCGACGCGGGTGCGATCGGCATTGAAGGGGATCGTATTTCCTGGGTTGGCACCGCTGTTCCGGATGACTGGAAAGCTGTCGAGGTGCAGGATTTCGGTGGCCGCCTGGCGACGCCGGCACTGATCGACTGCCACACTCATCTGGTTTTCGGCGGCAACCGCGCCCGCGAGTTTGAAATGCGCCTTGAGGGCGCCAGCTATGAGGAAATCGCCCGGGCTGGCGGCGGCATTGTTTCCTCGGTGAAATCGACCAATGGTCTGTCGGAAGATGAACTCGTCGCGCAAAGCCTGCCGCGGCTTGACACCCTGCTGGCGGAGGGCACTTCCACCGTTGAAATCAAGTCCGGCTACGGCCTCAACATCGAGGCGGAGCTGAAAATGCTGCGGGTGGCGCGCCGCCTCGGCACGTTGCGTCCCGTGCGCATCCGCACCAGCTATCTCGCTGCCCATGCGGTGCCGCCGGAATATCGCGGCCGCGCGGATGATTACATCAGCGAAGTTGTGCTGCCGGGTCTCGACGCCGCCCATGCGGAAGGTCTGGTCGATGCGGTCGACGGCTTTTGCGAAGGTATTGCCTTCTCGCCGGCCCAGATCACGCGTGTGTTTGACCGGGCGAAAGCTCTTGGCATTCCGGTCAAGCTGCATGCGGAACAGCTGTCCAATCTCGGCGGTGCCATGCTTGCCGCATCCTATGGCGCACTGTCTGCCGATCATCTTGAATATCTCGACGAAGACGGTGCCAATGCGATGGCTGCGGCCGGTACTGTTGCGGTGCTTCTGCCCGGTGCCTTCTATGCATTGCGGGAAGAACAGGCGCCGCCGGTCAAAGCCCTGCGCGCCGCCGGTGCCCGCATCGCCATCGCCACGGACTGTAACCCCGGTACATCGCCGCTGACATCGCTGCTCCTGACCATGAACATGGCCTGCACCCTGTTCCGCCTGACCGCCGAGGAAGCGCTGGCGGGTGCAACGCGCGAGGCAGCGCATGCGCTGGGATTGCAAAACGATCTTGGCACCATCGCTCCCGGCAAACGCGCCGAAATCGCCATCTGGAACGCCGCGCAGCCCGCAGAACTCTGCTACCGCATCGGCTTCAATCCCCTCCACCAGCTTATCTTGAAGGCTTGACCATGACTGTCGTCCTCCACCCCGGTTCCGTTCCTCTGGCTGAACTGGAAAAAATCTATTGGCAGGGCACGCCTGTCCGGCTCGATGCATCGTTTCACAAGGGGATTGCAGCCGCAGCTGCGCGCATCGCCGAAATCGCAGCCGGCAGCGCGCCGGTCTATGGCATCAACACCGGGTTCGGCAAGCTTGCTTCGATCCGCATCGACGCCGCCGATGTGGGGACGCTCCAGCGCAATCTGATCCTGTCGCATTGCTGCGGTGTCGGCAACGCGCTGCCGGAAAACATTGTCCGCCTGATCATGGCCCTGAAGCTGATCTCGCTCGGCCGCGGCGCTTCGGGCGTACGCCCGGAACTGATCAGCCTTATCGAAGCGATGCTGGCCAAGGGCGTCATTCCTGTCATTCCCGAGAAAGGTTCCGTGGGCGCTTCCGGCGATCTGGCGCCGCTGGCGCATATGGCCGCGGCGATGATCGGCGAGGGTGACGTGACCTTTGGCGGGACGCGGATGCACGCCAGCGAAGGCCTTGCCAAGGCCGGCCTCACGCCGGTCGTGCTCGCCGCCAAGGAAGGGCTTGCGCTCATCAACGGCACGCAGGTTTCAACGGCGCTGGCGCTCGCGGGCCTGTTCCGGGCGCATCGCTCTGCCCAGTCGGCCCTGATCACGGGGGCCCTGTCCACCGATGCGGCGATGGGTTCCTCAGCGCCGTTCCACCCCGATATTCACACCCTGCGCGGCCATCGCGGCCAGATCGATACGGGTGCCGCGCTGCGCCGCCTGCTCGAAAATTCGCCGATCCGCGAAAGCCATATCGAAGGTGACGAGCGCGTTCAGGATCCCTATTGCATCCGCTGCCAGCCGCAGGTCGACGGCGCCTGCCTCGATCTCTTGCGCATGGCGGCGCGTACGCTGGAAATCGAAGCCAATGCGGTCACCGACAATCCGCTGGTTCTTAGCGACGGCTCGGTGGTATCGGGCGGCAACTTCCATGCGGAACCCGTTGCTTTCGCCGCCGATCAGATCGCCATTGCCATCTGCGAAATCGGATCGATCGCCCAGCGCCGTATTGCGCTGCTGGTCGATCCGGCATTGAGCTACGGCCTGCCTGCTTTCCTTGCCCGCAAACCGGGTTTGAATTCCGGCCTGATGATCGCCGAGGTCACCTCAGCGGCGCTGATGTCGGAAAACAAGCAGATGTCGCATCCGGCCTCGGTTGATTCCACGCCGACCTCGGCCAATCAGGAAGACCATGTGTCCATGGCCTGCCATGGTGCGCGCCGCCTGTTGCAGATGACGGACAATCTGTTCTCCATCATCGGCATTGAGGCACTCACCGCCGCGCAGGGCATCGACCTGCGCAGCCCACTGCAGACCAGCCCGGAACTTACCCGCGCCCATGCCGCGATCCGTTCCGTCGTGCCGACGCTGGACGAGGACCGCTACATGGCGCCGGACCTGAAGGCCGTGTCCGATCTCGTCGGTTCCGGGGCGCTCAATTCAGCAATCTCCCCCGACATCCTGCCAGCACTGGATACCGGCCTATGAGTGTTGTTGACGTCAAGCAGGGGGCGTCTCCGGTCATTCTTGGCCTGCCGCACACCGGCACCGAGGTTCCCGCCGATATCTGGGCACGGCTCAACGAGAACGGCCAGCTGCTGGCCGATACGGACTGGCATATCCATACGCTTTATGACGGGCTTCTGCCGGAAGCGACGACCGTGCGCGCCACCTTCCACCGTTATGTGATCGACGCCAACCGCGATCCGGAAGGCGTCAGCCTCTATCCCGGACAGAACACCACCGGCCTCATCCCGGAAACGGATTTCGACGGCAGGGCGATCTGGCGTGACGGCGAAAAACCCGCCGCCGCCGATACGCAAAAACGGCTTGAGCATTTCCACAAGCCCTATCACGCCGCCCTGGCGGCGGAGATCAAGCGCGTGCAGGACATTCACGGCCTCGCCATTCTCTATGATTGCCACTCCATCCGCTCGCACATCCCGTTTCTGTTTCAGGGCAAGCTGCCGGATTTCAACATCGGCACCAATCAGGGCGCGAGCTGTGCTCCAGAGGTGGCGGCAGCCACCGGCCGGTTTGCCTTTGCCGCACCGGGTTACGACGGCGTGATGAACGGACGCTTCAAGGGTGGCTGGACCACGCGCCACTACGGCAAGCCGGAAAAGGGTGTGCATGCCATCCAGATGGAGCTGGCGCAGTCCACCCATCTGCAGACCGAAGCGCCGCCCTTTGCCTATGACGAGACGAAGGCCGAGCGCCTGCGCAAGCATCTCAAGGACATTCTCGAAAATCTCGAACAAACCGCCTTCAAGCTCGGGAGCTTAAAATGAACAATCCACGTCACAATATCCGTGAAATCCGCAGCCCCCGCGGACCGGAACTCAATACCAAATCCTGGATGACAGAAGCGCCCCTGCGCATGCTGATGAACAATCTTGATCCGGATGTGGCCGAAAACCCCAATGAACTGGTAGTCTATGGCGGCATCGGCCGCGCCACGCGCACATGGGACGATTTCGACAAGATCGTTGCGACCCTGAAGACCTTGAACGAGGACGAGACCCTGCTGGTGCAGTCCGGCAAGCCGGTCGGCGTGTTCCGCACCCATGCGGATGCGCCGCGCGTCCTCATCGCCAATTCCAACCTCGTTCCCCATTGGGCGACATGGGATCATTTCAACGAACTGGATAAGAAGGGCCTGGCCATGTACGGCCAGATGACCGCCGGTTCGTGGATCTACATCGGCACGCAGGGCATCGTGCAGGGCACCTACGAGACCTTCGTCGAGGCGGGCCGCCAGCATTACGGCGGCAATCTCAAGGGCAAGTGGATCCTCACCGGTGGCCTTGGCGGCATGGGCGGCGCACAGCCGCTGGCGGCTGTCATGGCCGGTGCCTGCTGTCTCGCCATCGAGTGCAATCCGGATTCGATCGATTTCCGCCTGCGCACCCGTTATGTCGATGCCAAGGCCGAAACGCTGGATGAGGCGCTTGCTATGATCGACCGCTGGACCAAGGCCGGCGAAGCCAAGTCCGTCGGCCTCCTCGGCAATGCCGCGGAAATCCTGCCGGAACTGGTGCGCCGCGGCGTGCGCCCCGACATTGTTACCGACCAGACCTCGGCGCATGATCCGATCAATGGCTACCTGCCCAAGGGCTGGTCAATCGCCGAATGGAAGGCCAAGCGCGAAAGCGACCCCAAGGCGGTCGAGAAGGCTGCCCGTGCCTCCATGCGCGAGCATGTGGAGGCGATGATTGCCTTCTGGAACGCCGGCGTACCGACGCTCGACTATGGCAACAATATCCGTCAGGTCGCCAAGGACGAAGGACTGGAAAATGCCTTCGCTTTTCCCGGCTTCGTTCCCGCCTATATCCGTCCGCTGTTCTGCCGCGGTATCGGTCCGTTCCGCTGGGCGGCGCTGTCGGGCGATCCGGAGGATATCTACAAGACGGACGCCAAGGTGAAGGAACTCACCCCCGGCAATACCCATCTGCACAACTGGCTCGACATGGCGCGCGACCGTATCGCCTTCCAGGGCCTTCCCGCCCGCATCTGCTGGGTCGGCCTGGGTGATCGGCATCGCCTGGGTCTTGCCTTCAATGAGATGGTGCGCAACGGCGAACTCAAAGCCCCCATCGTCATCGGGCGCGATCACCTCGATTCCGGTTCCGTCGCCTCGCCGAACCGCGAGACCGAAGCAATGAAGGACGGTTCGGATGCGGTTTCCGACTGGCCGCTGCTCAATGCCCTGCTCAACACGGCATCAGGCGCCACATGGGTGTCGCTGCATCATGGCGGTGGTGTCGGTATGGGCTTCTCGCAGCATGCGGGCATGGTGATCTGCGCCGACGGCACGGATGATGCCAAGCGCCGCATCGAACGGGTTCTGTGGAACGATCCGGCCACCGGCGTCATGCGCCATGCGGATGCGGGCTACGAGATCGCCATCGATTGCGCCCGGGAAAAGAGCCTCAACCTGCCGGGTATTCTCGGCTGATGCGCATCCTGCGTTCGGCCGGGCACCGGCAGATGCCTTGGAAAAACGGCAAGGGTGTCACCACCGAGATTGCCGTTTTTCCCGAAGGCGCATCGGTCGACAGCTTTGACTGGCGTATCAGCATGGCAAACGTTCCGGAATCCGGCCCGTTCTCGGCCTTTCCGGGCGTCGACCGCGTGCTGGCCGTGCTGGAAGGCGAGATGATATTGAGTGTGGATGGCCGGCCGCCTGAAACGCTCGGTCCATTGTCTCCGGCGATTGCCTTTCCCGGTGATACCCCGACAAGCGCGGTGGTGCTGCGCGAGGTTACGGACCTCAATGTCATGGTCCGGCGCGGAAAATTTACAGCTCAGGTCAGAAGGTGTGGCGACGCGATCGTTGCGGGCAAGGGCGGCCATGCATTTCTGTTTCTGCGCGGCGAGGCAGAACTCACGAGCGGCGAAACGCTCGGCGCAAATGATGTTCTGCAACTCGCCCAAGCCGAAACGGTGACGTTCAAAGATGTGCCCTCGAGCGCATGGCTGGTGGAGATCGACCGGCTTTCTGCCTAGGCGATCCGGCATTTGTCGCTTTGCCGCATAGATTTCCCGCGCAAGCTGCGTTATCTGGTTGGCAGGAACCGCAAAACGGGGATGTGATGCGCAAATACGGATACGATTGGCAACTGGCGGTGCGCATGCTGTGCGCGCTGGCGCTTGTCTTCGTCGCCTTTGCCCATCAGCCGGTCATTGCGGCATCCAATAATCAGATTGATCTTGCCGCCTATACGCTGCCCGACGGCACTGTTCCCGTGCTCTGCCTTCCCGGCAGCGGTGACCAGGACCCGCACAAGAGCGCATGGCACGGCACGGGCTGCGAAGCCTGCCGCATTTCCGCGTCGTTCATTCTCCCTGTTCCGCCTCACGCCGGCGGTCAGCGCGTCGAACCGGCGGTATCGCTCGCCATCAAACGCGAAGCGGTGCTGATTGCCCGCAGCCTCTATCCTCCGGCGGCACCGCCCCAGGCTCCCCCTCTCGTCTGACACAAACTTTTCGAACGCTGGTCCGCCATCGATCGGAAAGGTTGCGCCGTTTTGGGCGCGCCCATTGGTCTTTCACAGGCCAATCATTGTTGCTGTCAGACGATTGGAACACGCATGAGCGTCTCAAGCATGGCTTCGCAGAAGCCCAAGGACATCAGTCAATCCCTCTACCGCGCCATCTGGCGCTGGCATTTTTTCGCCGGCCTTCTGGTCATCCCCTTCATGCTCAATCTCGCCGTCACCGGCGGGCTCTATCTCTTCAAGGATGAAATCGACAATACGGTGTTTGCCTACCGCAATGTCGTCACGCCGCGCAGCGAAGTGCTTGCGCCGTCGCTGCTGATCAGGAACGCAGAGGCTGCGGTCCCCGGCGCAACCATCCTGCGCTATCGCGACCCCTCCACGCCGACCCAGTCCGCCCGGGTTATCCTCGGTACGGATGCCGGGAAGGTCCTTGTTTTCGTCGATCCCTATACCGGTTCGGTGCTCGGCAAGGTTGCCGAGAAGCAGGAATTCAATTGGGTCGTGCGCAAGATTCACAGCCTCGTCTATTTCGGACTGGCGCTTGACCGGGTTGTCGAGGCGGTTGGCGGCCTCGCACTGATTCTTGTCGTCACCGGCTTTTATCTGTGGTGGCCGCGCAAGCAGAAAGGCGGCGTCGTCACGGTTCGCGGCACGCCCGACAAGCGCATCTTCTGGCGGGATCTGCATGCGGTGACCGGTGCTGTTGCCGGGGCTTTGATCTTCTTCCTCGCCATTACGGGCATGCCGTGGTCGGCCTATTGGGGCGACAAGCTCAATGCCACCCTGGCGGATAAGGGCCTCGGATACCCCACGCAGCTGTGGAACGACGTTCCGGTGTCGAAAATTCCGACAAAGGATGTGCTGACCGAGGCGGGCTGGACCATCGAAAACGCCCCGGTTCCGGCATCGACAGCCGATGGGGCGATGAAAAGCGTCGGCCTTGACCGGATCGTGGCGTCCGCCAGGGCAGAAGGCATTACGCCGGGCTTCGAGGTATCGCTGCCGTCGGGACCGGAAGGGGTCTATACCGCGGCGATTTTCCCGGACGATATCGCCATGCAGCGGACGATCCATTTCGATCAGTACAGCGGCAAACCATTGGTCGATCTGAAGTTCGCCGATTATGGCGCGGGTGCCAAGGCCATCGAGTTCGGCATCGGCGTCCATATGGGGCAGTATTGGGGCCTCGTGAACCAGATCGTCATGTTGGTCACGTGCTTTGCCATCATTCTCGCCGCTGTCTCCGCCGTGGTCATGTGGTGGAAGCGTCGTCCCTCGGGGCGTCTGGGGGTGCCGCCCATGCCATCGCAAAAAAGCGTCTTTGCCGCGTTGACGCTGGTCATCCTCGGCTTCGGCGTGCTCTTCCCGCTCACAGGTTTTGCCATTCTCGCCATGCTGGTTCTCGATCAGTTGATCCAGCGTGTTCCTTCCCCGCTCAAACGCGTATTCTCATAAACAACGGAACTGGAGAACGTCCATGAAATCCACTCTCAAATTTGCAATGTTTGCATTGCTGGCCACCTCGGTTGCCTCGCCTGTGCTGGCCCATGATCATTCGGCCATGGCCAAGGAAGGTGCTGCCAAAACGCAAAAGCACGAAGCCTCGGACGCGGTCAAAGTCGGCAATCTCGTATTCGCCGGCGCCTTCACCCGCGCCACATTGCCGGGCGCCAAGGTTGGCGGCGGCTATATCTCGATCACCAACGAGGCCAAGGAAGCGGACCGCCTGCTGGGCGGCTCCAGCCCTGTTGCCGCGCGCGTCGAAGTTCATGAAATGAAGATGGACGGCGAAGTGATGAAGATGCGCAAGCTTGCGGACGGTGTGCAAATTCCCGCGGGCGGAACCGTCGAACTCGAGCCCGGCGGCATGCACCTGATGCTGCTGGAGATCAAGCAGCCCTTGAAGAAGGGCGAAGACGTCCCGGTAACCCTCGAATTCGAGAAGGCCGGCAAGGTTGAGCTCAAACTGCACGTGGAAGCTGCCGGGGCAACCTCCATGGAGCATGGCCAGTGATGAACGTTCGCCGCGTCCGCATTGCACTGTGGTCGATCATCGCCGTTCTGATGATCTTCCTCGCCTTCACCTACTACAGCGCCCGCAAGGGCAATGAAATAGAGCCCGTGAAGCTTGGTGTGCCGTTTTCGCTGATCGACCAGAATGGCACGCCGATCACCGAAGCGGCATTCCAGGGACATCCGACGGTGCTGTTCTTCGGTTTCACCCATTGTCCCGAGGTTTGCCCGACAACGCTGTTCGAGATGGCGGGCTGGCTCAAGGCATTGGGCGATGAAGGCAAGGATTTGCGTGTTTTCTTCATCTCGGTCGATCCCGAGCGGGATACGCCCGAGGTGATGAAGGGCTACACGGCCGCCTTCACCGATCGGATCACCGGCATCACCGGCGATCCCAAGGAAGTGGAGAAGGTCATCAAGGGCTGGAAGATCTATGCCCGCAAGGTGCCGACGGAAAATGGCGACTACACCATGGACCACACGGCATCGGTGATGCTGCTCGACCGGGATGCCCGCCTGAAGAGCACCATTGACTACAAGGAAACCACCGACGTGGCTTTGAAGAAGCTGCGGCTTCTCATCGGCTCCTGAAGATTTTCCTCCAAAACAGAATGAGACCGGCATCTGGTCTCATTCTTTTCGGCCCTTGCCTTTCCTGAGCACCACCAGGTCAAGCGCGTTGAGGCGCGAAGACTCGGCAACAGCTTCAATGGCAGTGATCCTGTCCCCTGCAATCGTCAGGTTCAGGACCACGTGCAATCTGCCTCGAACCTTGACCACGAGACCAAGCACGCCATCGACAAGCGCCGGCACTGCACCCTGTGCGCGTCCTTTGAACGTATTGGCCACGGCTTCCGCACCGCGAATTTCCGACATTGCGCCCAATTGCACCGCCGCTTTGTCCGCACGGAACACCACATCCGGATCGAGCACGGCCAGAAGCGCGTTGAAATCGCCACCGCGGGAAGCCGCCAGAAAGGCATTCACGATCTCGCGCTGGCGGGCAAGACTGCGGGCCGGAATGGTATCCGTTCCCTGCACCCGGCGACGCGCCCGGCTGGCCAACTGCCTTGCCGCTTCCGGCGTGCGATCGACAATCGGCGCAATCTCGTCGAACGATATGCCGAACATGTCGTGCAACACGAAAGCCAGCCGCTCCGCCGGGGCCAGCCGTTCGAGCACCACGAGCAGAGCCGCCCCCACCGAATCTGCCATTACAATGTCATGTTCGGGATCGCCGCCTGACTCGCGGCCTGCCACGGGCTCTGGTGTTTGCGGAGTCAGTTGGTCCTCGCGCCGTGATGTGCGCGAGCGCAGCATATCGAGGCATACGCGTGAGACGACAGTTGTCAGCCAACCAGCCAAGTTGCCGACGTCGTCCGTATGCGCCCGGCTGAAGCGCAGCCAGGCCTCCTGTACGGCGTCATCGGCTTCGGTCATCGAGCCGAGCATCCGGTAGGCTACCCGCCGCAGATGGGTGCGATTGGCCTCGAATTGCTCGGTCAGAAATTTTTTCTCGTTCATCTGTCACGTTTCCTCGCCCTGTTCCGTCAAAGCAATGACGAACGAAATCCGGCCGATGTGACAAGAAATCGGGTCCGGGAAACCGTCAAGAGCAAAAGCCCGGATATCTGGTCTCGGGCGTCAGTCAAACGAGAGGAAAAAATGATGCAAGCACGTATGAGCAACCCGGCAATGATCAACCCTGAAGCAATGAAAGCCCTGCAGGCACTGGCTGCGTCCACCGGTGACAGCGAGTTCCCGAAAGGCCTGCTTGAACTCGTGCATCTGCGCGCCAGCCAGATCAACGGCTGCAGTGTCTGCGTCGACATGCATCCGCGCCTTGCCCGCAAGGCGGGTGAAACCGATGAACGGCTCTTCGCCGTGTCCGTGTGGCGCGATACGCCGTACTTCTCCGAGGCGGAGCGCGCCGCCCTGGCCCTGACCGAAGCGGTGACCCGTGTTGCGGATCGGGCCGATCCGGTGCCGGATGACGTCTGGAATGAAGCCGCCAGACATTTCGATGAAAAGCGGCTCGGCAATCTGGTGCTGGCCATCGCCAACGTCAATGTCTGGAACCGTCTCAACATCGCGACCCGGCAGGTGCCAGGCGTATGGAAAGTCTGATCTGCTTGCGCGGATTGCTCTGCAGACCGCCTCGCTCAGCGGGGCGGTTTGCCGCGGAAGTTGCGCTTTGCCCCATTGGCGTTTCTGTTCAACTGCACTATGTGAAGCAGCAGGGAATAAAAGGAATAGTATACAATGGCAGGCGTGACCAAGGAACAGGTTCTCGATCAGCTGAAGACGGTGACCGGGCCTGATTTCAACAGCAACATTGTCGATCTGGGCCTTGTCTCGGATATTTTCATTGCTGACAACAAGGTGTTCTTCTCCATAACCGTACCGGCCGAGCGGGCGCAGGAGCTTGATCCGTTGCGCGCCGCTGCCGAACGGGTCGTCAAGAATATGCCTGGTGTGGCTGGTGCCATCGTCGCCCTGACCGCCGAAAAGCGCGGCGGTCCGACCAGTGACGACGCGGTGCCGCGTCCCGCACCGGCAGCACCGCAACGTCCCGCGCAGCGTCCGGCACCCGCCGGTGCAGTCCCGCCGCCGCGCGTTCCGGCCCAGCCGCAGTCCGGGCACGGCCATGCGGCCGCGCCCGTCAAATCGGGCGTTCCCGGCGTTGGCGCGATCATTGCCGTCGCCTCGGGCAAGGGCGGCGTCGGCAAGTCGACCACGGCAGTCAATCTGGCGCTTGGGCTGCAGGCCAACGGCCATCGTGTCGGCATTCTCGATGCGGATATCTATGGCCCGTCCATGCCGCGCCTGCTGCATCTCTCCGGCCGCCCGGAAGTCGTCTCCGGCCGTGTGCTCAAGCCCATGGAAGGCTATGGCCTGAAAGTCATGTCGATCGGCTTTCTCGTCGATGAAGAGACACCGATGATCTGGCGTGGCCCGATGGTGATGTCGGCCCTGACGCAGATGCTGCGCGAAGTGCAGTGGGGTGATCTCGATGTACTCGTGGTCGATATGCCGCCCGGCACCGGCGATGCGCAATTGACCATGGCGCAGCAGGTGCCGCTTGCCGGGGCCGTCATCGTCTCGACACCGCAGGATCTGGCGCTGATCGATGCGCGCAAGGGGCTCAACATGTTCAAGAAGGTCGATGTGCCCCTGCTCGGCATTGTCGAGAACATGAGCTATTTCATCGCGCCCGACACCGGCAACCGCTATGACATTTTCGGCCATGGCGGCGCGCGCAATGAAGCCGAACGGCTCGGCGTTCCCTTCCTCGGCGAGGTGCCGCTGGTGATGGAAATCCGCGAAATGTCCGATGCTGGAACGCCCGTCGTCATCAGCAATCCGGAGGGACCGCAGGCGAAGGTCTATCGCGAGATTGCGGCCAAGGTCTGGGACCAGCTGCAGGCGGCGAAAGCCAATCCCGGAAGGGCGGCTCCGGCGATTGTTTTCGAATAGCAGGAGATTTTCCCTGCAACCGGACAAAGAAAAAGCCCGCCTTTCTGGCGGGCTTTCTGTTTTAACTGAAGCACTTATTATGTAATCACGCTCGGCTTGTCGCGGCCGGTGCGTGTCTTGATTTCAGTCAGGTCATCGGCGGCGCGGATGAGGTCGGCAAGCGCGCTTTGCGTTTCAAGATCGTGGCGCGCGGCATCGGCTTCGTAGCGTTCGATATAGAGCCGCAGCGTTGCGCCCGACGTGCCTGTCCCGGAAAGGCGCAGGACAATGCGCGATCCGCCCTCGAAGAGAATGCGGATGCCCTGATGTTCGCTTACCGATTTGTCGACGGGGTCATGATAGGCGAAGTCATCGGCTTTGGTGATCGTCAGTCCCTGCACAGTCTTGCCCGCAAGCGTCGGCAGCTTGGCCCGCAGGGCGTCGATCAGGCCGTTGGCCGCGCCTGAATCCACTTCCTCGTAATCGTGACGGGTGTAGTAGTTGCGTCCATAGGCGGCCCAATGTTCCCGCGCGATCTGCTGGACGCTCTCCTTGCGCACGGCCAGGATGTTCAACCACAGCAGCACAGCCCAGAGACCATCCTTTTCGCGGACATGGTTGGAGCCGGTGCCGGAGCTTTCCTCGCCGCAGATCGTTGCCATGCCGGCATCGAGCAGGTTGCCGAAGAATTTCCAGCCCGTCGGTGTTTCATACATGCCGATCTTCAGCTTTTCGGCGACGCGGTCGGCCGCGCCGCTGGTCGGCATGGAGCGGGCAATGCCCTTCAGCCCGGCCTTGTAGCCCGGCGCGAGATGGGCATTGGCGGCCAGCATCGCCAGCGAGTCGGACGGCGTGACGTAAATGCCCTTGCCGATGATCAGGTTGCGGTCGCCGTCGCCATCGGATGCCGCGCCGAAATCCGGACCGTCCGGCGACATCAGCAGGTCATAGAGATCCTTGGCATAGACGAGATTGGGATCGGGGTGATGCCCGCCGAAATCCTCCAGCGGTACGAAGTTCACGCAGGTTCCATCCGGTGCCCCGAGGCGGTGTTCAAGGATTTCCTTGCCGTAGGGGCCGGTCACCGCATGCATGGAATCGAACCGCAGGGTGAAACCGGACTTGATCAATGCGCGGATCGCATCGAAGTCGAACAGCGTTTCCATCAGTTCGGCATAGTCCGAGACGGAATCGATGATCTCGACATCCATGCCGGCAAGCTGCTGCTTGCCAACGGTGTCGATGTCGATATCGGCGGCATCCGCGATCAGATAGCGGTCGATGACCTTGGAGCGGGCAAACACTGCTTCGGTGATTTTTTCCGGGGCAGGGCCGCCATTGCTGATATTGTACTTGATACCGAAATCTTCGGCCGGCCCGCCGGGGTTGTGGCTGGCGGACAGGATGAGTCCGCCGAACGCCTTGTACTTGCGGATGACATTGGACGCCGCCGGCGTTGAAAGAATGCCGCCCTGGCCGACGAGAACGCGGCCAAACCCGTTGGCAGCGGCCATTTTCACGGCAATCTGCACGACGTCGCGATTGTAATAGCGGCCGTCGCCGCCGATTACCAAGGTCTTGCCCTTGAAACCGTCGAGGGAATCGAAGACCGACTGGATGAAATTCTCGACGTAGTTCGGCTGCTGGAATTCGGGAACCTTCTTGCGCAGACCGGACGTTCCCGGCTTCTGGTCATCGAATGGCGTGGTGGCAATGGTTTTGAACATGTGGACCTTCCCGGTTATGCGCATCGGCAGCAATCTATGAGCCCCTTGTCGATCAGGTCAACACGGCAAAAATCAGTTCGGCAAATAAATCGGATTGCGGCGGCCGGGTTAGGTTTGTCTACGTCGCCAGTTTGTAGTAACATACCTACAATTCAAAGAGGTGTGTGATGGGCATTACAACTGTTTCGAGCAGAGAATTCAATCAGCATGCCAGCGACGTCAAGAAGGCGGCAAACAACGGCCCCGTGTTCATCACGGATCGGGGCAGGCCCGCCCATGTCCTCCTGAGCATGGAAGAATATCTGAAGCTCACCGGGGGGCAGGAGAGTCTTGCCGATGTCCTGGCGCAACAGGAGCCCTCGGATTTTGATTTCGAAATACCCAGTCTGAATGTCCGGTTTCGTCCGGCCGATCTGTCCTGATGTTTATTCTGGATACCAATTTCATTTCCGAAATGCGCCGACAGGACAGAGCCGATGCGAACGTCATGACTTGGGCATCGACCATACCTTTTTCGCATTTTTTCCTATCGGCCATTACGATACTGGAGATTGAACAGGGTCTGCTGCTGGTGGTCCGGAGGGATGCGCAACAGGGAGCGATCCTGCGCCTGTGGCGGGACAATTGGGTGTTGCCTCGGTTCGAGGGAAGAGTTCTTGCAGTGGACACGGCTGTCGCACAACGCTGTGCGCACCTGCACGTCCCGAACCCTCAATCGGAGCGCGATGCACTTATCGCTGCAACGGCGCTGGTCCATGGCATGGTTGTGGTAACCCGCAATATTGCGGATTTTGCATCAACAGGGGTCAAGACCATCAACCCCTGGAGCGTGTGAAAAGGCCACCCAAGGGGCAGCCTTTTCAAGCAATTCATAAGCCGGAGAATTAGAGAACGACGACCTTCGCACCCACCTCGGCGCGGTTGAAGAGGTCGATGATGTCCTGATTCATCAGGCGGATGCAGCCCGAGGACATCGCCTTGCCGATGGACCACCATTCCGGCGTTCCGTGCAGGCGATAGCCGGTATCACCGCCCTTGTTGAAGAGGTAAAGCGCACGGGCACCCAGCGGATTCTGCAGGCCCGGATCCATGCCCTCGCGGAATTCAGCCAGTTCAGGCTTGCGCTTGATCATTTCCTTCGGCGGCGTCCAGGTTGGCCATTCACGCTTCATGGCTATGCGCGCTGAACCCTGCCATTCAAAGCCCTGCTTGCCCACGCCGATGCCGTAGCGCATGGCGCGTCCGTCGCCGAGGACGAAGTAGAGGAACTTTGCCTTGGTATCGACAACGATCGTCCCCGCGGCTTCACCGCCATCGTAGCGAACTTCCTGACGCAGGAACTGCGGCGGAATCTTGGCGCGGGGAATGGCTGGAAGCACATAACCGGCATCAGTCACGGAGGAGTAGGAGGCAGTGGAATAGTTGAAGCCGATCGTGGAACAGCCGGTCAGAGCAGTTGCACCCATCAGTCCAACTGCAAGGACGATTGTCTTGAGTTGCATAGTCACCCCATCAAGTATTGGCCGAATCTAAGGCGATTCAGTTGTCTTCCCTCATTACTGCCATTATTGTTAATGCTTGATTAACCGTAAAGCGTAGTTTTCTGTTAACCATACTTATCCTCAACCAAGTGGTGCATTTTTGCCGTATGCGGTTGTAGCGATCTCAGCGATACTTGCGTCATGCCCCTTGTGATTCCCGGTCAGACCAGCCCGCTCATCGATGGTCGTCAGTCAGAGAACGCCATGCTGGTGCGCCGTGGCGTGCAGCGGCTGTTTCTTGAGCTGGGTCTGGCGGTGATGCCGGAACTGCCGCTGGCTTCGGGACGGCGTGCCGACCTCGTTGCCATGTCGCGCACCGGTGAAATCTGGATCGTCGAGATCAAATCATCGATCGAGGACTGGAAGGTCGACAAGAAATGGCCGGATTACCGGGCCCACTGCGACCGGCTGTTCTTTGCCACCCATCCCGGTGTTCCCGCCGATATCTTCCCGCAGGACTGCGGATTCATCCTGTCTGACGGCTATGGCGCGGAAATCCTGCGCGAAGCGCCCGAGCACAAATTGTCCGGAGCGACGCGGAAAGCGATGACCCTGCGCTTTGCGCGGGTGAGCGCGGCGCGGATGACTCTGGCCGAATTGTCCGGAATTCACTTGCCCGAAACGGATATGGAATAGGTCAGCGCGGCGCGCGCTTTGCGAGGATGCGTTGCAGGGTGCGCCGGTGCATGTTGAGGCGGCGGGCCGTTTCGGAAACATTGCGGTCGCACATCTCGTAAACGCGCTGGATATGTTCCCAGCGGACGCGATCCGCCGACATCGGGTTTTCCGGCGGGGCAACCTTGGCACCGGACCGGCGGGTCAGCGCGGCAAACACCTCATCGGCATCGGCGGGCTTTGACAGGTAGTCGATGGCACCGAGCTTGACGGCGTTGACCGCTGTCGCAATGTTGCCGTAGCCGGTCAGGACAATGGCGCGGGTGTCTTCGCGGCGCGCCCGGATTGCCTCGATGATATCAAGGCCGTTGCCGTCGCCCAGCCGCATGTCGACCACGGCATAGGCCGGTGCGTGCGTCTTGACGCTGGCAAGTCCCGCTTCGACCGATTCAGCCGTTGCAACGGTGAAACCACGGGATTCCATGGCACGCGCCAGGCGCTGCAAAAAGGGCTTGTCGTCGTCGACCAGCAACAGTGTCCGATCGCCGCCTATGGCCGCAATATCGTCCTGATCCGTGTGTTCCATCAGGGTTTCCTGCTCATTTCTTATAAATATACTCCGTTAATGGTTCGCAATGAACAAAAAGTCAAAGGTTATCCGTTTTGTTCATCAAGTTGATTGCGCGGCCATGTCACGACAACTTCTGCGCCTTGCCCCGGATCATTGCGATTGCGGAAGGTGATGGCCGCACCGGAACGCTCCAGCAATGTTTTGGCGATGAACAGCCCCAGCCCCAGGCCGCCGCCATGTTCATTGGTCTCGCGGTCGCGGCCGGTGGTATAGGGCTCGCCGATTCGGTCGAGAATATCAGCCGGGAAACCTTTGCCGTCATCGGCAACGACGATCTGCACCGTCTTGTCGGTCCAGCCCCAGCTGACCTGAATGGTTTCGCGGGCAAAATCCACCGCGTTCTCCACCAGATTGCCGAGGCCGTAAATGATTCCCGGATTGCGGCGGATGACCGGTTCGTTGCCTTCGCCGCGCAGCTTCGTCACCTCGATGCTGATGCCGAAATTGCGGTTGGGCTCGATGACTTCCTCGATCAGCGAGGAAATCTTCAGCCGCGACATGTGTTCCTCGCTTTCCGAGGACAGGCTGGTCAGGCGCTTGAGGATTTCCCGGCACCGGTCGGTTTGCGAGCGCAGGAGTTCGATATCCTCGGCAAAGCGATCGTCCTGCGCCAATGCCCGCTGCATTTCCTTGGCAACGAGCGCGATGGTTGCAAGCGGTGTGCCCAGTTCGTGCGCCGCCGCCGCGGCGAGACCGTCGAGTGCGGAAAGATGCTGCTCGCGCTGCAGGATCAGCTCAGTCGCGGTGAGCGCGTCCGCCAGAAGCCGCGCTTCTTCGGCAACGCGGTAGGCATAGACGGCGGTGAAGACCAGCGCCGAAACAACGGAACACCACACCCCTGCAATCAGCACGAACGGCAGTTGCAAGGTCTGGTCGGGGTACCAGGGCAGGGGCAGATGGAAATAGGCGAGAGCCGTCGCGCAGACCGTCACGAGGACGCCGAGTGTCACGGTTGACGAGGCGGGCAGGGAGGTTGCGGAGATGATGACCGGGACGATCATCAGCACGGCAAAGGGATTTTGCAGCCCGCCGGTCATGTAGAGCAGGCCCGCCACCTGCAGGATATCGAAGGCGAGAACCGTGATGGCCGCCCGCGGTTCAAGCCGGTGATTGA